>JADMIO011000734.1_pt1 | contig 80310 bp, 65 predicted proteins | sample 8958161 | NCBI WGS metagenome assembly JADMIO01 (sample SAMN16585339, study PRJNA669376) | soil metagenome | isolation source: Crop rotation soil | place: USA: Cullars Rotation, Alabama | collected 2011 | reverse complement strand
GCCGCGACTTCAAGTCACGTGAATTCCAAGCTTCGGATCCCACTGTGCTGGAAAGTGTTCTTTGGAAGCGAGGGTAACCGCAGTGACTTTTTCTGCATACTCAGTTTTCTTCAACTCTTCCATCGACTGTTCCGATAAAGAAATACATAAATAAGGATGTTCAAGATTAATTAACGAAACACCTACCTGTTCTAGTTGCTTATGAGTACGAGAGGCATAAACGACTCGATAGGTCGGGAGCTTCACTTCGTCTTTGGTTTCTATGACAGTCTCATTGTTGACTTCATCTTTCATTGAGTTCTGATCAGAAGTTCCTTGAGATTGAGAGATTGAAGCGTTAGAGGTCTGATCAGAATCTTCCAAGAATTCGCTCTTCGTCTTTGTATCAGACGACGCATTGGATTTGTCTTTCTTCTCCTTCTTTCGCTTCCGCCTATTCTTCAATTCGATTTCACGTTCTTGCTTTCGTTTGGTCAACCAAGCCAGGCTGGAGCAAAGAAGGGAAAGTGTCTTTCCAGTTCCCGTTGGAGATTCGAGTAAACCATTTTCTGAGTTATCAAGGCATGAGATAACTTTGCTCATGTAGTTCTTTTGAATCTGATAAGGCTGATACGGAAATGCGACATCGTACCCATTTATATCGAAGTGATGGCTCGGACGGGGTTCAACTTTCTTCTTAGGTGGATTTAACAACTTAATCTCTTCACAACTCTCTTCAAGAACTTCTTTAGGCTCTGGATGACGTTCGGGAGACGAAGTTACAACTTCAACATCCATGTCTCCACCATCCTTGCTCGATGGCGAGTCCATGGTTGGAGCCAGTTGTGGTCGTCACGTGATTCGTCTACCCGCAAAGATACGGCAGTGGGAAAGAGGACGCCGGCCTTGACTCGGTTGTTCGAAGATTCTCTCCATTACAGAAGAGAGAAGACCAAAACAATCCGCTTGAAATGTTCCGGCAAAAGCGGTAGGAGAGACACCTATCCGTCAGCAGAGAGGCAATAACATGCACGAGCCTCATTCATGATTCCGAATGATCTTTGATGCTCCGTTTGTTATCTCGCTTATTTCACCCGCAACTGTCAATCCGAAACATCATGTCAACCACCAAAACCATCCATGAATACTTTCCACAAGGTAACTATGTCGATATGAAAGTCGGACATCGCCTGATGTCTTGCTTTTTAACCAGGTCAAGGGAAAGAGTGGAAGGAACCATTCTATTTTCTCCAAGCGGCTGACTGCCAACTTGGACTGATTGAGCGTTACATCGAAAAGAAAGAAAATCCAGGATGGTCGAAGGAAATTGACCTGACGCGAAGGGCAATCATTGCTGCTAATGCAATGAGGCCAAGGCCAAAGTTTCTCGTTATTTGCGGAGATCTTGTCGACGCAATGCCAGGATGGAAAGACCGGGACGCTCAAGTGAAAGACTTGAAAGACATCCTCAAAAACCTGGATAACGAGATTCCTCTTGTCTGTGTCTGTGGGAATCATGATGTTGGAGATCAACCGACTGTTGATTCAGTTCAGCTATACCGAAAAGACTTCGGTTCAGACTTCTTCACGTTCGAGGTTGCCGGAGTTCTCATGATCGTTTTGAACAGTCAATATTACATGGAGCATTCTCAAGTCACCCATTTATATGAAGAACAAAATCAGTGGTTGGATTCTGTTCTTTCGTCTACAAGTGTCTACAAACACGTTGTCGTCTTCCAGCACATTCCATGGTTTCTTCATGAACCACAGGAGGCCAGAGACGAGTACTTCAACATAGAGCTGGAAGAGAGGAACCGCATGCTGAACAAGTTGTATGATGGAGGAGTTCGTTACATCTTCTGTGGACATTACCATAGAAATGCCGGTGGCAAATTCAAGGATCTTGAGCTTGTAGTAACCTCAGCTATTGGTGAACAACTCGGTAATGATAAAAGTGGCTTCAGAGTAGTTAAAGTTTACGAGGATAAAATTTCGCATGAGTACTTTGCACTAGAAGATGTGCCTAAACAAGTCACACTTTGACCTTCAAGTTGAGGAGACTGTTTCCTTTACTGATTATCAAACAGAGCTTAAAGACTGATAAGAAATACATAGTATTCAAGAATGTGACAATTAAACTAGAGCTGTAGAATTTGAACTGTTCCCTGTTCCGCTGATGCTTCAGCCCACTCCTGAGCCGGTCGTTTCTTTGTGTCGCCTTGTCGCCCTTACGTGATTCTTCTACCTACAAAGTCTGCATCCCAGAAGAGAGAGAAGATGAAAACAATGCACTTGAAATCTTGCGGCAAAAGCGGCAGGAGGGACACCTACCCGTGAGAGATAAGCAGCAACATGCAGAGTCTCATTCGTATTATTTCATCTGCAACTGTCAACTCGAAACATCATGTCAACCTCCAAAACCATCCATGAATACTTTTCACAAGGTAACCATGTTGATATGAAATTCGGACATCGCTTGATGTCTTGCTTTTTCACCAGGTCAAGGAAGAGAGTGGAAGGAGCCATTCTATTTTCTTCAAGCGGCTGACTGTCAACTTGGATCGATTGAGCGTTACATGGGAAAAGAAAATCCAGGATGGTCGACGGAAGTTGACCTGACACGGAGGGCAATCATTGCTGCTAATGCAATGAGGCCAAGGCCAAAGTTTCTCGTTATTTGCGGAGATCTTGTCGACGCAATGCCAGGATGGAAAGACCGGGACGCTCAAGTGAAAGACTTGAAAGACATCCTCAAAAACCTGGATAACGAGATTCCTCTTGTCTGTGTCTGTGGGAATCATGATGTTGGAGATCAACCGACTGTTGATTCAGTTCAGCTATACCGAAAAGACTTCGGTTCAGACTTCTTCACGTTCGAGGTTGCCGGAGTTCTCATGATCGTTTTGAACAGTCAATATTACATGGAGCATTCTCAAGTCACCCATTTATATGAAGAACAAAATCAGTGGTTGGATTCTGTTCTTTCGTCTACAAGTGTCTACAAACACGTTGTCGTCTTCCAGCACATTCCATGGTTTCTTCATGAACCACAGGAGGCCAGAGACGAGTACTTCAACATAGAGCTGGAAGAGAGGAACCGCATGCTGAACAAGTTGTATGATGGAGGAGTTCGTTACATCTTCTGTGGACATTACCATAGAAATGCCGGTGGCAAATTCAAGGATCTTGAGCTTGTAGTAACCTCAGCTATTGGTGAACAACTCGGTAATGATAAAAGTGGCTTCAGAGTAGTTAAAGTTTACGAGGATAAAATTTCACATGAGTACTTTGCACTAGAAGATGTGCCTAAACAAGTCACACTTTAACCTTCACGTTGAGGACTGTTTATTTTACCGATTATCAAACAGAGCTTAAAGACTGATAACAAATCAGTATGTGGCAATTAAACTAGAGCTGTAGAACTTGAACTGTTCCCTCTTCCGCTGATGCTTCAGCGCAGAATCTCTCGCAATGTTTTGAGATCTTCCTGTCTGAGTTCCGACTTTGCCATCTCGATGGGTTGACGACAATGGCAACTAATGGACAGGATGGCTTGTCCTCGGTGCGAGCATTAGAGATTTTGGCTTTTGAAATTGAAAGTCAGTTAAAAAGTTGTGATTGTCACATCCATGGACGGAGAGGATTTTGGTTCTGGTTGTCAGACTCGTTCTCCTCATCCAGTATCTACTCGACTTTCCGCTGGCCGTCTGTCGTGCTGGGACTCTTTTGCGCTGTGTTCTTTGTATTGTCCTTCTTACATACATACGACATATGCCATCTTATACAGAGCATTATTGTCATTACGCTACTAGTCCTAAATATTGCCCTCGTGGGATGGGACACCTTCAAGTTTCACCGGGAAGTCCACGACAAAGCTTATATCTTAGCATCTCAAATCAGATCCCTTTTAAAAAAGCCAACTGACTGCAGTGATCAAGAAGCATGGTTGTCCGGCAAGTTCTTCCCTGAAGTATATCTTCCCCATTCGCCATGTATTAGTCTTCAATTGACCTATCGTGATGGTAAAGTTATCAACTTACCAACCCCTCTTTTAGTTGAAGGAGATGTCATCAAGATGTGCCCCGGAAATCCAGCTCCAGGTCTTTGTGAAAACATTGAACCTGTTGGCCATGAAGCTGCTGGAAGTGTCACTCTTGAAGCCGGCGAATTGTTTATCCCAACTGTGGACCAAGCTCCTAGTGATTTTACGGGTGCACGTTTGAGAAAGACGGTTTCTCCTACGAAGTTCATTATGAAGGAAAGTCCTTTCCTGAAAGGAGGTTTGAAGGAATCTCTCCAGAAATCATGGAAAAGACCCCGTAGTCTCTTCGACAAAGAAAGACACGAGATTGTACGCGATTATATCGAGCGAATCCTCATCCCAACTGCCGTCATTTTACTACTGGTCTCGTCATTTAGTCGTTTTAGTCTTGGTTCTGATAATAATAATTTATCCTGGTCAGAAATGAATCATATCTTCCATCGACTTGCCCTTATCGTCTTTCCCCTCGTGCCATTTGCTTTGCCAATTTCCTGGATAATTCTCAGTGCATTGGGAGTCTCGAAAGTTATTGATTTGTGTCCGAAGAGAGATGAAAAGATGACTCTTGCAGACGCTTCAATCGGTCGAGTGAACAAACAAAGTGGCAAAAACTTTCTCGACGATATTGATACCGATGTTGCATCTGATATCAACGAAATTCTTCCGGAAATGCAACACCGTTTTTGGATTGACACCGTCTCTAGTATCAGAGATCTTATAACAGGAAGGAATGGAGTGCTGTGGCGATCAACAAATTTGGCTCACGCAATTGGATCAATAACCGCTCTATGTTGTGTGGATAAGAAAGGAATATTATCATGGCCTAATCCAACAGCCGACAAGGTATGTATTGTATATTTGGTACACAAAAATCTTATCTGTTCCGATCATATTTTACATTTTATTACTTCTTTCCTTACCTTTCTTCCCTCCACAATCACAATCACCAGGTTTTCTTCCTTACAAGTCCTGACAATAAGAAGTCATCTATGGTCTCTGATCTCTTGTCACCTTCAAGCAATGATGAAAAAGGATCAGAAACATCAGTTCAAAGTGATGAGGGAGAACGCAAACCAAAGCGGAAGAAGAAGGGTATGTATGAGAGACATGTGTTGCCTAATTCGTCAGCATCCGTACTCTTTCAACTCTTTGGATGTGACGTAGTTGATCTTATCGAATGATCATTTAATCTACTCTTTTTTCGTTTACAGATAAGTCGCGGTTACAGAGTCGTCCCGAAGTATTAGACGTAACACATGATCCCCATTCAGCATTCTCAATGCAGTTCGATGATCCAAATTGGGATCGATTTCTTCTTAATCTAAAACCTCTTGGTCTTGCCATCTTGCTCAACACTTGTAACAAACCTTCCTTCGAAGAGTACACTCGATTTTGTGATCACATAGCTTGCGAATCTCAACATAATGAAGCAGCTGTTCCTGTAGTTAACAAGCGTTGTCTCTGTGAACTGAGCCGGCAAATTGGTTTCAGTCAAAATGCTGTGAGAGATTACGAATATCTCTTTCAACTCAGCATGTTTCGGCATGTTAGACACGAAGTTATCGCTCATGGCAAATTACTGACACTCAACATCCCTCGACTGAAAATGCCCTTTCCTCATGTGGCTTCCTCATGCGTTAAGGAGAAGATCACTAACACATATCAACTGTTTTCTCAAGGAACTGGAGACTTGGTTTTAGATTGTTGCTCAGATTTCTGGGATGGCGGAGATCTGCGCTTCCTGACTAACGTCGATCGAAAAAGAATTTTGGACTTTTATCATCGCTCTAGCCTCACTGCTTATTGCATGGCTTTTTCCTATGTTCCATTGACAGTGTGTCCTGACCGACGTCTACTTCAGGGACACACGCTTGAGGTAGCTCCAGATTCAAGTCATGTTTTCCCTACCTCGAATGTTGAAGCAGCTACCCTTCGATGGACGGAAGGAACTGATGGAAGAGATAGTCGACAAAGTAGACTATCCGGACACTACCTCAGTAATGAGTCATTAACCATTAAAGAAAAAGAAGATCGTGATCTCATTAACCACTCACCTTCACGAGAAGCAAGTGAAGCGGAATCTCTTGCTACTCAGATGAACAATCAAGTCTTCATAGGAATGGTTACCATGCAATACCAAGCTTGCCCTGACTTTGTACAACTTGTGGAGCAACTCGAAAAGGCTTGCATTAGATTTGTTCATTTTAGCAAAGAGAATGAACTTCGAAGTCGAGTTTTCTCTGAAAAAATGGGTCTCGAATCAGGATGGAATTGCCACATATCTCTTCACTCAGCCGAACCTTCTGTCAATCATGAACCTCCCCATCATCTAAGAAGTTCGCGAAATTCTTTAGCTGAACCTTCATCGCATCCACATGGATCGATTCTTAGATCTCAAAGTGCACCTTGTACAATAAGTCTCGAAGCCAGCATCGTAAAGTTCGCTGGCGAGGAACGAGTCACTGTACCTGAAGTTAGAAAGTCATCATCTTCGAGTCAAACATCGAGTGAGTCAACATCTGAATCCCTTCGACGAAGAGAACGGTTGATGAACCACAATATTTCTCCTTCTCCCTCAAGAGTAACCGATTCAACTGTAACAGATCCTGATGGTCCAGGTGCTGCAACAATTGCTTTCGATGTTCTTAATCGAGCAAAGTTGCCCAAAGGAATAGAAAACATCCGACCTCATCTAGAGAAAGTTGATAATGTTCCATTATTGGTTTCCTTGTTCACAGACTGTACACCTCGTACTACTTGTGAAATGATTGGCATCATGCAGGAATATGGAGAAGTAGTTTGCGTTCTGGGATCGTCAGCAAACATTTGCAACATTGCAACTTTCCTCGTTGCTAATGCTTCCATTGCAATCGAGCCATTATACCCAGAAGTTTGCGTGACTCAATCAGTCATTGAAGGAGACGAAAATATTGCTGCTCGCCTGTCCGACAACTTCCTTTCTCCCACGAAACTTTCTCAGCTTTTAATTTCCCTTCCATGCTCTTTACTTATTCACCGCGATGACCCTCTTTCACTTTATAGACTGATTATGGAAGCTAGAAATTTTATGAATAATGTCCGAAATAGTTTGCAATTTCTACTCTGTTGCAGTCTCAGTCTGTCAGTCGTGCAACTCTTGTCATCTCTTCTCTACCTCCCACCTCTTCTAACTTCAGGCCATGTACTCTGGTTGGTGTTCATTATCCTTCCCGCATTGAGTTTTTCATTAATGGGAACTCCTCTCGACCCTCACGTCATGACAATGGCTACAGGAAAGAACCTCAACCTTTGTCGAGAACATGTCCTCTTCTTCCTTTTCTGCTATCTCATTAAGTTCACCCCAACAATGCTTCTCCTTGTCTTTCTCTTCTTTTGGACACTCTCTTCATTTTGCTCCCATAATGATTCCTCAAAGGAAGGATGGAGTATCTTCCACGAGTTCAGGTAAGAACCCATATTTGTTCAGAAATAGTAACATAATTATGTTAATTATCTTTTGTTTCATTGCTTTCAGAACTGAATGCCCTCAATGCATTACTTCCTCGGATCTTCTCGTCAGCCAGACATTTGTTGTCTTCCTTCTAGTCATCTACTTTGTTACAATCTCCATTGGATTCGTTCATCGGTGTCACCTCTTCTGGCAAAGAAATCCAATGACCAACAAATGGTGGTTCGTCACCAGCATTACTCTTGTCTTTTGTCATTTGTTCTTCTGTTTATTCGAAATCTTGTCTTTCGTAAATGACTTCTCTGTCATTGCGGTCATACCTTTGCCTGTTTGGATTGTTGCCATTCTCTGGCTTCTTCTCTTGATCCCAATCAATACGCTTGTGAAGAGGAAGGAAATCAAAGCAAACAACCGACAACAGAGGAGAGCGAGACTCGAATTCAATACTAAGTTAGGAATGAATTCGCCTTTTTGAAAGACCACTTTATTTTGTATTATTATCAACATAAATCAAGCACAATTTAACTCTCATTCTAGAGATTCTTCCCCCGAGCTGAATTAACAACATACTGAGAGGCACGTTTGCGTCCCCACACCTGCCCCACTTGGGCCATCAAGTCAATAAACCACCTCATAGGATCCACCTTGAGTCCCATTTCACTTATTGCGTAATCATAAGGGAAAACATGATGAAAGTTGTGAAAGCCTTCTCCCCAAGTAGCGATGGAAACCCAGGTGTTTTCTCGTGGCTCGCAATCCTTTTTGTATGGTCTATCGCCCCACATGTGTGCTGCTGAATTGACAAACCAAGTGCAGTGGAGAGAGACTATGTAACGGCCAAATGATCCAACGAGGAGAGAGTCGAACCAAGTGTGACCGATCAAATAGTGACACAAGAGTGTAGGAAGAAGGAAGCAAAATGCAATGTAGAGCAGTGGATAGTACTTGCGTTGAAATCGAATGACCGGATCCTCAATGAGGTCAGATATATTGAGAGTTCGCCCTTTAATGAAAATGTCTGGATGTTTCCTTGTCAATAACCAGCCAACGTGAGCAAAGAAGAAACCTCTGAGAGCATTGTGAGGGTCTGGAGCAAAATGAAAAATGAGATTGCGACATTGAATAACAGTTCTACGCACCTGCATCCGTTTCCGAGTGTTTGTGGTGGATTCGATGATCTCGACACCATGTGAGAAGATCATTTTGCCCTGCGATCGATTGACAAATCATGAGAAAGATTCGAAGTGGTAAAGATGCTTTGTATGAACGATGGGACCAAAGTCGATGGGCACCAACTGTAATTCCAATACCTCCAAAGATTGAGTAGATATAGCCAAAGATCCAGGCAGACCACAACTTTTGGTAGATAAGGTAAGCAAGTCCCGCAAGGTAAACGACGTGAAGGATTGCGAAGACGATGATGTTTCTCCACACAAGTCCATATCTTCGTTTGTCGACGAAGACATATCGGACTTTATTTTCACTTTGATGGACATTAAACTGTCTTTCAACGAAATGGCTCATTATTGCCTAAAAGAATGTTGTTGAAGACTGACAGTTGTGAGTTCGGAAGTAAAAAGGGATTTAGAAGTGTCGCCTTGGTGACATAGATCTGTCAGTTGACAAACTTGAAACAATAGAGGTTATGGACACTGCTGAGGTTGCTGATTGGAAGGCAACCAGTAAAATGTCAGACGAGTGACACATCTGTCAGGTGGCGACAAGGCTTACTGACTCAAGAATCTTGGGATGTGTTGGGATGTGTCGAGAGACAACCTTCTTTGAACTTCAAAAGTGCTTCTTATCTGCCGCATCAAGCTTCTTCTCGTGAATCTCTTTCTATTTTCTTCTTTTGTTCGACATCTTTGCAGTCTCTCCAGAGTTGAAGAAGATGCGACAAAAAATGCAACATGATAGCCACTTTTGCATGACGATTGCCTTCTATCGCAGAACGTGACATCGGCATGAAAAGATGGAATACCAAATGCATCTACTCTTTATTCGCGATAACTCAGAAATCACATTCACACCATTGAAAATGTCTTTGCAATTTGGAACCTTTTCCGGAAATGCACCTTCAATCCCTCTCCTCTTGCATTGTCAGTCGTTGCAAAGCACTCTTCACGTTAGACAACTCGGATGGTATCATTTCTTGCTCCTTCTTTGCCTTGAAGTCCTCGCATGCGTTCACTATGTTTTCGATGGTCATGTAATCAGCAGCGATGAGCAGCTCTTCCATGTTTGCATCGGAAACATTGACCTTGCCTGTGTAGCAATAGTTGACAATCTCCTCCATGATTGCAAAGGAAATACTTGGAAAAGTGACCACTTGAAGGTTACCGGTTGTTGTGTACTTTTGCCCGCTGTACACGATCAACTTTTCAAAGAAAGGACTTGCACAAAACAGTGCCATTTTATGCACAGGTAGTTCCTTCATGTCAGTTCCAGCTATTAAGATCAAGTCTGGCTCATAATTTATGTAAGAGCGGTCAGTCAGAAACAATGGGACTGCAACCATCTTTCTCTTACAAAGATGTCCTTAGATTTGAAAATTGTGGAATCGTATGACACGACTTTGCACGTGCAACTCGATTTCAATCAACTTTTGGGTTAATTGCAGAATGGAATGAGCATAATTTTTAATTTACAGAAAACTTCATATTCAAAATGAGGGAATTAAGAGTCAAGCTTTCTCTTGACACCTTGCGAAGGGTCAATAGATCCCATGACTACCTTTGTGATAGGAGATGAGGAAGATGAAGCCTGATTTCTAGGTTGCAGGGAAACGATGGAAGGACGAATGATACTTCCCGAAGCTGAACGGTAGACTGCTTGTCCGCTTGGTATTGTAATTCCGTTGGGTCTTGGAGGAGATTTGCTCTTGTAATTAGCGGACATGAGGCTATATCTTTCGTTTGGAAGTCGTGGTCCAGCATGTGACTTGATAACAGGTAGTGGTATCTGATTCTTTTGTCGAGCAATTTCCATCAAGAGATCTCTCGGAGGTGGTGAGGTAAACATTTTGTCCGACAACTTCTCCACGGCCAGTCTGACATCCTCCACATCAACCGACTTCTTGTTGGCATAAGTAGAGTAGACGACAGCATCCTCCAACACTTGAGAGACATATCGGTAAGAAAACTCCAATAATTGATGGACGACACGAGGTTCATACTCGTTCACTCCCATGTCTCGAAGGATGGTGGTGATAACCTGTGCATCTTTAGGAGTAGTCTTAGACGATGAAGGTGTAGATGCAGTGGGTGTAGTAGCCGCACCACCACTGGTAGTAGGTGTTTTGGTTGGAGATGTACTCATGTCTCAACTGTGGCAAGAGACGACGATAATGAGCGATAATGAGCGACTGACAATGGCTGACCACAACAAGCAAGTAATAACAGAGGTGGGGAGACACAAGCGACCCCAAACGGAGAAGGAGAGTGAGCCGCGCTGGTTATCACATGTGCTGGCGTCAACATCTCTCATCACAACGAGTTATCGACCATCGTGTCCAGGTTGTCCATTTTCCACCTCGGTACCTTTTGCAATTTGATTTCTCTTGCACTCTCACCATTCTGACATTACATCATGCCTGTCAACTGTAGAAAGTGTGAAGAGAAGAGAGCTATCTTGAAAAGGCCAAAGACGGTAAGAGATGTTCATTTTTGACTTGCATTTTCGCATTTCTCCTTGTCAGGTCATGTCACGGGGGAGTTCTCCACCTAACCGTGTTCTATATGTCTGTCTGCGTGTTTATTTTGTCATCTTCATGTTTCTTTGCTTAGAGTGAGCAATGTAAGGGGAAGAGTGTGGTTTTGCATCGCCCCCTTTTCGATGGTAGTCATGTGTGTCCTTTTTTATCCTTTCTTCTTCTTTCTTCTTTCTTCTTCTTCGTTCTCATCTTTCTCCCAACACAACACAACACAACACAACACAACTCCCAACAACTTTTCACATCGATCGTCCGCCCGCATATGGTATCTGGTAACTACTATTTGTCTGTCAAATGGTCTCTATGTGTCTGTAGGGGGACGCACTGTGTAAGGAGTGCTTCTTCATCTGCTTTGAGACAGAGATTCATGACACTATCATTCGGGCCAAGATGTTCCGTCCAGGAATGAAAGTTGCAATTGGAGCCTCTGGAGGGAAAGACTCAACTGTCCTTGCATACGTGATGAAATTACTCAACGAACAGTATGATTATGGGCTGCAACTTTTTCTCCTTTCTATCGACGAAGGCATTACCGGTTATAGGGATGATTCTCTCGACACTGTCCGTGTGAACCAACAAGAGTACGCACTTCCACTTACGATATTGTCCTACGAACAATTGTTCGGATGGACGATGGACTCCATCGTCAGGGAAGTTGGTCGTAAGAATAATTGCACTTTTTGTGGTGTCTTTCGCCGACAAGCACTGGACAAGGGAGCTGCATCATTAGGATGTGATGTGATCGCAACGGGGCATAACGCTGATGACGTAGCAGAAACTGTCTTAATGAATCTGCTAAGGGGTGATGCTGCCAGACTGAAAAGAGCGACAGCGATAATCACTTCAAGTGGCATTGGTGACGATGGTTCTTGCGTACCTCGCTGTAAACCTTTCAAGTATACTTATGAGAAGGAGATTGTCATGTATGCATATTTCAAGCGTCTCCACTACTTTTCAACAGAGTGTACATATGCCCCTCACTCTTATCGAGGATTTGCTCGCACTTTTCTCAAGGATCTCGAGTCGATCAAACCTTCATCTATTCTTGATATTATTCATTCGGCTGAGCAGATGACAGTTAAGACGGATGTTAAGCTTCCACCTCAAGGAGTCTGTACCAGATGTGGCAGTATTTCTAGCCAAGACATCTGTAAGGCCTGTGTCCTTCTTGAAGGGCTTAATAGAGGACTGCCTAAATTAGGTGTGGGAAAAAGTAGTCGAGCGAAAAAATTTCTCCAACATTCTTCCTTACCACTACAGCAAAATAATCAACAGACAGCCTCATCAACATCATCTAGTGATCTATTGAGTCAATCAAGTGAATTATGGTGAGTGTTGCCATACTTTATGTGTACTGGGGAATAATAAATCCCAATGAAACCTTAGACAAGATGTCCTATGTGTCTGTAGTTTGTAGTATGCAAGCACTTCTGGTTGCATCGAAACAGAAAATGCAGTGTCTGCTGTCGAGTCATCGTTATGATTTACATGAATAAGGGACATTCGCTCGTCGATTTGGGATCGACAATCCAATTACCTCGTGTTTTTCTGTGCGATGTCATTGCCTGACACTGCTGATGGCATTGCTTTTCGAATGTCTGTCATTCTATGGATTTCTCATGTGTCTTCCTGTCGGGAGTCTTGAGAGACACAATAAAAGAAGAAAGCGAAAAGTGGAGAGAGCCGCAATGAAGACTTTTGTATCCAGACAACAAGTAAATCGATTGATTGCAGCGGAAGTGACATCCTTCTCGGTCGACATGAACGAAACCTTGAGATCTGTAAGAAGATGGAAAGAAGGACACGAGATACAAAGAAGCGGTAAAAATGCAATGGAGACTAGTCTCTGCGAATCTCGATAAGTCTATGTGAATTTGTGAGACTGGACAGACTTAAGCGACACTAAGAATAGACCTGGCATGAAAACAAATGACCACGTCAGCTGACACTTTGCTTTTTCAAAGAGATGAGGTGTCCATACTTGACTGCCTCTCCTCGACTCTTGCTCGCTATATATGTGTAGAGGGAAGCCTTGAGACAAAGAGTGTGATTGATCTGAATAAGGAACGCGAGACGAGAGTAGGGAAAAAGTCGCTGACAATGACAATCGATCATCTGAGACACATCAAATAATCAGCAATGTCGTTCGATGAGCATTATATTATGTGTGAGAGAGTCTGGCAGTAAGGCTATGTCAGGAAGAAATGAAAAAGAGTGAACCTTACGTCAAGTCATGTTTTTGTCCGACGAAGGAAACGATAATGGCTGTAATAATAAGGGGGAGGAGACGGAGACGAAGTTCGATTCCGGACGCGAAATGGGAATGGGCTTAACCACAGGATGAAAAGAGAGCATTCCGTTTTTGTGTATAGTTTTACTTCATGATTACCCTAATATCAACGAGGCACTGTTTCCCTCTGTTTTCAATTTAAGATTATTTCTTGGAATGGCAAATGGGAAGGGAGAAAGATGCAAAAAAGCGACAGTCCTTAAGTTAAGTTGGAGAAAGCATGCGATCTCTATGGTTACTCCCAGCGTTGGTTTTGTCTGTTGATGTCAGAAGAGAGTATGTACTGCGCCTCTCATTCTGCTCGTTCTTTCCTCGAATGTGGTGAAGGAAGAATAGAAGAAGAAAAGGGAACGAAAGGATAGTTCTCTACACGAGTTGGAGAAGGAGTCAGTAGTGCCATCGACAGAAAGAGGAAAAGTTCGTGTCTGTTTCTCGCGCTCCTCTCACACAAACATCTTTCCATTCTCATGTCCTGCCGACAACGGAAGACGGCATGTTTCCCATTTCTCCCTTCTCCCTTTCCACTCTTTAAAGCCAACCTCGCGCCTCTCTTATGGATTTCTCTCTGTTCTTCCTGATCCCAACTCTCCCCATCGAGTTTCGGACTGAACATTACACTCTTCTCCTCCAAAAAGCTGCAATATTGGAAGGAAAGCAATTCCTTCCTCTTCGAGTGTCAGAGCTATCATTTCTTGACATCTTTGAAAGAGCCTTGTCTCATGTGTCACGTCCTTCCTCCATTCCTCAGTGTCTGCTCTTCTCCTTTCATCGTTTTCGTCATCAATGTTCTTCCCATTTTCTTCTCTTCCTTCTCTTACCGCGAAGAACATTTGGTCGTTTGAAGGATTGGTCCGGCGGCTTTACTATTTCCTCCTGCTTCAATGTGCGAAACACGAACCACCTCCCATTAATTTGTTGAAGTAGGTTCCCTCAAGACAAAAGACAAAGGCTCTCATCGACAGATGAAGACAAGACGAAGAGAAATATAACCAACATAACGATAAAAGAAAAGAACTCCGCTTCATCTCACTCCTTGCAAAGACCATGATATCAGTTTCCACTCCTGCAACTCCTTCATCTCTTGTTCGGTGAGTGAGCAGCGTCTGTTTATTCGGTAGGAAGATAAAAGTGTAAGAGATATGAGAAAACAGTAGAAATAGAAATCGGCAAGACGAGAAGAGAGAGAAGAGAACACTGCCGTAAAGCTAAAATGAAATTGTCAGTAAGGAATGAGTGTACAACTCAGTTAGGTCCCTGCAGTTAATTCCTCGCAGGAAAAGTCGTTCAATTACGTTACGCGACTCATCGCCGACTGACAGAGAGTTAGGTACTGATAGTGGATGATTGTATGTGCCTGACTCGATATAATCACAAGATGAGAGAAGGGAAAGTACGCCTCTTGACGATAACGTTAGAGATTTAAGAGACAGCTCTTTGCTATTGGGCAGTGAGTCGGGAGTTGAGAATCAAACTAGGAACAAGTAGTCTAAACGGATCAGGAAGTCGCGCTGTGGAGAGGAGAGGAAATAGAAAAGACCCTCCGAGAAAGAGAATTGATGAAGCGAAGATGCGAGGTCTCAGCTTCTCTCTGTCATCCTTGCTTCAAATAGCGCGAAGGGACAACTTGCAAAGTCTTTGCGAGAAGTTTTCCTTTTCGCTCATCATCATTATCATCGTCTACTTCATTAATTGCATTCTAGCGTGAGGCACAAAGAGGCAGCTCTCGTCTTCCTAGTTCCTTGTCTTTCACTATCTCTCGTTACCTTCTCTCCTTGCAGCTTGCTCGCATAAATATGTATGACAAAGTGAACATACAGATTGTTGGAGAAAACAGAAGGAAGAAGGGTAAGAAGCAATCGTATTAAATAGCTGGAGTAGGAGGGAAGGAGGATTGAGCAAGGTAACTATATTTTCTCTCTCTCTTTCCCTCTTCTTTCATCCTCATGTTATTTCGGTTAGCCTCCAGAAATGAAGGGCATGAAGAAGAGCAAGCTGTTCATGCCATCTTCGATCCCACATTGCACACTGTTGCCAGTTGTCTCCTTTTTTCATTACTGACTGAGTGATGCTCCTGTTCACGAAGTCATCTTGCTCATCATCATCATGTTCACCACTGCTTCTTGATGTAGAAGTAGTCCTCTTGCTGTTGCTTTTGCGAATGGAGAAGAGTCACAGGATTGCACTCCTCTCGCGCTTGAATCGCTTCGTGACAGATCATACAACGAAGGCAACATAGAGAAACAAGTCCGGTGGGAGTATTGCTGACTTTTCGTGAATTGAGACGAGTCAGCCGGCTGTCTTTCTCTTCTCTTCTTCTCGGAAGTCACGGTGACGGTCGCAAGCTGATCACAATTAGACAAAGGGGAGGAAATACAGAGAAAACATTGATGCTTGTAGAAAGTGTAGGATGTTAGTTAGACATCTGACTAGCGTTATGTGCGAGTGAAGTTTGTCGACGTCAGGGCCAGAAGATACACCCTTTCTCCTCTTTCTTCTTTCTCTTCTTTCTCTTCTCTTTCTTCCTTGCCTTTGCCTTCTACATCACTGTACATAATTGTACTCCTACCCGCTGACTTCATCTCTTTTCTTTTCTGTCACTTTGTTTGTTTGTTGTGAAAAACACTTGGTCGAGACTAAGAAGATTCTGCGGCCTGCTGCTGCCCATGGGAAGGTGCTTCACTGCGCTGATCGACGACGTACATGTATATTTTTAGTCTTGATCCGATGAGATGGAATCTTCTTTCTCTTTCTCTCCTGTTGTGTTCTGTGCCAGAACACATTGCCTTCCTTTCAATCACAGGAGACAAGCAGACACAAGGAACGTAGAGTGTGATACCAGTGATGATGAGTCGAAAAGACGAGCTTGTGGGAGGAGGCAGATATGTACACGGCAGGCAAATCAAAGAGGCAGCCTGATGACGGGGAAATACTCTCTTTCGTGTCCTTCTGTCGTCGACACACAGACACACACACAGACTCACGTAAAAAACTCACTCTGATTCAAAACAAACACGCATTCACTTAGTGCGAAGAGTCAGTCAGTTGTACATATACTTCGTCGGTTTGCCCACTTCCTATTTCATCTCGTGTGTTGTCTTGTTGCCACGTGAGAGGACTGCAAGGATCGTACAGCGAGTTGGGTCAACTTACAGAAGAGACAAACATCTTCTTCGTTGGAGATCACACAAGTTCTTTCACAAGAGAGTCGAGAGTTAAGTGAGAGAGAAAGTCTAGTCGTCTCGACTCTCGATGCCCCGTGTTTCCCTCAATGTCTCCTCTGTCAGTCACCGTCACCGTAGTCAGTGGAGGAGAAGTTAAGTGATGGGCGGATCTGCGTCAGGGAAAGCATTCGACAATGTTGCCGACGACGACGAAGACGAAGGCAAAGAATCAAATGTAATGGAAGGACAGCAGCCTAAGAAAGGGAAAGAGAGGAATTTGCATTGAGAAGTCAGAGAGTATTATTTTCAAGTGATTTTGTCCCTCTTCTTTTGTGCTTTTCAATCGTCTTTCATACGTGATTGTGTGAGTGAGTGTGTATATATTTTGTGGTGTGGTATGTTTCTACTATGTAGCTCCTTCTCTGCTCTTTCCCTCAGACAGACATTCTTTTTCTGTCACTGTCTACTCATTTTCTCTTCTGATATTCTTTCTCCTTTTCTTGCAATCGTCTCTTCTGGTGACTCTTCAACTATCATCACTTCGTTGCCTCTCTAACTCTCCAACTCTGCAACTCTCCAACTGCGACCTTCCTTGCACATCATGAACACAGAAGTTGAGAGAAGATACCATTGAGGAGAGGCGCTGGAGACTACGACGTGATACGACGAGAACAACAACCGAAGGACCTTCGCATCTCATCATACACACACATCACGCGGCATCGATCATCATCATCGTGGTTTTCGGTTGACTTTTTTCCTCATCATTGTCATCTGCATCGAAGACGTTCATTGTCTTCGATGACAACGACAACAACAATCGCGACAAAGAAGTTCCTCTCTCTCTTTCTCGTCAACAATAATCTAGTTTTCTAAAAGACACAACTAACGATGTAACTTGAAAAGTTGTCACTCACAACAAGCATTTCTCAAGTGTCAATCCTTGTCGCAATCTTTCTCTCTTGTTGTTGTCTGCTGTCAACAGCAAAGTCGACGAAAGTGAGAAGAACCAAAACAATTTACCCAAAGATTTGCCCAAGACCAACATTTTGTACAATGGATACTAGAACAACTCCTCCAAATCTGTCAGGTATTAATGTCTGAGAGAAAGTTGATGACGCTATTCTTTTGAACGCTATTTTCAACGCTATTGTTTTACCAGTATGGCTCCGTTGTTTCGTCGTAGTTTCTCTTAGATGTACTCTTCATGTTCCTGATGTGCTGTGATGCGTAGCTTCATCATCTTGACTTGACTAGGAAAGTCAAGATGCCTTCAGATGTCTGCTACCTCCCCGCATTCTCCTTACCCTCTGAGTTTCCTTTTCCTGTTATCTTGTTCGTACATGACTCTTACTCATCCTTTCAATTTGAGCTCGCTACACACATTGCATCGCACATTGCATCGCACACGTTTGCCATTTGTCTCACAATCTTGTCCTTCTCATTCTCTCTCATTCTCTCATCCTTTCCTTCACTCATTGTGTTGATGACTGATGTCTCAACAACAAATCGTACCACTCTACTCAGGGTCTCAAATTGTCCTTATCATCACTCTAGCCGTGATGATTGTGATAACCATCGTCGGGAACATCCTCGTTTGTCTCTCAGTAGTTCTAGTGAAGAAACTACGGCAACCAGCGAATTACTTACTTGTCTCTCTTGCCATTTCGGGTGAGTAGTCATTTGAGCGGAAATGACGACATCTCACTAACATTCGTGTATCCTTTGCTTTGCTTTCCTGTCTGGCACACACCTCATGTCTTTTATTCCGCCGTTTTGTTTCTATCCTGATTTGTCATTCCTCCTGAACCATTTTTCAAACGTATTTCAACATGCGTGTCACTGCATGCAAATGTCATCGATGACAAAACCACTTTCTCTTTCGACATGGCGACACGCACACCGATCTGGTCTCTGGCCAAAAATAGATTTATGCGTTGCATTACTAGTCATGCCTCTAGCTTTGTACTCAGAGGTCAGTCCATCCTGGGGTCTTGGGCAGATAGTATGCAACATGTGGGTCTCCTTCGATGTTACATGTTGTACAGCGTCCATTCTAAATTTGTGTACCATTTCCATTGATCGTTACTTCACCATTACGCGACCATTAACTTATGGTGTCAACGCAACGGCTCGTAGATCATTCTTCTTTATCGCTGTTATCTGGGTTGCTTCCTGCCTCATCTCCGTTCCTCCCCTACTTATTTTTGGAAATGAACATGGTACAACTGAGTCACCTGAGTGCCAGGTCAGTCAAAATATTATTTATCAACTCTACGCCACTCTGGGAGCTTTCTACATCCCACTCCTTGTCATGATTGTTATGTATTACAAAATTTATGTGGCGGCAAGGCGGGTTGTTGAAGCAGAACTCAAAGCCCAGCCTTCCTCAATATCATCCGGGTCAGCCAAGTTGCTGCCCCTTAGCGACCGAAACGAAGTCCTTCTCATGCACACATCTGGTCGAACACATCCTACTCATCCGCCTCCTAGGAATTCATCAACATCACTTGTAAAGGCTGTTTCTGAGTCTGTCGATCAACAACAGAACTACTCGACAAAAAACTACTTGTCTAGAACACCTAATGGTTCTATGAGGAACGACATCCATAACATGGAATCCCTTGCGTTCATGTCCTCCTCGTTTACAGAGAGGGATGACACGACAGAGGTAACAACGACAAGCAGTGGTGTAAGGATCTCTGGACGAATTGATGATCGAGATAAACAAAGTACACGTAGCAGTGTTGGACGCCCTCCTTCTCAGCAGTCCTCTGTAACGGAGAGAACAACAGCAACGCTGTCAACACAGGCATCCGTTCGATCTTCAAGTGATTTGCGAGAAAGAAAGGCATCAGTTACTCTGGGAGTCATCATGACCGCCTTCACAGTCTGTTGGTTACCCTTCTTTATCCTCGCTGTCCTTAGACCTTTTTCCCAGTCGGTCTATTCAATCCCTCCTTGGATTGTATCTTTCGCCCTCTGGCTTGGATACGCCAACTCGATGCTCAACCCAATCATCTATGTCACGTTCCATCAAGACTTTCGAAAAGCTTTCCGATATCTCCTGTGTTTCCAATGTGCCTCCCTCGGTACACGCCTACGAGAAGAAGCTTTTCAGTCACAATATGGCCAGACGCAAATGTCCTCATGTCATGTGGGAACCACTGCATCAGGAGCCACAACAGCTAACAACAACAGTCACTCTGCTTCTATTGTGAAAACGAGGAAGAATAAGAAGAAGAAACGAGTCTCTCTCGATCAAGTTCCGTGACGGTTCCATTTCCACGAACTTGTGATCGAGTTGAGAAAGACAGAAGATGATGACGAGAACGAGCAAGGCAAGGCGGGAAGAATGACGTTGACGAACAGGAAGTAGACAAGAATACAAGTCGAAAGAGACGGACGTTGGCTTGAAAAAAACTTCGATGTCGAAAGCAGAAAAAGAGGGAAAAGAAGAATAGATGAGAAAAGAAGGAAACCGAAGAAAAGAAAAGGAATCACCGGCGAGAACGTCCGCCCAACTTTCTCGGGAAGGGAGAACAGTTATTTCGTCAGATTCATGCAAATGTTGCAGAGTACATTACGAAGACGAGCTTTGTATTCAAACCTCCTGCCTATGCCTTCTATGTATGTGTTACTGAAACTGCAATTCTCACACGCTTTCCATCTGAAAGTTGTATATGAATTCCCGTCGCCCCGGTTTGAATTCCTGTTCGAGAGAAGAGAAGGTCTCATATCTGCATCGCCGCTTCCTTCCTTCTTTCCCCGCTCGCATGGTATTTTGCCATCTCTCTCCCTCTCTCTCATTCTGTTATGTTTTTCATGTAACCGAATGCTGAAATCGACAGAGAGAGAGAAAGTATTCGAAGTAGGGAACAAGTGAAATGGAATGCGGAGAGAGGGGGTGGACGTAAAAAGACAGACAGACACAAAGATAGAAAAAGAAGAAGAAACGAAATACCGAATGAAAGCAAAGTGTCTGTTTATTTATGCTACTGCAAAGAACGAAATTGGAGAAAGAGGTAGGACGAAAAGGATAGATCACTCTTGACGATACTTGAAAAGAATTCTACTCACATCCTCCTCTTTTCCTTCCTTGACTCGGGTACAAAACAAACAACACACACGAGGACATTCATTGGGACGCTCATCCCAATGACAACATTCGCTTTGACCTTAAGCGAAGAGGTGCATAGGGATGAGTAAGAAGGACAACTGGTAGGACACGACATGAATTGCTAACGAGAGGCTAGAGAGAACAGACCAAAGAAGATAGAGACCTTTAGTCAGTCAATCGTGTATAACGTTAACCCTGTTGTCTCCAGAAGATACATCTTCTCTCTTTCTCTCTTCATCTAACTAGTACGCGAAAGACACAACAAACGTCACACTCTCCCATATGAGGAGCATACTGACATAAGAAAGAAAGACCAGTAGTTGTCGACGACATCCCGCGACACTCCTTGCCATTCATGGGATGACAGCCTTTTTGTCGCATAGGAGAATTTCTTCTGTCTACGCGGATGACTGATGTCTCCGTGAGAACAGAGTGAGAACAGAGAGAACAGAGGAATAAAAGAAGAGGGAAGAAAGAGAATCTCTCTCGCTGAACATCTCTCTTGATCTTACTTTCTTAACATCCCTTTTGATGATGTCACAAGAGGTGACTCGATACGTGTTTCACTTGGCTGGACGTGAAAGACTGAAAGAACTTTAAAAAGAATCATCGCAGTGGATTGAAGATTTCTTCCTTCATCTTTCCGGGAGATTGGGAGTTTTTTTCTTACTGAGTACTTCTTCCTTCCTGAACTAAAGAACCCGGAGTCCCTATCGCTTGAACATGTCTAGAATGTGAGAAGAGGAGTCTAGTGGGAAACGGACAAACGCACCGACGTATGGACATCCCAACCTGCTGAAACATGTAGGAGACAACTAAATCAGTGTAGTATGTTCTATCCGTCCCTCCCAGGAGAATGAGGAAGAACATCGTTTTCCATTAAAAACCTTCACTGTCTAAGGTTCAATAAGAGTTTGGCTTTGTGCGATCCAATATACTAGAGAAATGGGATTACAAAAGGAAAGGAAGGGAAATACTGTTCAAACAAGTTACCCAGGTCATGACAAGAAGGGAAAGTCTCACTTTCCGGAAGAGAAACGAGATGATATCGAGAGTGATCATGTACTTGACAACCTGATCAAACTCTCCCTACTTCAATGTTGACCAACTTCTCGATCGATTTCCTCTTCACTGTAAAAGAGAAAGACGATCAAACTATGATCCGATGAGAAGAAAGGAAGAAACCCCCCAGGTCGCTATTTGTATTCAAGACTGCCCATCGATTCCCGGAAAGAAGAATATGATGTAAATGGTACACCTTTCACTCACAGAGACGATTATTGCATGTGGCTTACTCCACTTCAAAGGATATACCATATGCCAGATATATCATTTCATCTCTCAACATCATTAAATAGTTATTGGATGATGGGATCATCGTTAAAAGCGAGGGGATGATGGTTTACATCCACTTTACCATTTCTGTATTTTTATTTGTCTCTGCACCTTTCATCAGAACATCAGCATGGGGGAGTATGGGGGAGCACGGGAGATATTTCATATCTGAAATAGAATGCCGACCGATATTTTATTGAAAGACGGATGTCAACGCGCGTTTCTTTCGCAAGGGAGTTGCCTTCTTCTGTTCTGTTGGGTTCTGTTTTGTCTCTCCCACTGTCACAAGACAGGAGCTTTACTGGATTCCATCTATTCCTATCTCTCTCATTGCACTTTCTCTCTCTCTCCATATTTGTCAAATGTCATGACAGAGACATACTCTGCTCTTCCCTCCCTCCTCCCTCCAATGACAATTTAATTTCAATCTTCATCTAATGCTTGACAACTTAAGCTTACATGTCATGTACATGCCATCAAATACGGACTAGTTTTGAATATGCCAAAATGCGAACCAAGGATCTGTGTGCTTGTCGCGATTCCTTTTCTCGTTGTTATATATCTTTAAAATTTTCGCAACACCCAACAAAGGAACTTTGCAAGAGTAATGTTTCATAACGTCTTTACCCCCTTTTAAAGCTTGAGACCAAATTGTCTCATAAGCAAACAAGAATTTGTTTCCAAACTGCTGAAAGTAACGGCCTCCATAACTCTCGCAAGCGATTTCAGGAAGCATTCAATCGTTGTGGACGTCCAAGTCTTCACCCTGTTTCAATATTGTTTTTGTTTGAGAATTTTTCTGGCGCAGTTGCGGGAATATTTGCTTCCCTGACTTGACATGAAAAGGGTTGAAAGGAGAGTGAAGACAACAACAGATAGATGAAGTACTTAATGGGAGTAATAGGGAAGTTGACGGAATTTGGGTGTGTATCCTTTTTTGTGTTCATTTTAGTGACAGCGGAAAGAAAGCAGAGAATAATGCGAATGAGCAAGGTTTTGCTGCACATCATCATGCCAACACTCGTCTATAACGCAGCGTCCTCGAGAAACGACGTTTAATTACAGTTTGCGTCAAGTGATTCAATCCTGGCCTGAAGTCAAGAACAAGGAGCACATGAACATTCATGGGCCCTTGTCTCATCTTTGATCCGTCTTTTCCGGCTGATCGATTTTCCTTCTGTCGTCTCTTCGTCTCTCTGCATCTCACTGCGTGGGAGTGCGGTGCGTGTTGATCAAGTGTATGTGTGTGATGGGATGCATGCATTTACCATTCCTTCAATCTTTAGATGAGTGGAAAATGTTTAGAAAAATCCTTCTAAAGTAGTGTTTTTTCAGTATGAACAATACGCTTTCGCAATATATGCCATCACTGACGGATTACTCTTTTATCGTGTTCTCCAGGTGTAGAAGAATTGAGAGAATGGCAAATGCATTAAAGGAGGATGAGAGAATGGCAACCCTGCCAGCGTTACTTCCGTTGCAGGAGCATCCGTCTTTTCAATCTCTTTGTAATTATTTAGAGGAGAGAAGGCAAATGCGAAGGGAGATGGCAAACGTTAAGACGACAGGCCATATCCCTTCCGCAACAACAACAACAACAACAACAACCAAATAGCAAAGAGCAAAAGGAGAAGAGATGCCAGATACAGAGAGTGATCGAACTCCCCACTTGCAACTTCCGTTACCGCGTAACTTTCCTTGACATTTTACTACTCGTTTGTTCTCTACCTCTGCAACCTTTCTAGGCTTACTTCCTCTCCTATCAATCACAGGCTGCCTTTCTCCTTGCGCTTGCTTCAAAATGACCATGCAATTATAGATGAGAGAGATGCTCTTCGATCTTTTAGTCTCTTTGTCTACCTTCATAAGAGTTCATAAGAGTACTAAAACTATTTACCCTCATTTTCTCTTATCCATGCTTTGATGACGTTGATGTTACACGGAGACTCATCTTCCCTCATGGGACGGAATATGTATGTTTACTAGAAGATGAATAACTCATTCACTGCCGGAGGTGGGCTGTTTCTGTTTCCTCTCCATTTTCATTCACTTCTCCCTCGCAGCGAAGAAGTCAGCGAAGAAGCTTTCCAGACCCAAATGCAATGGGAGTTCGCAAGTAATTTACCAGAAGGGTACCAACTAAAATGAGACATTCTCAACTCACAGCGCCAGATTGAGAAGGCATTTTCTGGGCAGTTTCGGACTGTCTTGTTACTTACGAGCGAGAGAGAGAGTTCTGAGTCTATCGTGATTTATTTCTGACGAATCCTCGATCGTAGTCTGAGGAGAAGGGGAGAGCCAAGGGAATTAAACAACGGAATTGGGAAAGTCGGAAAAGGGCTATCAGAAAAGAAGGAATGCTTTGGTAAAGGAAAAGGATAAGAAGAAATAGAAAGAAAGAAGTGAAAAAGTCGAGCCACTGCATCTTGTTACGACTTCGCACGTCATCAGTAGGAAGAGAAAGAGAGAGAGAGAGGGAGAGAGAGAACAGTTGAACATTCTCGAACAAGTGCAGGCTACAAAGGAAGGAGTGGAGAAGTTCGTTCTTCTTTTTTCATCTACTTCACACTTCCATGCCTCGGAAAGAAAGGAAATGTTCTTTTATTTCTTCTTGCAGCTCTGGATCACAATGCAAGCGTGCAGCGTCCGAACATGCAATCCTCGCAGAGTTGGTACGGTGTGACTAACAAGAGAATGAAGAAAAGGGGACGAATGAAAATGATAGCGAACAAAGAAGCAACGGAAGACAAGTGCGAGAGAGGAAAGAACTAAGGAAGCACAATGAGCAAAAAGGAATGGATTGTTCTTGCAAGAATCAAGGGAATCAAAGTCTAGTTATATTGGAGGTATATGTCACATGATGAAGGCACATATCACAGGTAGGAATTACAGAAGGCAGATGAGATGAGATGAGAGGAGAAGAGCAGAGAGGAGAGCAGAGAGCAGAGAAGAGAGAGAAGACTGCTGAGACCGAGAGACCGAAACGTCAAGATCTGAGATCTCTGTGCGCATGGCAGCTCCCTCTTGCCGTTAGACAACCAGCCTGATGACTCTTGGATGATGACGATGATGCCATCAGGATGGTGATCAACAAACAGCCAGCTAGCTAGCATAGTGAACAGCAAATTCCCGACTGACAACACTACCTGTAATCTTGGTATCTCCGTTGCCTTCAAAAATCTACTCTCCACTACGACGACAACAAGTGCTCCTGCTCCAGCTCCTGTCGAACAGGAGTCTTCTCTCCTCTCACACGTCCCATGTCGTGTCCCTCCTGGCCTAAACATTCTTCCCGGCTCCTCTCTCCTACTCTTATTAGTAGTTGATGCTTCCATTACCAATACTGTGGATGACTTAACAACCACTGTAAACATTGTCTACAATCTTGCCTGAACAAGGGCCTTAAACAACAACAACATCACAGACCTTGATTCATCTGTTCATCATGGCATCCCATCAATCAAGTCACCATCATTCAAGCAGTAGGCAGAGGGAACGTGAGAAGGATCAGCGCGAACGTTACCATGGTGGTGCTTCTGCTTCAGCAGTCTCTGCCATTGGTGGTTCATCAATTCCATCTGGTCTTTTTTCCGGGCCGATCAGGAAGAAAGATGAAGATGAAACTGCCTTCAAGATTAAGTCTACCCTGGGAAGTTTCGACCAGGTTAGAGATATCCTACTCAGCGAAGGTGATAAACGACTGATTGGAATATCCAACCGAGAAATTACCCGAATCAAAGGTAAAAAGGCCAGAATTGAACAAATATTAACAGAAATGAAGGGATTCCCACGAGCGATAACAGGCCTTGACGAACCAGATGATGAGTTGGATGTTCAGTTTAACGGATCCTCACAGCATTCTCATGGTGATAGTGTCTCTCAGCTTGATGTTAGTGATGATGAAGACAGTCACTTAGAACGAAAATGGCTGGGAGGAGGTGACTGCCGCAGAGCAGAAGTTCACCCACCCGAACGTTTGAGAAAATTGAATGACATTAATGGTCGCCTCCAGCGACATGATCGAACAGATCATAAACGTCTTGACCACGCAACGTCGTCCTCATCATCGAGTTCAGAATCTGACTCAGAGTCTTCTTCCGCTTCTTCATCAGATGCGGAAGATAATGATAGATCTGAACTGGGATCGTGTAGATCATCTGTCAACCTTAGTACTCCTGTTGATGAGACAGTTCTATCTTCTTCAGAGCGTAATGACCCTCCGTCCACTTCTCAAGAAAAGGTTGAAACCCCTGAGCCTGTCAGTTCGTGGGATCTGTCATATTTCATGGCTTCTGGTTCAACCAAGAAACCAAGCGAACCTGATAATATTACAAGTAAACGTTTGAGCCAAGTGAAACGAGTTAAAACAGAATGCAGTAATGAAGCTTCTACTCCAACTGACAACTCTGTCAACAGAATAATAGAACAAGTCGTGCGAGGAGTTCCATCCTTAACTCCTTCTCTTTCCTCACCTTCTCTGTCATCTAGGTCACCTTCACGCTCCCCCACACCGCACCCACCTGTTTCATCACCGTCATCCGCTTCACCCCCGCCATCATCAAGAAATGTTTTACATGATGATGTTTCTCCATCTCCTGCTAGATGCCTCGGAGATTCATCTTCGTCTCCTTCCTCCAGTCATATTGTTAAGAGGAAGAGAAAGTTGTCCAACAAGGAAAGTCCACGAGTTAAGCATATTAAGAATAGCGATAGTCGCTCATCGAATAATCATCATATTTGTGATACTCCTCCTACACAAAACTACCGAGAAAATAATGAGATAATACGTTCTTCTCCAGCAAGAAAGAATATCGAGGAGCGAACATCGCCGAAAAATATTAAACCTAATTTAGGAAGTATTCCACCTTCAACTTCAACCAGCACTACGTTGTCAGTGCCAACTGCAGCAGCAAAGAAACTTCTTCCTGACGATGAGAGGAGAAAGGTGATTGAGGAATATTCCCCGACAAAGTCGGTGAAACCTCTGTCTTCGCGAAAGTCAGAAGACATTCGAAGTGCCGAAAAGAAGAACCTATCTATCCTGAAGGAAAATATCGAAAGAAGTATTCCGCCTCTCCCTTCACCTCCGTCCCATATTGTCTGCTCCATCAGTCTTGACAGATTACGACGGCTTCCTCGCAAAGCGGCCGGTGAAACAACTGCACCAGGTAACAAAGGTGGAGACCTGCAACACGCGAGGAATGTTAACAAGAGTGCTGTAGCCAGTAAAAAAAGTTCACAATCCAGTCAAGATTCGAAGGATAAGACTTTGGAGAGAAATGGGAAGAACTCATGCAATTCTCTTTTTCCTACTCCTTCAGTTTCCTCATCTTCGACTAAAAATACAGCGAAATCTGACCCCAAGCTGTTGTCCTTGTCAAAGAAGGAAAAATCTTTCTCTCGTTCATCCTCGAAGTCGAGAGAAGTCCACGAAAAGGCACGCCTTAAGTCTTCGACTATGATAGAAGACTTGGAATCAACTTCGACTTGCAACCAACAGAAATCTCCTCTGCAAGGATTGACAGCAACGCCTGGCAAAAGTATATCGAGCACGAACGAGCGAGTGACATCAACTACTGTTGCTTCGACCAGCAATGGCTCTGCTGAAGAATCAGCACGTCTCAATCATGATGATATTCAGAGTCAGGATAAGAAAGGATCAAGTGTTATCCCTCATCCTGTTCCTTCTCGTCTAGACGACAAAGCTAGTCCGCCAGACATGACGAGTTCAGACTTTTTCCTCAAAGAAGCGAGAGCTCTCAAACACGTTGCCGACCAAGAAAGTGATCGAACCCTCAAGCACTGCAAGTATCTCGAGGCCGTTTTGTACTTTATTCTAGCAGCCAATGCCATGGAAGTCAGAATTTTAGGCAATTTGGATAAAAAGCTTGATGATCGTGCTCTTTTCGCGCTCTATCGAGACACCTTTACACTCTTTAAGCATATCATGAACAATTTCATCAAAACACGTCCAGCAAATCAAGAGGTGCCTCTGATTGACCACAAGTTGTGTGCTTTAAGTTTTCGCATCCAGTCAATTCTACAACTGAGGATCTCTCGAATGAAACAACGAGAGCTGGCAGAAAATCATAAATACATCAAGACCCATGCACCTGAAGTTCCTCCTCCTTCGAATAATTCGCAGACCAACACCATCACAATCCCTGTAACACTGTATGAGAAGATGCGAAAACAATTATCTCTATTCCAAGAATTAGGCGCTGCTCACGATACCTGGGCTCAAGCTGATTTATTGGTTGATCGTCATCCACCAGTGAAGGCATTCTTCCAGGCACTAGATACCCATACTGAGTGCAGACCCATTAGTATGAATTGCACTGTTGACGAACTTGTTCGATATGTTAGGGCAGGATTGCAGTTATTGCAGTAACTCGTTCCTATTCAAACTGTACACCCACAACTCCTACCGATTGACTGAATTTAGTTACGATTGTATTTCAAATCCATTGAGACATTTTTACACACACTGTCAGAGGGATCATTTGACCATTCAATCATCCCATTTTGTTATTGATTTGTCTAACTCAATTTCCTGTTAAAGATCACCCTTTTGTACAAAATCAAGTGCAGACATTTGAGGATCAACTTTCTATTCTTGTTGACACTTGAGATGTACCCAACTGTCAAGAATGGGACATGAGGACATGATGAGGCAAATGCTCTCTGACAAGAAGCCCTTCCTTCCTTTGATTGATTTTTTTTTGCAATCCAGGAGTTGAGACAACTGATGAAAGAAAAGAAAATATTTATATAATTGTAAGTGCCATCGTGATCAGGATGATAATTATGATGCACCTTCATCCCACATGCAGACCACTCATGGAGTCAGAAATGTCTATGTTGCTCCTCACCACCTGCCAACGCCGTACACTCACTCCCAAACAGATATTCATACAAGAAATATCTCTTTGATGCTATTGATTTTTCACACAAGATCACGAATATATTTATGTTTGTGATTATTTAATTATACGCAAAGAGAAGCGATGGCCGAGGTGAGATGGTATATTGCTCTGAGGAATGAAGATGAGTTAATCATTCATACATAATCGTTATATATTTGTGACAATAAGGTAAAGTACTATTCGCGTAGACTAGTGCATTCTGTCAAGAACGTGACATATCGCACACGTTCATCTTCACTTGGTGGACAGAGCTCAGGCTCTTACACTCCATACTTGAATGTCTTCTGAATCGTTAACAAGGAGTAGTTGAGTGACCGACTCGAATGGATTGACTCCCAGGAGACGAGCTTCACTCGGAAGAGAAGGAGGCAGTCCCTGGATCTGCAGTTTTGGATTCTTTACGGAATCTCTGTTGTCGACATACTTTATCGATCGCAAAGATCCATTACTCTGTCTGCATAACAAGACTTCTTGATCTGTTGTCCAGAGTGCATTTTCAATGCCTCCTTCCAAATGAAGAATGGCAAGTGGTTTAGAGTCCTGGAATGTGTATATGCGAATTTCATCAACCGAACATGACAAGAACATATCACTTCTAACAGAGTTAAAGTGAATACTCTTCAGGGTACTTCGATGGGGGACATAGGCGACAACGACAGGCGATGCAAAGTCTTGTCCGGTCGAAGAAGATAATGGACGCTTGCTCCCCAGTCTACCCTCATAGGAGCAAAGGAAAAGACCGCCTGCAATGCAGCCTATGACAAACTTTTTCTCCCTTGGAACCAGACAGGCAGCTGAAATTCCAACTGGACTTTTGTTAGAAGCAGAGCTGAGTCTGTCATGCTTATGTTGTTGGGAGGACAAACTCTTGTGAAGGTCCTCAATCGATACTGAAAAAGCCTGGATTAGCGTCAGATCTTGTCTCTTGTCTCTGACAGTGTTGCATTTCCACATAAAGACTCGACCATCAAAACCAAAGCTTATGAGGAGATGATTTCCTCCAAATGCATCTATGACAGATGGACCATTGGGAAGAACAAAAGATAATCAGTATTAGAGAGGAAGGCAAGTTTTTTTCTAGATTAGATCTTGACAAGAGTCTCCTACCTTCACGAACCCAAAGAAGGCTTGTTACCCTGTCCTCATGGGTTGTCATTTGTTTGTCCTCTTTTCCTCGCTCTTGGGTACTGTCCTTTCGAGTGAAAGTGTCACCACTCGTTGTTGACTCAATGACTAAGACTTTACCAGATACACATCCAACAGCAAAGATGGATGACAGTTTGGGATGTGCCACCAAACTACTGACACAGGAGTCCATTTCAATTCGGTAAGGTTTGCCTGACTGATTACGACGAAGTAGATTATAGAACATAATTGGGGACTCATGTGAACACCAGTCATCGTGAATAGGCATGCTATGACCAATGGCTAATATCGTAGATGTACAATTCCATGACATAGTAGATACATCCAAGTTCATATCTAAGTTGTCATCGTTATCTTTACTTCCGCCTTGTAACGATGAGTGATGTTCGAACGTGTGCAGGAGTGTCGCACCTACTGCACCTAATCGTGGTTTCAGGAGAAACAGTGATTCCCAGTTCAGGTTACTGCTTTCTCGAATTTCTTCCAACATAATTGGCAGTGCGTATGACAAAAATTCTCTTATTTCAGATGTGGAATAATCTCGAGAAGATTGTCCTGAAAGAATCTCGGTCTGGACTTCATTAGAGGTGACTTCAGGACACTGGCAGTAATCTTCTCTAGAGGAGAAAGATTCTGTCTGGCAAGAACGATGAGAGGATTGCGAAGAGGATTTGGTAGTTGACAGTTTTTCTTCTCTCGTTAGACCATGTGTACGGAAGCTTGATGGGATGTTTTTTTCTTCATTGTCATCGTCATCAACATCCTCTTTATCGGAATCATGAGAAATGTAGGATGAAAGCATATTTCTAAATTTACTTAAGATTAATGGAGCGTAGGTGGAGAATGATACGACACAAACTTCTCGTGGGCCTGCAGGCTTGCATCCGTTGCTTGCAGCCTCGCGTTGTTTGTGTCCTGTCGATTTGCTCTCTCTACCTTGTAGAAAAGTTATCGTTTACACTGCTCTTCCTGGAAAGCTTCCTCGTTTCCATGGAAGTGGTGTCTTACGGCATGCAAAACAAACGTCGTAGCGGCAAGTTGTGGCTGGTATTAACTGAAGCGAACGATGTGATGACTCGCATCATCATCATCGTCATCACGTCCAACTCACTTTCGCACGAATGAATTTTTCCTCGAAACTCGCCAAATCTCTCCCTTTCCTAGTTGTCCCAGTTGTAAGAGGATGTAGAACATCTGACCATTGAACCCTGAATAAAATGCAAGTTTACGAGTGAAAACTCATTCACTTGGACAAGGTTACCCCAGGAGGGGGCGCCTGGAATCAAGAAGAGAAACCATTGAGAAGCACTCTCCTCAATGCAAAATCCTTCGATACATGGACAAAGAAGCTTAGACACTTGAAGAAAGATCGACAAGAGACCAACTGAGACAAAGAGCATTTTGAGCAAAGTTCATCGACCAACAATGAGAATCACCTTGATATTTTTCGTACTGTTTTTTGGCTTGGTAGCCTCTACCTGCCCTGATGGATCACGATGTCCTGATGACGAACGTAAGAATGATTTGATTACTCTTCAATGAAATGTTCCTTTCAATTCTCATTGCTCACTTTCCTAGGCAGCACATGTTGCCGAGCAAAGAATGGATACAGCTGTTGTCCACTGGCAAACGCAGTTTGTTGCGACAATGGAGTCTACTGCTGCCCATCAGGAATGTCTTGTAACTTGAAAGATGGAACTTGTGTTCAACACTTAACTGCTACCCCAAATGTGACCTCTCATCACTCAAGTCATACTCAAAATCATGAAGAACACGCTTGCCCTGACAAAAAGCATAAATGCAGTGATGATTCAACCTGCTGTCTGATTTCCCCCACTCTTTACGGATGTTGCCCATACAAAGGTGAGTTTCAATACTAAAGTTAAGAGAGTTTAATAGTATAATATAATAAATGATACCTTACAAACAGGAGCGGTATGTTGCAATGACCACGAACACTGCTGCCCTCCGGGATCCACATGCAACTTGGCCGAAGCTCGTTGTGATCTAGCATTGGTTCATACCACACCAAACATCCATACTATCTGTCCTGGAGGAGAATATGTTTGTCCAGAAGAGTGAGTTACATACAATCAGGAAGTTCGTGAATAACTAACAAATACATTTCAGGAGTACCTGTTGCAAGCTGAAGAGTGGAGGGTATGGTTGCTGCCCATTGGAAAACGCCATTTGCTGCTCGGACCAACAACACTGCTGCCCTGTAGGATATGACTGCAAACCAAACGGATGTCAGAAGAATAATACAGTGACGTCATGGGTTGATTTTTAATGGGATACTTATATGAAAAGGTGTCCAACAACACACAATGTTATCTAACGATAAAGACGGGGGCTCTGTTGAGAAACATAAAAGAATCAATGAGGTTTCATGAGTGAAAATCAGACAACTTACTAATGAAATGATGAAATTGATGTCTGTACAATCTGGCATAGACAATAAAACATGTCGCAGGGAAACCATTATTGTGTGATCATGGAAACCGGTCACATCTGTGGGAGTCCCTGCATTTTAGTTTCAGCTAACACCAGAGGCAGACGACGATAGATCACAGGAGATTACTAAATGGGGCATAGACCTCTGCCCAACCGGTACAGAGTTGGTCGATGGCTACTAATACTGAACCAAACGACGATCCGTACTCTGATCCCAACCAGAGAATCTCCAAAAGACTGGCTGGATTTGAAATGAGGTTAGGTTATACCGGAGACATCTCATGCCACAAGGATGACAAGGACATCTCCGGGTACAAGTGATCATCGACCGACACCCATCAGAGAGCTTCTGAGAGAGGGAAGCAAATCCCGCTAGTTTCAGTAGCCGGCAGACAGGAGCAGGATGCTGCGCATGACGCCCAGAGTTGATGACAACAAAACATTCAGGAGAAAGCATGTGGTCGAGGAGACAAGTCGGTGTCACTTCTTCCGCCTTTGTTACCAATTTGGTCAGGTAGGCAGTCTTTCTAGTGTTATCAAATCATCACAGATTTATTCCACTAGGAATGGAGACTACGAAGGATATCTGGCTTCTCTCCTGCTCCCTGGTACACCTCTCAAGAAGACTGCTCTCACCGTTCGGGCGATCAATCTGGAACTGTCTCAAATTCTTGACTTGACAAGGAATACTGTAGCTGCCCAGGGACGTTTTCTGTTTTGGAATGACATGATTGAGAGAGCCTATAAATCAGACAAAGATGGATTGTCACAAACTCATCCTGTTGTTGCCGAATTGTCAACGGTAAATGCGCGAGATCTCATTCATGATGATTCTAACTGTGATTCTAACTGGTTTTCTTGCAGTGTTTACGGTTACACAATCTTTCGAAACGCCATTTTGAAAAACTGGTCAAAACGCGTGCTTCCTTGGTTAACCGTCATGACTTGCCTTTTGATACATTGGAGGATATCTTCAAGTACTCTGACGGATCTATTTTACCGGTCTATTCACTTATAGTCGAAGCGTTTCTTTGTAAAAATGCGAAAACTTTGATAGACCTCGACCACGCTTCAAGTCATATTAGTCGTGTTCAAGGTGTAGTCAACATACTCCGTGGACTTGGGCATAACGCTAAGCATGGTAGATGTTACTTACCAACCCAGCTTCTATCGAAACATGGTGTATCACAACAAGATGTCTTAAGGTTTTCAACCAGTCAAAAGTTGAGCGACAGCATCTATGAAATGGCATGCATTGCCAAGCAAGAGTCTGATGTAGCCAAAGCAATTACGCAACAGAAATCCTTAAAACCATACGTATCATTGTTCCTTCCTCTCGTTTTCAGCGATTGGTATCTCCTAAAATTAGAGAAGCAAAATTTTAATATTTGGAGTCAGGAGTTGTACCAAAGAACACAAAATTTACCGCTCAAGTTGTGGTACGAGTATGTTAAAATGAGGTATTGGATATAATAGCAGGTTTAAGCCATTTGAATATCGTCTTTTAGAAATGTATTAGACAAAGTGTTAAAGAAATAGACGATTTTGAATTATGGCAAACAGTAAAAAACAATGAACATAAGTTTTGGTTGTTGGAACGGTTCGAGATTACGAGACGCGCCTCGTCGTCGCATCAGCTGTCGAGGATGTTTTCATTTTTGGATTGAGTCGTTTTCATTTCGTCAATTTCCTTACTTAATTCGATCATGAACATCTTGCCGAAAAAGTCTTGGCATGTTCGGACAAGGAAGAATATCGAAAAGGTAAGAAGAGATGAGGCCCAAGCCGCCGAAGAAGAGAAAAGTCGATTGGAAAGAGTTGCCCTCGCTGAACGAGAAGCTCGAACAAGATTCTTAAGAAAACGAGCGAGAGGACAAGATCGAGGACAAGAGTTCAACGAGGAGCCAGCAAACATTTTTCAAGGCATAAAAGATGGAGAAGGTGACAAAAGGGTCAACTTGGAACATGAATTGGAAGAAAAGAAAAAGCGAGAGCAGTGGGAAGAAAAGGTTGGCATCCTCAAGTATCTTCACAAGAAGGATGCCGATGTTGATCAACCTTGGTACCTCAAATCTCATGCAGAAAGACTGGGCTCTGAATCAAGTAAAAGTAACTCACATCAAGATGAACGATTACGAGAAGACCCGTTAAACGACATGGAGAAATTACTGTCACGATCACGTGGAAAAACCGATACAGGAACATCAAGTAACATGCAAAAGGTTAAAAAGGATGTTAGAGAGATACCTTCCTCGTCTTCCTCGCCTTCTTCGTCTTCAGGAGATAAAATGGCAAAGTTAAGAGAAGAGAGGTTAAAGCGAGAAGCCAAAGAAAGAGCAAGACAACAGAAGCTTCTCAGGTCAAGTGACAGAAGACTACCAACCGAAGAGACGACTGAAGATGACAGAAGTCGTCCATACCACAGTCAATTCTACCCTCAATTAGCGAAGCAATCGAGGTTCAAACCCATCTGAAATGGGTTGTTGTTGTTGTTTTTACCAACTGTAGAATTAAAGTGTGCATATCCATTTTGCTGTACAACGAAGCCAGTTGGAGAAGGACTGCTGAGAAGGAGAGGAGGAGATCGACATAGGAAGGGAACAGGAGAGGGAATCATTGATGATGAGAGATGACGAATGTCACCGCCTGCTTGGAAGTTGGAAAGAAGTGATTTCGTCTGGGAACCTTGAACTGGATAGTTTGTGCTTTGGAACGAACGCGATTGCATTTCATTGAATCTGCTGAAGCGGGTTCGATCATTCTGATAAACGAATGAGCGCTTATACTGCGGTTGCGGTTCAGGAGATTGTTGTTGGTAACGGTTCTGGTTGTTGAATCCCTTTCGACGACCATCTTTCTTCGCAGCCTCTGGAGGTTTAGCCCACTTGACTTCAAGTCCTTGTCCATTAGCAGAGAGTTGGAAGCCAAAAACAGGGGAAGCGGTAGCTAAACTCAATGCTCTCTCTGCTTCTGGTCGTGAGTTGAAGTGGATGAAGGCAAAATCTTTCACTTTCTTTACCCGGACAACGAGGAGATGATGATCGAGGGATGAGAATAACATTTTCAGTTCTTCTTCCCCAACGTTCGCATGAATGTTTCTAACATAGAGATTGGTGACTCGAGCCATTGTTGCATGATCGACCTCGCTTTCCGGGTCTGCCCAATCTACTTGAGTTTCAACACCAAAGAGCTTAACCTTTGCAGGGAGAAGATGTCGACGAGCCATTGCAGCAGCTTTGTGAGAAGCGTACTCGATAAAGGCATATCCGCGATTCAGGTGTGGATGCTCATGATCTTGATGAACGATGACATCCACAACTTGTTCAGTGTGTCTCGCCAGTTCTACAAAGATTTCCTGGCGAGAAACGTTTCTCGGGATTTTGCCGACGAACAAACGACAATTGTCTTTTGATATGACAACACCGATCTTCTTTCCGGGGCACATCTGGAAATTGTTCAATTCCCTGACAGCTTTTTCCGCATCCTGTGCATTTGTATACATCACGAAGCCGTAGCCGCGGTTGCTTCCGCTAAACGAAAGACAACACAAAAGGCGTCACACACCTGACATACTGACACCCAAGTTTGCAAACTCACCTGAAATCCATCATGAGTCGAAGTTCGTAAATCTTACCAATTCTCGCAAAGATAGGGAAGATGACATCTTCTCGGATGTCACGCGGAAGATGGCCAACAAAGACTTCGCATCCTTTCGGAGGTGGATCTCCTTGCCAGTCTGGAGGTGGACCGAGTTTCTTCTGTCCATTTTCCTGAATGGAAGGATACTTGATCTTGTCGAGAAAAGCTACAATGCGCTGTTCTCGTTCATAATCCTGATCGTAGCTGAAGTTGAAATTGTTCAAATTGTTGTCGCAATTGAACGGTGAGTTATCATACATCATCATCGTTGATTGGCGTCGTTGTCAAAGTGAAGCAGAAAGGAGCCAGCAGCAAGCGTTAAAAAGGGGAAGACAGTCAGACTGGGTTACGCGGTTTGCGCGGAGAAGATCTCTCCTCTTCGCTAGTTGGCAATCGAGAGTTTTTCACGAGAGGGACGGTGCAACGCTGTCCCCTTTTTGTCTTTAGCAAAAATGAACGGCACCGTCTTCTCTCCCTGTTGCACTCTTGCACTGCAACGATGATCGCAAGGATTGGCACCTTGCAACTTGGGAGTCGCAACTTGCGAATTGCGAGAATTGCGGCTATTCTCGCTCTTTCTCTCCCCTTCTCTTTTCGTAACAAATAACAACCCTCTCCCCTCTCTCTTCCCTTCCCCACATTACTTCTCCCCTTCTTCCCCCTATGTCGAATGCCTATCTCTTGCCTCCCCTGACAAAGAAGAGCGTCTCGCCCTCACTGGCGTCACGATTTCGCCTTTTCGGAAGAGCGACAGTTTCACAAAGAAAGACAGTCCCCCTGTTTCTCAACTGATTCTCTTATCTTCGATTCCCCAGTGAAATAACCAATTCTTTTCTATTGAAGATTCCATTTTATCTGGCGTCCTTTTTCACTCTCCTCTCCCTTTTGCTTCAACAGTTCGGATCATCTTTCGCAACTGTGCTTCACTCCAAGTGAAAAAGGAGACCCTTTTGACGTTCACAATACAGAAATCTTATGATTTTCATCAGAGTGTTCTATACGAATTAAAATGAACATTTGACATTTATTGCCTCAAGTTTCGTAAGTTGCAAAACTCGTAACTTGAGGCAATAGGAAAAGCGATATGTGAATGGAATGATCGGCACGTCGGAAAGAAAAATCTTGAGACTCGGGAGATGCGATCGCACAGCGAAATGACGAACAGGTCCCTCTGTGCCTGCCGACCAGATGGGAAGAAGGGAAGAGACCAAAACAGGCATTGCTGTCATTGTGCTGTCGCCATTTCACCTCTTTACCCACCGTGATCTCCTTGTCCAGCAACAACCATGTCTGACCACGAGTTACCCGTTACTGTCAGAGCATTTGAATTTATGGAAAGGTTAGACGTCGAAGGAATCCACTCCTTACCTGATCACGAATTGCGACCACTCCTTCCTTCACTGGTTAGGATGGCTCTGTGTGTCCCCATTGACACGAGTAATGAGTGGATGGAAAAGAAGAAGGGTATCCTCATCAAGTTGTCTTCCACCGATGTTGCTAACACCATTGTCAGCCTATTATCAGTTGATTTTCATGCACTTGACATGGATTTACGAAAAGAAATTGCAGTACGTTCAAAGATGGGCTCTTCTTCTGTTGATAGTTCATTTCATCTTCCATCAAATCATGGCCTTGCTTTAGAATTCGAACGAAGTGATGGAGCTCGTAAATTTCGATTAGTTCTGAGTGAACTCATCTCTATACAGGCTTTTGCTCGAATGCAGTCTGTCCTTCAGTCATCTCTTGCAACATCTGAATTGTTCGACAATGACATTTATTTGGACGAAGTATCTGACGTCTTAGCGATCGCCGCTGCTGAACTACCAGCATCAGTACAGTTAACTGAAGTTGCCGAGACACTTGTCCACATTCGTAGAGGACCAGATGTAATATGCAGACTAGTTGCCAATTTCCCAGAAACATTTTTTGACGTCTGCTCAACTTTGGTTATGAATGGTGATAAACAAGATGAGGAGTCGATCATTGCTCGAAATCGAATCAAAACACTTCGTCAATTGTGTCAAATGAACCCTTCAAGAGCACTGGCTATTAGATCACTTGCCATTGAAGCAATGAGAATGCCTGGTTTGGCCGTCCTTCTCACCATTGATTACGATGACTCTTGCAATTCTAACGAAGAAAGTGAGCTACTAATTTTCCTAAATGGTTTCTTTTCACTGACAGATGAAAAAACGAAACAATGGTTCATACAATATCTTAAAATGGGACAAAAGAAGATGGATCAAGGACAACATTGTACCATCCAGTATGCTAGACAAGAATTACTTTCTCTTCTTCGACAATTGCTACGCGTTCCACGAGGTGGTGAACTACCGGACACTCGAATTATCAAAATTTGTACACTTCTTCGACTCTACTGTGTCCTTCGAGGATGTGCTCAACTCAAGTTTACTGATGAAGAAAATAATGTATTGCTTTCAACAATTTCCTGCCTCCCACCTGGAACTGCTGCTGGTATCAAAATGGTTTCGCTCTCCTTATGCCTCTTAATTGTCTGCCCATCTCTGATGTCGACAGCAGATTCTGAGAGAAAAGCTATTGAATGGTTAAAGCTACTAATGAAAGAAGAAAAGTATTTTGGACAAGTCTCTCAGGTTAAGTCATCCTTTGAAGAGATGCTTCTGTTGATTGCTATCCATTTCCACTCTGGACAACATTCGGCAATAGCTGACCTTATATGTTCAACATTGGGAGTTAAGGTTCAAGTTCGAGGAACCAACTTCACGAAACTAAAGCAGCTTTTCACACGCGACGTTTTTACCGAAGAGACAATTGCTGCTCATGCGATAAAAGTTCCTGTAACACCCAATCTGTCGCAGGATATTTCTGGTTTTCTACCAATTCACTGCATCTTCCAACTTCTCAAAAGTCGTGCTTTTTCAAAACATCAAGTTGCTATTCAAGATTGGATTTTTAAGCAAATCCTCCAAGCAAGAGCTCCCGTTCATCCCATCCTTCCTTCACTCATAGAAGCATTCGTCCACTCTTGTTTAGTACCTCCGACGAAAGGCGGTCGTGTCAACGAACCCATAAGTCCTACTGATATTCAAAAGATCTTCGACATCAAGTTGTACTGTTTGTCGGAAGGCATCCTCGATGAAACTGTTTCTAGAACTGCTGATGCATTGACAACTCAACTTCTCCTTTTACAGTATCTCTTGATTTATCGCGATATACGCTTGAATCAATCGAAAGTAGTGGGTCATCCGATCAATGATCACTATGGTTCTGAGTTGATGTCTCGCATTCCTGTGTTTTTCCTCCTTCAAGAAGCTCGACGACGAGAAGTTGACTACGCTCCTTTGTTCCCGACACTTTTGAAATTGACAACGACTCATTTCGCTCATCTCTGTCTCGTCTCAGATTGGATGAATCCTTCGTTTAGTGATAATGTTGGTGATATTCCTCCTGATCAATGTAAACGCCTGTCGGATTTGATGCGCTACGAATTCAGTAATCTCCCGAACTCCCAGAGAGAAGTTTCAAAGCTACTTAACCGAATGCTAACTTTGTCCAAGCGATCACTTTGGTCTCTAGCGCAAGATTTCGTCTCACTATTGCCTTTACTTTTAAGAGATGATATTCCTCGAATGATCCTGGAGAGATGTAAGAAAATCTGGTGGAGATTGAATTCAGTATTTCCCGATAGTCTTTGGGTAATGACTGTTAATGCTTTTCGTTCTAAGTCATCAATCAGTGTTGGAAGATTGACATGGAAGGACATTGTTCACGATCCTTTGTACGTTCTTCGATGTGATCAAAGAGTATTCAGATGTCCAGAACTTTTGGAAATTACTCTTCATATTCTGAATGCTTTCTTGACAGCATCTCGAACGATACTCCACGAACACTTGATGGACAAGCCAAGCAAATCACTCGAAGAAGAAAAAGACAGAGAAGACTTGAAGGTTGCTCTCATTGCTGCACAGGAAAGTGCTGCGGTTCAAGTCCTTCTGGAGATTTGCCTACCAACACAATCTGGCGATGGTCTCCTCAATCCTTCACGTGAAGTTCAAGGACTGATATGTAGTCATCTCCACCACTCCTTCATTGCTGATCCCAATTTGGCAAAACTTGTTCACTTCCAAACATATTCAAGCGATCTTCTTCCTCTCACCGTCACAGGAATTCCCTCCATGCATATATGTTTAGACTTCCTACCCGAACTGCTTGCCCAACCTGATCTGGAGAAGCAAGTCTTCGCAATCCAACTGGCGTCCTTCTTGTGTCTGCAGTTTACAATTGCAAAGAGTATCTGCGTTGCTCGTCTGTGTTTCAATGTTGCCAATACCCTGATTTCCCTTCTACCATCTGCCAGACGAAGTACCTTCTTCATACCTGTCCTGCCTGCTCTGGTCAGGATGTGCCGCGCCTTCCCGCCCTTAGCGGACGATGCTCGCCTTCTCCTGCAGCAGTTGAAAAACATTTCCCTGTCCACCCTTGCTGCAACTTCGTGTACGTTCGAGTCTTGTGATGCCTTGGTTAGGACATTCTCCGCAATCAAAACACGTTTTCCAGACAAAGACTCATTCAATGGTTCCCTTGACACTTTATCTCCTGAAGAAAGTCTCTTTTTGGTTATTCAAAAGTCCCTGGACTCTCTCGACAACCTGAGGAAAAACACACATCAAACAGTTGCCACACTTGAGTGACAAATACGAGTAGGCTTCTTGTAGATCTGCAAATCATGTACATACGTTTATTACATTAAAAACATTCCGAAATACTTGAAAATGGGCATGTTATTTGAGGATAGGTGACATAATCAGGCATAGTCTCGAAACGAGTCACTGACAATTTTCCACGTGCTGTCGACGGCGGTAAGCATGAAGACTTCGGTAAAGAATTTGCTTCTCGTTCCCATTTTCATCCGTCCTCCACAAACGACATTGATGGTTTCTTGTCCACTGAACTCGGGTAGGTCAAGTACAGGTTGTGCATCGATACTCATAAGGTTGGTGTCACTTGTCGGGAGATTTTCGTAGAATTGAACAATCTGCTCCCGGCCGCGAACAGAGTTTCCATTCCAAACCAGGTGTGCTGTATCCATGTAGAGACCACTTATCTTTGTCCGCCCTTTGTCCAGTTTATCATAGAACAATTCAGCAAACTTTTTGCCTGCTTCACAGGCTTGTGTGACCCGTAATTGGGGATCTTTGGCCGGCGTGGTCATGTCGTCGATGGTGTGTCGGTTGTTGTGTCTGACTGGAGACGACGCATGACGCAGAGCAGGCGCACTCTCTCCTCTCCCATGCCTCTCTGCAGGGAATAAAAGGGACAGGAGATCTTGCCTCCCGACTGTCTTTTCTACCACACCATTCTAGTGATTGTCCATCGATCACTCATCATCATCATTGTCAATTTATCCTGCATTTCACCATCCTTTCAACTTCATTCCTTCACCTCAACGTCCTTGACAAAACAAGATGGAAAACGGATACACCAACGGTCATGGATACGGAGATGATGGAGTCTTTCTATTTACTTCAGAATCTGTTGCCGAGGGACATCCGGGTAAGAAACCTTCTGTTATTGCTATATTAGTATGTTGAAAATCAAGGTGATTAAGAAAGTTAAGAAATTTCTGCGAAAATTTTGAAATTTATTGCCATAGTAGTCTTGCATGTATTCCAGATTGCACAAGAATGCAAGTAGAAGCACATCGAAAATCATCGAACACTCGAATGACGTCGAGTTGATAAAACAAACAGATAACCTACATTCTCACCAGACATCGATTGTCAATCAATGACTCATATTCAATTCTATTGTTTTTCACTTGACAGATAAAATTTGCGATCAAGTTAGTGACGCAATCCTAGATGCACACCTGAAACAGGATCCCGATGCAAAAGTTGCTTGTGAAACAATCACCAAGACAGGAATGGTAATGGTCTTTGGTGAAATTACATCGAAAGCCAATGTTGACTATCAAAAAGTTATTAGAGGATGCGTGCAGAGGATTGGTTACGATTCTTCTGAGAAAGGTTTTGACTACAGAACTTGCAATGTTATGGTAGCTATTGAACAACAAGCTCCTGAGATCGCCTCTGGAGTTCACGTGAACAAGAATGAAGAACACTTGGGTGCTGGAGACCAAGGACTCATGTTTGGATATGCCACTGATGAAACGGAAGAGTTAATGCCTCTTACCGTTGACTTGGCACACAAATTAATGGCCAAATTAGCAGAACTCCGTCACTCTGGTGTCTTCCCTTGGGCACTACCTGATGGTAAATCACAAGTTACAGTCGAATACGAATTTAGGTCTGGTGCTGCAATTCCTAAGCGAGTTCATACCATCGTCCTTTCAAGCCAGCATTCTAATGATGTCACTATTGAGCAACTTCGAAAGGAACTCAAGGAAAAGGTTATCAAAGCTGTTATCCCAGCAAAATTCCTTGATGAAAAAACTGTGTATCACATCAATCCTTGTGGAACTTTCGTCGATGGAGGTCCGCTCAACGATTCTGGACTTACAGGACGAAAGATTATCGTTGATACTTACGGAGGATGGGGAGCCCATGGAGGTGGAGCCTTTTCTGGAAAAGACCCTACCAAGGTTGACAGATCTGCTGCTTATGCTGCCAGATGGGTTGCCAAGTCTCTTGTGGCAGCTGGACTTTGCCGTCGATGCCTTGTGCAGGTAAGTTGCAATCAAAATCATTAATCAATCACAAGTCTATCAAACTTGAACTTTAAACTTTACAATCTCGTCTCCTTTTTTCAGCTATCTTATGCTATCGGGATTGCAGAACCTTTATCAATCTCCGTTTTCACATTTGGCACTTCTTCTAAAACTCCACAAGAGCTTTTGGAGATTGTTCAAAAGAACTTTGACCTTCGACCAGGCGTTATCATGAAGTAAGTTTCTTTAATCCTGTCACGAGATGATGCAAGAATTGACTCGTGTCTTTCTTCCTTTCAGGGAACTGGGACTCAAGAATCCTATCTATGAAAAGACGGCAGCCTATGGACACTTTGGTCGACGAGAGTTTACTTGGGAACAACCCAAAAAACTCATTCTATGACAGGACTTCACTGTTGACAGGACAGCTTGTAATCCTTTGACACTTTGAGCAATAATGACATATTAATCCTATTTCTATTATTTGCAAAATCATGCCAACCTTTGCGTTGCCCTTTTCTTTCTTTCCCTTTGAGTTACTTTCCTGTTGCTGTAGTCTATTTATTAGTTGGCAAGTAATCCTCAACAGGAGATTAGTATCTATCGAAGACCACGGAGTCAGACCACCAATACCACGAGACAGAACAGACTACATTTCCGTTTGATACCATTTTCTTAAACTTTTATGTGGACCTGTCAAATAAACATCAGATGACTTTCAAATACTGTTTCCAACATGACTAAACGTCACGTCAAATGACTAATCCTGTCTCTTCGGAATTGATGAGACTTTAAAATCATGTGAGAAGAGGGGATTTAAAAGGCACATGTGCACTTATCCGAGGTCAATACTTTGTCCAGTAATCCCAATGTCCCAAGTGACGTCCAAGTGCAAGATCTTGCGAGATTGCCTTCGCCAGGTAGATGAAATTATAGACACAAGACTTCTTTGCATATTTGGCATCTGCAGTCATTTCCTTTATCTGTTGTCGAAACAAATGATTACGTCAATGACAGACAATTTCTTTCTTCTTTTTCTGTCTCTTTTTCCTTTCATGGCAGATTTCATCCAGGAAATGACTGATAACTTCCTTCATTGGTATGTCGAGAGTTTAGTTTATGTTACCTTGAAATAACATAATCTTATCATTGTATTAAGATTGGACACATTTCACATTCAGTTGACGACAGTCTCTAACATACCAATTATTATTATACGCTTCTGAACAGGACACTTTGAAGATATAATGAAGAAAGATAAATGAAAAGTAATTAATCACCAATCGAATGGAAAGAGGATAGAATCAATAGGACAATCCATTGAAAGAGGACCCCCTCTCTTCCCTCTCCCTGTTCATGACTATCTCAAACTCATCCCAACTGTTTAATACCTGTAAAATTGGGAGGTTATGGAGCCCACGGAGACCTCTACCCTAAAAAAGACATTGGCAATCGTCAATGAAAGAGTGGATACAAGTTTGTTTTTGTTTTTGTTGACGAAATCATTTATTACTAGACAAACACAAAGAATGATCACAGAATCGAAAGACTTCTATTGACTTTACACTTGAAAGAGATATTGATAAGAGATTACTTTACTCTTGGAAGTCCCTTAGTAATCATTTGTCACCCACATTACACATGATTACCACGTCAATCAATCAAGTGTTGTGCGCACTTCATACTGTCACGGAACTGAATCGAGATTGCTGCCCATGTCTGATGGTCTCCAGGCGAGTACTTGAGCCTGATTCTTTTCATTGATGTTCTTTAGGTAATTCAAGGTCTTATAGCACATCGCCTCTAATTGCACTTTTCTCTCCCAATGTTCACGCGTATGATTCCATTTTTCCAAAGCTTCCTTTAGAGGAATGGCAAGTAGCGGTGTCTGGATGATGGTCTGGCAGTTGGATTTACGTGGATCATATTGAGAGTATTTCGCTAGAACAGTTTGTCGATTTTGCTCTTGGTTATCCAGAGTTCTTAAGAGCAATTCAGTTGAATGAACATCTTCGACGTGGTGAAGGAGTTTAGCAAAACGAGATAGAGATTGAGTTTGCATCTGTCGTATTGACTGTCCTTGAATTGATAGATGTTGTTGCGCGAGAATGACACTTCCATTAAAGTCTTCCATGAAATTTGCAATTAGATCGGAAGTGAGAGGTTTCATTTTCTTCAACTCGATTGACAAGATGTCACCATCTAATCCCCCATGGAGTAGAAAGTATTCCATGAGGAAATCTTGCGCCATTTCGAAGTCTTGGAGTATATGCTGCACGTCTTCAGGTGAGAAAACATCACCAGGAGAGTTGGAAGGCGGTTCAAATGACATGATGAAAGAAGTTGATCAACTAGTGCTTAATGAGTGATCAGAAAGCTAAACACCAATAAGTCAACCGATGAAAACAACGAATATAAGACAACAGGGGAAAACACCCAACATATAAGCAATTTAGCGGTAAACAATTTTATTGCGCGCAATCAAAAGGGTTTTTACAAAACATCACGTCATGACATTGCAACATACTACATCTGTGACTCAAGTTCAATAGTCGGATCAGGTACAGCTAAGAAGTAGCGATCCATCTTATCCATAAATCTCTCGCGATATGCATCGGGATTAACAATTGTTGGTTTCTCCTTGACAGGCAAACTAGATTTCACCATTGATTCCAGTTTCTTGTCCCACGTGAAAGAGCGTACGTAATCAATGATTCCCACGATCAGTTCACTGTTGTTAGCATCTACTCCCACCAAAAGGCTGTAATCGAGCAATTCATGTGACGCCAAAAATTGGGTATCACTCCTAATGGCTGTCATGAGGAGTCTCTTGGCGGCTGGGCGGACATAAAGTGGCGTTTCTCGGTACATCTGCGTCAAATTCTCGTCCAGTAAGACAACTTCTTCAATGGTGTTTGTTTCAGCGAGTCTGTTCCTCGCAGATCCTTTCAAGTCAAACTTTTGCTTCACTACTCTTTTGTAAAATAGATTTTCCATAACCAAAAGGTACATAGCCTTGGTTGAAGCTGCATGAGCCCCGGTAGAGGTGACTTTGTAAACGCCAAGAATTTTGGTAAGAACAGATTTTCGGCCTTTTTGAAGACTGTCCATGTATTCAAAGTAGAAATTGGCAATTTCCACAAATGAATCGAGTTCAGTCTTTTTCATTTCTTTCACGACGAAACGATCATCAGCAGATTTTCGGAACGCAGACTTGGACTTTCCTCCCTTTGCGTTCCAAGGGTTGCATGTAGCGAGTGATCGAATGAAAGCTTCTTCAGCTGCGAGAACTTCTTCCCCGTCTCGACTTTCAACTGTTGCACTTAATACTGACTCACGGAGACGTCGGAATTGTTCGGGAAAGTAGACACGACAAGTGAATTTTGTTGCTGCATCGGAAAACTTCATTTCGATGTAGGATGTTTCATTGGGCGGAACTGTGACGGACTCTCGACTCATTTGAGTTTTCACGAAAACAGCTGCTCCTGGAGATAATGACAACTGTGGTTCAATTGTATCTTCTTGGGCTTGGGGTGATTCTTGTGCATCGATGACAGCTTTACTTGGACTACTTTCTTCTACTTGAGTGCTCAAGAGCGCTCTAAGCTTTTCTTCACATTCCGGACTTGCCAGTGTGAAGGCAATCACGGAGCCAGGATCGTCATCTCTCACCAATACAGGCAAAAACTCATTCAGATGCAAAAGGTAATGTTCAGAGGCATCGAAGGGTGATTCAATCTCAAAAACAGTCGATGCAGCGAATACTGATTGGAATACGTTTTTCAGCGATTGCTTTACAAAGGTGTCTGTCTTCTTCGTCGTCTTAGATTCAGGTCTTCTTGCATCGACAGTGTCATCAGTAAGAGACTCACTCGTAAGGGCAAATCGAGCAGAGGAAGATGCAGTCTCATCTCCACTTGTCAAAGCAAAATTCATACTGGAGAGAGATGAAGTTGAGGGAGAAGGATCAATTGCTTTGCCAGCATTACTTTGGTTGTTGTCGGGTGGATTTTCAGTGTCTTCATCACAGTTACTTTCCTTATTTAGACTATTGCTTGCTTCTTGACAAGCAATCAGAAAATCTTTTTGGGTTAATGTCTTTTGGTTTTGTTCATTCTCATCCAACAATTGAGAAGATGTCGATCGAGAAAAAGAATGATCTGCACTTGCAAAGACACAATCGCTTACGGAAGATGTCGAATTTCGCACCATACTTTGTTGACTACTCACACTAGGTAAAGTCTTGAGTGATCGTTCCGTGGCTTCTTTCCGTCTGTTAACGATATCTTGAATTCGTTGATTCCAATTCTGCGTATATGAAGCAATCATTCTATTCAGCATTAAGAGATTGTCTTGAATGTTGATTCTTTGCAAAGTGTCAACTTCATCTTCACACAGAAAGACTTGCACATCACCGGCCGTTTTTCGAATTTCATTTCGTTCTTTTTCTTCTAGTTGCATTAATTCGCCAACTTGAGGACCAAGTGTTGTGTGCTGTAATTCATCTTTAAGAGAGACCAGCTTTTCGTGGACAGAAGCCGAAACTTCAACTCCTCTCATTGTGATGTCTTTCATTCTGTCTCGTAGGAAATGTAAGTCTTCACATTCAAAGGCAATTTTGATCGTTGGTGGAGGAAGGAAGAATTCCCGAACATCAACTGACGTATACTTGAAAATTGCAATAAGATTTTTGTATGCAAAATATTGGGTATCGTCACGAAAGAGGCTTTCGTGACATTTGTCCGGAGATGTCTCGCAGGACTGGCAACAAAGTTCATGTGCGTAAATTCGCAATTGTAAAAATTTAGCAAATGACATTTCCCATGATTTAGAAGATAGTGAATAGTAGCGGCCAGTTGTTTTACAGCGATCACAATAGGACCAGGTAATGATGTCATTAGCAGCGAAACGCGTGTAACTCTTGTTTTGTCGAAGAGTCACACAGACACATCCTTTTGAATGACAGAATCGCCGAGTGTGTTCAAAGATGGAAAGAGAACATCCCTGATGATGACACTTGTCATCAGATGAAAAACAAGAGTTTTCTAGGAATGATCTGAGTGTCATATCTTCTGGTCCCTTGAGTTCCAAATACTTCATCACAGGCCCTTCGCAAAAGGTTGCGTCAGGCTGATTTCCAAAACTACAATAAAGCACTTGAAATCGTCGCATGTCATTTGGAAGGAGTGCTTTAACTGCTGCTGAATCTGTGTCAAGATCGTAGTCATAGATGACAGAGGTGAAGTCCCTAAAGGAATCCTGGTTTCTCCTGATGCCACATCCACGGGCACGAAAGTCAGCCAAGAGTGTCTGAAGACGAGGAGACTGTCTAATTGGTTCATCAAGAGGCCTCGTCAGGAAAGGATGTCTCTTGACTTCCGTGACAGATGAAGAGGTGGCCGATACAAAGGCCATCTTTCCCTCAGCGATACCTATTTTCTGTTGAGGTGTAAAATGTGCAGGGAAAGACGAAGGGGTGGAACAGTGGAAGCTGCTGCGATAAACGATTGTTTAGGTTGAGACAGGTGATGCAGTGATGTTCCCTCCCTAACAGCTGACTCCCTCTCTCTCCCTCTATCTGAATCGGCTGGAAAAACAATTGCCTCAATCGAGACAAAGGGAACTCGTTCTGTCTGACACAATCGTGATCTTATTGTTACCATCCCCATCCTCTTTGCTCTCTGTGTGGACACAGAGGACACGTGTTCGGCAGTATCGTTCATGCAACGATAAAGATAGGACCGTGTGTGGGAAGGAATAATCATTGTGCGGGAGTCAGCACAAAAAATGTGAAGATCATCTTTCTGAGAAGACTCTAGCACTCCCTTATCTCCTCATCTCCTCACCCTGTCTTCCGACTGCCGATGAGAAATGCAGATGTGTCTCTGATCTGTATGACAGAACCATCTTCAACTAACCACTCCTTACAACTCACTTGACTTCCTCACCATGAACTCGTCACTGTTTGTTCTTTGTCTGTCCTTGTCCCTGACCATCTTGGTATCAGGAGAGTTGTTCACTGCTGTTGTTGACTTGGAGCGCTTGCTGAACACCGAGAAAACAATTGCCAGTCTTCTGGACAACTATCTACAAGCAGAATCCGATCGACTCTCCAAGTTGAGATACTTCAAAGACAACTATGAACGTATCCACAAAGTTGCTGCCAAAGATTCACAATTATATCTTGCCAATCCTGTCAACGCATACCTTTTGGTTAAGAGACTGACTACTGACTGGAAGCAAGTTGAAAATCTTGTCGTGTCAGGACCGGCTGAGACAGGAAGAGCTGCACTTGCTAACCTTTCCAGTTCTCTAGACACATCTGCCTCATTTCCGTCACCAGAGGATTTTGCAGGTGCTGCAGATGCTCTCATAAGACTGCAAGACACCTACAAATTGGATACTTCATCTATCGCTCGAGGGCAGATTCCTACTCACTTTTCCTATGAAGCAAAGGACCACGAGTTTATTACGAATGATCTAGAACTGACAGCCGGAGATTGCTTTGAATTGGGGCGACATGCATATAATCAAGGTGACTACTATCATACTATTCTGTGGATGCGAGAAGCGGAACAAAGGCTCATTCACGAAAAGACTAAGACTGCAGACTTGGCAGATGTTCTCGAATATCTCGCTTTCTCAACATTCAAGCAAGGAGATGTTGCCCGAGCACTTGACATGACCTACCGACTACTTGAGATTGTTCCACATCACCAACGAGCTATTGGCAACAGGAATTATTATTTGGATCTTCTAAATTCTCAAGAAAATCACAAGAGAGGAGATGATGGCAGTGATGTTCCTGTCGATAAGTTCCTCAAGGCAGTTGCAACCTCTGCTCCTGAGGAACCAACAGAAAGACAAATCTACACTGCTCTCTGCCGAGGAGAGAAACTGATGTCAGTTGCTGTGCAGTCGCAACTCAAATGCTTCTACTGGGATACAAAGCATTCACCATATCTCACTCTCATGCATATTAAAGTAGAAGAAGCATTCAAGAAACCGCAACTTTTGCTCTTCCATGACATCATGACTGATGAAGAAATTCGTGTTGTGAAAGAACTTTCTAGTCCAAGACTCAGACGTGCAACAGTTCAAAATTCAAAGACTGGACAACTTGAAACAGCTCATTATCGAATCAGCAAGAGTGCTTGGCTCACAGAAAATGATCATGAAGTAGTACGCCGCGTCAATCAACGCATTGGAGACATAACTGGACTTACTACCAAGACTGCTGAAGAACTTCAAGTAGTAAACTATGGCATCGGTGGTCATTATGATGCACACTATGACTTTGCACGTAAAGAAGAGACAAATGCATTTAAAAATCTCAATACAGGAAATCGAATTGCAACTTGGCTCAACTACATGTCTGACGTAGAAGCTGGAGGAGCAACTGTTTTCCCCGAATTGAAGGTTACATTGTGGCCACAAAAGGGTTCCGCTGCCTTTTGGTACAACCTCCACCTCAATGGAGAAGGAGACATGCTTACTCGACATGCAGCTTGCCCTGTTTTGGTAGGATCCAAATGGGTTTCCAACAAGTGGTTCCATGAGAAAGGACAAGAATTCAGAAGACCATGCGGTCTTACTATTAACGCTTAGCGTAGTTTCTGTGTTTCTATCCTTCCTGTGTGTCTTCCGATAGATTTCTTTTTTGTCAGACGATCCATGACCACTTCATGGTCACTGTGCCATATACTTTTATCTCTTCTCTATCTGTGTAGCTTTTCTCATAATCTTTTCTCTTCAGACATTATTAAAGTAATAACAAAATTATGTATGACAATATGACATGTTTTTGTTGTTGTCTGCACTCCTTTGTCATCCTCATCATGACAATCGCCTGACAAAAGGAGAAAACATCACGCAAGGATGCACATGACATGAGTCATGAGGACTCCTTTCATTCTCTGATTCTAATGTCCCTTTTCATTGAATTGGGACAAGAGATAGTTATGAGTGAAGTGGTGAATTAATTGAAAGTGATATTGCTCCCTTGAAAGAGAAGATCCTACTTGCTCGCTTGCTTGTGCGCTTGACTTCTCCTCTGCGCTATCTCGTCTCCGAAACCAGTGGAAGATCTCTCCTCCTTCCTCTTGCAGTTCCTCGCAGAAGGAAGGTCTGTGTGCTCGTGTCATCAACACACAGCAACATGTCTGCCTCGTCTCTTGTTATCATCCTCTTACTACTTTGCCTATCATGTTGTGTCCTCGTGTCAAGGGGTCAAAATGTTTACCAAATCGGCGTGGGCATTGGGGACATTACTGGTCCTGCAGCCGAAATTGGTATGGTAAGTTTGATCGCGCTGGACAAGTAATCTTTCAAGTGTCTTTCAAATGCTGTGACGAAAGTGTGAATGACTTTTGCTCTCATCCTCCTTCTCCCAGATGGGATATGCCAAGTCAGGTCAAGACACGGCTGGAATACATCAACGACTTTACAGTCGTGCTTTCGTTCTGGTTGATGAAAAGGGGACTCGCATCTGTTTGGTCAATACTGACCTGGCAATGATCTCCCAAATTGTCAAACTTGAGGTACGTCGAGATTCTCCTTTCTTCAATGCGCGTCGGAGAAATAGATCGAATAGAAAAGCAACAGCTTGACAAACACTAAGAAAGTTTTTGCCGACGTCAACTATGATTATGACTTCTTTCTTCTATATTGCGGCGTTGTTGAAGACCATGAACGTCAATTATTCTTTTATTTTTTTCAATTCATCATATTCCCACACATAATATTTTAGGTCGTTAAGGGTTTGAGAGAAAAATATGGTGATCTATACCACGAAGGGAACGTCCTTTTGAGTGCGACTCACACTCATTCTGGCCCTGGCGGCTATCTCCAGTATGTTTTGTACATCATCACGACGCAAGGATTCATTAGGCAGTCGTTCGAGGCTGTCGTTCATGGAATACTTAGGGTATGAACTTTGCACTTTTGTCAAACACAATTGAATTTGGTAATAATTCACACGTTATCGGAACAATCTTAGAGCGTCGACAGAGCACATGGAATGGCAGAAAAGACGAAGGGATCCATTTATTTTAATGAAGGAGACATTCTGGATGCCAGCATTAATCGCAGTCCAACAGCTTACGTGATGAATCCTCCAAGCGAGAGAGCAAAGTAAGAAAGAAATCATGTCTATTCTCTGTCATCTCTTCATTGTTGTATCTAATCCTCTTGATATTTGATAATCTGTCCTTTAACAACAGATATCCTTACAACACCGACAAAGGGATGCAAATACTTAAGTTTGTTGATACAGACGGGAAACCTCTCGGAATGATTAGTTGGTTTGCAGTCCACTGCACCAGCATGAATAATACCAATCGGTTGATTAGTGGAGACAACAAAGGATATGCATCATATCGATTTGAACGAGAAATGAATCCTGATTCACTTCCGGGAAAGGTTCGTTTAGAGCTCCTTCTTTCTCATTGATCTTGTGATAACAGGAGAGCTCTCATCCTTCTATCTTTTTATCTTTCATCTTGCAGGGACCTTTTGTTGCAGCCTTCGTTAACGCAAATGAAGGTGACGTCTCTCCTAATACCCAAGGACCCCATTGTATTGACACAGGACTTGTATGTGATGTGGCTACAAGCACATGTGGAGGACAGGTTTGTGAACTTAATTGTCTTGTTTGTTATCTTGACATCATTTCTTCTTTCTGAATTGCGATTATTTCCACGGGAATGCGAAATGCACAGATTGTCAGACAAGTCAGACCCGGACTACCTGCCCAAATTCCAAAAGCAGTATGTCTCAATGGGAATTAACATGGGTGGTGGTGGTCAGGGGTTGGTGATGGGTACTGATTGTTACTGAGAAGATTTTAATCTTTGCATCTCGTGATTTTCTCTTCCTCAGAACGAAAAATGCATAAGTGTAGGTCCTGGACGTGATATGTTTGAAAGTACAAAGATTATTGGAGAGAAGCAATACGAAAAGGCAAAGAGATTATTTGACACAGCAAACCTTCGAGTCGAAGGACCACTCGCTTTCGTGCATCAATATATTGACATGTCAAATGTGACACTTGCACTCAAACCTCCTGAAGTTGCAACGGTTCAGACATGCAAACCAGCCATGGGGTATAGTTTTGCAGCTGGAACAACTGATGGTCCAGGAGCATTTGACTTCCAGCAAGGAATCACCAAAGCGACTCCTTTTTGGAACTTAGTGAGAGATTTCATGCGAAGACCTACTGCTGAATTGACTCAATGCCATTATCCGAAGCCAATCCTTGTTGCAACAGGTGAAATGAAGTTTCCTTATCAATGGCAGCCAACGATTCTGCCTTTGCAAATATTTAGAATTGGAAGTGTGCTCAACGTCGCCCTTCCTGCCGAATTCACGACAATGGCAGGCAGACGAGTGAGGGAAGCCGTTTTGGAGGAAGCCAAAAATGGTGCTGGTGGTCCATCCAAGGTAGTCCTTAGTGGACTCTCCAATGCATACTCATCCTACGTTGTAACTCCTGAGGAGTACCAAGTTCAGCGATATGAAGGAGCATCAACCATTTTCGGTCCTCATACATTACCGGCATATATAGTCCACTATCAACTCATGACAAAGAGTCTGATTACAAATACTCCAATCCCGCCGACAGGACTTCAACCTCCTTACCTTCTTCCTAAGCAGATTAGCCTTAAACCTGGAGTTGTTTATGACGGCATTTCATTTGGTAAGAAGTTTGGAGATGTAGTCATAGATGTCCATCCAAGATACTCGAGAGGAGATCAAGTTTACGTCGCTTTCGTCGCAGCCAATCCACGAAACAATTTGCAACAAGAGAGAAGTTTCCTAACAGTGGAACGCAAAGATGGAGACCACTGGTTCATCCTTGCTACTGATGGTGATTGGGAGACCAAATTCTATTGGCACAGGACAAACTCCATTTTCGGAGAAAGTCAAGCAACCATAACCTGGGATATTCCAAATAACACTACTCGTGGTATCTACCGAATTCGTCACTTTGGAGCATCCAAGAATCTCCTTCAAGTCATCAAGCCATATGTTGGTGTAAGCAGCGAATTTGAAGTCATCTAAATTCTATTTGCTCATCTTTGCCCACCTAGTCGTCGAAGACCTCCGAATTGTGAAATAATAATTTATTTACACATTTCTCTCTTTGCATACTGAAAAAGTTGATAAATAGAATCGAATCCCCTGATGACAAGTGACTTGTCTGTTGTATTTTCTTAAAGCTTCTCTTCAAAAGCCGTCGTGACGATGTTATAATAGGATCTGTCGGGGAAACGGTCCAGTTCAATATATTCTGTCTCACTGATGAGCAGTTTGTCGAGAGAAGAGACAATCTCTCCGAAATCGGGTCTGTCAGCAGGATTACCTTCCCAACAATAGTACATGATGTTGAAGACTTCTCTCCTACAATAATCTGGTTTTTCTGGTCTCAATCCTTTTGGTACCTCTTTCGCAATCGTTTGCGGATCTAATCCTGCGTATGGCGTAGAGCCAAGGGTCAAAATTTCCCAAAAGACCACTCCATACGAGAAGACATCGCTCTTCACGGTGTAGACGTTATCCCGTAAACTTTCGGGAGCCATCCAACGAATGGGAAGAGGACCCTGCAAAGCAAAGAAAGAAAGCAACGAAGATCAGTTCACGTTCACGGTAAGTTATGTGAGAGAAGGATGATAGCATCTTCGTGCCTCAAGATTTGATCAAATCGTGAGCGCATCCATGAGGCAGAACAAAACAGGAAAAAACTCAAATTCTTCTTACCTCGGACTTCCTTTCATACGCTTGATTCGCGCACGTCATGACGTCTCGAGCGAAGCCAAAGTCAGCAATTTTACATGTTTTGTTCTCTCCCAAAAGGACGTTCCGAGCTGCGAGATCGCGATGGATAATCTGCAAAAAGAAATGCAACACAATGAGCAGGTGAGCAAATAATCATGTCTGCAAATTTGAATGACTAAACATACCCCTTTTGACGAGATGTACTCCATTCCACGAGCAATTTGGTAGGCGAATGATGTCAGGTCTCTAGCTGTCAAACAGGCAGAGTGTTGTCTCATTGATTGACTTCGTGAATTTCGGAGGTATGTCTGGAGACGTCCGTGTGGCACGTGTTCCATAGCAAGAAGGACAGGATCTTGTTCAGAACAACATCCAAGTAAAGAGACAACATTTGGATGTGGTCCTAACATCTTCATGATGGCGAGTTCGTTGAGAAGATCATTCTTCTCCCGTTCTCCATGAGTTTGACGAAGCATTTTGACGGCGACAGTTTGAGATCTTAAACTCATTTCGTCAACTACCTCACACCTCCACACCTGACCAAAGTTTCCTTCACCTAAAATACTAGTGAAGCGTAAATTTTTACGCGGTATTTCCCAGGGATCATTTGAAGTCACAGAAAAAGGAGATGAGATGACATCATGATGGTATCTGTTAAGTCCTGTACATACTCTCTTGCTATACTTCATTCCATAAAAATCACTTCGGTTAGACTCTGTTGAACCGGATGAGATACTTGTCTCTCGACTGCTGTCAGTAAAGTGAAGCGGATACTTTTGAGACATTGACTTGACAATACTTCTGTGTCTTCGATTGAACATGCTGTGCAAGACGAAAACGGCCAGTCCTAAAATGGCAATCACAGAGATGCCAAGAACAGGCCAGAAAAAGTAGACAATGCTCATTGTCCTGTCATATGTGACGATTGGTGGGTTCTCCGTCGTTGGAGCCTTCATCGGTGGCAGTGGGATAGCAGTTGGGATATGCATCACAGATTCGTCTCCTGTTGGGAAGACTGGTTTAACGGGAGCTGGTGGCCAGTGGTCAGGAAGAGGTCCTGGAGGTGATGGTGCTCTCCTTCCATTTGAAGGAGGTATTCTTTGTCGTGGAAATTGGCTATTTCCTGATATAAATGGATGTTGTTTCATTGCAACAGCTGGGGATGCTGTAACAGCTTCTGAATGGTCGGCGGGTTCAACGATCCGGACTCTTGTATCAATTTTTGCCTGTTTATTGTGTTGGTTGCATTATTATTTGAAAGGAGAACAAAACAATCAAAGCATTATTGTCAAAAATGGTCTGTCTCAAAATAAAATCACTCCACCTACCAATTGATGTCCATCTGAGGCGGTGACCCTAACGTAGACATCCGTTCCTGCCTGTAAAACGGAAGAAAAGAAATTTCATTCTTAGTAGTGCACTTTAGCAAGTGTAGTAATACACGTGCTGGTTGAAAGAGTGCAAGTTTCCTTCCATACCTTTCCTCGGAGGGATTCCTTAAGGAAAACATCCCCACTTCTAGGATTGATGGAGAAGTATGCCGACCCATCGTAGTAAAGGGATGGTTCGAGTCCGTAGGTTATGTTATCCCGATCATCATCCCTCGCTCGGACTGTAATTATCCTCGTGCCTGCAATGCAAACGAGAAGAGTGTAAGTGTGTTGGCGAAAGAAAGAAAGGAGGAAGAGAAAGAGGCAGACAGTTGGAGGTGGGTAGACTTGGCATAGCATACCGCTCAAAGCAGCAAATGAGGAAAAACTTTTGCTGTTAAAGGTGCGGCTGAAAGGCTGAGAGAGAGAAAAAGTTTGTGTTTTGTCGCTAGACATCAGTTGAGAGACTCGTGGCATCCATTCTATCTTCTTTCCTTTTTGAACAAGTGATTGTGTGCATCATCTTTCCTTCATTCCTTCTTGAGTGCCCATCCCAATTTCTTTCTTTCCCTATGGCCTGCTTTCTCTGCTCTCTTTCCTATCGCTGAGATTCGGATGCTTCTCTCCACTGCTCTCCTGATGTTTTTGTTGCCTCTTCAATAGATGTGTGTCTGTTGCCGGATCAGATCCGGTTCTGAAGGAGGCATCTTTCTCTACCTTCCTCGTAAGAAAAAGAGAAAGAGCAGCACACGCAAAGAAATTGAAGGGCTGATGGAGACTGAAGAGAGCGGGCAAGAGAAATGCATGAGATCTTGCAGGAAAGGAAATAATTGAGGGACGCTCGCTAACTTGTTGCTCTCTTGCCTTCATGCATCATCCTTACCTGGTTCCAGGTGAACGAGAGAGAGAGATTCCACTGACTACTTCTTTTGACTGCTCTCTCCACTGGCTCCTGTTCTTTGCCCGTCTATACGAGAATTTCGTGCATCTCTCATCTTCCCTCCTTTATCCTCCTTTACTCACAAGCATCATTTACTACGCCAGAAGCGATTCCTCGTTCTGGTCCCTGGATTTTCTTGACTCACGAAGTTCATGCATCATGACTCGCGAGAGAATCGGATTCACTCTCTCCGCTACTGTATTCGGCTTCTTCGGGTGTTCTTGCCCTCCAATGCTATCAAGGACTTACTATTTCTTCTCTCCCATAATCGTTAACAATGCTATTGTTGAACATTAGAGTGCTTCACGATTATTACTCAGGCATTGGAGTCAGGGTTGAGTGACTTTCCGTCCCGCACAGCTTCTCACGCAATTAGGGTGAATGACTATTTCACCAATAAACACAGAAAACAAACTGCACCAATACCAAGTAAACGTAAGGTATGGGTTATTGAGCATGAAAGAGTATCGGATAGAGAAGTGCATCAAACTTGTTGAATCTTGCAAAGATTCAGAGAGCAATAAGAGTTGATACCGAAGCGACAAGCAAAGAGATAGCAAACACAAGACTCACCAATTGGCTCATTCTCAGGAATAGCCCAATCGCGTTTAAAGTCAAAGACGGGTGGCGTATTTTGTTGACCACTGACTAAATGTAGATTGGAGATGCAACTAATGGCAAGGAGCACAAGGCTCAGATGTGGCTTTTTCTTCATTCCTGTGGTCAGGCATAAAGAAACATGGATGAAGATGAGACTGCAAAACGACGACAACAACAATACTTTGGTGTGGAATGTAGTGTGTCACGTCACACGTAAATTTGTTCGTTGTTAGAAAGGTGCAGTTGAAAGTTGGTATGGTATGGTATCAGGTCCTGGCCTGAGATGAAGTCAGACTGCTACTGTCTGAGTCTCTCAGCGAGCGAGCGAGAGACCTTAGAGACTTTAGAGAGGAGCAGAGAGAGAGCAGAGAGCAGGTAAGGAACAGGTCTGCAGGAAAGAAGACGCTCTTCTGCAACCCTGCATTCCCGAATTGCGCCTGAGCCGAAAGGCAAAGAGAGAACTATCTCGGACAGGACCGGACACCAGTCTGCTTCTCCTCACATGCTTTTCTTAACCCAACAAACTCACTGTTGCAATCCAGTTTTTAAGTCTCCTCACTGGTTGAGGAATGTAGAGTATCAGGAGTCTCATGATACTAGACTAAAAAGTCTTCATGACAAGAAGATTATCGTCATCGTGATGTCTGCCTCCATCGAAAGAACAGGAATGTCGAACGAAGATTCACAAGAAGACATTTCTGAGTAAAGACAGTTATATTTTAATAATAATTAATCAAATCAACAGGACTATTCCATTGACACTCGAGCATCAGGAGAGTCCACAGCGAGAAACTAAACTATTCTTCTGGATTCGTTATGTACAAGAATTCAGACTAAACAGACTTCAGTAATGTATATCAAAAGTCGCGATCACCAAACAATACCTTCCTGTGACAGAGTAATTAGTCGATCACATGATGGTGTCTTAAGAGACTTGGCTTTTTCTTCCATTGTGATGTCCCTAAAACTCCTGGCTCGCCAGATCATTGACTCCTTGTAGTTTTTCTCGCGGAAGCAATGAGCGCGAAGATTATTGATGTAGTCCTCTTCGACTTGAGCTTCTATCCTTCGAAAGTTGCCTTTGTAATCTTTCTCGAAGGAATCTCTCACATAGTAAGGAACCTCCAGGTTCGATGTCTTGCGCTCAATAATATATTTGTTGTTCCGAACTAGACTATAAGCAGGATCGGATACAAAAAGAGAACTCATGAGGGAAAGAACGACAAGAAGAAGAACAGGCAGCATTTGCAAGAGAATACCATATCCAGCAGTATCTTGGTGTTGATGATTGTGGCCGGTATGTCTTTGATAATAAGCTGCTCTCCTAAAAGTACGGCCATCAGTTGTGTATACGTTTGCAGTGCCGAAAAACATGTTGAAAAGGTCTTCAGGAGAAACTTCAGCTTCAAAACCTCGTGTATAATCATTTTCATAATAGTTATATCGAGATGCTCGTCTCTGATGTTGCTGCTCAGGAGTTCCATAAAGGTCGTATTGTTTTCTCTTCTCTGAGTCTGACAAAATGGCAAATGCATTTCCAATCATCTTGAATGCATCAGTTGCTCCTGGAGCATGATTTTTATCAGGATGAAATTGCAGAGCTAACTTCTTGTAAGCTTTCTTGATGTCGACTTCCGCTGCTTCCTTTGTAACTCCTAAGATTTCATAATAATCTTTGCACCTTTTAATAGTACGTACAGCTTCTACTTGTTCTTGTGTATATTCATGCGATGACGCTACACCGGAAGTAGACGAAGGTGCTTGTCCATTAGGCTGACTGGAAGAACCACTCCTGTTTCGAGTTCCATTGCACGTAGTTTTTGGTTCATCTCGATGTTTTGAGGATGTGTCATTTTGGCGGTCGTCATCCTCATTGTCTTCAAGAGATGCTTCTACTTCTTTAATCAGTTCTACAATATAAAAGACATATTATGTCACAAAGGTTCATCATTGTCACACAATGGCACTCAGGGCATACCTTGGGCAGATCTGGATGGGTAGAGTTTATCTGCTTTCCGGAGGAACTTGAGAGCACCAGTCAAATCACCATCCTTGATCTTACGCTCGGCAATGTGAATGCATCTAACACTTTCATCCTTGTTACCATCCATGACAAGTTGCACTTTAAAGGGGTTAATGAAATGGATCAACCACGGAGGAAGAAAGAAGTCTCAGTTGAAGTGATGACGATTTGTAGTGTCCATTGAAGAGTCTCCTTCGCGTAGTCAAAACATACAACACAGCCGACTGATGATTCTGAGGCCTCGGTCCGATAGCGCCCCCTTAAGGAACAACACGTCAGCGTTGTTGGTCAGCTGCTTTCTGCTTTGTTCCCATGCTCAAGACACGCGTGTCGACGACATCCACTTCTTCCATCTTCCATTGACATCCTTGCCTCCATCTACTAGTTCTTAACATGGAACACCACAATAGTGGCCGAACTAAGGACCAAGAAGCCAAATATGACTACGTTCAACCTGATCAAGTTGACGATGAAGAGTCCGATGCGGAAATTGATCCTGATATTTTGGCTGCTCTTGAAGACTCCGACTACGATTTTGATGACCCCGACAATCAGCTTGAAGATGATTTTGTCATTAAGGCTATGGGATGTGAAAGATCATCAGCAACTGGAAGGAAGAAAGGTCTACTAGATGATCAATTTGAAACACTTTACGAAAAAGAATATGAAGGAGACATGGAAATTGGACCTCTTGACGTGGAGCCAATTGAGGGATATGCCGATATAAACAAAGACGAGCGTATCATGAAGCTCGCGGGCACTACAAATGATGTTGATGTAAAAGATGTCAAGAAGCTTATCCCGGAAAAGTACTTTTACGATGGTGATGATGATGAAGATGAAGATGCACCTGTTATTATGGAAATGGAAACCGGAGGCAAACATGCACCAGACCGTATGGACTGTGAGTCCGTTTTGTCAACTTGTTCTAACCTCTATAATCATCCTCGCGTAATTGCTGAACCTAAATTAACACAAGGAAAAGTTCGAGTAAATCCCAAAACAGGTGTACCAACTACTTCATCAAGAATTACTGAAGCTGGACTCAAGCGTCTTGACCGTAATGAAGGAGAGGGTGACACAAAGTCACTAGTTTCAACGATCTCTCACCTTTCTGTTCGATCAAAGGACGAAACTCCAGAAGAAAGAAAGTTACGAAAGTCTCAAGTGAAAGAAGTGCGTAGAGAAAGGAGACAGGAAAAGAAAGCAAATACTGCTGCATTCAAAGAGGAAAAACAACGACAACAAATGGAGTCTATTAACATCAAGCAAAATCTGTCATGTGTCCGACTACATTGAAGAATTGAGGAATTAACGAATTGTCGTCATCGTTATCACCATCAAACAATCTAAAACTTTTTTCTTTCTTACATCTTTGCCAATGATGTTAATTACTGTGCGATTGTCCCTAGATTCAGGTTGTTTTCAAGAGGCAATTAAGATGCGATTAAAAATATCCTTTGCACAAATGCAAACCGCAGTGACGGTCAATGCAGGGATTGAGGTCACTTTTGATGTGTGGTGCGAAAAGGAGAGAAAGGAACTCAATCATCAGTCCGTCATCACTTGATGTGCATGTTTCCTTTTTCTCTCTCTCTCTCTCATTGCAGCTGTCATTGATGTCATTTCATTGAGAATCATGGAGATTGGGCGTAGCACTGTGTCCTTCCTTGATGCCTTAACTGGAATGATTGAAACGATTTCAACGATTGCAAAGATCACTTTATGCAGATCTTGCAGTTTTCAGTGTGAAATGACAAACTCGTCACATCGACGTCAAGACAAACGTGAGCATTCGGGATTCACCTGCAAAACAAGCAAGGCGGATGAAGAATGTATAACATGTTTTCTTTTTCCGGCCCGCTTCTGACTAGCTGGTTTAGATTTCCCCCACAAGCATGACCACAAACGAGAACATGTCAAATCTCGTCAAGTAAAATAAGAACACATGCCCTCTGCCCTATTAGCATTAAAAAATAGCAACTGATGATGGGTGGGAAAGTAAAGCAAAGTAAAATTACTCTCTGATTATGGCAATGATTAGGGCATGATTAGGGCAATGATATTCTGCCCTTAGAAGAAACAAAACAAAACAGGTGGAAAGTTCATCCAGACAGGGCGAAGATTATTGTTGTCGTCGACTATTATCTCCAGAAAGTTGAGACCTACTATTTTAGATGTAATCTATTGTTGTTGTTCAACTAATGTTACGTGCTTCATCGCACAAGACGTAAGAAAATATATGTTTCTCCTCATTTCCATTGTGGCTTCTCAACACGATTTGACGATTTTTGTCTCTTGTTTCAAATGGAAATCCGCAACTCAATTCAACTCAACAACGATCATCAATAGCAATAGCGTCACATCATGATGATCATCGTAGCGGATGGAAATTGAAATTGTTCCTTCTCTTCGATAGCGATTACGCTAGCAGACATACAGACATACAGACATGCAGACATGCCCGTTGACAACAGAAGGAACACTTGAATCAGTCTTGTTGTTTACATCCAGTTTTTTCCCCAAACCGGTTACAACAACAGGTACTTTTTCCCATCCTCAAGTTCTTTGAGTAACGGAGAGAGGAATGGTGGAGGAATGGTGAGGAGGAATGGTGAGGAGGAACGGTAAGGAGGAACACTGGAGTGGGGGAGCGAGAAACAACAACTGTCAGTCAGTCAGTCAGTTGTCAGTGTGACTGGACGCAGACGATTTGCTTTTCTCAACGCGCGAAAAGAGAAGATACTTTTACTTTACTTTCTTCTCATCCATATTGTTATCCATATTGAGTGCGACATGATGTAACATCATCCACATCATGTGTAGTCATTGTTCAGTGACTCTCCTTCGCAGTTCTTCTCTCGTTCTGTCATGTGTTTTGTATTTATTTTTGTTTTCTCGTGCGATCATCGCCATCGCACCTGTTGAAGATGTCAACAAACATGCACCAGAGTTCCACAATGTACCATACCAAGTAGACGTCGATGAGTTGACCCCCGTCGGTGTGGCAATCTTCCGCGGGATTGCCGCTATCGATCGGGACACTCCGGGAACACCGAACTCAGCGGTCAGCTACTTCATAATCGGCACCGAACCCGATAGTGAAAACAACACCTTCATCCTCCCAGATCCCAGCGAAGGAAATCTCGTTCTTAACAAACCTCTAGATTTCGACAATGGCAACAAAGAGTTCAAAATTAAGATCCAAGCAACGGATCACGGAACTCCAACTTCTTTGTCATCTATAACAACCATGACAGTTAGAGTTCGTGATGCCGACGACCAGCCGCCATCGTTTAGTCAAGACATATATCGCGGACAAGTATCAGAGACACCGTTGATCACGGTAAGTCATGATCATGATCATGATCACCCGGTGCGAGAAAGAGCGAGAAAGAGAGGAGTTTGTTTTGAGTTCGAGGTCAATCACGACAAACTCATCCTCTCCTCTTGTTTTCTCAAACTGCATTCTTCTCTACTTCTCTTCTTCTCTACTTCTTTCTCTGACCCACAAGCGTCATGATTTTGGCCCCACTGGTACTTACTTTTAACAGACTTCTTCACTTGCAAACCGTTTTTTCGTATCTAATGGCCTCTTGTCAGTCGTCCCTGTCTGTTGTGTGTGTATTTTTACCTCTGCTCATCCGAGTCGCTCGATAAAAAGAAGGTTTAGGTTCAATACTTTTTCCCAACTATTTCAATGGCAAGTCTGTAAGTTTGTAGACTTGTAGCATTGTTGCGATGACTTTTGAGAGAACTTCTCTCTCTCTCTGCCTCCTTCACCTTTTCATCATCTTGTGTTGTTGATCGTCAACTCCATACGACCCTTGTTTGTCTGCTCATGTCTTCGTCATCGTCGCGTGTCCTTTTCCTCCCTCACACTGTATCTGCTTGTATTTTGTTATTGTGACTCTTGTGTCTTGTCTCTTGTTGTGTGGTGATGTGTGAGTGTATGTAGTTACAATGATGAGATAGAGTAGAGAAGATCTCTTACACCCGCACACAGTTGATCCTCCTCCTCCCCTTCTTCCTTTTCTCGGCTCATTTCTGTCGTTGATTGTCTTCTCTATTCTTCTCACTTCCACCCCCTCCACTTCTCTCAGTTACTTCTCTCCGTTAGTTCTCCACTCATACTTCTTACCTGCTGTCTCTCCTGTCTCTTATGTCTGTTATGTGTGTGAAGGAGTTTTAGACACAAGTGAAGTGAGGTGATCTCTACTCATTGAAAAAAGAGAGTCGTGTCTCTTCTTCCCATTCTTCCCTGTCATGACCCGGTTTCGTCTGGAGTTCTTGTGTGGAGATCTGTTCTTGTGCGTGTGAGGGGAAGAAGAAAGAGAGAGAGAGATTTCGGTACAACATGGAATGAAAAAGTGTAGTAGTAGGAGTAAACATTAAGAAATTCTCGCGAATAACGGCTCATTGTATGCCATAATAAACACTTTTGTCTAAATGACGGTCGGCGGATGAGGTGCAGCCGCCTGGACGCTTGTTGGCGGTTGGCCGAATGTTTTGCCCGACCTTCGTCCACTCCTTGAAGCCCTGTGATCTCCTCCCTTCTCCTTTTCCTTCCCTCCTTCTCTTTTCTTTTCATCAGGCATGTATGATTGTAATACTTCAATCTTAATAGTAGACCACAGAAGGACAACTTGTCTTTTTCACTTGTTCTCATTGCTCTCTCATTGCTCCCTCATTGCTCTCTCATTGCTCTCTCCTTTCCTCTTCTACCAGACTCTCCTTCACTCTCATTCTTCATTCGTCTCATTCGCACTCCATTATGTCTCTTAGTCTACTTCATGTGATTTTAATTAATTCAATCGTAATCCAGGCCTTGAATATACTCGACTCGCCTTTAAACCTCTTCTTCAGACGGAGTCAAGTTGGGTAAGACAGAGAGAGAGAGAGATTTTGAAGGAATTTAAAATTGCAATACGGTTTGGTAAAAGTAGAAGATGAATGAGAATAGGAATGAGTTGTGGGAAAGAAGTGGAAGAAAAATGTACTGCAACAGTCAAAATTAATCAGCACAAAACAAACATTGATTGAAGGGAGTTGGGGTTGCAGAAAGAAAAGCAAATCAAAGTAAAGTAGTCTAAAGACGAAGAAAGAAAGATCCATTCAGATCAGTCGATCAAAGTTAGACCAACTACAACTCACACAAGTACAACAGACAAAAGGGTGTCAAGGCATTTGTCTGTCCATCTCTCCTTCTCTCTCTCCCTCTCTCTCTCTCGTTGTTGTCCATCTCAATGTGAAGATAAAATGAGAAAGGAAAGGAGTAAGACAGCGTCATGAAAGTCATGAAAGGAAAAGGAAAAGTAAGGGAGGAGACGCTCTCTCGTCTCCTCATTAAATCATCAAATTATGTTCATGTTTAAGAGGACATGTAGGGCAGATACTCAAATGCTTGTAAATCAGGTGTATATGAAAAGTGAAAGTATATACCCTGCTTGAAAAAGGGTAGAGTTAATGAGTGAGTGTGTACCTGTCGCTCGCCGCTCCCATCACGTACACAAATGATGTCATGAGTCATGGCATGTCATGCGAGATGGCATTTGCCTTCTGGACTTCCCTATCCTGTTCTCTTCTGGTCTTTTTGACTTTCTCTTCATTCTCTTGACTCTCTTGACTCTCTTGACTGAAGCCGAAAATGAAATGAGACTTTCGATGATGATGATGACGATGAAGACCGGCTACTCCTCTACCCTCTCTCCTCGTGCCGCCTTTTCATTCTTGTTCAAGTCCTGACTCTTTCTTCCTCTCTTTTTCCGCTCTTTTCTTCTTTTCCCACTTTTTTCTCCTTGTTCTCTTGCCTTCCTGTTGCCTTGCTTTCTCTCCTTTCTCATCTAGCTTTAATGTTCTTTTCTTCTTTTCTTTTCTCCATTCTTTTCTTCATCTTTCTCCTTGTCTCGTCCTCGTCATAAAGTGTTGAGAGTGAGAGGGAAAGAGTGCAATACATTCTCCTCGAGAGAGAGAGCTGCAATGTAGCCAGCGAGCTTTCTGTAGTCTCAACTCTACTCCACTATCGACGGTCACTTTGATTGATCACTTTTAAAGAAGGTAAAAGATGACACACACTACAGAACACAGTAGAAGACGCAGTAGAAGAAGAAAGTGGAGATTGTTAAAGAGAAAAATCGAGACGAGAGAAAAGTTGAAGTGGAGAGCAAGGAAATGCACATTGAAGCGAAGAGGGGTGGATGTTGGGGGACAAAATTATCTAATATAAAAAGCCTTTATCCACTTACAATTGCATGGGAGAATGAGATGGGATAGAATGGATAGCGAAAGAGAAAGTTTCGAAGAGTAGACATGAACAAGAGACATGCAGTCTGCGAAATGAGGGAGGTTCAATCAAATTTTTACAGGCAATTTTTGCGACTCCTCTCCTCCTTCTCCTCTCTCCACCAAAAATAGAGGCCACTCTCTCCATCCATCGCCAATTGTTCTACTCTCTGACTTCCCAACTGTGCGAGTTTCTTTCTTCTTCTCTAGTCTTACCTGTAATTGAATGCACAACGGCATGAGGAGAGATGTGAATTCTTCCTTGTATTTCTGCTTCACGTGTGTCCGTTTTGACTTACTTACTTCTTCCTCCTGCTCTATCCTGCTCTATCCTGCTCTATCAGGTACTTGTATCAGTTACTTGCATATTGGGATAGAAATATGAATGAAAGTCGAGTGTGTTGGATGCTCACGATCAGCGTGTCTTCCTTCCTCATTGCTTTCTCGGAGCATCCTATCCTTTCTTATCTTCTTTCACCTTCTTGTTATTGTGTTGTTAATTCTCATCCCTTCCTCTTCTCGCTTCTCGTGATATCCCATTCTCAACTGCCATCAATCTTATTATTCATGTCCTCCTCCCTCATTCCTGACTCGATTATCCCGATGCCTGATTTTTCTTCTCTCTTTTTTCAATCTTACATCCTGCATCATTACCATCATGATACCCTCTATGTGAATGAATGTATCATCCTTCTCATTCCTTCTTTCTTTCGTCTCCCATTTCTCTTGTCTTGCCATCATTTGCCTCATTGTCTTTTAGGGTCATCGAATTCGAGAGAAGGTGGTAACACAACCACCCATTAATGCCTTCGATCTGGACACCGGCATAAACGCGAGGCTGCGCTATTCCATTATTTTAGGTGAGGAAGAGTTTAAAAGCGAGAAGAACAAGTAGACGAGGTTGCATGGAAGGAGAAAATTTTAATAATGTGTCGTGAATTTGTTCTTTCCACATCTGCACAACAAAACACCACCAACCATCAACATAATGCATGAACGGATGGCACACCAACCAAACGCACCATCAAACACCACACCATCACACAACAGGAAACGATGCTGGCTTCTTTGAGATGCATGACCAAACGGGTGAACTCTTCCTCGTCAAGGAAATCGACTTGGAAAGTCTGTCGTCAAACATCTTGACTCTCCAAATACAGGTAAGCCGATGAGATAAGGTGGAGGAAAGGTGGAGAGAGACGATTAAGCTGCGAGGGTGAATCGTCTCCCCTTACTATCACGTCAAAAATTGTGTCGGGTTCAAATGGAAATGTCGTTAAGTTGTTTGGTCGGGATGATTTTTTAAAATCATTTTAAGCATTCAGTCTCTCACGGTGTCCCTCTAAGGAAATTTCGACTCTTTCGGCTCGCTCAAGAAGCTTATGCACACAAGTCATCAACAAGAGATAGGAGGAAACAGAAAGTTATTCTCTCCACATCAGAGTTTGAAAGAAAGAGGGTGAGGGTGAACTTTCAACTCCTTTCCTCTCTCACGGAAATTAAGGGGACGCTTGTTTTAATGAATGAATAGCATGATAGAGTGTGCAGCTTCAATCAAGAATGGTGTTGTTTTTGACGACTGCCTTTCTCACTCACTACTGAGAAAGAAAGCTGGCCGACACATCGGCAAACACCTAACACTCCCAGTTTACAAAAGGACACACACAAGCACACCACATCATCTCCACTTTCTGTCCTTTCATCTTCTTTTGATACAGCTTTCCCTTTCAGTAACTTTCCTCACCTCCGTTAGTCTCCGTCAGTTGGAAAAAGGATGAGAAACAATAGGAAGGAGAAACCGAGTGAGAGACAGAATGAGCAGTCTATCTTTCCCTTCCCTTATTATGAGGCAAATGAAGAGAGAGGGGACGCTCGCTCCCTAATTTACTTGTAATAGAAGCCAATTAAATCTTAGAAAAGGCTGAATTCTCTCTTTCTTTGAGAATCTCTAATCACCTCATTTCTCTCTTAACTTTTGCAACTCTATGAAGGAACACACAAACTTCAATTTCATTCCCGCGGAGATCGTTTCTGGCGGTGAGAGAAGACTCACATCTAATGGGAGAGCTGATAAAGGAGGGGAATGAGTTTGTGTCTGTATGTTTATCATGAAGAGTCAGGAGGGACTGACAGTTAAAGACTCAATTTGATACTCTCTCTCCCCCTTTTCCTTGTTTCCAACTTTTCGCCATCTCTTCATCAGCCAGACTGTTACTGTCGGTGACCACATACTGACTTTATTTTAGGGAGAGTCAAAGAGAGAGAGAGAGAGAGAGAGAGAGAGAGTGAAAGTCAGGAAGGAGAGATGAGAGGAGATTCGCTCCCGTGTGCCTTTATCTGCCGACATGGCCGCAACGGTAACAACAGTATCGTATTCGGTGGTTGTTCTCTCTCGCCTTACTTGTAGAAACCACACTTCACACCAAACACTCTTCACGCAGCAACTACTTTCACGTTTCTCACAGATCATAATAATAATAAGCGGATGAGGGATAAATGTGACTTGTGATACTGACGATAGTGAAAGAGAAAAAATCTGACAGTTGAAGTGACGACGGACAAAGGGAGATTGAAGAGAGCGAAAGCGTATGTTGTTATTCCGCATAGTATGTTGCTATACCGCATGGTAACCGAACGACAGATTGCCCAACTTGCATGAGAGACTTGGCTTCTCTCGCTTCTCTCGAGCCGACAGAATGAGACTCTGAGGATGATGTGAGACTTCATTTATCAGAGCGTATCTATCATCAGGAGAGTATGTTTAACACCTGATCCCTCCAAACTTGTCATCTCACGAAACATTCTCAGTCAGCCTGTGCACCATTATGAGGATCCTTACAAGACACTTGCTATCACATACCAGACATCAGACGTATACAATACAACAGTAACCAGATAGGCGAGATGCACTTTGGCGATAAAACTCTCTATCCAGCTATCGAAACTCTCCCTCACACAAAAAGAAGGAAAGCTGCTTGATCGGACAAGTTTTCTTCGGCGACGAAACGACAACAACAAGTGGGTCACTGGGGGAGAGAATCTCTTTCTCGTCATCTTCGTCTCTCTTCCCTCGTTGAGTTGTTATGTTCTCATCGGCAAAGAAGCAGCAGGTAGATGCGAAAGAAGAAGAAGAAGAGGCTATCGCTTCTAACTTTTCTGAACCGTTTTGCAGTTTAGTTTTTCTCTCAGGAGGTCCACGAAAGAGGAGAGGTTGTATGGGTGTTGCGTGTCCACAAGAAAAAGAGCGAAGTTGGTTTTGCTGCTCCTCTCTCTCTCCAGCTACCTGAGCTATCTTCCAGTAACTACCATCAAATACCAAACACACCACACCATTCTGTGAAGTTACTGTATATCTTCCTTGAAGAGGGAGAGTCTCTTTTGAAGAAAAAAAACTGAAACGAGAGAAGAGACCAACAACAGCTCACTTCATCATTTATCAAAGGGAGGGAAAGAATAAGATGATGGCCAATGTGTGTTGCTGTCTAAAATTAGCTGCAAATCTAAAAGATGAAATTCACTGCACTTGATTCACTTGACAGTCATATTTTCTGCCTGACTGAGAAGAATGAAATGCTCTACAGGGAGGAGGAGGAAAGGAGAGAGTCGGTCAGGAGATCATTGAATGTAGTTGCATGTCAATTCGCAGTGTTGGCTAGCTTCCTTATACAACGCCTCTTCTTGACCACTCTAGTTTTTCCCTTTCTCCCACCTACGCATATGATGACCTTCGGGAGAGCGGTTAATTTCTCCCACAATTGCATACAAATACCCGCATTTGGGCTAAAAACATTCCATTTGGTTGTGGGTTAAAATCTTATTCTTTTCCTCATTACCCCATTCACAGGCCACCCAATTGGATAATGCCCTTCGTGTTGCGAATGCAAAAGTGGAAATTGAAGTTTTGGGCGTCAACGACAATGCGCCAACTTTCGATAAGCCATCTTACACTCTTGAACTGCCAGAGTCTCTTCCCTTGGGTACGATCCTCCCAGAATTTTTCAAAGTTCACGACATCGACTCAGGGCCTGAGGGAAATGTCGTTGGCTACTACCTCAATGGAAGTGAGCTGGCACTGTCAACTTTTGCCATCAATAACATCACAGGAGCTGTTACCCTCATTGCACCACTTGATTATGAAACAAGGAAATCGTTTGACTTCCAAATCATAGCCATTGATGGAGGAACTCCTGCTCAGTCAAATCGAGCAAATGTCCATATCAAAGTACAAGATGAAAATGACTGGACACCAACATTCCTCAATGATACATTTGTCATGAATGTCACGGAAGGACCAACAACTGTAGGCGCCAGAATTAGACTGCCGGTCGTTGACTATGATGATGGCCCTAATCGACAAATGGAGGTTTACATCGAGGACGGGAATGAGAAAGGAGAATTCAGATTAGATGTCGATGGGTCAGGTCCCCTGCTGACAATCGTATCAGAATTAGATCGCGAAAAATACAACGTATCAGATACTGCCGTCCATTATGTTTACATAGCTGCTCGAGATCGCGGAACACCTCCAAGAACGGGAAGAACAAAGGTTGCCGTCATGATTCACGATATCAACGACACACCACCTAAATTTGAGAAAGGTCAATATTATGAATTTGTCTCTGAAAATGTTCCTGCTGGCACGACCATCCTAACTCTTCGAGCCACCGATGCCGATTCTCCTGCCAATACCCATCTCGCGTACTCATTTGCGCGATCATCATCGACACATCGAGACCATCCTTTCGTAATCGATCCACTAACAGGAGCTGTTAATGTATCACGACATTTGGACATATCTGAAAGTGAGCAATATGACCTTGTCGTTGAAGTATTTGATGGAATCTGGAAGTCGAGTGTAAGTTGGAGAACCTTTATTACGAACTTTAGATGAAATTTCATATGCTTGTGAAATAATATCATTTCGCAACATCACATCATGCACATGAAATAGATCTCATTTGCTCGTGTTGACATTTACCTCATGATATGTTTAAATTTTCTCCCACAGACTAATTTGAAAATTTACGTTCGAGAAGCAGATGAGAGGGATCCCCGGTTTGATCAACTTCATTACCGCTTTGCAGTCTTCGAAAACAAGGCTGGTGTCCTTGTTGGTCGTGTCGAACTGAAACCCAAAAAGTCGCGAGTCAATTCGCAGATGATTTACAGCATCATGAGCACCGAAATGAGATCAATCTTCAACATCACTCCTGTAAGTTCTTTGAACTGCAGTGCTTTCTACCAAAAATTGTCGACTCGTGTCCTCTTTCACTCGTGTCTGCTGTAATTGATGTTGGACCTGAGAACTCACTGACTCACTGACTTTACAACTTGATATTTCCTGCTAGGACGGCGAAATCTTCACTCGCCAAGGACTGGACCGAGAAAAGAGGACTCAATACGTGTTCACTGTCATGTTGGAGGAGAAGAGAACATCATCAAAAATCATAAGGGTACGAAAGTTGTGTCTGATACAGGATGATAGAGTGAGAAAGTTAGCCGTAACTGACTGACGTCATTTTTCACTCCTTGTCGTGACGCTCGTGACTGACTGACTAGAGCGAATTAACTTACACCACTACTACTGACCATTACACTCCTCTACCTTCTTCGTATTCCTTCGTGCTCTTCTTATTACTCGTTGACTTTATCGGACCTTCACTCTTCTTTCTTCTACTCATCTTTTTCCTCGTCCATCTCTCCTGTCGTGCACAGACTGTTAGCGAGATCATCGTAGATGTCCTGGATGAAAATGATACTCCTCCCAAGTTTGAGAAGGATTCTTACTCTGAGTTTGTCTCCGAAAATGCTCCCGTTGGAACTGTCATTGCTGAACTCCGAGCCACTGATGCAGATACCCCGGCAAATACCGATCTTGTCTACTCTTTCAGTGCCAATTCTGTCAAAGGTTTGTCATGTGATTCATATGTATAGATTGACATTGAATGCACTGATTCCCTTCTCGAATAGTTGTGACTAACTCTCTTTCTCTCTCTTTTCTCTCTTCTCTTTCTGCTCTCCTGTCTCAATGTTTGCTGATGTATCACATAAACACCACGAAATGCACACATACACACATAAAGCCCCCTTTTCCATCGATCCAAAGACGGGTATTGTGAACGTTTCGAGGCCGTTGGATATCTCGGAGAGTGAAAAGTACTCCCTAACAGTGGAAGTCTCCGATGGACTGTGGATGTCGACGGTAAAGGATGACAGTCTTTTGTGTGGTTTCGTAAAACTCGTGTCTCTCTTTTCAGTGTCTTTTCACTGAAGAGAAACTTGTACAACTTTACAACTTTGGCGTTTTCTTTGGGGTCGTTTTTACACAACTTTTACGTCGTTTTGACGATGTTCCTTTTTCTGTTCTTTCTGTTCTTTTTCACTCTTTTTTTGTATTTCATTGTCTGTTTCTGTAGGCCCTATTGAGAGTATTCCTTAGTGAAGCTGAAGAACGTGACCCTCGTTTCGATCAATTCCACTATCGGTTTGCTGTCCCCGAAAATCAGGCAGGAGTGTTGGTCGGCAGAGTGGAGCTGAAGCCACGAAAATTGAGAGTCAACGCTCTCATGAGATACACGATTGTCAACATCGAAATGCGTTCCCTCTTCAATATCTCATCTGTAAGTGTCTCTTTTTCTTTCTCTCCCACCATCCCATCCAACTGACTCTTTCCTTTGCTCTTATGTATACGAGAGATGCAAGGAGTATATCTCTCTTTCAATTGACCATCATCGAAAGAAGAAAAGAGAGTTTATTTGCGTGTGACTTGGCTTACTTTCCTCTCACCGTCAGAGTTCTCATCGTTCATCTTCCTCTTCTTACTTGCTTACTGCTTACTTACTGCTTGTCTTCTTGTCTGTTTCTTTTTCGCTCATCGTTCTTCTCTTTCTCATTCTCCTCATCACGTATGCCAGGATGGTGAAATATTCACTCGCAAAGGCCTCGATCGGGAAAAGAAAAGTCAATATGTCTTTACCGTTATGTTGGAGGAAAAGAGGCCATCTACCAAGGTCACTGTTAGTGAAGTAATCGTCGATGTCCTCGACGAGAATGATGAGGTCCCTACATTTACGGCGGCATTCCGTGGGACCATAAAGGAAAACTCTATACCCGGAACACCAGTGACCATTGGTCCTCCAACCATTCATGCGACAGACAAGGATGCGGGAAATAACTCGGTTATCCACTACGTTCTCTCGGGTGAAGGAAGTGAAATGTTTACCATCCTCGACTCGGGAAGTGTCCTCTTTACTCCAACTGACTCTAGCCAAATTTTAGATCGTGAACAAAAGGCAAAGTACTTGTTCCATGTTACTGCTGTTGACACTGGAAATTTAAGCTCAACAACAACGCTAACAGTGGACATTGAGGATGAAAACGACAATCCTCCAGTATTCCAACATGGACCATTGTTTGTCTTATTACCCGAAATTGCTCGTCCAGGCTCTAAAGTAGTTCAAGTCAAGGCAATCGACGCAGACGAGCCTGGACCCAATTCCAAAGTGCAGTATTACATTACACATGGTGCCAAAGGTGACCTCAAGATGGACAAGACGACAGGAGAGATTTTTGTCGTCGGATCACTCAAGCCTGGGACATCGTACTTTTTAAATGTGTCAGCGGTTGATCGTGCTGGACTGTCAGCGAGGACAACCATCAATGTAACTGTCGTAGATGTCAACGATCATCGTCCTTCCTTTGAGAATCAAGCATACAACTTTGAGGTTCCCGAAGGAAACTATACCCTCGAGTGGGTAAAATTGGGACAACTCGTTGCGAAGGATGAAGATATTGGTCCAAATGGACAAGTAGAGTATGCGCTTTTGAACATTGCGGCTGTTGGTGAGTTGAAATTCTCGTATTTCTGTAAAAATGTTTACTTCTACCTTGAATTGGAGTAGAAGTACATACCTCGAAAGTATTTCTGGCTCTCTCAGTTCGATTTTTGTGAATCGTGAAAGTGTACATGATTCTGTCATGCCTCAAGATGTATCTCTGCTTTGATCTTTCGCATCCAATACTCTCTACTACCTTCACTCTGCTCTCTCCACTCTCATCTCGTTATCATAGTCCCTCGAGTCTCTGAGTCGAGAGGATGCGAGACAGCAGTCTGTACTTTCGTCTATCCAATAATGAGTGGGTGTCTGTATCAAAGACTGAGAGGCAGAGAGAAAGGAGAGGAGGTTGTGTATTTATCTTCAAAATTAGTTAGGAGAGCGACAAAAAGAGAAAGACCCAGCAAAGACCCAGCGGAACGGCAAACATGTCGAGATAAAGTGGAACAAGGCAACGACTCTGTCACAGAAACAAAGAAACTATAATGAGTCATTCACTTCTTGCTCTTCCATTTTTTCCTTCTCCCTTTTTCTGCCATTCGGGTGGTTTGCTCTCTCATCTTTTTACCTCTTCCTTCCGTCTTCCATGAAAGTAAGAGAAGAACAAAAAGACGAAAGATGAGATGTGGATGAGAAAGCTGGACAAATGAGTGCTCATGATACTTTTTTCTCTGAAAGTCAGCCACTTGCGTCCTCTCTCTTCCTCTCTCTGCTTCATTTGCTGTCTCCGAATCTTTGCGAATCGAGCCACATTTCTCTAGTTCCCTCCTCTAGACATCCTCTAGCCATCCTCTAGCCATCTTCTCGCTATGCTCTTGCCATCTTCTTTGCCTGTCTACTCCCGAAAGCACTTCTTGTCATCTGCGAAGATTGTATCATACAGAAGTTACTCTTTTTATCAAAGATATGAGAGATGAGGATGAAGACAAAGGGACAAACTGACAAATAATGTATAAGAGATCACATGTGAGTGGAAGAGATGTTGTCAGACCTACTTTTCACCATTGACATGAAGAAGGGAAGGAAGACTCGTTTTCGGAGTCCACTGCTGTCTGCTGTTGTCATTCTTCTTCTCATCCTTCCTCTCTCTCTTCCTACTCTCTCTCTCTCTTTCTCTTTCTCTTCTATTCCTCATACACACTTGACGGAGTTTGTTCAATAACGAGTGAGTGACGTGAAGAGACTAACTCTAACATACAACATAGATAGAAAGAAAACGTTCAAAAGGGGACGACCTCTCGAGAAGCCGTTACGAGACGAAAGGAAAAAGTAAGGAGGCAGAAGTCTGCGAAGAAAGCAGATCAAAGTGGGTCAAAGAGAGAGAGAGAGGATATTCTCGGAAGTGTAGTCACACTCTCTCTAATATGGTGGTAATAATTTTGTTTTCCAATACAAAAGCGTCACATCGAGCATCACAAATAAGCTTTAAAGGGTTTGGTGAGTGTGGAGCAATGACGATCATGAGTGAAAGGCACTGATCAAGTGGTGACAAGGGAAAAGAAAGACTGATTGTTGTCGAGTGCGAGCTTGCCTTTCAAATTCACTTTTTTCTTCGACTGTCTGATCTTTCACGTCTTCGCTCAGAAAACACTGACGTCTTTTATTCTTTTACTTTGCATCCTTCCTCCTCCGTCTCTTGTTCCCTCCATTACTTGCATTTCATTCATGCCCTCCTCCTACGCACTCGTTTGGAGAAAGTTGTATATTGTTGTAACTCGTGTCGACTGACATACCCTCTCGTTTCCTTCTTCCTCTCACAATTCCACTTCCTCCTTATCTCGCCCTCTTCCGCTTCTCTAGACTCGTTTGAAATTTATTTTCAATTTCGTGTTCCTTGTTTCACTTTCAATGCTTAATTTTACTGATTACTTCTTTCCCTTCCTGTCTGTCTCCGGATTCCCCTGACTTTCTCTCTCCTCCTACTTAATTTCTTTCCACACAGATTTCCCCTTCACCATTGACAAAAAGACGGGAGAACTCTTTGCCAAAGGATATATCGATCGCGAGACCAGAGAAAAATATAACTTTGAAGTCACCGTAAGAATCGCATCATCATCTCTATCTGTTCTCTGACTGTTCGCAGCAACACTCTTTCCTTTTCCCATTGCTCCTGTCTCTTCTCATTTGCCCTTGCCCTTTGCTTTGTGTCGAATCAGGCCCAAATGAGTCGAGGGAAACCTCTTTCATCTCACTTCCTATTACACACAACGATCTTCCCCTTCTGAGACTCGAGGAGAGAATGAGAAGACTCAATAGTAACAAATTACCTTGCAATCACTCTGCAGGCAACTGATTTCGGAGAACCTCCACAAAATACTAGTTGTGAAGTCCACATCAAAATCAAAGACGTCAATGACGTTCGACCTCGATTTTACACTGACCCTTATCTTGCACACGTGCCGGAGAATTTGGATCCTGGACATAAGGTATTTGATTGAAAATATTGACATGCATTTTTATCTCGATGACGACATATAATATTTATCAATTTTGCACATTCCACGCAAAACACAGGTTACTCAAATCGCTGCATTTGATCCAGACCTGGGAGAGAACGGACAAGTCTTTTATAAACTTGGGGAAGGACACGACAACAAATTCTATATTGATGGCAAGGGTAAGCCGATTCGCAATTCAGATTTCTCATCCTACCTTATTCGGCGTGGGTTGAATTTGATCCGCTTACACGAGTTTTTCTATGTTTCCTGTTACACGTCTACACATGTATCGACATGATGTTACTTACCAGATGGAACGGTTTGGACGCTGGCAAAGTTGGATTTTGAAGAGAAGAACTTTTACAACATCACCATCATTGCGTACGATAGAGGAACGCCGAGTCTGTCATCCGTTGCGAAACTGTGGGTTACTGTTGCTGACACCAATGATGCCATTCCTGACTTTTCCAAGGCAGTCTACACAATTGAAGTAGCCGAAAATGCTCGTCCAGGCGATAGCGTATTTACGCTCAGTGCTGGCGAAGGACGTTTCATGTACTCTTTACTCAGTGAGTACCATTCTCGAGTTCTGCTCCTCTAGTTTATTTACTCGTTATACGACGGAGAAACAACCTTTACTCTCTGTCTGTGTATGTCGTCTACCGTGATTCATGTGAGTGGGCCAAAGTCCACTTGTCCATCGGGTCCATCATTAGACGAAAAGATTCCCTCGAGGGACGCACACCGTATGAACCTTATGTTACTTCTCTTCACCCTCTTCTCCACTGAAGAACATCCCCAGACAGACAAGAAGAAGTCTCTGACATTTTGCTCACGTCTTTCCTAACTGACATGAATGTAAGCCTCCTGACTTGTTTTTCTCTTTTTTCCTTTTTTCCCTTTTCCCCTCGTCGACTACTTTTCTCTCCATATGTTTGTTATATCTGCTATTTTGCCGTGTTTACTGCAGACTCGGCGGAAGTCGATGCTGCTTTTACCATTGAAGCTTCCAAAGGGAGAGTCAAACTGGCCAAACCTTTAGATAGTGCACAACGTAATCATTATCGACTTGTCGTAAAGGCGGAAGATGACTCAGATCCCCCAAAATTTGATGTTGCCGAAGTCAATATCATCGTCGGAACAGGACAAGGTGTTCGCTTATTCCCCCAGAGGTTCTATGAAGTGACTGTCTCAGAAAATCAACTTGCGCCTCTTCTTCTACTCGACCTGAATTCAACTGACGAACTTGCTCATCGCACTCCTCACTATAGTATTGTTGGAAGTGATTATTCTGGCCTCTTTCGTGTTGAACCCGACACAGGACGACTTATGGTAATGAGATCACTCGATCGTGAGTCTCGCGATCTCTATACTCTCAAAGTCAAGGCCGAACCAAGTGAACATCGCCGAGTAGGAAAGAGAGATACTTCTTCATCCTTCTCTTCGCGTTCTAGCACTCGAGACATTGCTCAAAACCACCACTTGGCTTTTGATGAGACATTAGTCATGGTTCGGGTAGCAGATGAAAACGACAACTCTCCCATCTTCGACAACCGTGGAAAGCCCGTTGTTGCAGCTGTCCCTCTCGAGGCTTCCTTCGGATTCCAGGTAGCGAAAGTGACTGCGAGAGATGCTGACGAAGGCGTTAACAGTGCCATTCGATATGAAATTCTGTCGAGAGGAGACGACGCTTCCTCCAAATTTTACGTTGATCCAATCTCAGGCGTCATTCGCTCAATGGTGTCATTTTCGATGGATGGAGGAAAGTTGTTCAGCTTTGATGTCAAAGCCACTGACAAGGAAGGAAGTGATTCTGGAAATTCAGCCGTAACGAATGTCTTCGTTTATGTTCTCCCTGAGACAAAAATGGTCTTATTCGTCACCAACACGGAACCTATTAGTGTGGAGAAAAAATCCAAAGAAGTCATGGATTACCTCTCCAAGGTAACAGGTTTCGAAGTGAAAATGGCAAAGCTGGAACCCCATCGCGAAGGAGAATACCTTGATTCTCAGTCGACTGACATCTTTCTCTACGCCATTAATCCTGACAGTAACGATATTGTCGATACAGACATGTTACTTGACGTTTTCCGCCAAAACTCACAGGCCATCGTCGAAAACTTGGACCAACTCAAGATTCGAAGAATACAAGGAGTAGTTGTACAAGAGAAGATTAGTCAGATGGGAGTGACTGAAGTGGCAATCATTGCCTTGTCAAGTGTCATCTTCCTTGGAACTGTCTTAGCGATTGCATTGCTCTGCTCAACCTGTAAAGAACGGTAAGTCACGCTGCGTTGTTAGAGCTGCGTACTATCGATATTTTCGTTGTTTCTTCTTGAAAACAAAAGTCCCAAGTGAAAAGCATCTACAAGAAAGAAAGAGAGAGAGAGAAAGAAAGAAAGAAACGTTAGTCATTTCTTTCTTGTTTTCTTTTCAACATTCATCCATTTTGCACGAAGTGCTGCGAGTGAGAATGAGAGGAGATGGTTATGACAGTTTGCTGTCATCGTTTTGTATGCTTTATCACTTAAAATGGTCGCAGAGAATGTCATTTAATTTTACCTAAGACAATGAGGGAGAGAAAAGGCGCTAAAAGATCTGAATTGAAAGGCAAAGACAAGAGACTAAAACTAAAAGCCTCGCTGACACAAAGTTGAAAAGACTACGAGACTACGAGACTAGAAAGAACGGAAGGAAGGAAAGGACTAACGATCTAACGAAAAATGGATAAACTGTCGAAGAAGAATGTCTGCAGTCTGGCGTCGACAGATGAGACGGGGAAAAGGACAAGAATAGAAGATGGGCAGATAGGGATACACACTCGAAAGGCTAGAGTGCACAGGAGTGTCCTCCAGGCATCATAGAGGAAGCAAAGGGAGGAAAGAGAAAGAAGAGAAAGGATGAAGGAGAACGAGTCAGAGAGAGAGAAAGAGAGAGAGAAGTGTTCCAAAAGAGAGTTACGTCTTTTCTTATAAAAGCATTATATCATGTCCTATTATCAAAATGGAAGAAAAGAAGCGCGGCCTTTTTCAACTCTTGATATATACATTCTATCAGAATGTTCATCGCCTCCAGACATGAATTGTTTTTGATGATGACAAAGTAATTTTTGATTCCATTCTTTCTTCTTATGATATTCTATAATCATCCTTTTGTTTTCTTCCCTTCCTGCCTTCCTGCTTCCTCCATCGCTCTCCATCACCGTCACACACATGTGTGTCATCATCATCTTCGTCATCTCTGTCTGTCATCTTCTTCCTCCTCGTTTCTCATTACACGACAACACACACGCAATACTCACGCACATAATATCCTCAACCATCTCAACTCGTTATATTATCACAGGAAGCTAAAAAAGAGACAACGATCGTGGGAACAACAACGACTCTACAACATCAAGAATCCCTTAATGAATGGTAAAAATAACGTTGCTAACCCATACTCTGCCGCCGCTCGTGGAGGTCTTGTCAATGGACACTCCAGCTCAACCGGATACTCGACCGGAGGAGATGGCGTGGGCAGTGAGTACATGGAGAGTGTTGCTTCCTTCAAACGTTCTGGTCATGGCAACAACCCTCGAGTCAACAAGACATCCCGCCAACAGATGCCTCCTCCACTGGATGGTATTTCGTCATCTCTCAATCCTCCTCGTAGTCCCCGATTCCATGATAGATATCGTCAACACGATCACCTCACTAATCACCTGCCTTCTGTGGGTGTTGTAACTGCCAATAACGTAAACAGTAATGGAGGGGCTGTCGGCGTCACTAACGCTTCTGATGAGTGGTTTGAACACAAGCAAGACAATGATGAAGAATCGGTATCGGGTTACTCTAGGGCATCTGGGAGATCAAATAGGTCTGGATTTAGTGGAACAAATAGCTGGTCCTCACGTCCCAAGTCAAGAACAAGCCCTGCAACAGAACTTTAATACCCTCAGACAGAAAGAAAAACAATCTATGACGAGAATTGCTTCTGTGTTATTTTTTGGATGCTCTCATTGTGCAACTGCCGTCCTCTCCCACTCTCTTTCCTCCTACTCTTTCTTTGTCATCCTTTTGACAACGGTTCACCTCAAGTCGTCATCTGCCCTTTCCAGCACATTGGGATCCTAAGCTTAGAATTCCACGTGGACAAGTTGTCGCG
>JADMIO012757345.1_pt1 | contig 80313 bp, 50 predicted proteins | sample 8958161 | NCBI WGS metagenome assembly JADMIO01 (sample SAMN16585339, study PRJNA669376) | soil metagenome | isolation source: Crop rotation soil | place: USA: Cullars Rotation, Alabama | collected 2011 | reverse complement strand
CGCGACAACTTGTCCACGTGGAATTCTAAGCTTAGGATCCCAATGTGCTGGAAAGATCCTTGCCAGACGAAAAACCATACGGCGAATCTTGGGAAATCAGCGATCGTCCCGAAGCAGAAAGTGTCATTTCAAATGGACCGCTGGCTGGGCGAACTTTGCAGTGGCTAATGCAGAATCATGAGCAGGCCTTGCTGGGAGGGGCGGCTTCTTGCCAAGGTCGATTTCCTTTATTGATCAAAATTATTGATGCGCGCGAAAAGCTTTCGTTGCAAGTGCATCCCCCCGCGAAAGTGGCTGCGGAGCTGGGTGGAGAACCTAAAACAGAAATGTGGTTCGTTGCCGATGTGGAACCGGAAGCAGAACTGTATGTTGGTTTGCGCCGAGGTGTTACCGCGGCTGATTTTCGCGCCAAGACGGAAGCGGGCACTGTTGCGGATTGCTTTCATCGCATTTCGGTAAAGGCGGGCGATGCCATGTTCCTGCCGAGCGGGCGGGTTCATGCAATTGGAGGGGGGCTTCTCCTTTTTGAAATTCAACAAAACTCAGATACAACCTATCGAGTGTTCGATTGGAATCGCTTGGATTCTTCTGGCAAACCGCGGGAATTGCATGTGCAAAAATCGCTCGAATGCATTGATTTCGAAGATTTCGAACCGGAACTCATTAAGGCAGAATGGGAAGGCGACGCGACAATGAAATGGCGGGAATTAGCTAATAATCCGTTGTTTAAAACAATAGAGGCAAGGTTGGCGACCGGTAAGAAATATCGATTGCAAAACGGGACTGCAAATCTTGTCGGCGTTCTTTCTGGCAAATTGCGTGTGGAAAGCCAAGAACAGCCAGTTGAGCTGAGTTCCGGGAAATTTTGCCTGGCGCCAGCTTGTTTGTCAGAGACGGATTTAGTAGCGCAAAGAGAAGCGCATTTTTTGGTAGCGCAACCAGGATCTTAGCACTTATGCAGCCAAATTCCCGCAACTTTATTAAACGGTGGCTGATCACGACTCTGGCTGTCCTAGTGGCTTCTAACACGGTTCGCGGTATTAAATACGATGATCTCACCTCGTTGTTCTTAGCTTCGCTTTTGTTGGGCATCTTCAATGCGATTCTGCGCCCAATTCTTTTTTTCTTATCGTTGCCGCTGTTGTTAGTAACCTTGGGACTGTTCACCCTGGTGATAAATGCGGCGCTCCTTTATTTGGTTGGGTGGGTTCTGAAAGGGTTTCATGTGGCCAGTTTTTCCAGCGCGTTTTGGGGTTCATTAACGATCAGCATCTTTTCGATTATTACCAATGTCATCATTGGCAAAGATCCCAAGGCCGTTCCCCCACCCCCAGCTTCCAATACTCGCAGACCCCCTTCTGATGATGGCGGCGGGCCAATTATTGATGTTTAGCGTTGGTTTCCTGCTGATTTGCCAGGGAAAAATAATCAGAACCGGCCAAATCCAGCTTATAAATCATGCCTTCATAACCGACTGCGTAGAGGTTTCTTTGTTCATCGGTTCCGAATGAGACCAAAGACTGAGGAAGAGTTCCCAATTGGTGGACTGCTTTCAGTTTTCCATTTTGTTGAGTAACTCCAAATATCCGTTTGGAGGTATAATCCCCGCAGAAATAAACTCCGTAGAAACTGGATTTGGGGTCGCCGCGATAAACATAGCCGCCAGTGATGGAGTTCCCATACTTGCGCCGATAAGCAAAAAGTGGCGGAGTAAATACGCGCCCTTCCTTCCGGTATTGATTGGAAAGAGGTTCGAAAGCTTCATACACATTCCAACCATAGTTGTGGCCCTTTTTGATTATATCCACTTCTTCGACCCGATCCTGGCCCACATCCGCCAGCCACAGATCGTGGGTAAGCGGATCGAAACTGAAGCGCCAAGGCTCTCGCAAGCCGTAAGCCCAAATCTCTGGCCTGGCTCCAGGCACGCCGACAAAAGGGTTATCTTTGGGAATACCGTAGGCGTTTCCATCCTGCGGATGATCGACATCGATTCGCATCATCTTCCCGAGCAATAATCCCAGGTTTTGCGCATGGCCATTTGGATCGTAATGCGGGCCAGTATCCCCCATCGCAAAGTAAAGAAAGCCATCCGGGCCGAATTGCATGCAGCCGCCACTATGGTCTTCCGCGACACTTTTGATTGCAATCAACCGGCGCGGAGGCGCTCCGCTGTCCTGCTCGAATTTATTGTCGAATTGGCGCTCAACAATCAGGGTCGTAACCACGCCATCTTCGAAAACCTGGTATTTAACGTAATATTTATGGTTCTTAAGAAATTGAGGGTGAAAAGCGAGACCGAGCAATCCATTGGGCCCTCGTTCATAAAAGACCTGGCCCAAAAGATTCAAAAATTCGGTTTTTTGTTCGCCAGCGGCGGTTTTGGTAATTTTCCAAATCAACCCTTGCTGGTGCAAAATCAAAAAGACATTCGGTTGGCCTGGCACTTGATGAATGGCAGTGAGACCCGTCTGAACTTTGCCCCGGGGCGCCTTCAAATCTTCTTGTAAAAATGGGATAGCGCGTATGGGCTTGGAAATCATTGGGATTACCTCCGGCATGCCTTGAGCGAAGGCAAGAGCATTAGCGGGTTGCTTTAAATCGGCCAGAAACTCGATTAAGTCAGTAAACTCATCCAAAGAAAGATTGCTTTGCAATCCTTCCGGCATAAGGGAAACAGTGCTGCCGCGTTGTTGTTGGATATTTGCCTTGGATATATTGACCATTTTTCCGTCGCCACCCATGATCTGCAGTTGAGTGGCAGTCGCTTGTTTCAGAACGCCTTGGAATTCCTCTCCGCTCTTCGTTGTCACAATGACGGTGCCGTAACCAGGCGAGATGCTTGCCGAAGGCATGAGAATAGCGTCCACCAAATCGCGCCGGCCGAACTTGTCCCCTATAGCGGAGAGATCCGGCCCTGCTTTATCCGCTTTGCCAGAAAGCGAGTGGCACTTTGCACAACCTAATTTTTGGTCGTTGGCAAATAGGGCAGCGCCCCGATTCGTATCGCCCATATGTGTTAGGGCGTATTTGCGATAGACATCGAGAGGTTGGGCGGGTTGGGCCCCAAGTTTGGAAATTAGTGCGATGAAAGTGCACAAAAATGCGATAGCCGATGGAAAGGTTTTCAAGGAAATATTCAAGCGAGCGCGAGGGTAGGACCTTTAAGTAAACAGGTCAAGATTCACTGCTGAGATGGAGAGAATTGCCCGGGCTTCTTTTAAGAGATTTTTTGGAACGCTAATGCATGGGTTTGCACGCCCCGCTGTTGGAAGCCACGCTCAAAGTCCGTATGAACAGCCAAAAGTTGCGCTGGAGCTTCTACTGGTATGAAAGAAGGGTTGCTGCCGAAAACGCGCTGCATTTGTTCCAGGTAAGGAATGTCATCCGTTCGCAGAAAAATGAATCCGCTTGTCTGAAGCTTTTGTTCGACGGTTTTGGCAAACTGGTCATTGATAAGCCGCCGGTTCCAGTGGCGCCGCTTGGGCCATGGATCCGGAAAGTAGATATGAATTGCTTTCAAGCTGTCAGCAGGGAGCATAAACGCCAGAAAATAGGACGCTTCCAGGCGCACCAAACGAAGGTTCCGCAAACCGGCTCTCAACCCTTTGCGATCAATTTTTCGAAATCGGCCCAACAACCTCTCCACTCCTATAAAATTGACCGCAGGGTTAAGCCGCGCATATTGGACAATAAAGCTGCCATCACCACTTCCTAGCTCAACCTCGAGGGGACTGGCATTTTCGAACATTTCTGACAAAGGAAGTTGCTCCACATACGATTTCGGCTTGAAAATCAAAGTTGTTTCCGGCGCCGCTTCGTCAATAGCGGAAATCGCCGCTGCCGGGCTAACTACAGGGAGGTTCCCTGAATTGTCATTTAAAGGTGTCACTTGCGTTTAACGAATAATGCAAGGGATGCTGTGTAGCCATGCAGAAAGGTTTTGCCGCGAACCGGACCAATTTCACCGTTGCAAAAGAAACCGGCCAGTCCAATCGCGCCGAAGCGCTCCGTGATTAAACCGGCATCATGGTTGGGGTAGCCAAATAAACGGTAACCTCTCCCGGTGCAAGTGCAAAGGCAGCCGCCATAGACTGGACGCGAGCCCAATTCCAAGCTGCGCCTTTGCAGCAATTGGTCCAATTCCTGATTGGCGGTTTCGGCGTCACGCCGCTGAAACTGCATCGTTTGACCGGTTCTGGGATGAGCGCCGACAGCGATGGACCCGCTGGCAGGGTCCGCGCCCAAAAGATTGCGGATTAAAAAATCCCCAATTTCAAAATCTTCCCTGTATTCGTCCATAGCCAGACCAATAAATAAATTGCCCCGCAATTTTTCTTTTTCCCGGTCACTTAAAGATTGCAAGGTGTTTTCAATGATATTGAAAGCTGGCCGGTTGCCAATTCCTTGGATGAGGTTGCCGCGAGCGCGGGTAATTGTCCAAGTCTCGCCAATCGGTATGCACCCTTGGGAAAGAACAGTAGCCAATTCCACTTCCCCACCAATGGAAATTGCCACCACGCCTTCATCAAACGCTTCACCGTTTAAAAATATTTTTGTGCCGACCTGGCCCGGTTCCGCGCTGGCAAGGCCGCCCGCCATGGGGACGCCAGGAAAGGCTATATTCCAGTCTTTGATAAAACCTTCGCAATCCATTTGAAATGGATCGGCAAAGAGCAGCCAGCCACCAGGCTCGCCCGGCTTAAGGCCGGTCCAATCCCGCCAGCCCGCAGGCTGATTAACTATCTCAATATCTTCCGGCGTAATATGAAAACTTTCCAATTTGGCGCCGGGCAAGTGGTACAAGCCGAGGGCAATTCCAGGAGCCTCTTCAAATTCCTGGGATTCCGCAATGAGCCCCGCGCCGGAAGCCCCAGCCAAAAGTGGAATTTGCGCGTGCACCCGCAAGATTTCCAAGATTTCAGAAGCGCGATTGATGTGAGCTGGCCCCAGAAAAACAAGGCCGAGATCGACGGAAGGAGCGGGAAAATTGGAACGCAGGTGCCTGGCCCAGCTTTGCAAAGCTTGCTCATCGAAATTGCCCTGCCAATGGGCTGCTATGGCGAATTGAGATTGCATACGCGTTCGAGAACTCTCTCGCGCACACCGAAACTACTTCGCCAATGGCTGAATGGTCAAATCAACTACTTCGCCGGGATGCAGATGCAAATTGGCAGGGATGCTAATTGCGAGGGGCAGCCCGAATTCATGAGTGAGTCCCGGCCGGATAAGAGCCTGGGTAATCGGTTCAAAGGCGGCGCCCACCTGGACGATTTGGGCATCGCTCTCATTGCGGCGCAAGGTACGAGATCGGACTTGAACATGCATTCCCACTTTTGGTTCAAGGGTGAAAGGCTGACGGAGGTAACCGATGATTCGTTCTGGTTGTTCTCCTTGAATCATAAGTATTGGCTGGCCTTGCGACACGTTTTCGCCCGGGCGTTTAAGAATTCCGGCAATCATACCGCTAATCGGAGCATACAGTTTTACCGGCGGCAGCCGCAGGTTCTTTAAATCTTTTTGGGCGGCTTCGAGTTCGGATCGATATTGGTCCAATTCCACCTTCACATCCGAATCGGAAAAAGCAGACGATAAGTAGCGGGTGTCGCGCAGTTTGTCTTGGAGTTCATCTAAATAATTCTGGCTGGTTTTGACCGTGGCATCCAAGCGCGCATAATCTTTGGCGAAGAAATCGTATTCCTGCTGTGTGAAAATCTGCTCATTAAACAGTTTGGAGGCGATATCCATGTCTTTGGCCGATGGGCCTAACTCCGCCTTCGCCGCCGCGATATCTGAAGACTCCTTAAGATAATTAGCCAGCAGCGTGGTACTTTCAAAGGCAAGCCGCTGGCGGTCGATAATATAAGAAGCGCGAGCTTGGGCCACAGCGAGACGGCTTCGAAGCAAATCCAATTGTGAACCCATTTTTTGCACATCCGTGCTGGCGAGTTCGCCGATCATATCTCCAGCTTGCACACGCTGAAAACGTGTTACATACAAATTAGTGAGGACACCTGCCTCAGGGCTCACCACGGATGCTTCAACTATCTCCACCTGCCCATTCAAAGTAGGAGCGGACATAAAGTTAGTCCAAAGATAAGAGACGGTCAGGAGCACAGCCAGAAAGGCTACAAGCGGGACCGCCTGGACTTTGAAATCTTTCCACCTTTGCGCGGGTGGAATAGGTATGGGTGAAAGTTCGGGCATATTAAATCTCAGATTCCTCCTCAGCTCTTAGTCCTGTGACTCGAGAAACACCGTGCAAGCCTTTCAGTTCCAAAAGCAGATCCTCCATTCGGTTTGGATCGCGCAGCAAAAGGCGGTAGGAGATATCAGTGCCTTCATACCCTTCGTTGCTCCTTTGGCTGGCGCAATGGGCTTTTTTGCTATGCCTTTTCAGAAGCAAACGCAAATCACCTAATTCAGGCACCGGTCGCGACCAGTGCAGATTTAAAATCATATCGTACCGGTGTCTGGATCCAAAGGCTGTAAACCATAAGTAAAGCATGATAGAGGCCATTAAACAGCAACCAATCACGCCCGTGGCGAACTTATAAGTTCCGCACGCCATTCCGATTACTAAAACGGACAAGATATAGGTTGTGTCCAAAGTATCCCGCAGAATATTGCGGAATCGCACCACCGCAAAAACGGCCATGAGACCAAACGCTGTAACGATGTTGTTGGATAAAACGCCCATGACCAACGCCACCACCGTGGGAATGACAATCAGGGAGTTTACAAACGAACGCGAATAAGAGAGCCCAGTATGGGTCAGCATGTAAATCCAAGCCATCACGTGCCCGCAAAGGAATGCCAAAAGCAATCCCATCATCAACGCGGGAACATTGGTGGGCGTCGCGGCAAAATCCGCTCTGATAAACCAGTCGCTCATTTAAGTAAAAAAATGGGTCAACGAAGATAATGAAAGGCTCTTGAATGGCAAGTCATCTCTGAGGTCTTCCAATGAGTGAGGTGCAGGATGGATTGATTGAAAACTCTTTTCACCTAAGATGCCGATGCCTTCCACATACTTGGCAGCGCCGCACTGCATCAGCCCAAACACTCGCACCAGGGTTTTAAACCAGTCTGGAAAGCGATCCGTAAATTTCAACTCGAGGATCACTTCGTTAGAAAAAACGTGCACTGGGTTTTTCAAATGAGTGGACAAAATAACGCTGCTTTGGCGCGCACACTGAACATCGCGGTCCAACGTCACCCGAATGGAATTATCATTGCGGCTAATCCAAGCTTCTCGTTTGTAAGCAATATGCGCCGCCGGAGTTGCATGCAGTTCCAGCATGAGGTGGCAAAAGCGTTGCAATGCGGCTAAGTGGCGGGGAGAATTAGACCAAAGATGTTCAGGCGCAGGCAGATGCCCAGCCAGTAAAAGGGGCACGGCCTCTCTTTTAACAGCGCCCCTTTGTTTGGAAATAGTGTTATTGGTGCGCCTTTTAATTTCAAAAAAGATGGGGCTGCTCGGCTTGTCATCGTAGAAACGCAGCCGCAATTTGAAGCGGTTTTTGTCCCCATTGATAGTGATATGGTAAAGGTCGAGGTCCTTGGAATCCAAATATAGGGAGTGAACAGGATAGGAGAGGTTCGGCATCGTCACCCCATACTCGTCCAATTCCAAATACGAACGCACAAATTCGCGGACGGCCAGGGCGGTTTCTTCCCGAACCAGATATTTCAATTCAAATCGTTGTAACTGTAAACGGTCTTCAGGCATTGAGTAACAAACTGCGCACTATTATGACCCAAACGCTATCCAATTGTTACAAAATTGTAACAAAAGGTTGCAAAGCGAATCATCTGCTTGTTTGGACGCATTTTCCCGACATTTTTTCGGATAAATTTCCAGTGTGGCTAATTAATGGTGCGTTTTCCAGCAAAAAAAGTGCCATCAAAGCGCCTCTTTCCTCATGCAATCACTTAGAATGTAGGGATTTACATGAGCTTTCAAACAGAATAACCCGGTCTTGTTCATAACCCTAGGGGGGCGAAGCTTAAAGCAAAGAAAGGAATGCTATGACACTACTATGGACATTCATAATCGGCCTGTTAGTTGGCATCGTGGCCAAACTACTCATGCCGGGACGTGATCCCGGTGGGTTCATCATTACTGCCCTATTGGGTATTGCTGGCTCGTATATCGCCTACGCAATCGGGCGGGGATTGAACTGGTATGCGCCGGGTGAACCGGTTGGGTTTGTAGCATCAGTGATCGGTTCAGTCATATTGCTGGCGCTATATCGAATGATTAGCGGCCCGCGACGCGTGACTGACACCCACGTCTAATCCCCAAAAGATTAACCCAACTCACAAACAACAAGAAGGGCCTCAAAAGTGAGGCCCTTTATTTTTTCAAAAGTAACTTCTGAAAATAAAGTACCTGTCCCTCTATTTGCCAGCTTTAGAAAAAGAACTTGAGCTGCAAGGTCTTACAGAACTCTGCGACTCTTAGCGGTGTGCCCGGCGAAGGATCAAATGTTCGTCTGAATAAAGTACCCTGTCCCTCTATTTGTCACGCTAATTGGCGGCCAAAGACAATATGTTGCGCTGCAATGGTGTTAGGCCGGGATGTGATTTGAGCGGTGAGCAGAAGGTTAGATCGAGGTCCTCCAATGGTCGTCTGAAATAAAGTACCTGTCCCTCTATTTACACCCGTCCTTCTATTTACACCCCCTAAAAGGAGCTTTTTTGCAAAAGGTTGCCGGACGCTGGCAATGTTTGAAATAAAGTACCTGTCCCTTTATTTATCGGATAAAAAACTTATGCTAGGGGCGGGTCGGGATTCTGTGGTTGTGGACTAGGGGCCGATGCCAATGTTAACGCCGACTGTTCCGGCATTGCGGGTAGCCGCACGAGCACCTTCATTGATCGCAACCGCACGGACAAATGTTGTCACAATCAGGTCCGCATATTTGGTGAGGAATCGATACGGGCTTAAGGGCACAAAAACAATATCATGCGGTTCCAGCCGGATGTCGGTTGCACGCCCATGAACAATGTCGCTGTAATTCACTATCGCGATTTTTGGTTGCGCCAGCGAACCGCGAACGATGGCAACGTGCGATAAATATGCGTCTTTGATCGGACCACCGGCCGCGGCGATGGCTCCAATCAACGTCCCCTGCCGCGATGACGGTATGGTGCGAGCCGCACGGACCGCCCCCAAAACATATATTTCTCCCCCCAAGGAAGAAGGCATATAAACAAAATCATCTGGTTGCAGGTAAATGTTCTGGCTTATGTCCCCTTCCTTGAGAAGTTTTTCAAAATCGACAGGCAACATGGCGCCATCTCGCACAATGAAGCTATGTCGCAAATCAGCCAGATCCTCAGTGGTGCCGCTCAAGCTGGTGGTAGATGTGCCGCCGGCCAGCGAGATGGCTTCCAATAAGGTCATGGGCACCGGCATAGGATAAATGCCGGGATTTTGCAAACGGCCCAAAAGCCAAACACGCTTGCTTTCAACCATGCGCAAATGAATGGCGACTTGGGGAGCCGTCAGGTATTTTCCCAGCTCTTGTTCAAGCTTGGATTTGGCGTCCTGCAAAGTCAGCCCCCAAACGTCCACACCGGGCAGTAAATAAAAATAAATTTTACCATCGGGTCCGACCACAGTGCTTGTTTTAGTACCGGGATCGCCGATTACTTCCAGCTCAACCACATCGCCGGGTCCCAGAGTAAATAGGTTGGTCGAAGCGGCTAGAAAACTTTGATTTAATTGGTTCGTTTCAGGCACTAAAACGAGATTCGTCAGCGGCGCAGCTTTCGCGGCACGAGGGTTGAACGTAGGTGCTTCAGGAGTGCTCTTGCATCCAGCAAGTATTCCCACCAATATGGCGCCTGCCAAAAGGATCCCCTTATTCATAACTTTTATAACTGCGGAAGTATCGGACTGGTAATAACCGGCCCAATATTAGCTCCTGTCCATGCCGTAACCGCCCCTTGGATAAAAGCTTGAGTGGCGTCGTCCAAGAGTTCTTCGATTTTCGCCCAGGGCCGCGCGCTCACATAAACAATGTCATGCGGCTCGAGTTTAAAATCGATTTTCTTTGCTCCAAGAATGTCAGCCATGTTGACCACAAAAGTTTCTGGACGTTCCAAGCTCCCGCGTATAACCAAAACCCGCTGCTTAAATGCTTTGCGCGTGAAGCCGCCTCTGTCCGTGAGGGCGGAAATAATAGTAGCGCTGCTCGCCAATCCCATCGGACCCGGGTTGAGAACTTCGCCTAAAACGTAAATTTCATCAGAGCTGGCTGCGGCAAAGTAAAGATAGTCGTTCGGTTCCACGGGCAGGTTTTGAGAGAGATCCCCTTCGTTAAAAAGCTTCTCGAAATTGATCGGCACTTTCTTGCCGTTACGCATAAGAAAGCTGTGACTCAAATCGGCGAGCTCGACCGAGTTGCGTTGGTAAAGACCTGTTTCCAATCCGCGAGCGCGCGCAACTGCTTCCAAAACGGTGATAGGACGGTCTAAAACATAAACACCTTTGCGCGCAACTTTTCCCAGCACAAAATATTTTTTGCTGTTGTAACTGACTGGCACAACAATTGTCCGAGGCGACCGGTAATATTTGCCGAGAACTTCGTCAAGACGCGCGCGCAGTTCATCGATGGTCAGGCCCGAGGCGTATAGGTCCTGGGCTTGCAAGTAACTTAAGCGCCCGTCAGGGCCAACAAAAATATTCGTGCGGCTCAGCTCGGGGTTGCCCAGCAGATAAATGTCCATGGCATCACCAGGCCCCAAGGTTAAATGCTGCTGCCAAGCGGCTCGCCTTTGCATAGCGCTGATCGACCAGTTTTTGTTCGTTGAAGTCGAATCGGTGGAAACAGATCCTGGTGTGGCCGGTTGCCCCAGTGCCTGATTAGCCAATAGTAAACCCAGGAGCATCGCCACTGGAGCGCGCACAAAAATCCGAGAGAACATCTGTTTCCAAAATAAAGATGGCTCACGATTTAATACTGCCCCGACCAAATTACAATGGGCGTTGCGCAAGGTGGTTAGTTGTTCCACAGTCTCACTTGCTTTTGCCATGCCACTGCCAGCCAACCAAAGGACTTGCGGCAAATTTTCCGCCAGCAGCACCGCTTCCGGTTCTGTAGCCGGGGGTAATTCAACGAGCAAAACCAAATTATCAATTCGTTTCCAGTGGGTTAGCGCTGTTTGCCATTGCTTGCGCCGATCATAATTCCAGACCCAACCAGGAAGCGGGATGTGAACAATCGGTTGCAAACTCGGATCCGTCAGTTGTTGTGTGACTTCAGCGGGTGCCGCCAGAACGTTGGTGGCAGGCGGAGCCGGAGCGGGCGCATTTTCACTTTTCGCTGTTTCCTTTGCTTCCGGTCCGGTGGAATGCGGCCGAGTATCGACCGTTAAAACTCGGAAGCCGCGCTGGCTGGCCGCGCTCACCAAAAGATTAATCCAAGTGGAGCGCCCTTCCCCATGTTCTGATGAAGTGATCCCGCAAACCAAACCCTGGTTGTTTGGCAAACTTATTTTTCCTTTTAATGCGGTAAGTGTTTTGAAAGCCCAATTAACCTGCTCTTCGGGGCTCATTTTTTTCAAGTCGCCCAAGGATGCAAGCACAGGCAGACCCGTGACTCTGGTAACATCTGCCGCGGTCCGCAACCGCGTATCCACCACTTCAGCAATCATAATGGCTGCTGCCGAGGTGAAAAAACCAACAGCGCCACCCGCGAAAGCCATGAGCAGGATTTTTAACCAACGAATTTTTTTGTTTACATCTTTTAAGCTGGCATCGGAATAGATCCGGTAATAACCCATTGCATTTTCCACATATAGTTGGGCATCACGCTTGCGTTGCGCGAGCAGGTTGCGCGTTGCTTCCACTGCCTGGAGCCTGGTTTTGAGCATGGCGTAGCGCAACGTTTTTTCGGAAAGGCCCGTAACCTTGCCCTGCATACTGTTCTTCAGCAGCTTATATTCCTCGATCTGTTTCTCCAGAGCCGTTTTTTGGCTTTGCATCTCCATGTACTGACGGTAAAGGCTGTTGCCAATGCTGTTGGCGTTTTCTGAGAGAGAAAATTGAAAATTCGTAACCGAGTTCGGAGTTTGCTTTTGCAGTTCCGCGATTTTTGACTTTTGCGCCTGCACAAGCGGATGGGCGTCGGTGTAACGCAAGAGCAAGTTGTTCAATTCTTCTTTCGCGGCTGTGATTTTGTCATTGGCAGGGTTCTGGGTGGCCAATTCCTTTTGCAAGGCCGCCATCCGCAGCTCGAGTGTGCCCAACTCGATGCGGGCAGCTTCAGCTTTAATGTCCAAGCCGCCTACTTGAGTGACGTAAGCTTCCGTTTCTTTATCAAAATTTAAGAATTCCGAGCCACGTGAAAATTTGACTAGTTCTTCATTGGCCTCCGAAAGTTCTTTATCTGCTTCAGCCAACTTTGCATCCAGATAATGGGCGACATCCATCACTTCGGTGGCTTGCATTTCCTTTGTAAAATCGATCACCTCATGAGCGTACAGGTTGGCCAGATCAACCATGGCTGGAAGGCTGTTCCGAGTATAGAGAGCAAGGGTCAAAATATCCGGATTTTGAGTAGGCTCGACTTTGATCATCTGGAAGAGTGAATCAGGTGGAATATGGCTGCTCGATTTGGCGCTTACACGGCGGATGACCTCGGCCGATTTCATGAAGGTCATGAGAGTCTGTTCGGAAATCTCCCTTGGCTTGTATGGGTCCGGACCTTCTCCGGTGCGATAGGCGTTCGATGTTTCACGCCGGATAAGATGCACCGGAATTTTATATTTAATTAGCACCACGCCTGCCATCCAACCAGCCAGCGCTAGAATCCCCGCGCCCACGAGCAGCCAGTACCATTTCTCCCGCAATGCTTCGAGCAGGCGCCACGGATCGAACGGGAGCAAAAAAGGCGCTTCGGCTTTTTGCGTGGTCGTTTTTGGGGCGGGCGATTGTTCTTCCTCGGTCTCGACAGCATTCTGATGCCAGCCGTTTTGTCTTCGGTTAGACCTGGATCGGCGGTAATAAAATTCTTCCTCCGGGCCCGCTTGATGCGAACCGTTCCGGTGGAACTCTTCATCGCCTCGTTTCCGGCGGAAGGCTGTAATGCTCAGATTATTTTCTTCGCTCATGCAATTTGTAAAGTTTGTTGGCGCTCTATATCCGAGGCCACTGCTTCGATAGCGCTCGCTTCCACCAAGGGGGTCTCCAAATTCCAGGCTTGTTCCAGAGCCAACTTGGCCAGACGATTGATTTCTCTGGGAATTCCGCGGCTGGCCTGAAAGGTGACTTCCACCGCATCTGGAGTAAAAACATCGCCAGATTCATGACCGGCGGCGCGCATTCGGTGGGACAAGTACTCACCTGTTTCGGGAAGGCTGAGAGGGCCTAAATGGTAACGCAAGCTCACCCGCTGGTTAACCGCGGGCAGGTGCTGAATCTGGTGGCGCAGTTCGGGCTGGCCGGTCAGAATAATTGTCAGCAAGTTTGCGCCATCGCCATTAAAGTTTGTTAAATTCTTTAAGCCAGCCAGCCCAGCTGCGGGCAGTTCTTGGGCTTCATCAAAAATCAGGACCAAATGCCGTTCCGCTTCGTGGAGAGCCAGAGCTTCTTCTTTCAATTTTTCAAACTTGGCGTAGCGATTCAATCTGGCATGGCTGCTTTTGGGATCGAGCCGATTGAGAATGCCGGTCAGCAATTCGTCCAAGGTGAAACTGGAATTTTCCAGGCTAACGACCATGAATTTGTTGGGGTCCAATTGCTTTGCGAGCTGAGCCCGAATCAAGGTTTTGCCGCACCCGATTTCCCCCGTGAGCACTCCCAAATTCATCGACCGCTCCCCAGCCAAAAACAACAGACGGTCCAGCGCTTCCGCATGAGCGTGAGATTGATAAAAGAAACGAACATCCCACGTCGTTTCAAACGGGCGCTCCTTCAAGCCCCAATATTGTAAAGAATCAATCATTTTGCCTCAGTCTCACTTGGCTTAGAAACTGGCCACAACGCGCGGCCTATTGGCGGCATTCTTTATAAAATAGGGTTGCAAAGCTCACAATCGGGCTGCCCCCCTTTTATTTTTTGCGGCAAAAAGATCAAACCCCTATCGAGTAAACCCTGAAGGTAGAAATGGAATAGAGAGAGGGCCAACCGAAATTAGTTCTTGGCCAGCCGCCGCTCGACTGAAGATTGAACGATTTGACATTTGCGGGCAGTGGCCGAGTTGACCCGTGAAACTTTAAACTTGCATTGGGCAAACGTGCCCATGCCCATGTTGTAGGCAGCGTAGAGTTCTGAGGCAGTGGGAGGCCGCTTTAATTTTTTGAGCAATTCCTGGCGAAGCAAAGCTAAATAATCGGCGGCATAAGCGCGGTTGATCCCCACATTAAAAACGTGCTTTTCGTAATCGTAAACGGGCTGGCCGTGCGATTTGCGCCAATTGCTCACGTCCAACCAAGCAGCCTCAGAGAGTTGATAATCGCCTAGCGATTTACCGGCGTCACCCACGACAAAGGCACCGTTGTTGGATTCCACCTGGCGGACAGCGTTCAGAAGAGAATCCTTTGGACGCCATTCCCCGCAATCAGCCAGTTGGCAATTCAAAGCAAGGGTGAAAAGGAGAAAGATCGGTTTCATTGTTTATCAAGAGTTGATCTTCTCAATGGTTTTCCTTTGTTTACCCACCATTTCCAGCAAGCCCGCAAATCTAAACCTAATTAGCTTAACCCCTTTGCTGAAAACCTCGGTTTGCGGAAACGTATCTTACCTAAAGGCGAGCCACAATCGGGCGCATGCCTGCAAAACGCGTAAGGGTTTTCCTTTATAAGGACATCGCCATAGATTTTGGGAGTAAGTCGTTTGTTTTGGCCATTCAGGGCAGCCGATATGTGGGAATGAATTTTTGATTGAGTTAGTTGCTTCAATCTCTTTGGGATTGTCGGTTCTTTGGACGTCTGACCCCGGGTGGCTCGTTCCTCGCAACCCGGGGCTAATGGCTGCAATCCCTTTGGGATTGTTAATAGAATGGCTGAATTTAGGAACATGCTCAACCGCGCCATCCTGGTTAAAAACTTGCCGCTGACTTTCGACTGGTTTTCTGTATCTTTGCTGCCGTGAATAGATTCGGGTTTTATTTATTGATAACGGCAAGTTTGCTGCTGACGGCCTGTGGTCCTAAAAAATTCGCCGTCAAAGGCGTAATCGAGAGGTTGGATGCGGACGGGAAAACAGCCTACATTGAGCACGAAGCGATTCCTGGCTATATGCCAGCGATGACAATGCCCTTTGAAGTCAGGCCCGCCAGCCAATTGAAAGATTTAAAGCCAGGCGACGTAATTACTTTCACAATGGTCGTAACCAAAGAATCAGGATGGATCGAAAACCTGATTAAGATTGGGCAAACGAATAAAGTAGATCAAATCATTGCCAATCATCCTTCTGTCCGGCGAGTGCGCGAGGTTGAGCCGCTCAATGTAGGCGACAAACTGCCAGACTATTCTTTTACGAATGAGCTATCACAAGTAATTCATTTGAAGGACTTTAAAGGCCAGGCAATCGGCCTCACTTTTATGTTCACGCGGTGCCTGTACCCTAATTTTTGTCCGCGGATGTCGCAAAATTTTAAAAATGTTCAAACAATTCTGGAACAGGAGAAATCGATGACGAATTGGCATTTATTCAGCATCACCTTTGACCCTGAATACGATACGCCTGGCCGGCTAAAGTCTTATGCCCGGCAATATCAAAATGATCCAGGGCGTTGGAATTTTTTAAGCGGGGCTTTGATTGATGTGGATGCAATCACCGAACAATTCGGTTTGGGCTTTGCCTGGAGGGGCAGCACCATTGACCATACTTTGCGCACCGCTGTCATTGATACCAATGGGATTGTCCGCCAAATATATATAGGTAATGAATGGAAGCCGGCGGAATTCGCCGTGGAAATGAAGAAAGCGGCCGGGGCCGCTTTCTCAGATCAAAAATGAAAACGAACTAATTCAAGCTGTTAAGTAGCCGCAGCCGGTTCCGGCGCAGAGACAGGCTTCCAAGCTTCAATAGAATCCACGCGAAGCCGCTTTTTCACTCCTTCCATTTGAAACTCGACCTCCTCACCTTGCTTTTTGTTTAACAAAGCTTGGCCGACAGGGGTAAGATAACTAATTACACCTTTGTCCGGATTTGAATCCCAAGCGCCTAAAATTGTATAGACATCGGTGCTATTCGAATCCAGATCGGTAACTTTAACGATTGTCCCAATGTTGACCGCGTCGGTTTTGGCATTGGAAAAATCCGCACCACGAGCGCGCATCAGTTGCGTTTCCAATTCGGCTTTTCGGCGCATGAGAATTTTTTGCATTTCCTTGGCGGCTTTGTACTCATGATTCTCCCGCAAATCGCCGTAGCTACGAGCAATGGCAATTTCCTTGGAATTGGCAGGAATTGTTTTTTGCACCAATTCGTTATATTCGTTTTTGCGTCGCTCCAAACTATCCCAAGATACAATCAAATTTGTGTCCTGTTTGGTTTGTTCGCCACTAATGAGGGATTGGACAGCGGGAAAACTCTTCACAATCCGCGCTAACAGAGACCGTTTATCCATGTCATCGTAGCAAGGAGATAACTGCAAAGCGCGCGTAAGGTCCTTGATCACTTCCAGATCGGCTGACCCAATCAGTTCCACCAGCAAAGATTGATCGGACAGAATGTAATCGCGCAAACGATTGGACTTTCTTTCATTGAATTGGTCGCGCTCCATTGCGCTGAGCATGGCGCGAAAAACTTCCGGGCCGAGAATGTCGGCAAAAGAATCCGTGCGCTCGCGGGCCAGCCAAAGCAGGAGCTCACTGCTGGCCAAATGTTGGCCAATTAATTTAGCCAGGGTTTCCTTCAACAAGTTCAGCTTGCCTTCCGCAATGAGAAGATTGGCAATCTCCCCAGCGAGTTTGGAAGAAAGATGATTGATCTGCCCGAGCAGGATCTCATCCCATTTGGGTGATGCTTCCTTGAATGAAGCCAAGGCGCGCTTCTGTTTTGCCGCTGGAAATGCTTCCAAGATTGGGCCAGCCCGGCCTGCTTGACTCCAAATGGCAGCGTCGGAGAGCTGGCCGTCTGAAATAGGCAAACCGGTGGCTTGCCGCAATTCATCACGCAGGAAAATGGCTTCCAACGCCAGGGCGGGAATGGTTTTCTGGTGACTGCCAATGTCCGCATTCAAGGCATTGATTACTTCTGTAATCGCGGTTTTGGCGTCGTTTAAATCGGCCAAATTCCTCTGAAATTCGGTGGCGACCGCAATCTTGGCTTTCAGGCCCTTAGCAGCACGAAACTCCTTTAAGAGACGGTCTTGCAAAGAAATTTCCTGGCTTTGATAAATAATTGGATCGGATTTTTTGGAAGGAAATTGAAAATGACCGTCTTTCTTTAGTTCCTTTTTGGCGGCTTCCCACCACTTTTTCCAGTCATCCGAAATCACATCGGGCACCAAAGCCTGTTGAATCTGGTCCATAGTCGCTCTGCCACCAAAACTTTGCAAAACCAGTTTGATCAAATCCAAATGGTGCAAAGCAGCCATCTTCCGCAATCCTTCCAAATCAGTGGCTTTTTTGGCTAAAATATGGGTCGGAGCGATCGCCTTTAGTGAATCTGCGGCAAACGAAAGGTCCATGGTGTGGCTTGGTTTTCCAGCAAAATCGATAGTGAATTTGCAAAAGACCGTATCCACATTCGTGATTTTGCCGAACCCCCAACTTCGGTGCATGCAGAAGCCTGCTTCCGCTAACTGTGCCAACGGTTCAACGTGCGGACGGTTGATTTTGCCGGTCTGTACTAACTTTTCAAACTCTTCTCTCATAAATTTGGACTTAAATTCTCGCCACCCATTGACTCAATGCCATTATTATTCAGTGAATTATAAAAAACCAAGAGAAATTGCCGCAGCTCTGCTAATGGAAAGAGACAAGCACGCGGCATTCGCGGAACACCTCCTCAATCTATACGGCTCCGGATTATCTGCAACTGACCGTGCTTTCCTACAGGAACTGGTGTTTGGGGCAATCCGCTGGCAAGATACTCTTGATTGGCTGATTAACAAACTTGTTACCGCTAAAAAGCAAACATTGCAGGTTCAGATTCTTTTAAGATTGGGTTTCTACCAGATTTTCTTCCTTTCGAAGATACCTCCCCACGCAGCGGTTAATGAAATGGTGAATGTCGCGAAAAACAGCCAATCCCGGAATAAAGCAGGGTTCATTAATGCGGTTCTGCGCAATGCCCTGCGGCAGAAGGATGCCCTGTTAGTTCAATTGGATAGATTAAAAGAAGAGGATTTAGCCCTTGGATTCGGACACCCTCGTTGGTTGGTGGAGCGGTGGTTGGGGCGTTGGGAGCGCGCTGATGTTTTGAAGCTGTTAGCCTGGAACAACCAACCGGCACCCGTTTACGCTCGGCTAAATTCTTTGGTAACAAAAGCGGAGGAATTAGAGCGGCTATGGACGGAAGAAAATGTTTCTTTCGAGCGCAAAACTTATGCATGGACCGGAGAAACGGTTTATCTTTTACAACAATTCCCTTCCATCATGGGTTTGACTTCATTTCAAAAAGGAATGTTTTACATACAAGACCCAAGCACCTTGCTGGCTGCGCAGTTATTGGAACCAAATGGAACTCAAACCATCCTGGACCTGTGCGCAGCACCTGGTGGCAAAACAACAGTCTTAGCCGCAAAAATGAAGAACCAAGGAGCTTTACACGCCTGGGATATGAATGAAGAGCGGTTAAAGCTCCTTCGTGAAAACTGCACCCGAATGGCGGTAAAAAACCTAGAGGCAGGATTGCTCCAAGAGAGCATAGAGGCGGCAAAATTCGATGGCATCCTCGTTGACGCGCCTTGTTCTAATACCGGCGTTTTGCGCCGCCGTGTTGAGCTACGCCATCGATTGAATCCGGCAGAAATAGCCAGACTGGCAAAGCTTCAGGAAGAGTTATTAGATAGAGCTTGGCTCGGTCTAAAGCCATCAGGCACATTGGTTTACAGCACTTGCAGCCTGGAGCCGGAAGAGAATACAACCGTGGTGGAGAGGTTTTTAGACAAAAATCCAAACGCACAATTATTGGAACAGAAAGCCTTACTACCCTTTGAAGACGAAGTAGATGGCGCGTTTGCCGCGAAAATCAGAAAAACTGCTCTTGAAAACAGATGAACGAAGACTTGCTTGCAAAACCGGCAGCCGATCCAAATCTCTGGCTGCTAGATCCAACCGTGACTTTCCTTAATCATGGCTCTTTTGGGAGTTGCCCAATTCCAGTCTTGGACGAGCAACGTCGAATAAGAGAACGAATGGAAAAAGAACCCATCCAATTCTTTGTGCGTTACTTAGAACCGCTTTTGGATGAAGCAAGGGCGTCACTCGCGGCGTTTTTAGGAGCAAATTTGGATAATCTGGTTTTCGTGCCCAACGCCACTACCGGGATCAATGCGGTCCTGAGATCTCTAAAATTCGGGCATGGAGATGAACTCCTTGTTACCGATCACGAATATAACGCTTGCCGAAATGTTTTGAACTATGTCGCCGAATGTTCAGGGGCTAGCGTTCAAGTGGTTCACCTTCCATTTCGACCCGAAAACGATTCGGAGATTTGGCAATGCTTGGAATCAAAAATCAATGAAAAGACAAAACTGCTTCTTATAGACCATGTCGGAAGCCAGACTGCCTTGGTTTTTCCAGTGCAAAAGATCGCTGAAGAATGCCGGAAAAGAAACGTATTACTCTTAGTCGATGGAGCCCATGCTCCGGGCATGATCCCTCTGAATCTGGAGCAGATTGGCGCCGATTTTTATACTGGGAATTGTCATAAATGGATTTGCGCCCCAAAAGGAGCAGCCTTTTTATACGTTCGACCGGAGTGGCAGGAACAAATTCGGCCTACCACAATCAGCCATGGCGCAAATTCGCCCCGCAGCGATAGAAGCAGATTTCTCATAGAATTTGCCTGGACTGGCACAGGTGATCCATCGGCCGTTCTCTGCGTCCCAAAAGCTTTAAAGGTAATGGAAGGTCTGATGCCAAATGGGTGGCCGCAAATCATGGAAAGAAATAAAAAACTGGCGACGGAAGCGGGAAAGCTTTTGCAAAAAGTTCTGCCTGAAAATGAAATTCTGCCGGAGCCAAAAATGCAAGGATCCATGCTTTCTTTAAAATTGCCTAATAGCAACGGTACCGGGCCTAGTTCGCCTCTCTACGGAGATCCTTTACAAGATGCATTGCTGGCTGACTTTCAGATAGAAGTGCCTGTAATACCGTGGCCAGCCCCACCAAGCCGTGTTTTGCGCATATCTGCCCAACTCTACAATTCGCTTCCGCAGTATCAGAAATTAGGCGAAGCTTTGGAAAAGGAACTTAAGCTGTAATAATTGACTAGTATTCTACTTGATTTGCAAAGTCCCAAGTGGGAGCAGTACAAACAAAAAGGCGTCCCGAAGGACGCCTTTTTGATGAAAAGGAAATTTGGATTAATTGGCGGCGTCGCCAGGGATGTTCAAGTTGTTGTTGTCATCACCGGAGTTCTTGAGCTGGTCTTTCAAACGAGCTGAAGTAAGCTGTTGGACAGAGCCGTCACCTAAGGTCACGTTACCAGCGTTTTGATGCTGCTTGTTATCATAACCAGCACCAGTGGTAGCAGTCATGTTCGTGCCCATCTTGCCGTAATAAGCAGTGGTGGTAACAGTGCGAGCCGGCACTGAGGTGCCGTTCGTAATATTGCGGTCACCAGAGAGCAACATTTGAGGATAGGTTTCTTGCGCGTCCACTCCAACGAAGTAACTAACGGATTTATTCTTGTTCACGCTGACAAAGTTAGCGCCGAAGTTGGTGGATTCCACTTTAACACCGTCCGAAGGGCAGAGGATGATTTTTGGTGTGCTCAATTCATTGGAAAGGCAAGCAAAAATGTAAAAGTTGGATGTTCCAACAGTGATGAATTCCTGAGCACCGCCGCTTGCGGCAGCAATATTCATTGGGAACTGGTCGCTGTTATCCGTGGCGAAAATACGGAAGGAAAGACCGACGTTCTTAAGATTGTTTACGCACTTGATACGTTGTGCTTTGGCTTTGGCTTTAGCCAACGCAGGCAAGAGCATTCCCGCCAGAATGGCGATGATGGCAATAACGACTAACAGCTCAATGAGCGTGAAAGCCCCGACTTTGTGTTTGCGAAAAACGCTGTTCATATGTTCTTTCAGTTATGTTTGGGTTACGGTTCGCGCACTCTAAGGCAACAGCCTAAAGTGTCAATCCTATTTTGCTATATTTTAGCAGAGCCGATGCCAAAGTTTGAATTACTGCTTTTGACGATCAAAACTGCCAAATGGGGGGCAAAAACGGCGACTTTATGCCTTGTGAAAACTCCCTTTGCAAGCCAATTCCTAGATAATTTATCAAAAACACGCATTATGCGTGAAGTTGACACATGATCTCTAACCTCGACCATCTGCTATTTTCCTTGCGGCATTTCCATGCGATGCCGTATTAAAGAACTGGTAAATGGATTCTTCCAACAGGCTTGCGTGAGCGGGCCTGTATGCAACATTGGAGTTATTGCCCGCGTGGCGGAATTGGCAGACGCGCTAGATTCAGGTTCTAGTGAGTAACATCGTACAGGTTCAAGTCCTGTCGCGGGCACCATGCTTCTTTTGGTTGAAATCCCGACATAAACGATTTGCGACGATAGTCATTCATGGCATCCATATTTCGGAAAGCAACGGCAAACGACGCCACTCGTTGGTTGGATTTGTTAAAGGCGGTGTTTGGGGAAGAATACCCCGACAAACAAGTTTACGACCCCCAGTGGGTAACCGCGCAGTTAAGCTCTCCCGATAATGAGACATGGGTTGCGGAAAATGCCGGCAAATTCATGTCCAGCCTCACTTTTTTGCCTCCTTTAAGCGCCAACCATAATCCCATTGCTAACATCGGAAGACATCTAAACCGGCCTGAAAGCTTCCAAGATGGCAGTGCCGAAGGACTCCTAAAAAAAGCAACCAGCATCGTTACCGAACGCAAACAGATGGCGGTCAATCGGATATTGGCCTCGGATAATCAAATGCAGGCCATGCATGAAAAGGAAGGATACGCCTGCGTCGGTTTTCAGCCTTTCAAGCACATGTTACGCGCTCGGGAAAGTTGTCTGTTTTATGTAAAATTAGGGCGGGAAGATGATTTAAAGCGCCTTCCTATTTCGGAATCATTGCCGCAAATTACCGAATTGGCCAGCGCCGCGTTAATGCGATTAAACTTAGGCAATCCCATCATTGTGCGGGACGGCGTGACTGGCTACCCGCTGCAATCGGAAGTCAAAATGTGCGATGCCACCATTGAAGACTTCGAATTGTGGCGCACGCAGGCAACTTCAGTTAATCCCCCCCTCGAGATTTCCGGCCTTTTTAACCAGGGACTCGGCTACCTGCGGAATGCCGGGTCGGACGCCAGCAAAGCATTCCTGGCCCAGAAAGACGGCAAATTCATCGCTGGAGTGGCTTACATTTTTGATAACGTAGACCGCTGCCTTCGCATCCATGATTCTTTTTCGCAAGACGACGTTACGATGGGGGCGTTATTCAACCACGCAGTTAAAGTAGCTCAAACGCAATATAGCTCGGTTTATGTGGAAGTGGATGTGCTCGCAACCGCTCCCCGCCTGATCAAGAGCGCGGAGCAATTAGGTTTCGTGCCCATCGCCTACCTGCCTGGCTTTTACTTCAAGGACGGCAAGTTCGCGGACGTAGCCAAAATGATTAAGTTAAACATGGGTTACTCGCAGGACAACACCGCCTTTACCACCCATTCGCGCGCCATCGCCGAGATCATCGACCATAGTTTTCAAGACCAAAAAATGGGCGTTGCCATTATTAACCTCCTGCGGGCGCTGCCTTTTTTTGAAGGATTAGGAGACGGAGAACTGCGCAAAATCGCCCGTTTGTTCACGCAAAAGCTTTTCCGCGCGGGCGAAAAAATATTTTCCAAAGGCGATTCTGGCAACGAAGCGTATGTCGTTATGCGCGGCCAAATTGACATCTTGCTGGAGGAAGGCGCAAAACCAATTGCCTCGATGGCGAATGGGCAAATTTTCGGCGAGCTTGCTTTCCTGGACGGTTCTCCGCGGACCGCGATTGGGCAAGCGGCTCAACCAAGCATTCTTTTGGTAGTGCAACGGAGCGCTTTCAATGATCTTGTGCAGCATGAGCCGCACTTGGGCATGGTAGTCATGAAAAACATTGCCATGGAACTTTCCAACCGCCTGCGCAAGACCAACTCCGCCATGATGTCCAAAAAATAAGGGTTTACCAACCGACAGGCACCGTCATTTTCGCGCCGAACCGGTTTTTATAATGCAGTTGTCTATTTTGCGCGCCAAATTCGTGCACTAATTTGGTAATCTTTACGTCGTAACAGCAATATTCGGCGATTTCGTAAAGGCGCCCCTGGCGAAACCACTCGATTGCCTGCAAGCCTTCGGCTGTTTTTTCCACGCCCAGAGTAATGGTTGCAATTGAATCGAGGCTCACGCGATGGTTCACCGCTTTTTGCAGTTCGAGCAACATATCCAGGGTGGGAACCTGGCGCAGGTCCATAACGGTGTAACCATGCAATACTTCATAATCGAAGCGCAGGTTGTTAAATCCAACCACTAAATCCGCCCTGAAAAGTTCCTGAATCAATTGATCTACTTCCTTTTCGGAATAAATTTTGTAGGTTTGGCGGGCGGTGCTGTAGGTCACGCCGACGCTCATGCGCATGGCCCGAATGTTATTCCACCCTCCTACTTCCTCAGCGGATTTTTGAGTTTCCAGGTCGAAATAAACAATATTTTTCATCTGCACGATTCCCTTAATCGTTAATCAATTGCGGTGGGCGGTGGAAGAAGAAAAGGGCAAAATTTTGACCGCCGCAATTGGGGGTCTGTCAGGATTATCCTCTTTCCAACGGACGAAAGGCGGTTAATGTAAGCACATGAAACATGTGGGCAAGGCGAAGGCGGCGGGGATCTCGATTATCTTGCGATCCCTGGCATTGCTTTTGTTTTTCTTAATTGGCGGGCTGCTTGCAAAATTTCTGGGTGCCTTCATTGTTGGCATTGGCGCGATTCTATTTGGTATTTGGGTGTTATTTGCCATTTTCGCGTTCTCCTTTTTTCGAGATCCGACTCCAGACGTTCCCTCGGATCCAAGAGCCATTGTTTCGCCAGCGCACGGAACAGTCGATGTGATTGACGAAATCGAAGAACCTGAAGTCATGCAAGGGCGCTGCCGCCGAATTTCCATTTTTCTTTCGGTATTTGATGTTCACGTGCAAAACGCTCCGATTTCCGGAACTATTATTTACATTAAACATACGGCCGGCCAATTTGTGAACGCGATGCGTGCCGATTGTTCGACTTGCAATGAAAACGTCCTCTACGGCATCGATTCGACTGAAAAATCGGGGGAGCGGATCGCGGTTCGATTGATTGCGGGGCTGATTGCCCGGCGCATCATTCCATGGATTCAATTAAAGGATGTGGTCTCGAAAGGTGAAAGAACAAGTTTAATTCAATTTGGTTCCAGGGTGGACATTTGCCTGCCTTTGAACACGGAAATTTCGGTCAAGTTAGGAGAAAAAGTCAAAGGTGGAGAATCCATCTTAGCGCGGAGGCCTTCGTAAATGGCTGGCAAAACTGACTCATCTCTTTCTTCGTCTTCACCCAGCCAGAAGCTGCAGATTTATTTTCTGCCGAACCTAATGACCGCTGGAAATTTATTCTGCGGTTTTGTCGCGCTTACCAAAATCGTGGAAGCCAATGCGGCTTCGCCTCAGTTCAATTCGACGATTCGCCACGCCTTGTTTTTCATTTTGCTCGCCTGCATTTTTGATCTACTGGACGGACGGGTGGCCCGAATGGGCGGGGCGGAAAGCCCATTTGGACGCGAGTTTGATTCGCTGGCCGATTTAATTTCCTTTGGCGCAGCGCCGGCCTTTTTGGTGCATCGCATCGTCTTGAAAGATGTATTTGTGCAGAACCCCGAACTGGGGTGGTTTTTAGCTTCAATCTACTTAATATGTGGGGCTTTACGCTTGGCCCGTTTCAACTGCCTTGCTGCCATGTCTGGCGGAGGCGGAGGCGGTGAATTTCTGGGATTCCCCATACCGGCGGCTGCTGGCCTGGTGGCGTCGGTCACCCTCTTTATCATGTGGTGGGACGATCGCGGCCTTGCAACTGGGACATGGCGCTTTGTTTTCCCTCCGCTCATGCTGATATTGTCCATGATGATGGTTAGCGAAGTAAAATATCCCTCCTTTAAAAAGCTGGACCTGCGGGCAAAGCGGCCTTTTGCCAAAATGGTTTTGGGCACCTTGTTTTTTGGTTTTCTTTTTGTGTTTCGCTCCAAGATTTTGCCAATCGTTCTCCCTTTGATCTTTACCGTTTACTTGCTTTACGGCTTTGTCCGGCCAAGAATCTCGCGTCAAATCAGACACGAAATTGAAGACGAAGATGAAGATGAGGACGAAGAAGCTCGCCCCCCGGCGAATGAGTAAATTGCCGGAATTTCCTGGGTAACATGGATCATTTCACGGAACTATTGCAAGCTGGCATCACCGGATTTTTAAGCGGTTTTCTCGCATGCATTCCCATCGGGCCAATTAACATCAGCATTATTAATGAGGGAACCAAGAAGGGTTTTCTTTATGCGTTCATGATCGGCCTGGGCGCATTGGCAATGGATTTAATTTACTGTAGCATTGCTTTCGCTGGTTTTTCAGGGCTGTTTGAATCCAGGCTGATGCGGGCCACCATGGAACTGCTCAGCTTTATGCTTTTGCTCTATTTAGGCCTTAAATATCTGCTGGCCCCTACCCTGCCGAGCACTTCGAAAACGGCAGAGGTGGTAGAACAACGGCTGCACCCGCACTCCGCGTTTATGATCGGGTTCATTCGCGTTTTGGGAAACCCGGCTGTCCTGCTCTTCTGGATCACGATTTCAGCCACACTCATCGCTCATGAATGGATTGCCGACGAAGCCCAAAGCAAAGTGGCCTGTGTCGCGGGAATTCTGAGTGGAGGATTGACTTGGTTCTTATTGTTGAGTTTCCTAGTTTCGAAGGGGCGCAATCGGTTCTCGACTCAAACTCTGAATCGCATGTCGCACTTTTCGGGGGCTGCTTTGCTCGCGGCTGCCATCTCGTTAGGAATTCGATTAATTAAAATGCTGGCGCACCATTAGCTGTAAGAGAGTTCAGAAATAATGAGGCTTTCCGCGCGTCAACTTGTTAAGGTTGGAGAATCGGTTGTTCAATATGAAGAAACCTTCGTTGCTGATCATTTTTTTAACGGTTTTTATTGATTTGATTGGTTTCGGCATCGTTTTGCCGTTGCTGCCAAAGTACTCCGAACGATTCGGGGCCAAAGGCATTTGGATTGGGCTGATCATCAGTTCCTTTTCCATTATGCAATTCATTTTCGCGCCCGCCTGGGGAAGACTCTCCGACCGGATTGGGCGCCGGCCTGTCTTGCTCATTAGCAACTTTGGCTCAGCGGCCTCTTACGCATTATTTGCTTATGCTTCTTATTTTCAAGGGAGCAAAGCCCTGATAATACTGATGTTTTCACGGGTTTTTGCCGGGATATGTGGCGCAAATTTATCAGTGGCTTCGGCGTACATCGCTGATATTACCGAACCCGAAAAACGCTCCAAAAGCATGGGACTCATTGGAATGGCTTTTGGCTTGGGGTTTATTTTGGGACCGGCCTTGGGCGGCGTTAGCGCGGGTAAATGGGGGTTGGCTGCTCCCGGTTGGTTGGCTGCCAGTTTTTGCGCGGCCAATTTCGTCCTGGGTTGTTTTATTCTTAAAGAAAGCCGAAAGCCCGGGACCGCCAGCACGGTTTCGCGTCCTCGATTGCAACAATGGCTCCATGTTATCCAGCACCCAAAACTTGGCGCTCTGATTGGCATTTATTTCCTGGCCACATTTTCTTTTGCCTGTTTTGAAAGCACCCTGCCCATATTGGTCGGCTCATCCAACATTCATCGTGATGAGGTGATTGATCCGGCTGGTTTAGCTAAAAACCTGAAAAAACCACAAACGAAAATTGCTTCCTATTTGGACGACAAGCTTTCGCCGGCCACAACCCAGGATTTAAACTCCTGGGATTCGTCAACGCCTTTGCCTAACGAGCTGCGCAACGACCTGCTCAAAGATCTGAATAGTGAGTTGAAAGACCCCGCTTTTTATGATCCGGATCGCTTTGCAGGAATTCAATTGCGCCCGCTTACCACAAAATTAGTAGCACTCGGCGCTGATGAGCAAACGCTCCCCCAGCGAAATCGCGCCTTATTTGAAGATGCTTTTCCCGGCCAAATCGCAGTGCAAACTCTCCGCTACGACGAACGGCATGTAGGTTATATCTTTGCTTATTGCGGCTTGATCGCGGCGTTTATCCAGGGTGGCGCAATCGGGCGGCTAATAAAGGCTTTTGGAGATCCTAAGCTGATTTCCGGGAGCTTAATTTTGGTGGCCATAAGCCTGGCTATCATCCCGTACATGACGACACTGGCTGGGCTGTTAATTGCGTTAGGCATTTTCGCCAGCGGTTCCGGAATTAATCGTGCCCCCACGATGGGCCAAATTTCTTTAAACGCTCCCAAAGAAGAACAAGGCGCGGTTTTAGGCATTGCCCAAAGCACCGGCACTTTAGCGCGCATTGTTGGACCTCCTTTTGCCACTGCTCTGTTCTATGTTCATAAGCCGATTCCGTACGTGATTACCGCGTGTGTGGCTTTGATTGCAGGCTTGCTAGCATTTCGACTGCTTTGCAAGCCAGGCACCTCGCCTCATGCACCATAGCCCTGCGGAGCGCTTAACACCGCAACATCTTAATTAATCAAGAATCAAAAAAATGAAAAGAATGGCTCTATTCTACTTTTTGGCACTACTGCTCCTTGGAACACATTGCCGAATATCAGCCGCTGAATCATCAACTAACCAGGTTAACATAGATGGTTTTCGTGACACACCCATCATTCCCGGCACCATGTGGCATTTGCATGATCCGGATCGTCCGCAACCTCCGGTTGTGACCCCAGGCGCTGCCTTCAGCCAGGGCGCGCCCCCTCCTTCGGACGCCGAAGTCCTCTTTGACGGCAAAGATCTTACTAAATGGCAAAACCGAAAAGGCGAGGATGCCACATGGCGCGTGGCCGACGGTTATGTGGAAACAGCTCCCCGTGGAGGTGGCATTCGCACAAAAGGCAAATGGGCCGATTTTCAATTGCACGTCGAATGGGCTGCTCCAAATCCACCGCACGGGACCGGGCAAGGCCGCGGAAATAGCGGCATCTTGATCAATGGCCTATATGAAGTACAAGTGCTCGATAGTTACCAGGCATTGACTTACCCGGACGGCCAAGCCGCGGCCATTTACGGCCAGTCGCCGCCTTTGGTAAATGCAAGCAAACCGCCTGGCGAGTGGCAAACTTACGACATCATTTTCGAATCGCCGCGCTGGAATGAGAAAGGTGAATTAACAAAGAAGGCCTGCGTGACCGTCCTGCACAATGGAGTGGTGGCACAAAATCATTATGAATTTACCGGGTGCACGGATGGAATCGGCGGCGTCCCTTGGAAAACCGTGGGCAACTATGATCGAAAACATGCACCGGAAGTGTTCGTGGAACTTCAAGACCACAATAACCCCGTACGCTATCGGAATATTTGGGTTCGGAAGCTGAATCAGGCAAATAGCGGCGCAAACAATTCTGCCTTTTAGGGTAGTCAGCTCACTTGCACTTGTGACTCGGCTCGGGAACCGCCAAGTAACAAGCAGTCGGCGGTTTGCCAAAACATCACTCCTCCATACAGTATTCTAATGAAGACTGGTTCAGAATTCGGACCGCCAGAGGTCTGGCAAGCGTGGCCGATTTTGGACAACCGCGCAGAAAATAGTGACGTTGTCTCCACGCCTCAAATCTCAAGGATCGAAACGCCAGCCGATGACGAGTTGCTGGATACTTACTCCACAACCGTTGCAGGCGTGGTGGAACGCGCCCGTGAGTCGGTTGTCCACATTAGCGTTGCCAGTCAGGATAAAAATAAAAGTCCAGGCGGGACTGGTTCTGGATTTGTGATCGCGCCTGACGGCTTCATCGTGACTAACAGCCATGTTGTGCATGGCGCCAAAGAAATCATGGTGACCCTGGCGGGCAGCCAAAGTTATTCTGCCCAGTTGATTGGTGACGATCCGGATTCAGATTTGGCCGTGATTCGAGCCAACTCCCCTCACCTGCAAGCGGTCCACTTTGGCAACTCGAGCCAACTTCGCCCTGGCCAGATTGCAATTGCCATTGGCAATCCACTCGGGTTCCAGCAAACCGTTACCGCAGGCGTGATTAGCGCCTTGGGCAGGTCCATGCGGGGTCGAACCGGCAGGCTAATGGAGAATATTATCCAAACGGATGCCGCACTAAATCCCGGCAATTCCGGAGGTCCGTTGCTCAATTCTCGAGGCGAAGTAATTGGTGTAAACACTGCAATGATCCCTTCGGCGCAAGGAATCTGCTTTGCCATCGCCAGTAACACAGCCGAATTAGTCGCAGCATGGTTGATGAAAGATGGCCGCATCCGGAGGGCGTGGCTTGGCATTCAGGGGCAAACTGCGCCGATCCACGGCCGGATTGCGCGGCATTTGAATTTAAAACAATCGCATGGGGTTCTCATTTTAAACGTGGAAACAAACAGCCCTGCCGAAAAAACTGGCCTGCGCGAAGGCGACGTCGTGGTTGGATACAAGGAACAAATCATTCACGGGATCGATGATTTGCAACGAATCTTAACCGGATCGGAAATCGGCGTAGCATCCAAAGCCCTTATCGTGCGCCAAACGCAGTTGCTCGCTTTGGACATACTTCCTGAAGAGGCAAAAAATTGACGGGAGTTGGGCGAAAACTAGACGATCTCGCGCACGATCAAATCGACCGCGCGCGGAGCGAAAGATTGATCCAGATGAATAAAGTTCGGGTTCAAGGGCCGCCAAATTTCCTTTTTGCTGTCGCGCCATAGAACCGCGCCCTTCAGCCCAAGCGCTCCGGCCAAATGGGTGATGCCGGAATCATGGCCTATATAGCTTTCCGCCGCGGCCAAATGCCGCGCCACTTCCGCAAGAGGCCGGTTAAATAAAACCATGCCTCGTTGACTTTTATCAATAATGGCGCCGAGCGCACTGGCCAATTCCGCGTCAGCTTCGCCAGCAACTAGCAAGATCCGATTTTCCGGATCCACCAGCAGCGCATCCACCAGCGCGAGCCAAAATTCAGGTTCCCAGTTCTTTTTCGGACTGCCGCTACCAGGATGCAGCGCGACCCATTTTCCCGCCGGCAGTGGCCCAGGTTTATCCGGCAATTTCAAATGCGGCACTGGGTCGCTTTCGAAAATTGCTAATTTTTCCAGAACCTTTAAGTAAGCTGAGCTGGCATGAAGCTCTCCATTATCCTGAGCTTTATGTATTCCCTGGATAAATTGACCGGAGGTGCAGCGGATCACATTATTTTTAAAATAATTGTCCGGATCATAAAGAAATGAAATGACCATGTCGAACTGCTCGAAATAATCAACGAAGTCGCTGTCGAGTTGCCCTTGGCGGGCGAAAAAGCTGGCTAATCCTCGCGATTCAATATGTTTAACACCGTCCACCAAACCGCTGCCCAAAGCCAGCTCTGTTACCGAATTATACCCCAGAATTTCCAAATGCGTTTCCGGAAACCGGTTTCGCAAAGCTTCCAGCACGGGCAAAGTAAGAATGAAATCGCCCAAGGCTCCGCCACGAACGACAAGTATTTTGCCTTTTGTTTTGAATTCCGCGGACATGATACCACCACCAGCGTTCCGTTTAGAAAACAGTCAAACCAAGCACTGCCACCAGCAACGCTACCAGCAACTGCAGCGCATTGGAAATCCGTGTCCGCCTTTCAGAAGCAGTGGACCAATTGAGAAAATCACGCAGCCGCCATGGCGAAATCGCGAACCACATGCCGCTTATGACCCAGACGTACGCCCAAACCACCACAACTAACCGCCAAGGCGAATCAGCCCAACGCGCCAAATTCAACGTAAACCATGCCAATAGAAGCAAGAGAATCGAGAGCGCGCGGACGGACAGATAATCCGTGACGAAAACACAAGTGAGCACACCCATTGCGCCAAAACCGATTAGCATATACCGCTTGTAATCAGCAAAATCCGAAGTGGCTTCATTGTTGACGTTATAGAGAAACCAAAGCGTAGCTAAAGTCATTAAGAAATAACCAGCGGCTTCGGAGCGCGGAAATTTACGAGCAGCTTGAGCAAAGGCCGCTGGCTTCAACACCCCATACGATGTTGGAAGAGCAAAGAGCAGCCCCAACAAAACCGATAACTTCGGAAAAGTGACACTCACCCCAAACATCGCTGGGTTCATTAAATCAATGCTCATAGTTCAACAGCTTGCTAAGTTCAAAATGGCGGGATCGCCATACAAAGTAAAGGAACCAGTTCGGACCACGTCGAGAGCCAGGATCTGCCCAATGTGCCGTTCGCTCCCTTCAAATACCACAATTCGATTGCAAGGGGTCCGCCCTTCCAATCGGGCTGGGTTCTTGCGGCTTGGGCCTTCGACCAAAATCTCGATCCGCTTTCCTAAAAAGCCTTGGAATTTACTTAAAGCAATTTCATTCACTGCACTTAGCAATTGCGCGTGCCGTTCCTCTTTCACTTCTTGCGGCAACTGGCCCGGCATGGAAGCAGCAGGTGTATCCTTTCGAGAGGAGTATTTAAATAAGAATGCGTTATCGAATTGAGCTTCCCTTACGAGCGAAAGCGTTTCAGCAAAGTCTTCTTCTGTTTCGCCTGGAAAACCGACGATGATATCAGTGGTGATCCCAATCTCCGGCTGCACCTGGCGCAACTTGCGGATGATTTCCAGAAAACGTTCCCTGGTATAACCCCGGTGCATTAGTTTGAGCAAACGGTTGCTGCCACTTTGCACTGGAATATGAGCGCTGGGACATAACTTGGGCAGCCGGCCGTACGCCTCTACCAGATCATCCCCATAACCTTTGGGATGCGGCGAAGTAAAGCGGATCCGTTGCAGACCTTCCACTTCGTGCACAGCTTCTAACAATTGCACAAAAGGAGATTTGCCATCGCGGGAACCAATTTCGCGGCGACCATAACTGGTCACAATTTGCCCGAGCAAAGTAATTTCGCGGGCGCCTTGATCCACCAATGAGCGAACTTCAGAAACGATTTCTGCAATGCTTCGACTTCGCTCTTCTCCGCGTGTGTACGGAACAATGCAAAAGGTGCAGTACTGGTTGCAACCTTGCATGATGCTCACAAACGCCGTAACCGCTTTGCCTTTGCTGTTGCCCAAGGCCAAGTGATCTTTGATCTCCCCTTCACTTCCTTTTTCCTCATCGACCTCGACGATTTTGCTGGAAGTTCCTTGAAGCAACTTTTCAATGTATTCGCCCGCTCGATGAAATTTTTGCGTGCCAATCACTAAATCAACATCCGGCAATTGATCGATTAATTGGCGGCCCCGGCTTTGCGCCATGCAACCCATGAATCCCAAAATTGTCCCGGGCTGTTTGCGCTTTATATTCGCAACTAAATTCTGCATTTTGCCGATTGCCTTTTGCTCTGCGGCATCTCGAACGCTGCAGGTATTCAGCAAAATAATATCGGCCCCACGCTCCGATTCAGCAATTACATAACCTTTGGCAACCAATTGCGCCGCAACTGCTTCCGAGTCACGTTCATTCATTTGGCAACCGTATGTTTTGATAAAAACCGTGGGCATATTTACCTATCAGGTGCGCGTAAAATACGCTAAAGAGCGAGTATTGAAAAGTGCAAGATTTCTGGGTCCCAAAAAACCATAGAAAGAATTTTTCCACATCCTTGCAGATTGATCGAACTAGCCTTGCCGCGATGTGCCCCAATCCTCTTTGGCACGGCCGGGTTGGGCCAAAATTTTTGTTGCCTAAATTGAATTCCCCTTCTTTAATCAGCTAAACGGGCTGCCTTAAATGTAACTAAAAGGTAATTCATTTAAATTGGGCACAGCGATGAAACGGGGCGTGTTGATCATTTTGTTATTCCTGCTTGGGATCATGCTCGATCGCGCTTTCTTCCCGCGGCTCAGCGCCACAAAACCGCCTGAGTTAATTGCAAAAGCGGGCGTCTCTCCTTCCGCCAGGAAATTCAGCAAAAGCCAGCCGGTTTTTGTTTGGCAAAACTGGAGCGATCAACTGAAACAAACTCAACAAGTTCCCGAATCGCTCCGCTATTACGAATTCGTCAATTTAGCCTGGCAAGTTCCCGTTGGCTCCGAGAAAGAAGCCATGGCTCTGGCCAAGAAAATGATGAAGAACCCGGCTTTGGCCGAGTTCATTAATTCGCTCTTGGATATTTGGGTACAAAGAAATCCCGCGCAAGTCCTCGAATATGTCCAAACCATCAAAGATAGCCTCAAAAGAAACGAAATTACGGGCAAGGCTGTTAAGGAATGGGCCAAAATGAATTCCACAGCGGCTGAAGCATGGATCGCGAGCCAGCCAAATGGACCCAACAAACAAAATCTTCTTGTGAGTTTGATTGAAGGGCTGGCGGAAAAAGATCCGCAACAGGCCTTGGAGAAAACAAAAGAGCTACCTGGGGATCTTCGGCGCAATACCCAAGCAAAAGTGTTGAGGAAAATGGCCGAAACCGCTCCGCAGACGGCTGCGGATCTCGCCATGAAAAATAACATGGTTTACAGACCTTGGGAACAAGGCAGCCCTCTTGATTCTGTTCTTTTGACTTGGATGGCTAATGATCCTGCCGCGGTTTCGGAATGGTTCAATAACCTCTCCCTTGCGCAAAAATCGAGGAAACTGGTTTTGGACGCGCTGGTAGAATGCTGCCGGTCGCACCCAGTTCTAGCGCTTTCCCTCATGGAGCAGTTGCCCGCCAGCTTTGAAAAGAAAATTAGTATTTCTAACTCTGCCAGTTCGCTTGGTCTTAGTGAATTAAACGAATGGATGCCCTCAATTCAGGATCCTTGGGTCAAGGATCTCGCGCAAGCACGCTATGCGGCCATTTTAGGAAGCACGGATCCCAAAGCGGCGGTGGAACTCATTTCAAAATTACCCGTCGATCCGCTCATCACCATGAGATATATAGAACTTTATAGCGCGTACGCCCGGCAAGATCCGCAAGCCGCACTGGCACAAGCCAGCCAAATTGAAAACTTGCCTGCGCGCAATGAGGCCATGCGAGGAGTGTTTCAAAGCTGGACGGCTGACAATCCAAAAGAAGCCGCTGCCGCCGCGGAGAGGTTGCCAGAGGGACCCGCAAAAAACCAGGCCTTGCAAAGTCTGGCGGAACAGTGGCCTCAACATGATCCACAAGCCGCCTTGCAATGGATGGAACAACAACCCAATCCTGCTCTGCTGCAAAATTCCTTAGTCCGCATCGTTCGACTTACTATGATCGATTCACCGGAAAAGGCTGCTGAAGTTTTGGGATCCCTGCCGGCCCAGATTAACGCGACCGAAGCTACGACAGTGCTGGCTAACTCGTGGCTGCAACAAGATCCTAAGGCAGTAGTAAATTGGGTTAAAACTCTGCCGGACGGTTCCCCGAAAACAGCCGCGTTAAAGGAAATCACCTATGATTGGGCCAGATACGATACCGCGGATGCGGCAGCTTTTGCCAGTTCACTTGCTCCTGGAGAGCTTAAAAATAGCATGTTCCGGGCGATCGCAATGGAATGGGCATGGCACAACCCTCCCGCAGCCGCCGAATTCGCACGCGATTTGCCACCTGATGCTTCGCGGCAACAGTATATCGACGCTTTGCTGGGCAATTTTATCTGGCGCGATCCCGAAGGCGCGGCTCGTTTCGCCACATCCCTCACCGATTCCGGCAGAGAAACGGCCATTGAGAGTGTGGCCGATCGCTGGTCAAATCGCGATCCAGCCAACGCGTTGCAATGGGCGCAAACTTTGCCCGAAGGAAGCGAGCGCGCCAGTGCCATGGCGAAGGTTCTTGGAAATTGGGCGGAACAAAATCCGCAAGCAGCAGGCAACTTTGTGGCCGGCCTGAGCGGTGAGGAACAGGAGCGAGGTGTAAAATCCGTTGTGGATAAAATAGCGGGCGCGGACCCGGCGTATGCGGCAAAATGGATAGACACCTTTCCTTCTGGCGCAACCAGAGATCAGGCAGCGGAATCTTTAATGCAACATTGGGCGGGATCGGATCCACAAGGTGCTTCTGCATGGCTGTCGAAACTGCCGCAAGATCAGTCGCGCGACGGAGCTATCGCCCAATTCGCGCAAAATGCGGCTGGCACCGCTCCTAATTTAGCATGGCAATGGGCCGCGCAAATCGGTGACAGCGCCAGACAACAACAGACACTGCTGCAGACGGCGCAAAAATGGTTTCAGATTAACGCGGGCGAGGCTGCTGCCGCTATTCAGGCTTCGAACTATTCCGACGATTTCAAGGCAAAGCTGCTACAAACGCGAAGATAATTAACTCAATGACATTATCTCCTATCCAACTCAACGGTTTGCTTCGACGGGCGTCGCCGCCGTTCAGTTTTCAGTGCTAATTACCGTGAAAAGGAGTGTTCCATATTGCATTGCAATAATTCTTGGGTTTTTGGCCAGCCATGCCACTTGGCTCGCTGCTTCGCGGCCATCGAACTCCTCGACACACATCTCTCTGGCTGAAAGTGGAACAACTACTTTAAAGACCAACAGCAACGCCTTTGATTGGAGGCAATTTGAACAGAAGTTAAAAGAAATTCAGAACATGCCAAGCGCCGCGCGCTCCGGCGCTTTATATACGCTCATTGCGACCTTGCCGGGTGGCGTCGAACGACAAGCTTTGGCAGTGGCTAAAATGCTAGGCAAGGATTATCCAGTCTTTCGCAATATATTGATTGCAGTTTGGGCCAATAAAGATCCTGTTTCATTACTTGAGTATGGGCAAACATTGCCCCAAGGCTATGACAGGTATCTAGCAATTGGAGACGCTATCAAAGCTTGGGTAAAAAAAGATTTCACTGCGGCTAAAGCTTGGGTTTCCCAGAAACGAAAAGATTCGCAATGGGTCAACTTCCACCACTATTTACTCTATGGATTACTGGAGACAGATCCCTCGAAAGCTTTTGAACTCCTTAATGAATTACCACCCTATGACAGAGATTCGATTGGATTTAGTCTCGTAACAACTTTAGCCCGCAAAGATCCCAGGGCTGCGGCCGACCAAGTGATTAAGATGGGATTTCGTGAATCGTTTTTTCGTGAATCGTTTAATCCTTTTACTTCGGTCTTATCCGATTGGGTTGAATCTTCTCCGGAAGAAGCGATAGCATGGTTTGACCAATTACCTTCCGAGCTAAAGTCAAAGGCATTAGTCATTAATTCCGTTGCCGAACTAAGCCAGAGCCATCCCGCGGAAGCCTTGTCGCTGCTGGCGAAACTCCCGCCATCGTCCTTGAAATTGGAAGCCATTACCAGAATGGGTTATTGGGCCTCCAACATGGATCCAGAGAGCATCAAGCCTGTCGTGGATTCCGTTCAGGACCCGAGCGAAAAACCTGTCTTCCAGGCGATCTACGCCAATGCTTTGGCGACTCAAAATCCTAAAGCCGCGGCCGACCTGCTGATGGGCATTAAAATTGATCAGTCTTTACTCAATACTTACTTTAACGTCTTTAACTCGTACGCACGTCAGAACCCACAAGAGGCTTTAGCCCAAGCCAATAAAATCGAGAATTCCGCCGAGCACAATCGAGCGTTAAAAGGCGTTTTTTCTGGCTGGAGTGAGCAGGATCCCAAAGCGGCTGTAACAGCCGCTGAGCTCTTGCCCAACGGCCCATCCAAAGCCCAGTCCATGCAAGCCATTGCCGAAGTGTGGCCCCAGAAAGATCCGCAAGCCGCTTTGGAATGGCTGGCTCACCAACCTAATCGAGCGCTGCTGCAGCAAAACCTTGAAAGCGTAATCCCCCAAATTACTGACGAGGGCCTTCCGAAAGCCGCCGAGGTTTTGGCCAGTCTGCCCGAAGGGAGCAGTCGGAACGACGCCGTCACTGCGCTGGCTTTGCGCTGGATAAATGGCGATGAACCGGCTGCCGTTGCTTGGATTAAAGGTCTGCCCGAAGGCACGGACAAGTCATCCGCCCTGCAAAAAATTGCTACTGATTGGGCCAGGCAAGACACAAGTGGAGCAGCCGAGTATGCCAAAGCTCTGCCGCCAGGGAAGGCGAAGAATGCGCTTTATGAATCAATCGCTCCGACCTGGGGCTTTTCCGATCCGCTTGCCGGCGCTGCCTTCGCGCGCGATTTGCCCCAAGATGCATCCCGCCAAAACTTTTTAAATACCTTGATTAGCTCCTGGTCAAATTACGATCCCGTAGCTGCCTCGCATTTCGCTACTACGTTAACCGATGCTGGAAGCGAGTCTGCTATTAAAAGCGCGGCAAACACCTGGTCCAAAAACGATCCAGCAGGCGCGCTGCAATGGGCGCAAACATTGCCAGAAGGCAGTGCGCGCGCCGGAGCCATGGCCGATGTCCTCGGAAACTGGGCGGCGCAAAACCCTCAAGCAGCCGGTAATTTTGTGGCCGGCCTGAGCGGTGAAGAACAGGAACGAGGTGTAAAATCCGTTGTGGATAAAATAGCGGGCGCTGACCCGGCCTACGCGGCAAAATGGATAGACGCATTTCCTTCCGGCCAAATGAGAGACCAAGCGGCGGAATCGTTAATGCAACATTGGGCAGGCTTGGATCCGCAAGGCGCTTCCGCGTGGCTGTCGAAACTGCCCCAAGACCAGGTGCGCGACGGGGCAATCGTCCAATTCGCGCAGAATGCCGCTGGCAGTGCTCCTAGTTTGGCCTGGCAATGGGCGGCACAAATCAGTGACACCGTCAGACAGCAACAGGCTCTGCTGCAAACGGCGCAAAAATGGTTTCAAATTAACCCAGTAGAAGCCGCCGCTGCCATTCAAGCCTCGAATTTTTCAGACGAATTTAAAACCAAATTGAGACAAGCAAGGAAGTAATTGGAAATGAATTATTTCGCCAGATTGAAAAAATCGTCGACCGTGGTTTCAAGCATAATTTCGCGAGATGAGCCGGAATGGTGAAAGTGGTGCTGGAAGCTTCCAAGCCCCGTTGGGGCGCCATATTTGTAGAACCCGGACCAGACTGATTCGCGAGCTCCAGCGGAGCGGCATAGGTTAAACAAACAGTGAGTAACTGGTAAGTAGGTTGGATCTTGAACCAATTTCGCTGTGGTGCAGAGTTGGAGGAATGGCGTTTAAGCGACGAAATTTTGAATAAATGCGGCGTTATACGATTATCGACTCCGGAGGCAAAAAGCTGGTGGATTGATGCTCGTGTTGAATCTTAAACCCAGTGCGCCTGTTCTCCTCGTTTATTATTATAGCGAATAAAAGCGCCTTGACTCTGTTCATCCAAAAAGCGCAGCCTTGTATAAGATAATAGAATTGTTTTTCGGAAGATCATTGCAAGATAGTCAATATGAATAAGGCCGTCGTTACCGCTCTAAAACTCGACTTTCTCTTTCTTCTGCTTTCCATTGCAGTTTGCCATCCGGAACAAACACAACGGGAAACGGGTAAATCGATTCCGTGGTCCCAAATCGGAGCCAAGGCTGGCGCTGATTATAAAGGTGACGGCTTGTCAGTGACACCAATTAAGGATGGAGCGCGGCTTCGTTGTGCTTTTCAAAGGCTTGAAGGGGAAGCCACACCGGAAGGGTTATGGCTAACTTCCAGGGCCAGCGAAACGGCCACGGAACGATTTCGGGTTGTGGCAAATGCAGTGGGGCGTAGTACGGCTGCCCAGATTTCGAGCGCTGGCCTAAATGCACAGTCAGATAATGCTCCCATTCAACTTTCGCGCACTGGTAAAATCTCTGTCGAGGGAAAGACTGTGCGGTTTTCACGTCCTGGTTTAGTCGAGGAATACAGCGTAAGCATGGATGGAGTGCGCCAGGATTTTATTGTGGAAAAGCCTCCGGTGGAAATCGATTCTTCTTTTGAGGCGAGTCCGGCTGAGAATGAACGGTCACGAGTCCATGAACTTACTTTAGCACTGGAAGTAACTGGCGCGCGGGTGGAACGAATTCCTGACGGTGCTCGGCTTGTGCTGGAGAATTCGGAAAGAAAAATCGCCTACAGCCGTTTGCATGTGAGTGACGCAACTGGCAAAGAGTTGCCTGCGCGAGTGCAAGTGGATCAAACAATTGCCACAAAATCACAAACCGCAAATCTCGAAATTTTCATTAATGATATTGGTGCAGATTATCCCATCCGTATTGACCCAACCTTCAGTGATGACAATTGGATTAGCATGGGAGGAATTCCTGGTACGGATGGTCGAGTTTACGCATTTGAGGTGGATAACCATGGCAACCTTTACATCGGTGGAGATTTTAGAGTAGCGGGCGATGTGGCGGCTAACAATATTGCCAAATGGGATGGGAATAGCTGGTCAGCGCTCGGCTCAGGGCTGAACAAGGAAGTGCATGCACTGGCAGTGCTCGGCAATGATCTTTACGCGGGAGGCTACTTCGATATTGCTGGAGGAATTGCGGCGAGTAGAATCGCCAAATGGAATGGGAGGGATTGGTTACCTTTAGGTTCCGGAATTAAAGGTGAGCTGAGTGCGCTGGCCGTTTTAGACAAGGCTATATATGCAGCAGGTTCATTCACTATGGCGGGAGAGATTGAGGCCAACAATATCGCCAAATGGGACGGCAGTAGTTGGTCGCCTTTAGGTTTAGGAATGGGAGGCGCCGAGGTGATATCCGTGAATGCATTGGCAGTTCTAGGCAACGACCTCTACGCGGGAGGGGAATTCACAACTGCCGGTGGCTCTGCGGCCGGGAATATTGCTAAGTGGAATGGAAGCAATTGGTCAGCATTAGGCTCAGGGGTGTACTCGACGCCAAGCTTCATCTTTCCGAGCATTCCGGCCGTGAATGCCTTGCTTGTGGTCAAAGACCAATTATATGCAGCAGGCGGTTTGGACATGGCCGGCGGGATTGCTGCGAGCAAAATTGCCAGATGGGACGGCAGCAATTGGTCAGCATTAGGCTCCGGGATGAACTATTACTCTGGCGTAAATGCACTCGCTGCCATAGGAAACGATCTTTATGCAGGAGGATGGTTTAACGCTGCCGGAGAGTTTTCTGCTATTGGGATCGCCAAATGGGACGGGAGCAATTGGTCTCCGGTAGCTTCGGGCATGAATGACAATGTTAATGCACTTACTGTTCTAGGCGATAATTTGTTTGCCGGTGGAAACTTCTACATTGCAGGTGGAGTTGCCGCAAGCCATTGCGCCAAATGGAATGGCAACTATTGGTCCAGTCTAGGGTCCGATTTGAAAGGATTTTCGGGTCCAGTTAATACATTGGCAGTGAGCGGCAAGAATGTGATTGTAGGAGGTCTCTTCCCCATAGCGGGTGGGCTTTTAGTCAATTCTATATCCGAATGGAATGGAAACGAGTGGTCCACTCTCGGGTCGGGCTTGGTTGGGAGTCCGGCTATAGTGAGATCCTTGTTCTTATCGGGCAACGATCTATATACCGGCGGGTCGTTCGATACGGCAGGCAACGTTAGAGCCAATAATCTTGCAAAGTGGGATGGTAGTAATTGGTCTGCCCTTGTAGAAGGCATTGACGCCTCAATAGATAAACTTGCAGTATTAGGGACCGAACTTTATCCACCTGGACGGTTCAGCGGTCTTCCGTCAGATGTTCTAACCGTACGGAACGGATTAAGTTGGAGGGCTTTAGGATATGGCGTTAGCTCTCCCTTGACTGCCGTTGCTGTCCTCAATAATGAACTCTACGTAGCTGGCTTGTTCAAAACAGGTGCAGGAAAAACTGACTATTATGTAGTCAAATGGAAGGACGGTTGGGTTGCCCTTGGTTCAGCAATGAACGATTCAGTGTCGGATTTGGCAGTTTTAGCCAATGAACTCTACGCGGGAGGAAAATTCACGATGACTTCAGGGATTGTTGCCAACCACCTAGCTAAATGGAATGGAAGCAATTGGGTAGCCGTTGGGTCAGGGTTGAATGCAGATGTATCAGCGCTGACGGTGATTGGCAATGATCTATACGTTGGCGGCAGTTTTACATTGGCCGGAGACATAATGGCCAACCATATTGCCAAATGGGATGGTCGAATTTGGTCAAGTTTGGGTTCAGGGATCAGCGGTTCTAACCCGGAGACAACTGTCGATGCACTTGCTGAGTTAGGCAATGAGCTCTGGGTCGGCGGGAATTTCACTACTGCGGGAGGAAAAGTATCCCCAAACTTAGCCCGATTCAAACTCAGTTTCGCTCCAGACCTACTTAAATTGCAAAAAATTAAGATCGGCTCTCAAACCAACACGCTTTCTTACTCTGGCGTTCCAAATTTTCCGTATTTCATTCAATATGCAACCAATCTCACCAGCAGTCCGTGGTTTACTCTTTCTACTAACCTGCCCGGCTCGACTGGCGTCGGCACAGTCATTGATCCTAACTCCAACGCGGATCCGCAGCGCTTTTATCGAGTGGGCTATCGGGAATAGAGAAGCTCATTTTTGGCTGGTGCAACCCAAAAGCGCTAGAGGACTAGGGCACTCTCCATGACCTGACGGAAACCGTTTGCGCATTGAGCTTCGCGACAGCGTCATTGGAGTGCGGTCGCCCTACGCCAGTAGCCCTCTGGAGCTTTGGCTTACTGACTCGAACCACAAAACACCGCCGAGCCGTTAAGGCCTTTAAAAACTGTCCGTGGTGGAAAACCCACCTCCAGAGGATATGCTGTCCGAACTGGAGAAGCCGCCACCGGAAAAAGAACTGTTATCGCTGGAAGATCCTCCTCCTCCTGACGAACCGCTCGAAAAGGAGCCAAACGAATCGCTCCCGCGAAAATGTGCGGGCGCTTCAAACTGATGATTTTGCGCGATGCTATGGAAAAACACATCTTCAGCCACGCTGCCAATGAGGTAGCCCGCGATCATATCGGAGAAGTTAAAGTTGGATGGAAAGCGGCTGTTGTAGGTATTAAATTGATTGGCGCGAAACCAATCGTCCACCCGATTCATCTGCTGCAATTGGCTGGCGACTTCATGTTGAGCTTGCTTCAAATTGGTTGCGTCGTCGCGGCAACGGTCAATTTGTTGCTCCAATTTTTCCAACTCCTGCACGATTGCTTCATCTTCGGGCGAGGGCGTTGCCAGAGCCCGCTTTTTTAAATCCTGATACGATTCGCATTTCAAAAATTGCTTCAACTTGGAAAGTGCATCCAAATGAAATGAGTCTTTTTCGGTATCCAAAGCTTCCAGATCTTCGCGCAATTCGGCCAGTTCTTTGTCCAGCGGAGGGAGCGGCTCCAAGGCAGCTTTCCTGGACGCAAGCAAAGCGGTTTCCTTTTCCAAAATCGGTTTTAATCCCACCGCGGCAGCACCGGAGTTTTCAATCGCGCGCATGGCGCTGATTATATTGTCTAATTCCTCCTGCCGGTTTTTCAATTCTGTTTCAATAAAGCCCGGCAGCGCTTGCAATTTGTCGTAGTTACGTTTGTTCTCATTAAAATTTACTTTTGACGCCACCCAATTATCGAAGAATCGAATAAATGGAAAAGACCGGTACGATCGGCCTGAATAATCCTTTTTTACGAGATAGGTAAACAACGGCTCCGTTTGAAAGGCAAGCAGTTTTGCCTGGGCATCTTTATTAAATGTTTCCGCGCGGGAGCGCATCACGCTAATTGAACGGCATGCTTGGTCGCCCAACTCTTTCCATCGCATGTACTCTTGATTGTTTGACAATTGCTGGGTTAGCAGACCTTCCAAATCCGCTCGTTTCTTTGCCAATTCCTCTAACTCACGATCCAATTGCGCTACTTTATTCTGAACAGCTTCCCGCGCCAGGCGGTTCTTTTCTATGCCTGCTTCCAATTCTTTCCGGCGCTGTTGTTTTCTCTGGAAACAGACCGCGACGGAGCTTTGAACTTCCTGGAAGGTTTTGGCCAAGGTCTGAGCCGTCAATGATGGCAAATAAATCCGGGCAAGTTTTTCAAACAATTCTTCGCGTTCATTTTTAAATTTCTCGATATCCGCCTCACATTGATAAAGCCGCCGGCTGTAGTTGTTTTCACTTTGCTCGAGCGTCCGGCGCTTCTCCTGCAAATTTGTATAAAGTTCTCGTCCGGTTTGCATAGTGACTTAGTTTAAAGCAGTGACCTGGCCTATCCGCTTGGAGATTAATCCCGGTTCTTCCGATAAGAAACCTTTTTCCTTTTTGACGAGGATGGTGTTCTGCAAACGCCCCGTGGTTTGTTTTTCCTTTTTAATTGCTTCGTACAATTCGCGCGGGACGCGCTCCGCCCACATGCTGGTGGAAGTGGCGCGTTGTGTTTCTTCATCGAATATTGTTTGTGGCAGAATTTCATTGCCCGGCGTGACCGCTTCCACCAGCAAATAATAATAATTTTCCTTTCGGGCATTATTCGGGCTTCGCGCTAGACCCGATTTATATCCAGGCCGATTTACGATCCGCACCGTATAAGCCGATTTTAATCGGGCGGTCAGGTCCTTAAGTTCGGTGTACTGTTGCTGGGCTAATTTCGTCTGACCCAATCGCAATGCTTCCTTGGCCTTTTGGTAAATTCCTTGAGCTGTCGCAACCGCTGACTCTTCCTGAGCGTTTTCCTTAAAATCGACGATGGCAGCTTCGAGCTGGCTGGCCAGGCTTGAGGATAATTGCGCATCGCTCTGCAATTGCTCCAAACTTTGAATGGACTGGGCAAGCGCACTTTCATTTCCCTCGACGAGCGCGTTTTGACCCTGGGCAAAGACCGGCAGCGCCTGATCTACGTATGGTTTGCCCTGGATTTTAAGAGCTTGGAAAACGTTGGTTAAACGCAGGCCCAAATCATAGAGCTTTCCTAAAACATTCAGATCTTGCGCGGCCTTTGCTAAATGGCTTTCCGCGTTTTGTTCCCAATTCTCTACCTGGGCAATTTTTGGATTCAAATTCGCCACCGCAGTCGCGGATAGGCCCGGGGGAAGCTGCCCTTTGGCAAATTGCTGACGCATCAATTGATCCGCATTATCTAAAACCAGCGCTCCTTCTTTTAATTCAGTGGCGGTGTTTTGGGCCAACCGGGTTTGGGCTGGATAGTTCGCGGTCTTGGTTGAGAGCAGTTCGTTATTCTGATGTGCCGTTGCTAGTTTTTGCCACGCTGTTGCCACCCGCTGCTGGAGTTGATTGTATTGCATTCGCTCCGCCGCATGCTGCTTTTCCAATTTCAGCCAGAGTGCGCCGGTGAGGGCCGTCAAAATTAGAAATACCGGCAGTCCCACATACAAAGCGATGGTATTGCGAAAGACATATGCTTTGGCGCAGTAATACGAGAGATCGCGAACAGGCGCCTGAAAAGCATAGCGATTGGAAAAACTGGCTTGGATGGCCGCGTCAATTTCTTGCGGGCTAACCTTGGCCCCTTCCGCCGCATAGACCTTTTGCAACTCTTGTTGCAGGCGCGTTTTTTGATCTTCGACAGTCAGTTCCTCCAACGCCAAATTCCGCTTTTGCCGCTCGATGTCCACGACATGCATGAGCTCGAGCAATTCGGAAATGTCCGGCGCTTTTGGAGCAGGCAAATCTGGAGCAGGCGAGGCCATAAATCCAGCAGTCTAACCAGCCATTTTAATTCGTAGGAGTTGCTGGCACGGCAGGGCTGTTTTGTGGCACACCCAATTTGTACCGTTCCAGTGATTCGGTGTAGCGCTTTTTGCCTTCATCCGTCAGCCGTTGGATTTCCGCGCTGTTTTCCGCGCTCTTGGCCCGCAGATCCTCGACAAGCTGCACGGAATCTATTTGAAATCGAACGATCTCATCCACCAATTTCTTTACGGATTCCGCTTGCACAGCGGGGCCATAAGCAGATTTCAGGGCGGCGGTTTCCAGGGTGCTTCCAGTTTTAGCCACGGTTTCGAGTCCTTCGTTAATGCCCGCTTTTAAAGCTTCCAAAGTTTGGGTGCCTTCATGCAGCCCTTTTTGAGCTGTAATCGTGGCGTCCAAACTCGTTAGAACATGCTCGCAAGTGGTAAAAAAGACGGTGGCTTTCCGATAAACTTCGGTTTTGACACCATGGGTTTGGCGGAACTTCAGCAAAATTGCTTCGCCTACGTTGTAACCAACCTTCAAGTTTTCAGCCAGGTCCAGCAGCAATTGATAGCGCCGATCTTCTTGAACGAACGCTCGATCTGCTTCATCACGACTCAATTGAAGCCGTTTGCGTTCAGTTTCCTCCTGGCCTGAATAGGCATCGAGTTGCTTGGAGGCTTCCACCAAATTTGTCCGGGCTTGCTCGCGAATGCCGAGTTGTTGCTTGGCTAATTCGGATGCGGCAATTTCCCCTTCACTCAAAGCCAGGCGAAATGTTTCGTATGCTTTTAAAACGACCTCTTCGCGTTCGATTTGCTTTTTGCTATCCATGAAAACGCTCTGGAACTTGTCGCGAATTTTTTCGAATTGGGAATGCGGAGTGCCGCGTCGCAATTGGCGCAGGGCGTTTTGCATTCGCTCTTTCCAATCGATTTTGCCATCGGCGAGCTGCTGGATCATCAACTCGCAATCTTCGCGGATGTAACCAAAAGATTGCGCAATGTCCTGAAACCGGTTGCCCAGCTTGGTTTCCGCCGTGTTTTCGCGCACCAATCGATTGAATGTCTCCATGTTTTGCAGGGTGTGTCCAATGATCAGAATTCGCGTTTTATCCAAGGAATCGATATCCTTGAGCAATCCGACCGCAGGGGAATCTTCCGGCTTGCCCGGAAGCAATCCTGTCTGGCGAACAAGCTCTAAAGCCTGGTTTAGATAGCCTTTTACGGTTGTAACGGGTGGCAAAGTTGTTGTGACGGCGGTTTCGCTCATAGCGTAGGTATTTTAGATATACTAATGCGCGCAGCTATTACAAATTGTATCCAATTTCGTAACCCAGGCACGAAAAAAAGAGTGAAAACCAAATTGTCCAGACCGGATTAGCTGGTATTTTAGCGCTAAATTCCCTTAATTGGTCCCTATTCATTATTCCCTGTTCAATGAATAATCAGGCACAAAATGACCCAAGCCTCACTCAACCGTCCTCAGAGGTGAGCTTGGATGAATTTGCGGTTGCCTTTTTAACCCATTTGTCCGCGGATCGAGGCGCTTCCATCTTCACTCAAAGGAATTACCGTCAAACGCTGATCGAATTTACGGTTTGGTTTAAGGCAACTTTGGGACCGGCCTTGGATTGGGCTAAATTGGAGCGGGACACTTTTCGCCATTATTTGAGGTATTTGGGCCGCCAAAATTACAGCCGTGCGGCCATACGGCTGCGGTTTTCAAGTCTGCGCTCCTTTTACAAATACCTGGCCAATCGCCGGATCATTGAAGAGATTCCTATTAAAAATATCCTTTTGCCGAAATTAGAGAAACGGTTGCCGCGTTTCTTGACTGCCGAGCAGATGTTAACACTGCTGAAAGCTCCCCTGCTCGAATACGAAGAGATTAAAAAGTCATCAAAGAATCCGGAAGAAGTGAAACTCGATCCATTTTTGCGCGATACCTCGATTTTGGAAGTAATTTATTCGTGCGGATTGCGCATTAGCGAGCTGTGCCAGCTTCGAGCCGGAGATTTGCTTTGGGATCAGGAACTGGTCCGGGTGCAAGGCAAAGGGAAAAAGGAGCGATACGTTCCAATAGGCGCGCCCGCTTTGGAGGCAATCCGGCATTACTGGAAATTGTGCGGATTAGCGCCGCATGCTTCGGAACCAATTTTCATCGCGAATAAGAACAACCCGGTCTATCCGCGTTTGGTCCAGTTGCGGCTCAAAACCTATCTGCAACGGTGTGGATTGGATCCCAAACTGACACCGCACAAATTGCGGCACAGCTATGCGACTCACCTGTTGGACGCTGGCGCGGACTTGCGCAGCGTCCAGGAATTGCTCGGCCACGCGCATTTAGTAACGACGCAAGTATATACCCATGTCAGCACCGAACGCCTAAAAAAGGCCTATGACGCAGCTCATCCCAGAGCATAGCTCCAGGTGCGCCCTTCGATTCTATTGGTTTGGCCGAACACCGAGTGCACTCTGATTCCCCTTCCCTCTCTCACCTGCCTTGCTCCCGATTCGCCTTACCCTGCACTCTTCGGCTGGCCGAATCAGCGGTTGTGTGACGCCAAAGCAACCTGAGGCTAGGCGGCGACTTTGATTTTGAGGTAATCGGCGTCGTGCAGACGGTTCCCGCATTCACCCCAGCGACCGCTCTTGAGAGCGCAACGCAACGCAAGCACGTTGCTCGCGCCCGATTGGCAGCGCGCGGGAGCGCGGACATTTTGTCCGCCCGTCTTAAGTAAAATTTCCTTCAAGCATTGGCGGACAAAATGTCCGCGCTCCCGGGGTGTGTGACGCCAAAGCAACCTGAGGCTTTTCTTCTTCGGTTACTTTCCGGTCACACACCCAATCAGCGGTTTTTGCAGAAATTGCTTGTAAATGCTTTTCTTAAGCTATTTAGTAAAACAAAATGCAAGTTGACCTCGGAATTTGGGGCAAATTAAATCGCATTATTGTTTTTTTGTTGGTGCTTGCGGCGATGACCGCGGTAATCGTCTGGTATCTTCCTTTGATCAAAACCAACGAACGAATGCGAAAGGAAATTTTGCGCCTGGATGCCCAGATTAAGGCTGAAGAAGAGGCCTCTCACCAATTGGAAGCGGCTATCAAAGCACTGCGCAATGATCCTCAAACGGTGGCCCGCCTGGCTCGCGAAAAACTCGGTTACGGCAAGCCTGGTGAAACCATCATTTACTTCGAACCCGGCGCTCCGGAAAAATAAGCGTTCGGCAAAGACTGCTTCCTGCTGATCTGCCCCTGTCAAAAGATTTGGGGTCGGAACGCAACCTTCGGAAATATTTCCGCCGCCATCTCTACTCGCCACAGGCTGTCTAAAAGCTCCGAGTTCGCCTCAGGGTTTCCCCTCTCTTTTAAGAAGTGGGCTGGAAAGTTGACGGCACTGTAAATCTGGCGAGATTTATAAAAAGAAGGAAAGGATTTTTATGCAATTACCGCCTATTCATCCGGCCATTGTGCATTTCCCAATCGCTCTCATCATTGTGGCATTTTTTGCCGATCTCTTTTTCCGCAAATCTCAGCGCCCCAGTCTTCGTAACTTCGGCTTTGGTTGTCTTCTTGCAGCTTTGGGCCTTGGAGTTGTGACCTTGATCGCTGGTTATTACGACATGGTTCGTTTGCCTTTGACCGAACCTTCTCACGATTACGTACATATCCATATGTACACTGGGTTTGCCCTAGCGGCAGTTCTTATTGCACTGACCTTTTGGCGTTGGCGGATTTTGCGCTCATCCGCCCAAATGGTTAGCGGCAGCTATCTCGGGTTGGGGATTGTCTTGCTGGCTCTCACGCTTTTTCAGGGCTGGTACGGCGGAGAAATGGTTTACTCCCAAGGCATCGGAGTAGCCGCCGCTGAAAAAGGGACAGAAAGCGCTAACAAAGCGCAGCACCGGCTCGCTAAAGTCTCAAAACTACTCACGGGGAGAAACTTTCAGGACGAAGCAGTCGGCTCTCCTGGTGGCTCAGAGAAAGGTACGAAAAGTAGCAAGGAGCATCACCATCATTAAAAAATGATACTCGCGCAGAGAGTTCTGAGTTATTCCGTCAACATTTTTTTGAAGTTATTCACATTTCACCGGTTCGCCGGGTCCCGATGCAATTCAATCGCCGCATCTAAGGCGTAATTAAAGGTGGGTGAGGAATGAGTTCGGCTCACCAACACTGACGTTTTCGATTTCAGGAAGCATCTGTAAATTGTCGCGCGCGTTATTCGGCAAGACGAAAGCTCGATCTCAGTCGCCCATCCCCACAAAGCGCTAGAGGGCAAGCGCACTCCACGACGCTAACGCGAGCTCAAAGCTCGACCAAAGTCCGCAAGGTCTTGGACTGCGGCCGCCCTCGCCTGCAGCCTCCTGCCACTTTCGCTTACAAAAACAGGGGGGCTCAGGTTTAATTGCAATTCACCCGCATTTAATCACACCGCCGCATCCACAAATACTTTCCTGATGTGATTTTCAGTCATTCTGTTTCTTTGCGGCTTGGGTCTTTGCGCCTTGGCGTTTAATTTTGGATATTAACTCAAAAAGATTTTAACGCAAAGACGCAGAGATCGCGAAGACGCAAAGGTAGGACTGCAATTGGGTTTTCCTGCGTCTCATAATTCTTCGAGCAAACCAAGCCCCCAGTTCCCGATGCACTTCAATCGCCGCATCCACTATTGCCATGCCGATCTCATTCTCAGTCATTCTGGTTCTTTGCGCCTTTGGGTCTTTGCGCCCTTGCGTTGAATTTTGGGAATTAACTCAAAAAGATTTTAACGCAAAGACGCCGAGGCGCTCAGCTGAAAAACCACTGATCACGCGTTTGAAGTTTTTATCTTGTCCCCTGTTGCCAAAATTCGCGCCCGGCGCGATTCGGTTTAAATTGGCGACTCAATATTTCTTCGGCAACAATCACCAGATGGCGGCTTCCACATTTATTGGACCCGTCGAGGTAAAAAGACCCTGAACCCAAAAATGAAAACCCGCGCATAATTTCTTCACTTCCCATCCCAGCGCCTTGGCGACTTATAGCTCTTCCAAAGTTATTCACAGGGGGGGAGGAGAGTCCGGATTTGCTCCCCCGCAGCCGACTGTGAATAACTTTGTGGCGGCCAAAAATTTTCCTGTGAAAATCTTGCGAAATTTGCTCAATCGAGAGGTTGGGCGCGCAGGAGCCAGAAGACGAATATTGCGCCCTAACGCACAGACGTTTTCGCAAAGACTTTCGCTTCCGGCTTCCTGCGTCCTATCCGTAAAGGAATGCTCAGAACCCTTCGCCTGCAAGCCTAAAATTGCGGAGACGAACATCTATAAGCCTTTCCACCCGGTAGGACCTGCGCGCTCACTATTAACCAAATCAAATTATGAATAAAATCTATGACTTCGCGGCCACCATCGGCTGGGATTGGGCCGATCTTAAACACGATCTTTACTTGCATCCGGCGGACGGTTCTAAGGCCGAACATCTGGTCTTGGAGCAGACTCCGGAAGCCTTGCACGAGTGGGTGGCCAAAATTCGGGAACGCTTTGCGGGCCGACCGGTGGCCATCTGCATCGAAACCTCGCGCGGTCCGGCCATCTCCGCGCTCATGGCCTATGACTTTATCGTCCTGTTTCCAATCAATCCTAAGGCTTTAAAAAATTATCGGGCCGCTTTCTCCGTCAGCGGCGCCAAAGACGACCGCTCGGATGCCCTTCTGCTGGAAAATTATGTCCGTTTTCACCACGATAAACTTCAGGCGCTGGAGCCGGATACCACACTCACACGTACTCTGGCAGGCCTGGTCGAAATTCGCCGCCAAGCCGTGGATGAACGCACGCGCTTGGTCGAACAATTGCACAGCGTCTTAAAAACCTATTATCCATTGGCCGAAGAGCTGCTGGGCAATTTGCTGACCAAACCCCTGGCCACCGAATTCTTGCGCCGCTGGCCCGATCTGGAGTCCCTCAAGAAAGCCAACGCAGCCACCCTCAACGGCTTCTTTTTAAAGCACAACTGCCGCAATTTGAAACTCATCCAAGAGCGCATCGACACCATCGCCCAGGCCAAAGCTCTGACCACCGACGAAGCCATCATTTTGCCCGCGCGCCTGCGCGCGCAAATGCTGGTGGCCCTGCTCAAACCCTTGCACAGCTATATTGGCCAGCTCGACAGGCAAATCAAGCAGGCCATGGATAAGCATCCAGATGCCCACATCTTTCGCAGTCTGCCCGGAGCCGGGCCCTGCTTGGCCCCTCGGCTCTTGGTCGCCTTCGGCACCAATCGAAACCGCTTTCGCAACGCTGCAGAAGTAGCTCAATTCTATGGCATTGCTCCGGTCGTCCGCCAAAGCGGCACTTCCAAAACCGTCCATGTGCGTTCCCGTTGTCCGAAATTTGGTCGGCAAAGTTTTCATGAAAATGCCGGCTGTGCGCTCAAAGAAGATTGGGCCAGTTGCTTCCATGCCCAATACAAAAAACGACACGGGGGTCGTCATCACCAAGCCAACCGATCCTTAGCTTTCAAGCTCATCAGAATCTACTTTGCTTGTTGGAAAAAATCCCAGCCTTACGATCCTCAACGCTATTTAGAGAGCTTGCGAAAAAACGGCAGTCCTCACTATCAAGCTTTAGAAAAATTAGAATTGGCAAAATGTGAATAACTTCAAAAAAAACGTTGACGGAATTACTCAGAACTCTTTGCGTTTTAATTTTGGGAATTAACTCAAAAGGATTTTAACGCCAAGACGCAGAGATCGCGAAGACGCAAAGGTAGAGTGCAATTGGGTTTTCCTGCGATTCATAATTCTTCGAGCAAACCCAGCCCCCTGTTCCCGATGCACTTCAATCGCGGCATCCACTATTGCTTTGCTGATCTCATTATCAGTCATTCTGGTTCTTTGCGCCTTTGGGTCTTTGCGCCTTGGCGTTAAATTTTGGGAATTAACTCAAAAAGATTTTAACGCAAAGACGCAGAGATCGCGAAGACGCAAAGGTAGGACTGCAATTGGGTTTTCCTGCGTCTCATAATTCTTCGAGCAAACCAAGCCCCCAGTTCCCGATGCACTTCAATCGCCGCATCCACTATTGCCATGCCGATCTCATTCTCAGTCATTCTGGTTCTTTGCGCCTTTGGGTCTTTGCGCCCTTGCGTTGAATTTTGGGAATTAACTCAAAAAGATTTTAACGCAAAGACACCGAGGCCTGAGCCGAGAAAACCGACTGATCACGCGTTTGAAGTTTTTATCTACCGTTGACCTCACGGCAATAATCACCAGAGGGCACCCTTCAAAATTTATTGCAGCCCTAAAGCTAACGAGACGCTGAACCCAAAAACGAAAACCCGCGCATAATTTCTTCACTTCCCATCTCAGCGCCTCGGCGACACTGCGCGAGTATATTTTGCCTGCATCCGATTCTGAAATAAAAGCGTTTTCTGATTGTGCTGGGTTGCGAGCAAATCGGGCCAGCCATCGTGATCATAATCCAAAGCTGCGCAAGCGCGCCCATCGCCCAATATCATGAGGCCCGACTCCGCGGGAGGAACTTCTCGAAAGTTGCCCTGTCCATCTCCTAAAAGGAGAGCGCCAATGCCGTCGTTATTGGGCGAATCCTCCAAATCGGTCCCGGAAAAATTTTGCGACAAAAACAAATCCATTTTTCCATCGTGATTAAAATCGGCTGTGGCAATGCCATAACAAGGCGCCACCTGCGCCCAGAAAGGGAGGGCTATTGCTTTAAAATGGCTGCCTTCATTTAGAAATATCATCGAATCCAAAGTTGTGGCCTGCAGGCGGTGAAAACGAGAATAAGCCTCGTTCAATAGTTCAGCCACACTCGCCTGCGCATAATCTGTGTGCGTCGGAAAGCGATCCAAGATCACGGGAAACATGCTGGCAAATCCATCGCGGTCGAGCCAGGGGGTTTCTTTGCCAAGTTCAGGATCATAGTATGCTTCAAACTGAAACTGATAAGTTCCCTTCGCTGGCTCCGCGTAATAAATCGAGATCGGGTGAGCCAGATACTTTTGGTATTTTGTGTTGCGGCCGAAATTGCCTGCAACCAAATCCAATTTGCCATCGCCATTGAGATCGACTGCCTGAATGCAATTCCAAAATCCGGAGCAGCCGCCAAGGCCAAGCGGTTCCGTTTGTTCCACGAACTTCCCATTCTGGTTTAGGAACACGCGAATCGGCCCCCATTCGCATGAAAGGACCAGGTCCGGCCATCCATCATTATTGAAGTCCGCGAATTGCGCTCCGGTAACCAAGCCAATTTTCTGAAACGGGGCTGACGCGTCCGCATCATAAATATAATTGGTTCCATTATTCTTATAGATCCGGCAGGAGGCTGGTTCCGGGTATCTGCCAAGGATAACCCGTCCGGCCACAAACAAATCGACCTTGCCGGCGTGTCGAGCATCGGCGACGCAAATTGCACCCGAGCTATCTTTCCCAGCGGGAATCGTCTCCTTGAGCTCGATCGCTTCCTGGGAACAGCCAAATCGCAAGATGGTCGAGCCGCTTTCCGAAGTCGCGCCGTAGTTGGAAATGGATAAAATCAATTCCACTTGGCCGGTTGCGTTGGTAAACGCAGCGCATCCGCCAATTTCGCCCCCAAATAAATCTGATGGCGCATTTACCGGAACTTTTTTCCAGGAATGACCCTGCTGATTTAAATAAATCGCCGGTGCCTGCTTTGGCCCGCTGCTGATAAGTAAATCCTGCCAACCGTCCCGATCGATATCGCAGGCCAGCGCAACAGGTCCAAACCTGCTCATTTGCCGGGTGAGCAATGGCTGCATCGACCCATCATCCAAGCTTTGGGCATGATGCTGGTGCTCCAGCAACTTGGTTTGATCTTGAAAATCGGGCGCGGCTCCCGTGGAGGATTTTACTGAAGAGCTTTTTTGGTCTGGTTCAAAAATATTGTAAATTCGATTGGGCTCGATGTTGGCAATGGTCGTCACCGTTCCCTTGGGCCAATCAACTTCCAATTCCATCGATCCTTTCTTTGGGTCTGCTGCAAAACTCCGCGCTGGCGCGTCACTGGAAAGATAGCGCCCACCGCTCATGATGACTTGCTGCTGAACAAAGCCAGGTTGTTTTAACAAAACACGCGCCCCGATCCCGAAAGTGTTGGGAGCAAGCCCGGATAATTGCACTTCGATGCGAGGGGCTGACGCATCATTTCGGTAAAGCTCGCATGGAGCATTTAATGTGTTAATGATCACGTCCAAATCGCCGTCGTTGTCCAAGTCAGCCAAAATCATTCCCTGCCCGATATTGGTCGAGGCAAAATTCCATTTGGGGCCGGCATCTTCGAATTGGAATTGGCCAAGGTTCCGAAAAGCTACGTTGGTCGTATAAAGCTTGGGCAACGCCAGCATGCGCGCGTTTTTTTCCCGCACCGGGAAGCTTTCAATGGGGCGCTGGTCAGCGGCAGTTTGCGCATCCAAATCCTGCGAATCGCGCATTGCCCCATTGCACACCAGAATATCTTCAAAACCGTCCAAATCCACATCCAGAAAAACAGTGGACCAACTCCAGTCCGTGGCCTGGATTCCGGATAATTGGGCAATTTCAGCAAATGTTCCGTTGCCCCGATTGGCAAAAAGTGTATTGCGATTAAACTGGGGGCGTTGGCCCATGGCAAAATCGCTCCACATCGCGGGCGTCAGATTCATTCTTTGGCGCATGCGCAACTCGCGGGTTGGACTGAGCATCTCGACGACAAAAAAATCGTCAAAGCCATCCCGATTAAGATCCCCAAAATCGATTCCCATGGAGAGCCGGCTGGTTTTTGTAATCACACTCCAAGAGCAAGCCCTGAAGATGCCTTTTCCTAGATTAATCCAAATTCGATCTGGTTGCACGAAGTCGCTGCAAACATAGAGATCCGGCAAACCATCTCCATTGATATCCCGAAACATGGCGCTGAGCGACCAATCCAAAGGGGGCGCGGAAAGCGCTTTTCCCGATTCATCCAGGAAATTGCCGCCGGTCCAGCTAACCTCAGTAAAATGTCCTTTGCCATCATTCAGGTAGAGCGCGTCCGCTTCGCCGCATTCATGCAGGATGGGTTTGCCATCAGCATCGATGGCGGAAATAAAGCGATCTTTTAGATTTGGCGGAATTTGCCAACGCCCGTTCACCAATTTGATTTGTGACAAATTGACCGGGAAATCTTTAACCGTTTTTGACCGGTAATTAGCGACGTAAACATCCAGGTCGCCATCCTGATCGACATCCGCGATGGCGAACCCCATGCTGCCATTGGTATGGCTGAAACCTGCATTGTCACTTTCCAGAAAGCGTCCGTTGCCCTGATTCAAGTAAAGCCGGACGCCGCCGCCCAAGACCGCGGTTAAAAGATCCGGTTTCCCATCCCAATTCAAATCGGCAAAGACCGCCCCTGTGCCGGGCGCGGGAAGATTTGTTAATCCTGCGTTGGCCGTGACATCCTCGAAATCCCACCGGCCCAGATTTTTGAACAGAGCGCCCCTCCCTTGCAAAGAAGCGAAATAAAGATCGCACAAACCATCCCCGTCAAAATCCGCCGCGGCCACTCCAGAACCATTGTCCAGGAGGCGATTGCGAATGCTGGCTAAGTCTGAAAGTTGATTAGTAAAATGAACTCCTGAAACTTCACCGGGAACCAGGGTGAAACCAGGTTTTGAGGGTGCCAGTGGGGGTAACTCCGCGTAGCGATATCCTTGTTGTTGTTTCCATTCCAAAGCACCGTTTTGGCATGGTCCAAATACGAAAAAAATCTGCGCTTGCAGCCAAAACAAAAAAACTGCCTGGCGGCGCGGAATTGCGCCGGAGGCAGTTTGTAAGTGAAAGAGCCTGCTAAGCCGAGTTAAGCACCTGTTCAAGGTTTATCGACATCCACAAGCTGTGCCCCAGCAATAGACCAATCTGCAATTGTGGCTGGCCCGAAGCCATCACCCGGTTCGGCGGGAGTATGCGCGAGGTTATCGTTGTTCCAACGCTTGCGCCATTTCATGTTCTTGGGATCCACAATATCTCTGCGCTTGGCTGCTTCGGAATGGCCATCGGGAAACATGAGCACGGTGTTGCCGTTATGCCTGCTGCTGGGCCATTGATCCGATTCGCGCGGATCCAAATTGCCATCCCAACTGCGGTCAGATCTCGAATCGGCCAGCATGATCATATCGGAGGGTGAACGAACGCGGGTTTCGGGCATCTCGATCGGCGCGTTTGGAAAAATGTCGCCGCCCAAACCGAGTTCCATTTGCAGATTTTGCGCGGGCGGCGCTAATCCCCAGTCATTATATCCATAACTCATTCCCGCGCCATTGGAATCCGCTTTCAGGTAACTAATGTCTTTGCGAATGGAAGGATTATTTGTATCCCATTTGTATTGCGGCTTTCCCGCGGGACACCAAAATGATTCACGGTTGGTGCCCATTTCTGAAAAGAGCCGATGCGGCCAGATATATTCAGCGCCTCGCGAACCGAACCAAATTGCTCCGGGATATTTGCCATGGGTCTGCACGTACATATTGGCGGCAATGCCCAATTGGCGCAGATTATTTAAACAGGCAGTTTGTTTGGCTTTGGCTTTGGCTTTGGCCAGCGCCGGTAAAAGCATTCCGGCTAAGATCGCGATAATTGCAATTACGACCAGAAGTTCAATGAGCGTAAATGCAGAACGGTAACGTGAGCGAAGGGAAATAAAAGAGCGAAATGGGGCGGGTATTTTACTCAATCTGACTGTTTTCATAAATAGCACACGACGTTGTCTGGGATACAACTTGGTATGCAGCGAATTCTAGCGTAAACCAAAAAATCGTAAAGACTAAACTAAGGTGTGCGCTAAAAAGCCCATCTGAAATGATTTGAACCCGCCAGGGGCGCGAAAAAAAAAACGAACGGAATCAAACCGTCATGATTTCTTTTTCTTTGTGGGAGAGGTGATGGTCAATCTTGGCGATATATTGATCGGTCAGTTTCTGGACCTCTTTCTCGGCCGTCTCCACTTCGTCCTCAGTGATGCCGCCCTCTTTGGATTCTTTCTTCACTTTTTCAATGGCATCGCGGCGGACATGACGGATGGCAACGCGGCCATCTTCCGCCATTTTGCGGACAATTTTCCCGAATTCCACACGGCGCTCCTGGCTGAGTTCGGGCAGAACAATTCGTATCAGCTTCTTATCCACGGCAGGGTTCAAGCCGAGGTTGCTCTTCATGATCGCTTTTTCAATGGGATGCACCGTATTCGCGTCCCAAGGTTGAATTAAAATGAGGCGCGGCTCGGGAGTGGTGATGCCAGCCAGCTCGCGCACACGCATTTGCGAGCCATACACATCAACGATGATATTTTCCACCAATCCGGCCGAGGCTTTTCCGGTGCGAACCCCAGAAAACTCATGAACCACAACCTCTTCGGTTTTGCTCATTTTTTCTTCCGCTTCCAACAAAATGTCATCAAGAGCCATGGCAGGAGTGTATCAAAGGGTGGAAAATTGTATAGGGGGATTCGAAAATTGACTTAATGAAAAGTGAGTTTTAGAAAGCAAAGACTTTTTTCGATTTAAATTGCAGATGGAAGTAATAACATGGCTAGGCGCGACAAGAACCCATTTTTAATGGATCGGGGACTGAGGAGTAATAATTTTGTATATTGCAACGACCCAAGCCACCGTGCCAAAGAATGAGCAGAAAAGTGTTCCCAGACTACTGGCCGACCGGCTGCCCGAGATGATCGTTTTCATGCTTAACAAGAACAAAGCAGGCGAGAGGAAAAACGAAACCAAAACTATCTGCTTCCAAGGCGGATCGATCGGCGCCAGCCCAAGCAAACCAGCAAAAGAGGATGCTAGGCAAAACAGGCTTGCCACACACATGTATGCATCAGGAAGTTTTTTCTCCATTTCGTTGCTCCACTAAAAATTCCAAATACAAACGACTATGCCCCCTCGAAAATACTGCCCGGCGTACGCTTTAAAAAGCCTCTAAGTCTCAACCCGTCACCAAGGTGCCCACCTTCTCGCCCATGACTACTTTCATTAGATTGTCGGGGCCGTTCATATCAAAAACAATGATTGGCATCTTGTTATCCATGCAAAGAGAAAATGCGGTGGAGTCCATCACCTTCAACTGCTTTTGAAGCGCATCGAGGTAGCTGATTTGTTCAAATCGTTTTGCCTTTGGGTTTTTCTTGGGGTCACTGTCGTAAATCCCATCCACTTTCGTCGCTTTTAAAATGACATCGACACCCATTTCATTTGCGCGCAACGCGGCTGTGGTGTCGGTTGAAAAATAGGGATTGCCCGTGCCGCCTCCAAAAATGACGACGCGTCCCTTTTCCAAATGCCGCAATGCCCGGCGGCGAATGAAAGATTCAGCGACTTGCGACATGGCAATGGCACTTTGGACCCGGGTAGCGACTCCTTTTTTCTCGAGCGCATCCTGCAAAGCTAATGCGTTGATGACCGTCCCGAGCATACCCATGTAGTCGCCGGTGGCTCGCTCGATTCCGCGCTCGCTTCCTTGCAAGCCGCGGAAAATATTCCCGCCCCCCACGACAATTACCACATCGACTGACAACTCGCGCACGGAACGAATCTGTTGCGCCATGCCGTGAATCGCTTCGGGATTAATGCCGATGCCATCTTCACCTCCAAGAGCTTCGCCGCTCAACTTGAGCAGAATCCGCTTATAACGGGCCGCTTTTTTCTTTTTCATCAAAATAAGTGCGCTGAGAATAGAGGTGTTACGATTGCGCGTCAACCCACTGAAAAGCAAGGCTAAGGGCGGCGGGAAAAGGCTAGGGGCTAAGGGCTAAATTCTAAATTCTCGCGTAGCGGACGATTTCACTCGCCGGTGAGAAGCGGTGAGAAGTTCTCTCGATTTTGCACCCATTATCACCATTTTTGCACCTCTTCTCACCTTCTATGAAATCAACAAAAATTCATAAGTCACTTGTACTCAGCAACTTACAAATTTTTAGTGATTTTCTTGCTGCAAAAAAAGCATACCCCCCCTCCACAGCCTTAGCTTTTAATCCTGGCGTTGGCCTTCCAATTTAGCCCTTAGCCCTTAGACTTTAGCCTTTGCCTCAGCCCTTAGCCCTTAGAATTTAGCCTTTCCCCTCGCCCTTAGCCCTTAGAATTTAGCCTTTGCTTTTGGCCCTTATAACAATTGACAGTCCTGCCCAAACGTGCGCACACTATACCTGGGTAATAAAAAGAATTTTGACGCATGAGAGGCTTGAAAACATTTGGAATATTTTGGATAGCGTTATTGCTATTTGCAATGGATTTGGGTTACGCCGGGGACCTGCCAGTGATCACATCGATTTCGATTCAAAACAACGTGGTTACAGTAAAGGTTTCGGTGCCAAAAGGGATTAAGAAGGTCACTTTGGAATCCAGGTCCAGGGTTGAAGGGAGCAATTGGGCTCCAAAAGCCGTTCAGCGGCTGGACGGCACCGGAGGGGAAATTGAATTCGGCCTGCCCTCTTCCGCGCAGTTGGAAATATTGCGAGTAGTGGCGGACTCCACGGAACCATTGCCCGCCAACTTTTTCCAGGGGCGCACCAGTTTCGTCAGCTTTAATAACAACACCTCACCGGTCACTCCTGGCGCGGTTGAAACAACATCAACAGCTACCGCTGGCGGAGACACCGCGAGCGCCGCCCGAACCGTCACAGAATCGGATATTTGGAAAGTGGATGGCAACCGCGTTTACTATTTTAATCAAAATCGCGGTTTGCAGGTGATAGATGTGACGGATGTGAATAACCCACAACTACTGGGAGAGTATCGGACCCCCGGCTACGGCGAGCAGATGTACGCCATTGGCAATTACGCGATTTTGCTGACTCAAAATTATTGCGCGAACAATTCTGAAGTGGAAGTGATCGATACCACCGCCGCTCCGTTCAAGTTGGCTGGGACTGTGTCTATCCCTGGCTATAATACCAGCAGTGAGTCACGGTTGATTGGCTCGATTTTGTATCTGGCAAGCCAATCGTACAAACAGAGCACCAACAAAGATGGTGTGCAGTGGATCTGGGGTACGGTAATCACTTCGGTCGATTTAACCGATCCGGCCAATCCTAAAGTCGTCGCCAGCAAATGGATTGACGGTTACAACAACACTTTGCAGGCAACCGACCGGTTTATTTTTGTGGCGGTCAATCGCCCGGGAACCTGGGGCAATTCGGATTTGCATGTAATTGATGTTTCCGCGCCAGACGGAACCATGGTCGAAAAAAGCTCCATCGCGCTGGCCGGCCAGTTGCTGGATAAATTTAAAATCAATTTGAACGGCAACACTCTGACCGCTATCTCCCAAGTTTGGGGAAGCAGCGGCATTTTAACTTCCACCATGCTGGAGACATACGATTTGAGTGATGCCAGTTTGCCCGTGCGATTGGGTTCCTTGCAGTTAGGAAAAAATGAGGCGCTCCACGCAACCCGTTTTGATGGTGACAAAGTTTATATTGTAACGTTCCAGCGCATCGATCCCCTCTTCGTGGTGGACCTCTCCAACCCGGCCAAGCCGGCCATTACTGGACAGGTGGATGTCTCCGGGTGGTCATCTTACATCCAGCCGCTTGGCGATAAATTGGTTACTATTGGAATAGAAGCTTCGAATTCGTGGCGCGTGGCTGTCTCGCTGTTTGATGTTAAGGATATGACCAAACCAGCACTGTTAAGCCGGGTAATTTTGGGTCAAGGAGACAACGGCAGCTACAGCGAAGCCAATTGGGATGAAAAAGCGTTCAACGTTTTGCCGGATGCAGGTTTGATTTTGGTTCCATATATGGGTTGGTCCACCAACGGTTCGAGTTCAAAGTTTCAGCTCATCGACCTCGGGACAGATAAACTGACGTTGCGCGGCACAATCAATCATCAGGTGCAGCCACGGCGCGCCACAGTGGTGCAAAGCAACATTGTTTCCATCTCCGCTTCGGAATTGCTCAGCGTTAAAATTACTGATCGCGATAACCCCGAAGTGGCAGCGGATTTGGAGCTTTCCTGGTCCGCTGATCGCATTGCGGAATATGGGGATTATCTGCTTCAAATCGATTCTTCCAGTTACTCCTATTACAGCCCTGGCCCCACGCCCAAGATTCGTGTCACCACCAAAACGGCGGTGGACACGATCGTTGGGGAAAACAGTCTGGATGCTGGGTTCGCCGTCACTGGCACAGCCCTGAAAGATAATCTGCTTTATGTTGCCTTAGGCAAACCTCAACCTTATTTTTTACTGCCGCCAATCCCTGTGGGAGGAGTGATCGATACCAACCCCGCGAACTTTTTTATTCTAAAAGTTTTTAAATTGGATTCTTTGCCGAAACTGGAATTGGTTGCTTCCATAAGCAGCACAAATACAGCGTTGAACGCAACGAACCTAAAAGCCTATTGGCCAGCCACCAATACATTGGTTCTTTATTCGGTGCAGAATATGTATTACTACGGCGGTCCCATTGCTTATGATGGAATCGCAAGCGTCAATATGATGATGCGTCCATTCTGGGGTTATAGCGGCAGTTCCGGCTTCATTGCAATCGATGTAACGACGCCATCTGATCCAAAGCTGGCTTCCTATACTACTTTAGGATCGAATTACTGGTCCTATACGCAACCTTTGTTTCAAGGCCCCCTGGCTTATACCAGTTTCCAAACCGCGGAAACAGTTACTACTACAAATGCCCCGTCTGCTGATGGCAAGAACACCGGAGTGGTCGTGAATTGGGTGACAAAGAATTTCCTGCAAGTGGTCGATTTCACCGATCCATACGCCCCCGTTTCGCGGAACGCAGTCAACATTCCTGGACAGCTCGCGGGCTTGGGTAGAAACGCAAACCTGCTTTACACGACGGCTTACCGTCCTACTTCAACGAACCAGTGGTCGGAGTTCCTGGATGTCAGCGCTTATGACGGCGTTTCGGCTTCGCTGGTTGATTCCTTGCTGTTGCCGAGCTGGCCAAGGCCGCTCACCTTCGCCAATGATAATATTTACCTGGGTAGGCAAGGAACAAATTATTTAACCGGCGATTTGGAGATTTGGACATTGCCTGACAGCGGCAAATTTACGCGCACTTCCGTGCTGAAGTTACATACGGCAGCTCAATCATTGGATTTTTATGGGAACAAACTGCTGGCTCGCGAATACAACTCGGCTGAAGCCATCACTCTGGGTGATCACCCGCAATCCTCCGGCGTGACCACGGGCGGATATTGCTATTATTATTTCCCGGATAATCTCATTTTGGACGACAAAGGAATATTCGTTCCAAACTACTATTCAGGCGTCCAATTCTTCCCGTTTTTGCCCGCGGACGAGGTCCCGGTGGATAATACGATTTATGTTTGGCCAGGGATAGCCTATGTGGAGAGCGCTTCGGCTTTTGCAACTTCGACTTCGACCACAAGCTCTGGATCCTCAACGGACTCTTCCACGGCAAGCAGCACGACAACTACTGGCACATCCGCGCCCGATCCCGATAATAAACCAACACCGAACCTTCCTTAAATTTAAGGAAGATTTAGTCTCTTAATTTGGGCTGCGGAAGATATGTTGACTCGGCTAGGAGCTCTTTTTACTCTTAAGAAATGGCAGCGGAAATCACAATCGAATATTGCACTGCTTGAAACTACGACTCAAAAGCCGTCAGTTTGGCGGAAAAAATTTTGACGTTAAAGCAGCGGATCGGTTCTTTGCGAATGATTCCATCTTCTGGTGGAGCATTCGAGGTTACGGTGAATGGACATCTTGTTCATTCCAAACTTAAGACCGGGCAATTTCCAGATCCGGATGTGGTCTTGAAAGCAGTTAAATCCAAAATTTAGTCAGGTTGAAGCTTAGCAATTTGGAGTTGGGCCGCCCAATGAGCTGAGGAGAGTGAAGGGTGCCTGGTGGCCCTCGCGGTCTTCAAAACCGTTGCTGGTTCGTTTTGCGAGCCGGGGTAAGTTCGATTCCTACCCTCTCCGCCAATTTCCTCCCCTTCTCCATTTCATTTCCATGCTCCCAATCCAATTTCCGCATCAAAATAATTCTTTTTCTACTTAGGCAGTTGCAGCATGATGCGCGCAAGAATATCAGCTCTCCCTCTCGATCAAATGGGAAGAGCCCAGAGCTAGATGCGCTTAAATAACCATCTCAAAAAAATGCGCGGACAAACGCACGCGCAAATCGTTCCATCTTCGAACCAGCATTTTGCTCAATCAAATCTGCAACTTTACGGAAATATTTCGAAAGGGGGTGAAGCCGGATGTCTCGGGAACAAATTGCAAAATTAACATCACTATCGTCCTGCGCTGGCTGAGCTTCCAAGCTTAGCCAAAAGGCGCTTGGGCAAGTTTTGCCCAAGTTATTTGAGTTTCAGGATAAAAATGTGCTGGTGGGCGCGGCCACGTCGGACGATGCAGGTGTTTACCGCCTGAATCGACGGCAGGCTTTGGTCCAAACCGTGGATTTTTTTACGCCCATAGTGGACGATCCGTTTGTTTATGGTCAGATCGCCGCCACGAATTCTTTGTCCGATGTCTATGCAATGGGCGGGCGGCCTTTAACCGCTTTAAATATTTTGGGTATGCCGGGCGAAACGGTGCCGCCAAAAGTTATTCGAGAGATATTGCGCGGCGGACAAGACAAAGTAAGCGAAGCCGGTTGCGCATTGCTGGGCGGGCATTCCATAAAAAATCCTGAACCTATCTATGGATTAGCCGTTACGGGAATTGTTGATCCAAAGAGAATGATAACCAATGCTAGAGGGCGTCCGGGTGATTTGCTGGTTCTGACAAAACCTTTGGGGACTGGCATCATCACGACCGCCATTAAACGCGGCTCAGCTCAAAAAAGCAGCGTTCGATTGGCGGTTGAAAGCATGACCAAACTAAATATACCAGGGGCAATTCTGGCGGAAAAAGGCCTGGTCAAAGCCGGAACCGATGTAACGGGATTCGGCCTGCTTGGACATCTCAAATCTCTTTGTTTGGCGAGCGGTGTGAACGCGAAAATTTATGCGCGGAAACTGCCGGTTTTGTCGCGGGAAGTTTTTGGCCTGATTGCCTCCGGCTGCGTGCCTGGAGGAACAAAAGAAAACCTGCGGTATGCAGAGAAAAATGTGCTTTGGAAAAATGTTGCGCCTGATATGCGCTATTTGCTCGCGGATGCACAAACGAGCGGGGGCTTATTGCTTTGCGTGCATCCAAAACAGTTGTCGAGAGTTCAAGATATTTTGCGTCAGCACAATTGCCTTTCAAATGAAGTGATAGGCGAATTAACCGAAACGAATAGCACCAGGAAATTGATGGAAGTTGAAGGTTAGTATGGCGGACAAGCGGAACATTCCAGCGGTCGAGTTGGTGTTGCAACACTTGAAGAATTCCTCATTGCCCCGGCCCGTGCTCACACAAATCGTCCGGCGGGAATTGGAGAATTATAGGAAATTGGAAAAGGTGCCTGAACTTTCCGATATTTTAGAAAATTTGAGCGGGAAGGCAAAAGAAGCGCAACGACGGAGATTCCAGCCGGTCATAAACGCAACTGGAATTCTTTTGCACACCAATTTAGGGCGTTCACCGCTTTCTCGCTCGGCGAGCCAAATCGTTCAAGAGGTGGCGGAAGGATATTGTAATTTGGAATTTGATTTGGTTAGCGGCCAGAGAGGAAAACGGGCTGGATATGTGGAGGAGTTGCTGGCCATGCTTTGCGAAGCGGAAGCGGCAACGGTGGTGAATAATTGCGCGGCTGCCCTGGTGTTAGTCCTGCGCCATTTCACTAAGGAAAAGCCGGAAGTAATCATTTCGCGCGGCGAGCTAGTCCAGATTGGCGGGGGATTTCGCATTCCAGAGATACTGGAAGCGAGCGGCGCAAAGCTCAAGGAGGTCGGCACAACCAATAAAACAGCAGTCCAGGATTATGCCCGCGCCATCACCAGCGCCACGGGGCTCATTCTTAAGGTGCACCAAAGTAATTTTGTTATGATGGGTTTTGTGGAATCGGCCAGCACGAGTGAGCTCGCCAAAATTGCGCGCGAAGCAAAAGTACCATTGGTAGAGGATTTGGGGAGCGGCGCTATTTGTCAAACGAACGTGGTTAAGGGGTTGGCCCAGGAACGCACTCCCCAACAGTGTCTCGGATCAGGCGCTGATTTGGTGTGTTTTAGCGGTGACAAACTTTTCGGCGGACCTCAAGCCGGAATTATTGCCGGCAAAAAATCGCGGGTCGAGGAAGTGAGCCGCAATCCGCTATTTCGCGCGTTGCGGTGTGACAAGCTCATTTTGAGCGCTTTGCAGGCCACGGCGGAAGCATATTTAAGCAATGGCGCCTGCAGCAGCTCAAATGTGTTGTTGTGGCAAATGATGCAAATTTCAGTTGAAGAATTGGAACAGCGAGCCCGCTCGATCATAGAAAAGGTTAAAAACTCCAAATTGCAAATTCAGTTCGCTACCGTGATCTCGAGCATGGGAGGCGGGACCTTGCCCGAATCAGAAATACCTTCAGCAGGGCTGCAAATATCAGCCACACAGGAATCGCTCGAAAGCATCGCCACTAAGCTGAGATTGCGCCAACCAGCAATTATTGGACGTATCCATGAAGATAAATTGCTATTGGATTTGCGCACGGTTTTTCCGACTCAGGATGCAATTCTGATCCAGGCTTTGGAGAGTATTTGAACCTGCTGAACGCAGGCCGAATGGAGTTTAAAAATGAATAATTTCAAAGGTGAAATCGAACCATAGTTTGTTGAATTCCATTTGAATTTGGGGCGGATCAAACGTTCCTTTGAACCAATAGATTTCATTGCGAGAAGTGACCAACCCGCAAATTTCCTGAAAAACTTCCGCATCCAACCCGATAATATGATAGCGGTTTTTGCGCAGCTCCTCCTTCTGCATGGATTTGGCTAAATCCGCCGCGGCAGCCGCGGATTTTTTTATAATCCAGATGACCGCGTCAGGAGCTTTGACGCTCAGTTTGTGCAACTTCTGCACGCCGCACTCCCCGCATTCGACCCACAGAACCGGACGCAGTTCGTAATCCAATTGCACCAAGTCCGGCACGAACGGAATGGCGGGGTTATGCAAATTGATTTCCACCTGCAGCCGCTCGCGAAAGAAAAGAAGATACCCGATTAACTTAAGCACGACATGCGTGATCGTTTCTGTTTCCTGCTGCCCAATGATAATTTTGCTCGGAAATGGCCGCTGCCGCTCTTCGCTGGTAATGCTGAAGGTGTACTTGCCAGCCATGAGTGTTAATCTGTTTCAACCAACACAGGCATGCCGACCCAGACCAATTGCAGCAAATATTCCGCATTCCAGTTAGCCAGTCGAAAGCAACCATGGGATTCGGTCCGGCCAACTTGCTCGGGCTTGGGCGTGCCATGAATGCCGTAACCAGGTTTGCTCAAACCAATCCAGGCGGTGCCGACGGGATTATTAGGCCCGGGAGGAATTACCAATTTCCGACCAATCTCCCGCCCTTCCGCCGACTCCGGAAAATTATCGGGGTCGAAAACGTAGTTGGGGTTGGGGGCAAGTTTCGTTACAACGAGGGCGCCGACGGGGCGTTTTTCCACTTTTTGAGCAATGCTGCACGGGAAATGGGCCAGCAAATTTGTTTGGGCGTCAAATGCCTCGAGAATTTTAGCCGAGAGTTGGATTCGCACAAAAGCCGCTTTGGATCTTGGGACTCTTCGTTCTGCTTCTGGAATCTTAACCAATATGCCGGGCGATATATTCGTCCAATTGACGGCGGGGTTAAGTAACTTAGTAAAGTAAATGCTGGTGTGTCCTTTTTCTGCCAGCATTTCGGGAACGCTCTCATAATCGAGCCGTTCTAACTCAGACTTACCCAGCCAGGTGTCAGGAATTGAAACCAACCTGGTCAGATCGTCTGAGGAGATGAGATATTGGACGTAAATGGGCTCCGCCAATGAAAGCCGCGCCCGCGTGGCGGAGTCAAAATCTCCTGTTTCCGGCAGACGCTCCATTTTTTGGAAAGCGCGCAATGCGCTCCGGGTTTGGGCTCCGTTCACACCATCGATGCAGCCGCAGGAAATGCCAATTCGATCCAATGCCAACTGCGCTTCGAAAATGGTTTGAGCATTCAAATTTTGCTTGGTCGAGGCGGCAGGCGGATTGGTTTTGGGTGAGTTGGATGGTGGCGCCCCTAAATCGGGAATGGAAGTCGATTTGCGTGCGATGGAGGGAGGAGAATTCGTTTGAACTTGTGGAGTTGTGGGGCGCCATAAACTTTTCAACTGAGCCCACTCTCTTTCCACAAAATCTCTTTTTTGTGTCCAAAGATAATAACCCGTTCCAGCTAGCGCAAAGAGGATGACGAGCCAGATCCAACCTGAACCTCCTTTGGTTTTCCTGGACTTGGCACCGCGCGCGTGCAAAGCAACATATTTGACCTTCGAAGCCATGCGGAAACAAACAATCTCATCGCTGGCGTTAGAAAGTCGAGCATAAGCTTAGGCTGGCTCGATTGGCCTTGGCCAACTAAGACGTATCAGTAAACCGTGTCCAGATCGAGCGTTTCGTCTGTAGGCGGGACAAAGCATGCGAGACAAAGTGACACATTCAAAACGGGAGTTGCTCTTTGGACCACGCTGATAGTCGATATCTGGCATCTAATGGATGGTCAATTAGCAAAAGCTTTGCGCTTCGCGTCCTGACGTAATTGCACCTCAGAGTTTTCGATAGGTGGCTAGACTTTTTACCAAAAAGAGGCAAGTTCTGTCATCCCTCTGGCAATATCTAACCTGTAGCGAAGGCCGATTTTCCAGAACACATTGCGGCCTGTGCAGTTATCAGGCTCGGTTTATGCTTGGATATATTCAAGCTTATCCTTGAACCAGTTATAAATGACCTCGGCAAGAAAGGCTGCCCTTTGATTATGACATTTTGGAAACATTTTTATTTATGGATGGCAGTTGCGGTTGGCATGGCTATCCCCTGCGCGGCAGCGAATTCAGACCTTCTTATAAATGAGATCATGTTCCATCCCGCTTCTGAGAATACGCTGGAAGAATTTGTGGAAGTTTATAACCACGGAAGCACTCCTATTAATTTGCTGGGCTGGCGCCTAACCGCCGGTGTCTTTTTCACAAATACCACAAGTGTCGTCGTTCAACCTGGTGATTATTATGTTTTTGCGGCTGATTTGGCCACCTTTCAAGCCAAACACCCGGGCGTCACGAACGTGGCAGGAGGCTGGCGCGGCATTTTGAGCCGAAGCGGTCAAAAAATAGAACTCACTGACCCTTCAGGGAAAGTCCAGCAGAGTTTGCGGTATGCCGATGACGGTGACTGGGGTGTTCGTGAGAAAGACGCAGTGGACTTTGGCCATAGAGGCTGGCATTGGACGGGAGGAGCTGACGGCAAGGGCAAGAGTTTGGAGCTGCGGAACCCTGGAATGCCATATCAATATGGACAGAACTGGGGAAGCAGCATTCCGGACGGGGGTACCCCTGGAAAGGCAAACTCTTTGCTGAGCACGAATATTGCGCCAATGGTCCTAAACACTCGACATTACCCATTAATCCCAAAATCCACCCAAACCGTTACAATCAATTCATTGGTTTTAGACGAAAAGAAGGCCGGTGTTCGAGTTACGCTCCATTACAGATTGGATGGCGTTGCTGCGTTTACCTCCGCAACCATGTTCGACGATGGAGCGCATGATGATGGCTTGGCCAATGACCAAATTTACGGGGTGGTTTTGCCAGCCTTTCCAAACAATTCATTGGTCGAATATTATGTGGAAGCAGCAGATGCGGAAGGGTTGACCCGCACTTGGCCAGCGCCCGCGCTGATTGATGGAAGTGTCAGCCAAACGGTCAATGCCTTATTCCAAATCGATGACACCCAATACACAGGCAGCCAGCCGCTGTACAAAGTTTTGATAACTGCCAATGAGCTTGCCGAACTAAAACAGATCAATGCAGGGACACCGGCCCCGCCCTACCCAGCCTCGGACCAAACCGAAAGCCATGCTTCCTTCAACGCCACATTCATCAGCGTGGATGGAACCGGCTCCGAGCTGCATTACCAGGTAGATATTCGCAATCGCGGCAACGGCAGCCGAAGTAAATCGCCCCAAAGTTATCGGGTGGATTTTCCCAATTCCGACCCGTGGAAAGGGATTGTTGCAATTAACCTCAACACCCAGTTCACCCATAGCCAATTATTTGGGAGCGTTCTGTACCGGCGCGCAGGCTTGCCCACACAAGAATCGCGCGCTGTCCAAGTGCGGGTGAATAATCAAAACCTCGCGCCCAGTTCCTCTCCTTCGTACGGTTTTTATGTGGCCAACGAAGTGTTGGACAGCAATTTTGCCAAACACGATTTTCCTTTGGATAACGGAGGGAATGGTTATCGCGGAATCCGCATGCAACCGCCCGGCGCTGACTTGCATTACCTCGGGGAAAATCCTGATTTGTACCGAGTTAACTATTTCAAACATACAAATACGGCTGAGGATGATTGGACCGACTTAATCGAACTAACCCGTGTGCTGAGCAACTCGCCAGATTCCAGTTATGTGAACGATGTCAATCGAGTGGCGAACGTCGATCGTTGGATGCTCTATTTCGCGCTCGAAGCGATGGATGATAATCAGGAGACGAACCTGGCCAATTCAAACGATGGCAACGGAGAAGGTGACGATTATTATTTGTATCGGGGGAAGAAAGACACCCGCTTTAACATAGTTCCATACGACTTGGATACAATATTGGGCCAGGGAGATACTCCAGGAAATGCGACAGACAGCATTTTTCGCATGGTTAAGGTGCCAGTGCTTAACCGCTTCATGCATCAGCGCGAGTTTGCGCCTATTTATTACCGGCAGCTCAAAGAATTGGCTGACAAACTTTATGCTCCCGAGAATTTCAATCCATTGGTTGATGAAACATTGACTGGTTTAGTGCCCAATTCCGTGATGGAAAGCATTAACAACTTTGCCGCCGAACGGCGCGCTTTTGTGCTATCGCAAATTCCTGTGGCTATCACAGTCAGCAACACCTTGCCGGTTTTGGATGGTTATCCGCACACAACAAGTTCCACCGTTTCCTTGCAAGGAAGCGCCAATGCAATAACGACGCGCACGATTCAAGTAAACGGCGCGCCAGCAACTTGGGACGCGTTTAGCGCGACTTGGACGGTTTCACAAGTGGCCCTCCAGCCAGGAATCAACCGTATCCAAGTGGAGGCGTTTGATGGGTCCGGTGGCCTGACAGACAGCGTTGGATTCGATGTTTGGTATGACAAAGGCTCGAGCACATCAGTGAGTGGGACATTGAGCGGAGACACTCATTGGACAGCGGATAGCGGGCCATACAATTTGTCCGGCGCGGTAACCGTTCCAGCGGGATCTGTTTTAACCATTGATCCTGGAACGAGCGTTTATTTTGCAAGCGGGGCGACACTCACAATCTCAGGACAACTTCTGGCGGAAGGGACCCATTCTCAACGGATCCGCTTCACGAAAACTCCCGGGGCCACGGGAAACTGGGGTAATCTCACCTTTCGCAATCCCGACGTGGAAAGCCACCTTTTTTATGTGGATTTTGAATATGGCGGCAGCAACGGCCAAACCATACATTCGGTGGATGGAAATATATTCGTGGACTACTGCACATTTTCCAACACCACCGCGCAATATATCACGCTGGATAACTCCAGTTCGATCATCAACCACTCGGTTTTTCCAAGCACTTCAGGAGTTGAGTTAATTCATGGGTTGGGATTGCCCGTTACCGGGCATGCGATTTTCGATGGGAATTACTTTGGCACGACGACAGGTTTGAATGACATCATTGATTACACAGGCGGGCAGCGGCCAGGCGCCATTGTGCAGTTCTATAATAATATTTTTAATGGAGGAAGCGATGATCAGCTCGATTTGGACGGCACCGACGCTCATATAGAGGGCAACATCTTTTTGCATGCACATCAGTCCGCTAGCTTGGTGGACACCTCCAGCGCCATCTCTGGCGGGAGCGATTCAGGACACACTTCGCACATTACAATTGTTAGGAACATCTTTTACGATTGCGACCACGCCGCCCTGGCCAAAGAAGGCAATTACTATACAATCGAAAACAACACCGCCGTGAATATGACAGTGGCCGGCGTCAACTTCGATGAGCCTGGACGGCATGCCAGCGACGGAGTCACTCCAGGCAAAGGGGCGTTGCTCAGTGGCAACATTTTTTGGTTGACCACCAACAATTTTGAAAACGCGTACGTAAACGATCAAACCTACGGCACAGTCGATTTAAAAGTGAACCAGTCGATTCTTTCCGGCCCTGATCATTTAACCAATGGTGTGGATAATTTGAGGGCGGACCCGCTTTTCGCCAGCACGGAAAATATTACTTATCAAAACATTCGGGATCAGTTTCGTTTGCAACCAGGTTCGCCAGCGATCGGAACAGGACCCAACGGGCTGGATCGTGGCGCTCTAGTCCCCGAAGGTGCGTCAATTGGGGGAATTCCAACATCGCCAACCTATCAAACAAATCTTAATGTCACCATTGCCGGGCCAGGAATTGTTTCGTTCAAATACAAAGTCAACGATGGAGTTTACAGTGCGGAAATGCCGGTGGGCACACCCCTTATTTTGAGCAATCTGGTTAACGGCACTTACACCATTTCGGCGATTGGAAAGAACAGCGCGAACCGATGGCAAGAGAGCTCAAACGCCGCCAGCAAAACGTTTGTCGTGAACACGAGCGCTTATGCGTTGGTCATAAACGAATTTTTGGCAAGCAACATTTCGGCGGTGGCAATCAATGACGAGTTTCCTGACTTGGTGGAGCTCTATTACCAAGGCGCCAGTGCGCTTGATTTGAGCGGCTTCAGCCTTTCAGATGACCAAGCGCTCCCCCGCAAGTTCATTTTTCCAAACGGCGCCAAAATTGAACCCGGTCAATACTTGGTATTAAATGCGGATGATCGCTTTTCATCCGAAGGGTTTCATCTAGGTTTCCATTTGCAAAAAGAAGGAGGCTGGCTTGGATTGAGCGACAAGTCGGGCAAACTGGTGGACTCGGTTCAATACGGATTGCAATTGGCGGACTACTCAGCAGGGCGGCTGGCCGATGGAAGTTGGGGTTTAACAATGCCCACATTTGGAGGAGCCAATTCACCGGCGGGAGTTGGGGACGCGCATAAACTCAAAATTAACGAATGGCTCGCCGACGCTGAAACACTATTCCAAAATGGGTTTATTGAAATATATAATCCCGATCCCAGGCCGGTAAATCTGGGAAATTTTTACTTATCGGGCAATCCAGTTTCGCTGCCCGGACAAAATCAATTTCCACCATTGACCTTTTTGGCGGGGGGAGGGTTCCAATCCTTCATTACAGATGGCACCGAATCTGCCAGCGCGGTGCAGCTCAATTTCAAACTTGCCCCAGAACAAGGGGAGATTGGATTGTTCGATTCGAATCTACAGGTGGTTGATTCAGTTATTTACGGCCCGCAAACCACGGATGTAGCTCAAGGTCGCTCACCAAACGGAGACAATAGAATTATTTCGTTCGCGCAGCCGACTCCTGGCGCTAGCAATCCAGGCTCTAACGGCAGTGGCGGGAATGTGACAACGATCTCCATTGACCTGTTGAGTACAACAGCGACTTGGAAATACAACCAATCCGGCGACCAAGGCGCGACCTGGCACACCACGGCATTCAACGATTCAAGCTGGCCGTCGGGCGGAGCGCTTCTCTATGTGGAATCCGACGCCTTGCCCGCCCCGAAAAAGACTCCCTTAACTTTAGGCAAATCAACCTACTATTTTAGGGCTCATTTTCAAGTAAACACCAATTTGGCCGGTTACAAATTGCAAATGGAAACGATCATTGATGATGGCGCCATTGTGTATTTGAACGGCGCGGAAGTTTTCCGACTGGGAATGCCAACGGGGACGGTTAACTACGGCACTTACGCAACGCGAACGGTCAACAATGCGGTTTTAGAGGGGCCTTTTGAACTCCCAATGAGCGACTTAAAAGAGGGCGATAACGTCATTGCCGTGGAAGTTCACCAGGCCAACGCCAGCAGTTCCGACATTGTCTTTGGCCTGAATTTGAAAGCGGAACAGAGCGTAACAAATTCCGTAGCTGGAACTGGTCTGGTTATTTTAAATGAGGTCCTGGCAAACCACTCGATCAAAGCAGGGTATCCAGCGGACTGGGTGGAATTATACAATCCATCTACCAATAGCACCGACCTGACCGATCTCAGTTTAACGACAGATCCCGCCCAACCGCAAAAATGGGTTTTCCCCAGCAATACGGTTTTGCCAGGCAACGGATATCTTACTATTTATTGCGATCCGGCCGGGTCCTTATCGAGAACCAACACAGGATTCAGCCTCTCCGCCAGTGGCGGAGCGTTGTACCTGTTTGACAAAAGCGCGAATGGAGGCGGGCTGCTCGACGCACTTCATTATGGAATTCAGATTGCCGGGTACTCGGTGGGACGCAATGCGACCGGAACTTGGGAACTCAATTTGCCCACTCCAAACTCGCAGAATATTCCTGCGGCCACAGCCGCACCCGCACAGTTGAAAATTAACGAATGGCTGGCGTCCGGCAGCTCGGAAGATTGGTTTGAGCTGTACAATCCGGCCGCACAGCCAGTCGATTTGACCGGCTTGTATTTAACGGACGATCTGACCAAGAAAACCCAATATAGAATCCCGCCTCTCTCATTTATCGATTCCGGGGCTCACCCCTTCCTCCAATTTGTTGCGGATGGAACTCCGGGGACGGGAGCAAACCACACGAATTTTAAACTTTCTGCTTCCGGCGAAGCCATAGGCCTGTTTAACGCCAACGGCCAAGCAATTGATACGGTTGTGTTTGGCGCGCAACAATTCAATGTCTCACAAGGCCGGTTACCGGATGGCAGCTCGAATGTTGTTGCGTTCGCGATCTCTGCATCGCCCGAAGCCAGCAATTTCTTGCCGTTGAACAATGTGCTGATTAATGAAGTGCTGCCACATACTCAAACTCCCAAAGAGGGAGCCATTGAATTGTATAATAGCTCTTCTGACAGCGTATCGATCGGAGGTTGGTATTTGAGCGATTCAGAAACAAGTTTGAAAAAATTTCTGATTCCCACGGGCACATCGATTGCGCCTCGCGGCTATGCCGTTTTTTATGAAAACCAGTTTAATCCGAACCCGCAAGCAATTGATAGTTTTGCATTGAACAGTGTGTACGGGGGCACGGTTTACCTTTCCAGGACAGATGCTCAAGGAAATCTAGATGGCTATCGCAGCCAGGAAAACTTTTTGGCGGCACAGCCGGGAGTTTCCTTCGGCAGAATCCAAACAAGCACTGGAGCAAAATTCGCGGCGTTGAACAAAACAACTTTTGGTGAAGACAACCCCGCCGCGATCGAGCAGTTCCGTTCCGGCAAGGGATTAACCAACGCAAATCCAACGATAGGCCCGGTAGTGATAAACGAAATTTTTTATTACCCTCTAACGACGAGCGGCTCGACCATCCTCGAGAACACGGAGGAGGAGTTCATTGAATTGCGCAATGTGAGCAGTAATGCCGTGCCCTTCCACGATCCAGCCCGGCCGGAGAACTCTTGGAAATTAGCTCAAGCGGTTGATTTTACTTTTCCCGCGAATGCTGTCCTGAATCCAAATGCTTATGCGATCGTAGTATCGTTTGATCCATCGGCTAATTCCGCTGCGTTGCAGGATTTGCGGGCCAAATTTCAATTGCCCGGTGACGCTCTTGTCTTTGGGCCTTTTGCCAAACACTTGAATAATAGCGGTGAAACGGTGGAATTAATTGCGCCTGGCACGCCCGTTCCCGCAGGCTCACCGAACGCCGGGTATATTCCTTATTACGTGGTGGATTCGGTCAGTTACCAGAAGCAAGCGCCTTGGGCCCCAGCGCTCAACAATACGAGCCTGCAACGCGATCAAAGTGATTTATTCGGCGATGAACCGCTCAACTGGTATGCCGCAGCACCTACACCGGGAAGAACTAACAGCGCGAATAACGGCAATTTGGATTCCGATGGCGACGGAATTCCGGATGCATGGGAATCTTCTCATCAACTGAACCCGCACGATGCTTCAGATGCCGCGCTCGATTCCGATGGTGACGGCCTGAGCAATCTGCAAGAGTATATTGCTGGAACCGATCCGCACAATCCAAGCGATGCGCTGCGTTTGTTAATCGTTGGAACTGGCCCGAGTGGAACAGAACTTTCGGTGGGAGTTGTTGCGGGAAAATCTTACACGGTACAGTTTCAAGATTCGTTGGGAGGCAGTTGGACTAAATTAAAGGACATCAGTTCCGCGCCTTCGAGTGGCTTTTTCGAGTTGATAGATGCTGTGTCGGCAAGACAATTGCGCTTTTATCGCGTGATAACACCAGCCCAACCGTAGATTGGCCATTTCCGTTTGATTTTATGTGTGTGAATAGAAAAGGAATTACCTGCGCCAGCTTCCTGATTTTGGCGTGCCTTTTGTGCAGTCTTCCTTCGGTTTTCGGCCAGGGTGTTTTAATCCCAAAAGGATCAGTTTGGAAGTATTCAGATACCGGGACTGATTTGGGGACGACATGGAAAGATCCAGCATTTTCGGATTCAACATGGTCCTCCGGCCCGGCGCGATTAGGTTACGGCGGAGACGGTGAAGTAACAAAGTTAAACTACGGCCCAGATGCGAATAATAAGTATAACACCTATTATTTCCGAAAGAGCTTTAATGTGGCCGATCCGGCTGCATTTCCGGTGCTTAATCTGGGCGTTCTGCGGGACGATGGAATTATCCTCTACCTGAACGGAAACGAAATTTATCGGGATAACATGCCTCCCGGGGCGGTCACCTACTCCACCTTGGCCTCAGCGGTAGTTGGTGGAGCAGATGAGCAGACATATTTGTCAGCGCAGATTAGCGGGAAATTTTTGGTTTCCGGCGTCAATGTTTTGGCCGCGGAAGTGCACCAAGCCAATGCTTCCAGCAGTGATATCTCTTTTGATTTGCTCGTCAAAGGAAGCAATGTGCCTCCGGTGATCACGCTTACTGCGCCTGCCAATGGCGCAAAGATAGGCTTTGGCACGGATATTCTGATTTCAGCAAATGCAACCGATGCGGATGGAACCATTGCTTTGGTTGAATTTTATGACGGCGCCAACAAATTGGGCGAAGCGGCATCCGCTCCTTTTAATTATAATTGGGTCAATGCGCCAGAGGGATCGCATAGCTTGACTGCCGTCGCAACCGATAACGAAGGTACTGCCACCACTTCGACTCCAGTTACGATTACAGTGAATAATAACAGCGCGTTAGCCATTCAATCTTTGCTGGCATCGCCGAGTTCCGTAACCGTTAATTTTAATAAATTGTTGGATGCCGCGACTGCGTTGGATCCGCACAATTATTCTTTTGACGGCGGATTAGAGGTTTCCAGCGCGAATTTTGGATCCGCTTCGAATGTGGTAGTGCTGAGCACTTCACAATTAATTCCCGGAAAAGTGTACACGCTCACGGTTAATAATGTAAAAGACGGCACCGGGACGGCGATTGCCGCGGGTTCCAGCGCAACCGTCAGCTTGGCGCCCTATCGACCTGTCGTAATCGGAGGGGGCTCTGCTTCCACCAATTTAACGGCGAATGCGGGAGGCTATGATTTAGTTGGCGGCGGGAGCGACATTGGAAACTCCGCTGATCAATTTTTCTTTTCGTACCAGCCAGTGACTGGAAACTTTGATTTGCAGACCAGGGTGGAAAAGTTGCTGGCCACCGATGTTTGGGCTAAAGCGGGCTTGATGGTGCGCGAGACATTGGATCCAGGTTCCAGATTTGCATCGATTCTTAGTACGCCCAGTTTAAGTGGGACGTTCATGGAATATCGCAACACTGCCTCCGCCGCCGCGGTCATCGGCAACGGAGCGCCGGTGAATTTCCCCGCTGGATGGATACGGCTGCAAAGGTCAGGCAATACTTTCAACACCTTTACCAGTTTTGATGGCAAGAATTGGAAAAAGCTCGGCAGCATCACAATGTCGATGGCTTCTTCATGCTACTTTGGACTTTGTCTTTCCAGTCACAAAAGCGACCAGCCTGCTACTGCCTCTTTTCGCGATATGGGACCGGGCATTGGCCCAGTCACTTCCACTTTGCTTTCCCCTTACGAACCGGCGGGACCATCCAGCCGCAAAACAGGCGTTGCCATTACTGAAATTATGTACAAGCCGGCGCCACGAGCAGATAACGCCCAGCTTGAATATGTAGAGTTGTTTAACTCAAATCCGTTTTACGAAGATATTACCGGTTGGCGCATTGGCGGGGACATTCAATTTACATTTCCGACCAACACCGTCCTGCAAGGAGGCCAGTACCTTGTGGTGGCCAAATCACCGCAAGATGTAATGAAGGTGTACGGCATAACCAATGTGATTGGCAGTTATGCGGGCAGTTTGAAAACCTCTGGCACGATCGATCTAACCACACGCGAGAATGGTTTGGTTCTGCATATTTCATACGATAACTCAGCGCCCTGGCCTGTGGGAGCTTCAGGTGAAGGACACTCGATCGTTCTGGCCCGCCCCTCTCACGGGGAAGGTTATCCTGAAGCATGGTCATTGAGTGATGTAGTTGGGGGCTCACCTGGGGTTGGTGAAGCGTGGCGCTTTTCGCCATTGCGCAATGTAGTCGTTAATGAGTTGTTGGCTCACTCGAACCCACCACTCGTGGATTTTGTCGAACTTTACAATCATTCCAACCAGGACGTGGATTTGGCCGGGTGCGTCTTGACCGATGACGCGCAAACCAACAAGTTTACGTTTGCAACCGGTAGCATCATTCCCGCTCGGAGTTTTGTTAGCTTGGATGAGAATCAGTTGGGCTTTTCCTTGTCTGGATCTGGAGAGACGATCTATTTGAAATCGCCTTCGGGTGACCGCCTGCTGGACGTGGTAAAATTTGGGGCGGCAGCACCTGATGTTTCTTATGGCCGATTTCCCGATGGGGCAACGGAATTTTATCCGCTGGCTTCGCGGACGCCCGGCGCGGCCAACGCCCAACCTTTGCGCAGCGATGTTGTAATCAATGAAATCATGTTCAATCCCATTTCAGAGTCAGCGGACGATGAATATGTTGAATTATACAATCGAAGCGGGGCAAGCGTCGATCTTTCCGGATGGAAATTCACGTCGGGAATCAAATATACCTTCCCACCAGGAACACAGCTTCCCGCGGGCGCTTATGTCGTGGTCGCGCATAATCCAGCTCAACTAAAAGCCAATTATACTAACTTAACCGATGCCAATGTTTTTGGAGCTTTTGACGGCTCTTTATCAGGCAAAGGAGAACGGCTGGCGTTGGCAAAGCCATTCTCGCAGATCAAAACGAATGCCAGTAATACAATCTCTACGAACATCGATTACGTGGTGGTGGACGACGTTAATTTTCGCGCGGGCGGGCGGTGGGGCCGGTGGATCGCGGGAGGCGGCAGCAGTTTGGAATTGAAAGATCCTGCCGCAAATGGCCGCTTAGCTGCCAACTGGGGCGACAGCCTGGAGACTCAAAAATCCCAATGGACCACCATTCAAGCCACTGGCGTCCTGGATAATGGATCGGGGACGGCCAATCGTCTGGAGGTGACCATGCTGGGCGAAGGGGAATGCTTGTTAGATAATGTCGAAGTCCTTACAGCAACTGGAACAAGTGTTCTGGCCAATGGCAATTTTGAAGCTGGGCTAGGCTCTTGGGTGCCGCAAGGTGATCATGTTCAAAGTACGCTTGAAGCTGGCGCGGGAATTGATGGTTCCAATGCTTTGCATATTCGCGCCACGGCACGTGGTGATACTGGAGCGAATCGAATTCGAGTTGCTTTAACCACTGCTCTCCCCTCGGGCCAGACTGCCACTATTCGAGCGCGCGTGCGCTGGCTGGCGGGCTGGCCGGAATTGGTTCTGCGGCTGAGCGGGAATTTCTTGGAAGCTACGGGCCGAATGCAAGTGCCCGCGAATTTAGGGACCCCAGGCGCGCCAAACAGCATTTTAAGCGCAAAGGTGAGCCCGGCAATTTACGAGGTAAAGCCATTCCCAATATTGCCTGCCGCCAGCCAGCCTATGCTGGTAACAGCGCGTGTTCAAGACGCAACCGCCCTCAGCCGATTGGACCTGAATTACCGGGTCGATCCAAACACCACTTACAGCACTCTCGCGATGAAAGATGATGGAACTGGCGGCGACGAAATCCAAGGTGACGGAATTTATACCGCCACGATTCCCGGGCAAGCGGCGGGAACGATGGTTGCATTTTATATAGAAGCGTCCGACTCCAAAAATAATGTTGCGCGCTTTCCGGACGATGCTCCTAATCGCGAATGCCTGGCTCGTTTTGGAGAAAATCCTAAAGTATCCAGCTTCGGCACCTACCATATGTGGCTTTCGCAAAAATCGGTGAACGATTGGGTAAGTTTGCCTAGCTTAAGCAACGAACGGCACGACGGCACATTGGTCGCGGGTGATTATCGTATCATTTATAACATCTCCGGGAAATACGCCGGCAGCCCGTATCACCAGGGTTTTCCTTCGCCAGTTGCAAATTATTGCCACTACTCGTTGGAAATGCCGCTGGACGATCTTTTCCTCGGGACGGAGAATTTTAACAAAATTCACGCGCCAGGAAATGATCCATGGGGCGATGATACTTTGCAAAGGGAACAAACCGGATATTGGATGGTAAGGCAAATTGGACTGCCCTGGAACTACCGCCGCTTTGTAAATGTGTTCGTGAACGGGAATCAGAATCAGGCGGGCAAATTGATGGAAGATGCGCAAACACCAGGCTCTGATGTGATTTCGGAATATTTTCCGGACAACAAAGACGGCGATTTGTACAAGCTGCAACCGTGGTTCGAGTTCGATAATGTCACAGTTTCTGGAGGAAGCGGCGCCGGTTTCAATAATGTTTCATGGTGCGTAATGAATGACTTTCGCACAACAGGGGGAGCGCGAAAGCTGGCCCGTTATCGCTATAATTATTTGACCCGGGCAGCCCATGGGACGGCGAATGATTACACCAACGTATTTAATTTAATTGATGCTGCTATCAGCCCGGCTTCCACCATCACGGCAAACATGAACAACGTCGCCAACATGGAAGAGTGGATGCGGATCTTCGCGGTCGAGCACGCGGTAGGCAACTGGGATAGCTTTGGCAATGTGAACGCCCAAAATATGTACGGTTATATCCCTGAAGGCGGCAAATGGAACTTGCTCATTTGGGATTACAACATCATTCTCGGCGTCGGCAGTGACGGCCCAACCGGAGACGATTTGTTCAAATATCAGGGAGCGGATAATAACATGGGAAAAGTTTACGCGGCCCCCGAGTTTAAACGCGCGGCCTGGCGCGCCTTTAAAGATATTGTGAATGGTCCAATGATTAACACGAATGTGGAACCGATGTTGGACGCCAAGTATGCAGCCATGGCCGCAAATGGCGCTCCGATTAGCACTCCAGACGCGGTAAAAACCTGGATTCAATCCCTTTCCAGCACAGTGGGATCCGAAGCTTGGAATTCACGTGACTTGAAGTCGCGGCC
>JADMIO011667534.1_pt1 | contig 80317 bp, 70 predicted proteins | sample 8958161 | NCBI WGS metagenome assembly JADMIO01 (sample SAMN16585339, study PRJNA669376) | soil metagenome | isolation source: Crop rotation soil | place: USA: Cullars Rotation, Alabama | collected 2011 | reverse complement strand
CCGCGACTTCAAGTCACGTGAATTCCAAGCTTCGGATCCCACTGTGCTGGAAAGTACCAAGGAACATCCGGCTTTTCAATTAACGCTCCAGGTTAATTTCATCAGCGGAACCGGTGGCGAAGAAATAACCAGGTTCGTAGGATCGGAAGGGGTGATGGATGTAATGGGCAACGATATCAATATCCGTCACAGCCTCATGCCGGAGGCACCGGGATTTGATGGCTATGATTCAGTCTTTACTTTTTCCAAAAAGATGCAGGAAGAGATGAGGAAGGACTATGCTGCAAAATGGACAGAAGCCCAGAAGAAGAGTCCGACCAAAAAAGATGTGGTATTCAAGGCGCCGGATAATTATGATGAACATCTCGACCACTTTACCAATTTCTTCGATGCGATGAGGGGCGGAAAGCCAGTAGTGGAAGATGCTACTTTCGGTCTAAGGGCAGCAGGACCCGCACTGGCCTGTAATGAAAGTTATTTCGAGAAGAAGATCATCAAGTGGGATCCGGTGAATATGAAGTTGGTGTAGTGATTATAGTGATGGGGTCTCATCTTGCCTGATAAAATTGAGCCAGCACTGAATTCAGTCCTGGCTCAATCATTTGTATATGGGGATCCTTAATTTTTCGGGAAGTTCGGATCAGCTTTTACTTCTTCGATCTGTTGGGTGTGGCGGTTGCTATGGGCGCCCATGAATAAGATCATCTGGTAGCTGTCAAATGAACCGACCGGTAGCGTCAATACATGATTTCTTAAATCCGCATCAGTCGTATTTACATAGGCGATCAGCTTCTCCCTGGAATCCCTGAATGAGGCTATTGCGTCTGCCAGGGATTTAAATGGAGAGTTTTGCGGTTCCAGCGGTGCCATTGTTTTTATTTTCTGGGTGCGGTTTTCAATCATTTGCACTACTTGTTCATCTGTCGCTTTGATCTCACTGCGTTTTTCGGGATTGGCTGCCTGTTTCAAAGCGCCATCCGTCATTTTCCAAAGCATTTGTTCCGTGACGGCGATGTGTTTTACACACTCTGCAATACTCCACCGATCAGGTGCTGGTTTAAAATTTAGTTGAGCATCACTCATACCCAACAGCGAATTAAAAACGCCAGCCTGGGTTTTTGATAGCAGATCGGCTGCAGACTTTCGTTCCTGGTCCGTTATCGGAGACTTTGAATTCGTAAATGCAAACAGGACCAGTGCCGTTGCCACAATAGAAAGCTTTCTCATATACTGATATTTTAGAGGTTAGATAAATGAATTCCGGTTTAGAAGGGCGGGAAAAGAAAGGGAGAAAAAGTTACGTAATTTTTTTAATTTTTAACCAGCAAGTTCGTGCAATAGTTGCTGGAAATCATTGAACTCTTTTCTGTATTTTCAATGATCAGTGACAGCATGGAAAGGATTTAACGTTAGACGATCTAAAAATAGAAGAATGATGCTATTTGGAGAAACCTTTAGATTTTGTGATGATCAAACTTCTGACTGCTCCTCTTTTATTCCTCCTCCTCGCAGGCGCTGTTGAAGCGCAGCAACCTGATATTGACAGGCTGCGACGCGGGCTTCTCATCGCGGAAAACGATACAGCGAAACTGGTCATGCTCAGCCTGATCACTGAAGCCTACAATGAAATAAGACCAGACAGCACACTTTATTTCGCAGAAGAACTCCTGGCCCTATCCCGGAAACTAAAGCTCAGGTTGAATGAGGCCTATGCGCTTGATCAAAAAGCGTATGCCTATTTGAATATGGGGAACTATCCCAATTCCTTGCAAACCTACCTTGCCGGACTATCGCTGGCTGAGGATCCAGAGAGTGAAGAAAATGTTCTTCCCCAACATTATCTTTTACCCAACCGGTTTCTTAAACCCCCGGTTTCGGCTCACACACAGCGACTCGTCATCCTCGCCAGGATCACCCATTATATCGGGATCCTGTACGGGACCACCAACAATTTTAAAAGGGAACTATATTATTATTTTAAGGCAAAAGACCTGACCGAACAAGTTGGCAATTTATCTGCGCTATGTCCTATATACTCCACCATGGGAAGGGCTTATTTATCGCTGAAGAATACAGACTCAGCTTTGATCTGTGAGCAAAATTCATATGATCTGGCCATGTCAACAGGATATAAAAAATACCTGGGAAGTATTCTCCTGAATTTTGGGAGAATTCAAGCAACCCTCGGTAACAAGAAGGATGCAATTGGTTTTTTCAGGAGGGCTGTAGATACCAGCATTGAGCAGAAATATCTCCGTGGTGCGGTGGCGAGCTATCTGCAACTGGCTGAGCTTTATAAAGGAACGGATAAACAGGATTCAGTATTCGATTGCATTAAATCGGCATTTGAATTGGCAAAGTACCAAAACGTACCCAGTCTATTATTGAGATGCTATGGCGCCCTGTCAGGGTATTACGCTTCATTGAAAAAAGCTGATAGCGTGATAAAATATCAGGGCTTGATCATCAAATTGAACGATAGCATCTTCAACTCAAAGCAGACCCAACTATTTCAAACAATAGATTTTGATGAGGAAAAAAGGCGGCAGGAACAAATTGTTCAACAAAAGGAATATGCAAGTAAGATAAGGATCTACCTATTGGCTACCGCTCTCGCTATTGTTTTCCTGGTTGCTTTTTTGCTATATCGAAACAATCGTCGGAAAAAATTGGCAAATGCATTGCTTACCCGTCAGAAAGAAAAGGTTGAGCAGGCGCTGAAGGAACTAAGAAATACGCAGAATCAACTTATTCAATCTGAAAAAATGGCATCCCTTGGCCAGCTAACTGCCGGCATTGCGCACGAAATTCAAAATCCTTTGAACTTCGTAAATAATTTCTCCGATCTGAATGTGGAGCTGATCGAAGAAATGAATGTGGAATTGAAAGTGGGAAATCCGGATGCGGCTGCTAACATTTCCAGGGATATTTCACAAAATGAACAAAAGATCAATTACCACGGAAAAAGGGCGGACATCATCGTGAAGTCAATGCTTCAGCATAGTCAGGGCAAAGGAGTAATTGAATTGACTGATGTCAACGCGCTGGCTGAAGAATATTTGAAATTGGCCTATCATGGATTTCGGGCAAAGGATAAATCGATGAGTAGCGCACTGGGGGTATCCAGCATTACAATAAGAACCGATTTTGATCCCTTTATTGGGGAGGTTTATATCAACGCGCAGGATATTGGCAGGGTTTGCCTCAGCCTTTACAACAATGCATTTTACGCGGTTGCGTCAAAGAAAAATCAAAGGAGTGATCCATTTGAGCCTGTTGTTTTGGTGTCGACGAAATTGGTAGATCACCATGTTGAAATGCGGGTGAAAGATAATGGTGTCGGTATTCCCCCCAAAAATCTGGACAAGATCTTCAATCCGTTCTTTACAACGAAACCGACCGGGGAGGGAACCGGTTTGGGTCTATCTCTGGCCTACGATATCGTGAAGGCCCATGCGGGGGAGCTGACCGTTACCAGTGTTGAAGGGGAAGGTTCTGAATTTGTGATCCGGATGCCAGTGAAAAGGTGATGATAAATAATGATCGGGAGAAATCATATGAGGAGGGTCTTGATTGCTAATTTTGAAATATGAGGAGGTTCCTGGTCTTTTTGTTTGCAATAATATCAGCAATTTCTGGCTTTTCGCAGGTCGATAGCCTGTCAGGAATTTCATCGGTATCTGAAGTTCGTCATTTCTCCAAATTTTATCTGAAGTTTTATACGGGTTATGGATTCCTTTCTCCCGGGTCCTACAGAATTCAATCCAACAATACGGTCAGCTTTTTTGATCAGGTTACCGGCTATCACGATACAACAGTTCAAAGTCAGGGGAAAAAGGGTATAGGGCAGGGCATCAGGGTGGGAGGAGGGATCGGCTATGTGCTCAATGATTTCCTGAATCTTGGAATAGACCTGGAATATGGAAGAAGCGGAAGCATGAAGAATTCGCTCGGAACCCAATTAGGGCCATACGATCATGATTCAGTTTCGGATAGAATGAAATATGAAGTGCTGACGATCACACCCTGCATAATTTTTAAAGTTCTGGCCAAGCCAAATTATTTTTTCTATAACAAGCTGGGAATTTTATTTACCCTTCCATTTGACCTTCACACATCCGGGAAGACGGCCCATTCGAGATCAAATTTATGGCCGCCAATGGCAGGGGACAGCGTAAACTCCAACCTGTCTCTTGACCACAAGAATTATGACGGTACCTATCGCCTGAAGTTAGGGATAGGGTTCAATATTGCATTCGGCCTCAATATGCGGATCAATGACCGGATGAGATTCCTTGGAGAACTTTTTGGAAATTTTTCGGCGCTGGTCCCCTCAACCTCGACCATAGATCGGAGAATTACTGAACAATTTTTTTCCTACAACCCCATTTATGATAACGGTTCGCCTCCATTGCTGCTATATTACGAACAAAATGCAAGCACGCATATTACCTACGAAAAGATCATTACTGAATATCACAAAGGCGGTCCCACAGCCCGTCTGTATGAATCTGTTGAATTCCCTGCAAATGATCCCAATCCGCATTTCACCTATAAGGAAAGCGACAAGCGATTTACTGCGAATATGAATTCGCTGGGACTGAGCCTCGGCATTATTTACAGGTTGTGATTTTTTATATAAGGAAGAAAAAGGCGCCGTTCAATAACAACGGAATGAAGCAGCCTCTTTAAAAGAATATATGTTCAAATCGAATGCGATAAAGATCATTTTGCTGGTTTCAACATCCTTACTTTGTTTGACAAACGCCTGGTGTCAACTCACTTACCCGGGACAAAAGTTATCGGAAGCAAGGAAATCAGAGATTCTTACATATCACCATAATAAAAGTGTGATGAAACCGGCGGTCAGGCCCGGAGGATTTTCTATTCATGCTGCAACCGCCGGAAAGAGCGAAAATAAGGTATGGCAAAAGTTATTTCTAAAGTTGATCGGCGGCTATGGATTAGTTACCCCTGGTTCTTATACCGTTTCTTCAAAGAATCAGTTTGCCTGGACGGAGTCGGATGGGAATTCATTCACGAACCTGGACACACTTGTAAAGACACAGGCCAGAAAAGGTTTGGGGTACGGTCTCCAGGGAGGATTGGGGTTAGGTTATATTCAAAATGACTTCTTGAATTTTGGCCTTGATATTGTTTATGTGCCGGGGAAAGGCGTGAAAAATAGTTTAAGAACGTTTGTAAGAAACAGTGTTTACGAAGAAGCATCGGACGAACTCGAGTACGCTTTGGTGACATTGACACCCCACGCGATCTTCAAGGCCCTGGCAAAACCAAAGTATTTTCTTTATAATAAACTGGGCGTATTGCTGACCGTCCCTTTTACATTAAAAACTAAAGGAAATTCCAGGTCATCTGAATTGTCCGAGTTTCCACACTCATTTGTATTCATTGACAATGTCTATTACCCGGATGTTTTATTCAGTATCCTTGGCGAGGAAGCTTCAACGTATTCAACCGATTATAAAATGTCCCTCGGAGTTGGTGTAAATATCGCTTTTGGGATCAATTTTCGTGTCAACAATAAGACAAGAGCTTTTGCAGAGATCTTCGGAAATTATTCGGCCTTAACCCCGTCCAGCTTTATATCCTCCTCTTACACCATCAGCCAATCGCTGAGTATTATAGACTCTACCAATTTCCACCTCGAAATGGCGTCAAAAACAATTGCTAATACCAGCGGTCATACGACTTACAAGCGGGGTGGTGTGGTAGGAATTACCGGGTCTCAATACGAGGATCTGGGGATCGACGCCGAAGGGTATAGACAAATAAGAGCGACCGTTCGCGGCACTGCACAGAAATATGTGATTAACATGAGTACCCTGGGAATTAATGTCGGGCTGGTCTATCGGTTTTAGAATTCATTTCAACTCAAGGACAACAACGGAAAATGCGGGTATTTTCAGGATGATCGTTGAGCCCGAAGCCCTGAACGCAGTATAATCGACGGGTCTGATCCTCTTTGGGTTATCAAAAGAATTATAATTTTGTATTTTGTTCGAGGTGAGTATCCTGCCGGTTACCGATCCGAATTTCAGGTCTTTTAATTCGATTGTAATATCCTGCGCGGCGTTAGCATCAATATTTACCACCGATATGTGCGATACTCCATTTTTATCTTTTGATGCCGAAGCAGAGATCGCTTTCAATCGATCATTTCCCATTTTGTAGTCATTGCTGCTAACGGTACATGGAAGCATTAATGCATCCTGGTGTACGCTGTACATCTCCATTACATGGTAGGTGGGCGTCAGCACCAGTTTTTCTTCGTTGGTCAATATGACAGCCTGCAATACATTGATCGTCTGTGCAAGGTTTGCCATCCTTACACGATCGCAGTGATTATTAAAGATATTCAGGGTGGTTCCGGCAATCATTGCATCGCGCATTGTGTTTTGTTGAAACAGGAAAGCTCTGTTGGTTCCAGGCTCTACCTCGTACCAACCTCCCCATTCATCCACCGCAATCGCAACCTTTTTCCCGGGGTCATATTTGTCCATGATCGCAGCGTGGTTTGATACCAGTTCTTCCATCCGCATTGCTTTTTGCATGGTAGTGAAATATTGTTCTTCGGTGAAGCCGGTAGCAGATCCCTTCTGGCTCCAGTCAATGACTGAATAGTGATGAATACCGACCGCATCTAGCATTTTCAATGGAATATCCTTCATCAGGACTTCGGTCCAGTGATAATCATCATCACTGGCGCCTGATGCTATACGAAATAAATGGCTTTTATTATCCCAGTTGCTCATGAATGTCGCATACTGGCGATAAATGTTTGCATAAAATTCGGCCTTCATATTGCCCCCGCAACCCCATGCTTCGTTGCCCAACCCCCAGTATTGGACATGCCAGGGATCTTTTCTCCCATTTTGTTTTCGCAAATCGGTCATCGGGCTGCTCCCGTTCGGATGCGTGGTGTACTTGACCCAGTCTGATAACTCGGAAGGAGTACCGCTTCCTATATTTCCACTGATATAGGGCTCGGCGCCTAGCAGCTCACACATGTTCAAAAATTCATTCGTCCCGAAACTATTGTCTTCTTTGATGCTTCCCCACCAGACATTGAGCATGGAAGGGCGTTTATTCTTCGGTCCTATACCCTCCCGCCAGTGATAGGTATCGGCAAAACATCCGCCAGGCCAGCGAAGCACCGGCACTTTCAATTTCTTCAGTGATTCGATGACATCCAGGCGGACGCCATCTTTATTCGGTATTTTGCTGTTGTTCTCTCCAACGTAAAATCCACCATAGATACAGTGACCAAGGTGCTCGGCGAAATGCCCATAGATGTTCCTGTTGATCGTATCCCTGGCCTTGCCCCCGTCAATGACGATCTTATTTTGGCCGTTCAGGCAGGTGTATTGGAGGGAAAGGACCAGCAGCAGAAGGTTTCGCATACAGGTGATTTGATTATGAATACTTTCTCTTTAATCAGCCATAATCCGCTCTAAGAGCTTGGCTTAAAGATAATTCTTATCCTGTTCCGTAGCCGGAGCGGGCCTGATCTGCCTGAACCGGGCAGCTACTAAAAAAAGCGAATTTTTTTGTAACCGTTCTTGGTTAAATTAATCTAACAATAAGGCCCGACCACGCGGAACCAGGCATGGGTTGATTCCCACACAATAAAGCCTCTGCTTTGGCCTCAATTCAATACAAAATCGCTAACCTTAAAGCGAAGGTCATATTTAAACTGGTTGACAATATGAATAGCGACTCGGACGCTGAGGTGATCAAAAGGATCCTGAACGGAGAAGTGTTCCTGTTTGAAATATTCATACGAAGATATAATCCCTGCTTTTACAGGATCGCCAGGAGTTATGGTTTTAATCATCATGATGCGGAGGATCTTATACAGGAAACGCACATTACGGCATATACACATCTGTCACAATTTGAGCAAAAAGCATCCTATAAAACCTGGGTTTCCAGGATCCTTATCAACAAATGCCGCTATAAACTGAGGTATGGATATTTTAAAAATGAATTTCCTTCTGAAATACTCAGCAATTCAACCAACCAGGCAATCATGGAAAAGACAAAAGATAATCAAACTGAAAAGATCCTCTTAAACCGTGAATTATCCCTGGTTTTGGAGAAAAGCATTCAGCAGATCCCGGTCATCTACCGGACCGTTTTCCTCTTAAGGGAAATTGAAGGATTTTCAGTATTGGAAACTGCAGAGCTGCTGAATATAACCCCAACAAATGTGAAAGTAAGATTGAACAGATCAAAAGCCCTCCTTCAAAAGGAAATAGAGCAATTCTATAACCGTGCGGAATTGTATTCGTTCAATCTTGTTTATTGCAACTCGATAGTACAAAAAGTGTTTGATAAAATAAAAGGTTTGAAGACAAATTGCCCATGATCCTTACATGCCACCTTTCAAAATCTACTTTACGGTGATTTTTCCCTTCATCACCCGATGGATCGTGCAAAAATCTGAACTAATTGTAAAAGTTCTGTAACCTTTTCGTTTCCGGTCACTCTATATTAATGAGCAGTTATTTTACTGCGGTATTATTTTGAAAGGAAATTTCTATGCGGTATAAAAAGCAAGTGCTGGTATTAGCATTAGGCATTGCTGTGCTTGTTCTCACGGAGTGCACCAAGGATAGCAGTCCTGATAATCATGAAGACGACCCTGCGCTTATTGCGGAGGGAATGAACATATTCCGCTTTGATACATTTGGGGATGAAGATTTTTGGAGCGGCCTTCTGCATTTGGATAAGGCGATTGCCGGAGCGGCCAATGGGGGATTCGGGACCGGCGTGAGTCCAAGCACTGCTTTAGCCGTTGGACTTAAAGTAGATGCGGAAGCATTGCCCGCAAGCGTCGTTGAAGGCATCAATAACGGGACGGTCGATCTGAATGACCCGGCAACGACACTAACGCTGTTAAAGTTAAATGCGGTAGTAGGGGTGAAGGGAAATTTTGATCAGGCCGGGATCCTGACTTCGGTTGGAATTACCTGTGCTTCCTGTCATTCGACCGTGGATAACTCTTTTGCACCGGGGATCGGTAAAAGACTGGATGGATGGCCGAACCGGGACCTCAACGTGGGAGGTATTATTTCTTTAACGGACAATGCACAGCCGGTTGCTGATCTTCTGCATGTAGACGAGCCGACCCTGAGAAAGGTATTAGGCGGTTGGGGTCCGGGAAAGTTTGCAGCAGTATTGTTCATGGATGGGAAAGCGCTTAAAAAAGACGGTCAGCCGGCGGCAAATCTCATTCCGGCAGCCTTTGGCCTTAAAGGCGTGAAGCTAACCACTTACACCGGCTGGGGCGATATCAGCTATTGGAATGCTTTTGTTGCCAACCTGGAAATGCATGGGAAGGGGACCTTCAGGGACCCGCGACTCAACAATCCCCCCAAATATCCCATCGCTGTCGAAAACCATTTCTATGATGTAAGGAACAAGCCTGATCTTATTACATCAAAATTGCTTCCGTTGCGTGCGTATCAGCATTCCATCAAAGCGCCCGCTCCTCCGGCCGGAAGTTATGATCAGGTAGCGGCAGCCAGGGGCAAAGAAATATTTGAAAAGAAGGCTAAATGTGCGACCTGTCATCCTTCACCATTATATACGGATAATAGCCTGCGGTCGGCCGCTGAGATCGGGATTGATGATTTTGAAGCACAAAGATCACCCACTGGGAAGTACCGTACACCGCCCCTCGGGGGCTTGTTTGCCAGGGAAAAGGGCGGTTTCTATCACGACGGGAGGTTTGCGTCTTATGATGAATTGGTCGATCATTACGATCATCAATTTTCTTTGAACCTCTCATCGCCAGAAAAACTGGAGCTGATTCAATACCTGAAGTCGCTTTAGCAGCAATAAGTAGGATCTTTCATCCCAAATTTCTGTGGATGCGATGAAGATTAGCCTTAACTCGTTAATGTAAAACTTCGCTTATTTGAACGACCGGCTGTATGTTGGTATAGTTCGGTACGTCACCGACGATTTCTTTGGCATGTGGTCCAAAAGAATTCTGGTAGGCTGAGAGCCTGTCAAAGTATAAGTATCCGATTGCCAAATATGGGACCGGGTCATTCGCTGTCCTGCCGCTAATACCTTTATCAATTTCATAAAACTTCAATGAATCACCCAGCAGGCTTGCGATCATGGGCATGTGCTTGCTTGAATAATAGTCCATATCAAATTTTTTTCCTTCACCGTTGGAATATAAAATGGTCACTTTGATCATACCCTTTTTTATTTGCGTATCGGGGGATGTTCTTTGATGAAAACCGAAAAGAGATCCTGCGAGTACGACCAGGGCCGCAAAAGAGGCAATTTTTTTTGTGTTCATTGAATTAAATTTATTTTACTAAGGTAGCTTTTCATAGATCTTCCAAGCTTAGGGAATTTTTATTTGACTTTCTTTCTCCAGATCAGGAGCCGATTTCTGATTCGTAAACCATTTGTATAAATTAGGGAAGTAATGTTTCCACACGGACTCATCGTGGACGCCAGCAGCATCCAATTGATAGGTCACGTCGGTGTGCGGGCAATCGCGAATGATCTTGACCATGGCCGCTACCTCGGACAACATGGTTTCAGATTCGAGCGCCCCCGCATAAAAGTACCAGCATTGCGGGACGCCGTTCCCAGCCAAACCCGGGCGCCTGCTGAGGATCTCTTGCGCTTCCCTGAATATTGCGGGTGCATCTATCCACAGTGCGGGCGAAAACACGCCGATGGAGAAAAAAACATGTGGCAGATAAAGGCCTGCGTAAAAGGAGATCAACCCTCCCATTGAACTACCTGCTATGCAAGTAAATTCCTTTTCAGGTTTTGTCCTTAATTTGCTATCAACATATGGTTTCAATATTTCTGCAAGATCTTTCAGGTAGCTCGCGCCTTCACCTGCTCCGTGATCGGGGTGATCATGGAACATATATTCGGTCATCCGGTGCTCGGCTCCATTGTCAATCCCGATGATAATCACCTTGCCCTGTTCCGCATCGAGCGTTTCATCAATCCCCCATTCCGTTCCAAAAGCGTTCAATTCATCAAACAGGTTTTGGCCATCGTGCATATAAATAACGGGATACCGCTCGTTTGAATTTTCATAATCCCCGGGACGATACACCCAAATCCGGCGTTGCCGTCCAAGCGATGGGAAAAGGAATGAGTCATCTAAGATCGAAACATTTTTAGTTGCTGTGCTGGTCATATTTTCAATTTTTTGAGCTGATTTTTATGGGAACATTCCGCTCCGCTATTTGATAAACCTGTACAGATAGGGGGCTTTATTTTGCGCACCCGTATACTTTTTTTCAAGGCGTTCCAGCACATTCAGATCAAGTATTTTCTTTTGAAAATTATTCCTGGCGAATGGCCTATCATAAATTGCCTCGTATAGCTCCTTCACCTCTTTCATGGTGAAGATCTCGGGTAAGAGGTTAAACCCGATAAGTTTTTGGTCAAGGTGCTGTCGAAGCGCTTCCAGGGCATATTTTACGATCTGGTTATGGTCGTAAGTCATTTTGGGGATGTCTTTTATATTTCGCCATTCAAGGCTTTTTTCAAATTCTCCGGTTTGCGGGTGGATTTTGTCGATATCAACCAGCGCATAATATCCTATGCTAACAAACCGGCTGGTCATCCATTTGGTCGTCTCCGCGTCGAATTGTTTCCTGTCAAACTTCGCGAGCTCAGCTTTCATCATTTTCCTTGAACGATTGGCAACAATACGGTTCTCGTCCCCAAAAACCCGGAACTGCTCTAAATATATCTTGTCTAAGGCAGTTCTTTCCCTTAAAATCCGCCGGGCGGCGTTATCGATACCTTCTGTTTTCAGTATGTAACCGCCAGGTAATCCCCAAAGCCCTTTCCCAAATTTGAATTTGCATATTAAGACTTTCAGTTCCTTATTCTTATAGCCAAAGATCACACAGTCGATCGACAGGTGGGATATATAATTTTTTGGGCTGAATTTCTTCATTGGGCATTAAATTTTACAAAGCCGGGATGGGTTTCATGCTGCAATTTTCGGTGGTGGGACGTATTATTCAAAGGGTGTTGATAAATATTTATTGTCTAATTTTTAGACAATAAGTAAAAAAATTCCTATTTTTGATTATTCTCTCTGTCTATTTCTGTTTAAAATGGATAAAAAAATACCACTGCCCGGCATTCATGCCCGCACGATTTATCCTTTCGTTTATCTATCCAATCATCACCATTTGGTGGCCTCTTAACAACGCAAATATGAAAAAATCATTTCGATTACCTGTTGTAATCATCAATCTTAGATTGACTCTCATCGTCATTTTATCCTTGCAATTCCCTTTGTTTTTAAAAGCACAAATCAAGGGAGATACAACAAGTTATATTCAGGTACTAGACGTTCAGTCGGGCAAAATTGATACGGTCCTTTCGGTTCAAAAGCATTTTGAAGCGCCGAACTGGCATCCCGGCAATTTTCTCATATTAAACAGCAGCGGCAAACTCTACACGTTGGATATAACGTCTAAAAAACTGGCACCACTGAATACCGGTTTTGCTGATAAACTGAACAATGATCATGGTATTAGCCCTGATGCCAAATGGCTTGCCTTCAGCCACAATGACCAAAGCGATACCTCAAAAAAGCCTTATAAATCTGCTATCTATATCGTTCCTGTTGCCGGTGGTCAACCAAAGAGAGTAACTCCTGAAGTGCCTTCCTTCTGGCATGGCTGGAGCCCCGACGGTAAAACTTTAGCTTATTGCGCAGAACGTAACGGTAATTTTGATATTTATACAATCGGCATTGAGGGGGGCGCGGAAACAAGGTTGACCGATACAAAAGGTTTGGATGACGGGCCGGATTATTCCCCGGATGGAAAATTTATTTACTTTAATTCTTACCGCACGGGACATATGCAAATCTGGCGAATGCATGCAGATGGTTCAATGCCAGAACAATTGACCTTCGATGATAATTCTAATTGGTTTGCACATCCTTCACCTGATAGTGAATGGATCGTCTACATAGCTTATACTTCAGACGAAAAGCAAAATCACCTGTTTGGTAAAAACGTAAAACTTTGCTTAATGAACACGGAAAGCAAAGTAATCAAAGACATTACCCCTGTATTTTACGGAGGGCAGGGCACTATTAACGTGCCGTCATGGAGTCCCGATGGAAAAAAAATAGCCTTTGTTAGTTATTCAGTTAAACAATAATCCTCATTGGTTTAAGAAATCATTTTATGCAAAACAATAATTCCACGTCCAGAAGAAAATTCTTAGAGCGAATAGGTGCTACAACTTTAGCAGCTGCCGCTACGCCCTTAACCTCGTTTGCCGCAAGGGAAAGAGCAGAAGAACGCATCATGCATTATGAACGGAAAATTTCTGCCAATGACAAGATCCGGCTGGGCGTCATCGGGTATGGTGTGCAAGGGCACTTTGATTCGGCAACAGCACTCAAGGTCCCGGGCGTTGAATTGGCGGGCATTTGCGATCTGTATACGGGCCGTCTGGAGAATGCTAAAGAAAAGTTCGGCAATGAACTTTACGTGACAAGGAACTATAAAGACCTGCTAAACAGAAAGGACATTGATGCTGTAATTATTGCAGCCACAGATTGCTGGCATGCCCGCATCACCCTGGATGCGTTGGCCAGTGGTAAACATGTCTATTGTGAAAAACCCATGGTGTATAAAATTGGAGAAGGATATGAAGTCATGAAGGCAAGTAAAAAATCTGGCAAAGTTTTGCAGGTGGGGAGCCAGCGGGTGAGCAGTATAGGCTATGCAAAAGCAAAGGAATTACTGGCTGCGGGTGAAATTGGGAATCTCAATATGGTAAACGCGGTCTATGACAGGCAAAGTTCTATTGGGGCATGGGAATATACCATTCCAAAGGATGCAAATCCCATGACGATCGACTGGGACAAATTCATTGAAGTAACGGAGAAGATGGCCTTTGATGCAAAAAAGTTTTTTTGGTGGAGGGCCTTTAAAGAAGTGGGTACAGGGGTTGCAGGCGACTTATTCATCCATTTATTAAGCGGCTCGCATTTTATTACCGGGTCCAAAGGGCCGGAAACCATTTTCAGTACAGGGCAATTCAGCTATTGGAAGGATGGCCGCAATATGCCTGATGTCATGGCGGGTGTTATGCAATACCCCGATAGCAAAGAACATCCAGCTTACCAACTGACCTTACAGGTAAATTTTATCAGTGGTACTGGCGGACAGGAAGTGATCCGGCTGATCGGTTCGGAAGGCATCATTGAAATAAATGGGAATAATCTTACTGTCAAACATAGCCTATTGCCTGAAGCCCCGGGATTCGGTGGATATGATTCTCTTTTCACTTTTTCAAAAAGCATGCAGGAAGAAATGAAAAAGGACTATGAGGCAAAATGGACTGCTGATCAAAGAAAAAGGAAAACAAAGGAGGATATTATTTTTAAAGCCCCGCCAGGCTACGATGACCACCTGGATCATTTTTCTAATTTTTTTGAATCAATAAGAACCGGAAAACTTGTGGTCGAAGATGCAGAATTTGGTTTCAGAGCGGCTGCACCGGCTTTGTCATGCAATGAAAGCTTTTTCACCAAAAAGATCATCAACTGGGATCCGGTTAATATGAAATTGAAATAGCAGTCGCTAAGTTTTCGCGCTCATCGCTTAATGCCGTATTCGTCCTCCCGGTCAACCAATGTTAAATACCACGTGACTGAAGACGATGCCGATGCTTAATTGCTTTTTCAACCACATTAAATCTTGCTTTCCGGGGATCGGGCTTGCTGACGGGCTTTCCATCTAAATCAAAATCCAGGATCTCTTCTTTTTGAGTATCGTAACCGGGCCAGGCAGGCACTCCCCTACCATTAGGATTACCCGTTTTGGCGAAATTTGTCCAATATGTATTCATGATCCTTGCTAACTCTTTCTCTTCAGGTGTGGGTTCTGCAGTGATGCCCCATCGGGCATTGAGCGTATTAAATACAAACGCGATTTCAGATCCGTGACCGGCACCATACCCTGCCCGCTCCCGCATTGAGGCAGGGACATAACCGAACTGATACATGTAAACCGGGTTTCGTTGACTCACAAAAGCCCTTGCCGTCATCCGTGCCGGCTCACCCCAGACCCAGTCCGTATTAAACTTTGTGATCACCTCAGCGAATTCTTTAGTACCATCGGGATCAAAGGCAGCTTTAGCGTCAGCCTCAAGTTCGCCAAAAAGGGAAAAAAGTGCATCTTTCGAGTTGCTGTTGTTGACAAAAGCCCCGCCTATTTCCGCACTGCAATTTCCGATAATGAGCGGAACGCGTGCCTGCCGGCCCGCATTGTAAGCGCTTTCCGCGGTCTCTACGACCAGCTTACCATCGAGGATGGGGCCCGAATAGATTCTGCCAAGAGCACTATCGTTTTCCTGACCCCCGTCTATGATTTCCTCCATGGTCAGGGATCGGAGTTTGGCCAAGCCCGCCTCATCGGTTGTTTCGATCTTATGTCTGCGGGCAAAGTTTATTCCAATTGTTTCCGCTGAAACGGGGTATAAAGAATCAGCATTTTCATTGCGTATGGGCCTGCCGGTAAGGACGCCGTCCCGGCCACCGCCGGATTCGCTGATCGCTTTATGGAAAAGGCCTTTTGCTGCTGGTATAGTTAAGAGTGAATGTACTGAAACCCCTCCTGCAGAAAAGCCAAAAATCGTTACGTTATCAGGGTCGCCGCCAAAGGCGGCAATGTTTTTCTGGATCCACTTAAGTGCGGCAATCTGATCCATGTAGGCGTAGCTGCCTTTAAATTCTTCCGGGTGTTCTTTGCTCAGTGCAGGAAAGGCAAAATGACCAAGGCGGCCAAGTCTATAATTAATAGTGGCCAGGATGACGCCTTGTTTTGCAAATGCTTCTCCTGATGACCCTGGGCCAGCTCCGCTACCGCCCGTGAAACCGCCACCATGGATCCACACCATTACTGGCAATTTGGATTTTATCGTAGCGGTAGCCGGGGTCCAAACATTGAGAAAAAGGCAATCTTCGGAAATGGTAGCTGTGGAACCTGGCCACGCTCGCTGTGGACAATCAGCGCAAAACCTGGTTGCATCACGAACCACTTTCCACGGAGTTACCGGTTGGGGAGGCCTCCAGCGGTTGGGCCCGACCGGTGGGGCGGCATATGGGATCCCTTTAAAGCTGGTGACATTGTCAACGGTAATGCCTCGTAGAATTCCGGAGGTTGTCGTTACCAGTGGACCTGAGATGGAGTCTCTTTGCGCATTCAATGCAGCCGATAAGAGCAATGTAAATCCGAAGAAAATTTTTTTCATTTTAGTTTTTTTAACCTGGGTGCCATCTATTTGAGTTAGCATGCTAAGGTCCTTGCTTTTAAATACTCAAAAGGTATACAGAATACGGATTACCTACCAATTTTCCTGATTGGGTATCGAGTTGGTGAAAGAAGCCCACATTTTTTGGCACTCACGCAACGCTTGTGCATTCAACGAAAATTATCCCTTTAGATATCGATCGCTTATAATTTACCTCAAATCAGGAATAATGGTAGATGAATCCCTAATCTGTATACGAGTCGGCGTGAAAAATGCATTGACCTTTGCATTGTAAACTGGACAATGGAAAATGTTAGTTGAATAACGGTGTGGACATGCCCATTTTAGGTTTTGGAATTTTCGAGGTAACTGACCAGGATGAATGTGAAAGGAGTGTGAGCGATATTTTTAATAACAACGCCCCTTCGACAAATATCGTGAAAACAAATACTCATCCTAAAATCTCCGCCTTCATGGTTAATCTACTGCTAGCCTGTTCCCTTTTGTTTTCGGGATGTTCTTCATCTGCGATCAGGGACGGGAATGTCATAATGAATGCTCGTTCAGATTCCGGTAAAATATTGATTGTGTATTTGTCCAGAACCAACAATACGAAAGCGATAGCGGAAATCATTCAACAGAACGTAGGTGGAACGATGGTAGCTCTTGAATTGGAAAAGCCTTACCCCGAGAACTACCAGGCTACTGTGCAACAGGTAGTAAATGAAAATGAAACGGGTTACCTGCCACCGTTGAAAACAAAAATAGACAGCATGGAAAAATATGATGTTGTCTTTGTAGGATTTCCTACCTGGGGAATGAAGTTGCCCCCACCCATGAAAAGCTTCCTAAAGCAATATGATTTAAGCGGTAAAACAGTCATTCCTTTTAATACGAATGCCGGCTACGGGGTAGGAAGCAGCTTCGAGACGGTTAAGGAACTATGTAAAAAAAGCAGGCTTTTGGAGGGCTTTACGATGAAAGGAGGGGTGGAAAGGGATGGCGTATATTTTGTTATCAAAGATGAAAAAAGAAAGGAGGCAGAGGTCAAAGTGAGGGATTGGTTGAAACAAATAAAGTTGATTGAAAATACGCCCTGACCGGAGGTTAGGTTATCCTGTATACATATTACAGATTAGCTACCATTTTTACTGGTGCGTTGAGCCGGTCATCAGTGGTGATTTTGATAGAGTAACTTTATTTCATGGAGAAAGTTCACATGTTCGAAAGTGTGGGTGAATACAACTCGTTGAGTAATCACGAAACGTTGCATCCTCTCGTGAGTGTAATTGATTTCTCAAAATCTAAGCCCTGGACCTGGCCGGGAGGAAAAAGCATTAAAGTCAGTTATGGCATGTACTGTGTGTTCCTAAAAGAGATCAAGTGCGGTGATTTGAAGTACGGCTGCGATTACTACGATTACCAGGAGGGTTCTTTGGTATTTATTGCACCGGGACAAATGGTTGAAGTAGAATATTATGCAGATACGTTTCAACCAAAAGGCTATGCGCTCCTGTTTCATCCGGAAATGATTCGTGGCACAACCCTCGGCCGGCAAATACAGGATTATACTTTTTTCGGCTATCAATCTAACGAGGCCCTTCACTTGTCAAGACGCGAACGGAAAATTGTATTGGAATGTCTATCGAAAATTCATTACGAGCTGACGCAAGCGATTGACAAGCACAGCAAGAAGCTGATCATTTCGAATATTGAATTGTTTTTGAACTATTGCATACGCTTTTATGACCGTCAATTTACGACACGTGATAATGTTGTTAAAGGCACCCTGGAACGATTTACCGATTTACTTAACGAGTATCTCGCCTCCGACAAACCCCAAACCATCGGTTTGCCTTCCGTCGCATACTGTGCAACTGAGTTAAGGTTTTCGGCAAATTATTTTGGGGACCTGATCAAAAAAGAGACGGGGAGAACTGCGCATGAATTCATACAGATGAAATTGATTGAGGTTGCTAAAGAAAAAATCTTTGACCAAAGCAAATCAATTAGCCAGGTTGCATATGAGTTGGGTTTTAGGTATCCGCAACATTTCGCACGGTTATTTAAACAGAGGGTCGGGGTGTCTCCCCAGGAATTCCGGATGTCGAATTAACCTTTAAGTCCGCGGAATATTTTAACTTTAATGAAAAGGTGTAATCCTGGCCCCAAATCTTTCTTTTGTTCGTGAGGTACACAATATTGTAAACCTTCAAAGTTTTGAAAAATGGAAAACGTCAGGGGTAAGCAAAGCAGACGAGCCTTTTTAAGATCATCTGCCCTGGCCGGAGGGGGGTTGATGATAAGCTTTAGCTGTTTCGGTGATTCCAGGACTTCCGATAAAATAGATGAGCAGGATATTCCGCAGGATTGGTACGAGATAAATGGTTACATCAAGATCACCCCGGACAACATTGTAAAGATCCTTAACCCAAATCCGGAATTTGGGCAAAATGTAATGACATCTTTGCCAATGATCGTTGCCGAAGAATTAGAAGTAGACTGGCAACAGGTAGTAGTTGAAATGGGGCCACACGACACTGTGAAATTAGGGGCACAATTCACCGGCGGTAGCAATTCTACACGGATGTATTGGAAACCCCTCCGTGAAGCAGGATCCGCAGCACGGAATATGTTGATGGAGGCGGCGGCCCAAACCTGGGCGGTCCCGGCAGAAGAAGTGACGACGAAAGCAGGAATGCTTTATCATAAGCAAAGCGGCAAATCAGGGACCTATGGCGAATTTGCTTCAAAAGCATCTGGAATTCCCATCCCGAAAGCCATAAAGCTCAAAGAACCCAAAGATTTTAACATCGTTCGGAATTCAAAGAAAAACGTCGAAGGTTCAAAGATCATCAGCGGTAAACCTCTTTTTGGATTGGATTATAAGCATGAAGGAATGCTGATCGCAATGATTGAGCATCCGCCTGCTTTTGGATTGAAACTTAAGTCATTTGATGCCGCTGAAACGTTGAAAATGCCTGGCATCAAAGACGTGTTTAGCCTGAAATTATATGAAGATGGTTTCGAACAAGGGGGATTCGATACCCGCACTTTCAATGATTTACTCGTTGTCCTGGGAAATACAACCTGGGAAGTAATGAATGCCCGCAAGAAATTAAAAATAGCGTGGGAGCTGGCCGGTGATACGAAAGACATGCGCGGGAAACGAGAGGTGGTTGTTCCGGGCGCCCTGGAGAGCACCGATACACAATATGAGCAGATGCGGGAATCCGCAAAGAAACCCGCTACCCAACTAAGGAAGGACGGGGATCCGGAGACAGCTTTTAAAAATGCAGCCCAGGTTATCGAACGCACCTACAACGCACCTTTCCTGGCACACAACTGCCTGGAGCCGATGAATTTTTTTGCCCATGTAACGGACGAAAAAGCTTTGTTGGTGGGACCTTTACAAGCACCCGGATGGGCCGAACCCACGCTTTCAAAACTTCTAAAACTGCCCCCGGACAAAATAGAGATACAGATGACCAGAATGGGTGGGGGCTTCGGCCGGAGAGCGTACGCCCATTATCTTTCGGAAGCAGCCCTTATCTCCAGGAAGGCAAAAGCTCCGGTCAAACTGATTTATACCCGGGAAGACGATATGACGTACGGGATCTACCGGCCCATGTATACGGCTACGTACAGGGCTGCACTGGATGCAAATAAAAATCTGATCGCGTTTCATGTAAAAGGCGGCGGCATTCCCGAACATGCTATTCATGCCAACAGGTTTCCCGCGGGTGCGGTCGATAATTATCTGGCTGAAGGGTGGGAGATACCCTCTAATATTACCATTGGAGCATTCAGGGCTCCGCGCTCAAATTTCAATGCGGCTGCAGAGCAATCTTTCCTTGATGAATTAGCAGAAGTCATGGGCAAAGATCCGATCGATTTCAGACTTGAGCTTCTGGAACGTGCGAAATCAAATCCAGTAGGGAAAAACAATGACTATAACGCTGACCGGTATGCAGGCGTCCTGAAATTGGTGCGCGACAAATCGGGATGGAATAACGCGGAAAATAAAAAATACAGCCGGGGAGTCGCTGCTTATTTCTGCCACAATTCTTATGCGGCCCACGTCGTAGATATGGTCATGAAAGATGGTCAACCTTATGTTGAAAGAGTATTCAGTGCGATTGATTGTGGAATTGTCGTGAATCCCGATGCAGCAACGAATATGGTTCAGGGTGCTGTCGTGGATGGGATCGGAAATGCGCTATATGGAGGGTTGACGCATAAAGACGGCGCAGCGCTTCAAAACAACTTTTATAATTACAGGATAATAAGATTCCACGAAGCACCAAAAAAGATCGAGGTTCATTTTGTAGAAAATGATATTGACCCTACGGGTTTGGGCGAACCGCCTTTCCCTCCGGTATTTGGCGCAGTGGCAAACGCACTAAATAAAGCAGCCGGTAAACGTTTTTATGAGCAGCCCTTTAATCCCCAACTGAATGTTAAGCGGGCTTTCTAATAAATTATTTTTTCATTATTTATATTTTAACCATGATCACATTAAATATTAATAAGAAAATCTATAATGTGGACGTCGATCCCAATATGCCCTTGCTATGGGTACTTCGCGATGTGATTGGACTGGTCGGAACAAAGTATGGCTGCGGCGTGGCGCAGTGTGGAGCTTGTGTAGTTCACCTCAACGGTGAAGCTGTCCGATCCTGCGTGACCAAAGTAAGCCGTGCGGATAGCCAGAAAGTTGTCACGATTGAAGGTTTATCGGAAAATAATGACCATCCTTTACAAAAAGCATGGATTGAGGTCGATGTACCGCAATGTGGGTATTGTCAATCCGGTCAGCTGATGTCAGCGGCAGTATTGCTGCGTGAAAATCCTAATCCGACGGATCAGGATATTGATGATGCCATGGCCGGGAATTTATGCCGGTGCGGTACATATCTGAGAATTCGTAAAGCCATTCATCTGGCAGCAGAAATTCAACGTAAAGGTTAAAAGCGTATACTCCATCTTAAAATTAACATGATACTGCACAATTCATATTTCAATATGGAACGAAAACCAAAGAATAGCTCCCGCAAGTTTTTTCCCGGGAAAATAACCTTTGTAATGATGGCCATCATTTCAATTATTGCGGCAAGCTCAGCATCTCAGAGAAAAAATAATAATTATGTTAGTGAGACCGTAGCTGGCGATATCAACAAAGACAGCGTAGAATCGGTGAAGGCATTCATGGAGGTATATAAAGTATTGATGAGTCCAAGGTGCATGAATTGTCATCCGGCTGGTGATAAACCGCTGCAGGGCGATGATAGCCGTGTTCATATTATGAACGTCCGCCGGGGAAAAGATGGGAAGGGGGTTTATGCAGCCAAGTGCTCTAATTGCCATCAACCTACGAACGTGCCCGGGACGCATACGCCTCCCGGTAATCCCAAATGGCAATTACCACCGGCCGATATGAAGATGGTTTTCCAGGGAAGGACGCCCCGTCAACTTGCACTGCAGATCATGAACTATAGCCAAAACGGACATAAAAATAAGGAACAGCTATTGGAGCATGCCAGGGATACCCTTGTAAAGGCAGGATGGACGATGGGCGAGGGACGAAAACCTCCTCCACTAACGTATGATGAATTTGTAGCTGCCTGGGATACCTGGATCACCAAAGGGGGTTATGCTCCGAAGGCAACAACCAAAAAATGAAGATGACTTACAGATATGACCGCCATCGTGGTCGAATCTTGACAAATCAAATGTGATCCTATGGCAGAAATTTCCGCACAATCATGGTCCCGCAGAAAATTTATCAGGACAACCGGAATAGCCGGGACGGCTTTCTTCTTGGGTTTTTATTTCCCGGGGAGTGCCAAAGCTGGAAAAATCGTTACCGGAACCGAAGCTGAATTGATCGAGGTGGAAATGAATGCATGGATCCTGATCGATACAGCCGGAAAAGTATCGATCGTCGACCATCGTGCTGAAATGGGACAAGGATCCTATCAATCTGTACCTCAAATAGTGGCAGAAGAACTCGAGGTTGATTTAAAAGATGTAAATATTGTATTTGGACCCGGAAATAAGGATAAATACCGTGATCAGATAACAGGCGGCAGCTCAACCATCCGAAGCTCCTATAAAAACCTGTTAAGCCTCAGCGCTGCGGCCCGCGAAATGCTGATACAGGCAGCTGCAGTTAAATGGGCGGTCTTACCGACTGAATGTTATGCCAGCAAAGGCCATGTTTTTCATAAACCTTCCGGAAAAAAGTTTCATTATGGAGAACTGGTGGTCGATGCCTCAAAACTTGAACCCCCCAAAAATATCCCACTTAAAAAACCTTCGGAATACAAATTAATACGCAAGCCGCTTAAGAGGCGGGATACACCTTTAAAGACGAACGGTACAGCCATGTTCGGGCTGGACATGAAGATCCCCGGGATGATGTACGCGATGGTTGAACGCAATCCAAGGATGCGGGGGGTTGTAAAAAGCTTCGATGATTCCGTTACACGAAACGTACCAGGGGTTAAAAATGTTTTTAAAGTTCGAATGGCGGTATTCGAAACTTTCAGGGAGGGGATCGCCGTTGTCGCGGATACATTGTGGGCAGCCATGCAGGGCAGGAAGCTGTTGAAAGTAGAATGGGATGACAGTGGCTTTGAGCATTTGAGTACGGATCAGATTTATTCCCGGATGATCGAAGCTTTGCAGACGAAGGAAGGATTGTCGCTGAATACACAGGGGGATCCAAATGACGTCATCGCAAAAGCAGAAAAGAAAGTAGATGTGGTTTATGAAACCCCGTACCAGGCCCACTATTGCATGGAACCTTTGAACTGTATAGCGCATTATCAGAGCGATAAATTAGAGGTCTGGGGGCCTATCCAGGCACCAGATTGGGTGCAGGAATACCTGAGCAAGGAAATGAACCTGCCCAAAGAAAAGGTGATTGTTAACATGACCTTTCTGGGCGGGGGATTTGGCCGCAAAGCATTTTTGGATTATCCGCATGAGGCCGCGGTAATCTCCAGGGAAATCGGTGGGCCGGTACAAGTGGTATGGTCGCGCGAAGACGATGCAACCCAAGGACCCTTTCGACCGGGTGTTTCGTATCGATGTGAAGGAGTAGTAAAGGATGGTGCGATTGATGCTTTCAAAGTAAGACTGGCCGGCCAAAATATTGGCAACTGGATGGGAAGCAAGGATAAACCGAATGACAGCGCCTCAGAGGGGTTGTTGAAGCCTTATTTTGAGAGCATAAAAAATCTAAGTATTCAGGATATCCCATTTGAAACGCCCATCCCAATCATGTGGTGGCGGTCGGTGTATGCTTCTACCAATGGTGTCGCATTTGAATGTTTCCTTGACGAGTTGGCCATCCAGGCAGGGAAAGATCCTCTGGAATTCAGAAGGCAACATTTAAAAGAAGAGAGATGCCAACGCCTTATCGATAAACTGCAACAAATCTCCGGGTGGAAGTCACGCAGGAAAAATGGAGGATATGGAGTGGCGATAACGGAATGTTTTAATAGTACGGTCGGCCAGGTAGTAAAGGTCTCCAGGAGTGCCGGTGGTAAGGTAAAGATCGATCAGGTTTGGGTCGTTATAGACTGTGGCTGGTATGTAAATCCGGATATTATCAAGGCACAGATTGAAGGGAGCGTTATTATGGCCCTGGGGGCCGCGATGCTTCATGAGGTCACGTTCAAGGATGGCATGGCGGAGCAAAAAAATTTCTATGCGTACAACCTTCCACGAATTACGGATGCGCCTCCGGTGGAATTACATATAATGGAAAATGATGCCGATGCCGGGGGTGTTGGTGAACCCGGCTTACCTCCATTTACACCCGCTTTATTGAATGCGATCTTCGACCTTACCGGGCAGCGGATAAGAAAACTTCCATTTGATCTGTCGAAACTTTAAATGTCCAACTCACAGATGAAAGAGCTGAATGACATCATTCTTGCCTATGACAGGGCGCTGTCGCAGGACAAAAAAATGGCTCTCGCTACGGTAGTAAGGGTGGATGGTTCATCCTATCGAAGGCCAGGAGCAAGAATGTTGGTGACGGAAGATGGAGAAATTACGGGGGCCATCAGTGGGGGCTGTTTGGAGGGTGACGCTTTACGCAAGGCACAGTTTGCCATTTTTCAGGAAAAGAATAAGCTCGAGATCTACGATACGATGGACGATGAAGACAACAGGCTTGGCGTTCAGTTAGGGTGTAATGGTATTGTGTATATCTTATTTGAACCTATCCGAAGAGATGATGTCAATAACCCCGTCAACCTATTAAAGAAGATCTTAGCGGACCGGGAAAACGTGGTTTTAATAACGATATTCAATGAAAACAAGTGGCTGGAGCAAAAAGGAACTGTTAATGTATTCCATGGCGATGAAACTTTTTCTGAAAACGATGTATTACTCAAGATTGAAGCTGCCTGCAATGACGCCCTGGTTACCAGATCCTCTGCGTTAACTTCAATGATGGACGGCTCAACAGCTTTATTGCAATTTGTCCCACCTCCATTGCAATTGGTAATTATAGGCGCAGGCAATGATGTGCAGCCGCTGGTGGAGATGTGTTATTTGTTGGGCTGGACCATTATTGTAATTGATGGACGACCGCGCTATGCCACCGCCCGGCGTTTTTCCAAGGCGAAAAGCGTTATGGTTGCTAAACCCGAAGCAATCACCTCACTGACAAATATTGATCATCAAACTGCCGTTGTTCTTATGACGCATAATTACAACTATGATGTGGCTGCATTGGAACAGCTTATAAATACAAACTGCAGGTACATCGGAATGCTTGGTCCTAAGAACAAACTGGAGAAAATGCTGGATGAATTGACCGGGAAGGGACTGACAATAAAAGATGATGTCATCCATAAACTTTACGGCCCGGTTGGTTTGGACATAGGCGCCGAAACGTCTGAAGAAATCGCTTTGTCCATCGTGGCTGAAATAAAAGCAGTTTTTTCGGATAGCCCGGCCACGTTCTTAAGGGCAAAAAAAACACAGATACACAAGCCTACCTCAAACTTCCTGTCATGAAGAATACGGCGATTGTAATTTTAGCTGCTGGGAATTCTTCTCGTTTTGGAAGTTGCAAACAATTAATTCAACTCAATAGCAAAACACTGCTTCAGCATGCCGTTGATGAAGCCATCGCTGCTGGGGCAGCTGCCGTGATCGTTGTTGTGGGTGCGAATTCCGAAAAGATCTCGAAGACCATCGAAAGAGAAGGAGTGCAGGTTGTTTTGAATCAGCATTGGGAAGCGGGGATGGCCGGCAGCATCGTTACCGGAGTGGAAGCAGCCTTTGCATCCAATGGCATTGAAAAGATAATTGTTGCGGTAAGCGATCAGCCTTTTATATCGGCCGGGTTATTTCAACGATTATATCAAAGACAGGAGGAGGGCGGCAAATCCATGGTTGCCTGCGCTTATTCAGGTACGGTGGGGACACCTGCCCTCTTTACGGCGATTTATTTTGATGCCTTGCGCGACTTAAAGGGTGAAGAAGGGGCAAAGAAAATTCTATTATCGGATCCCCAGCGCCTGGCCACAGTCGATTTTCCGCTGGGCGAAATCGATATTGACACACAAAAAGACTATGACAACCTGCTTTCCCAAACACAGCCTTAAGGAGTCCATTACATGGACATTGACCGAACGGGGCTTGCGGTATATAATGGAGGTGAAAAAATGATAACTGACAATTTTGGACGCATTCACGATTACCTGCGGATATCCCTTACTGATAATTGTAACCTGCGGTGTTTTTACTGCATGCCGGAGGAGACCTACGATTTTACTCCCGCAGGAAAGTTGATGCAGAAGGATGAAATTGAAACCTTATCGAAAATATTTGTTGGCCTTGGGGTAAAAAAGATCAGGCTTACCGGTGGCGAACCCCTGGTAAGGAAGGATGCGGCGGAAATCATCATGGCATTGTCCAGCCTGCCGGTGAAACTTACGATAACGACCAATGGTTCAAGGTTGCATGAGTTTGCAGACACGTTGGACCGCGCGGGGATCCGCTCGCTCAATATTAGCCTCGATACATTGCAGTCGGAGAAATTTCAACTGATCACAAGGAGAGACCAATTTGACAAGGTCTACGGGAATATTCAGTTAATGTTAAAAAAAGGGTTTCATGTAAAGGTGAACGTGGTTGTGATGAAGGGATTGAATGATAATGAGATCAATGATTTTGTTGAATGGACGAAGCATCAGCCGGTGCATATACGATTCATAGAATTCATGCCATTTGCCGGCAATTGGTGGACGAGCAATAAAGTCTTTACCATGCAGCAAATGTTGCAGGTGATTCAGGAGAAGTTTGAGGTGGTCCGTTTGCCGAATGAAAAGCATGATACGGCAAAAGGGTATCAGGTGCCTGGTCACCAGGGCACATTTGCAATCATCAGTACGATGAGCTCGAACTTTTGCGGCGATTGCAACCGCATGCGTCTGACGGCGGACGGAAAAATGAAGAACTGTTTGTTCTCGGAAAAAGAAACCGACCTCTTATCTGCCCTGCGAAGAGGGGAGGATGTGACGCCTTTGATTCACCAGAGTATTAGGGCGAAAGCCAAAGAATTGGGAGGGCAGTTTTCCGGGGATTTTGAACAACTACATGCGGAAAATATCCATAACCGCAGCATGATAACCATTGGCGGTTAATAGGGAAGGTGCAAATTCATTTTATGGGAAAATCTATAAAGAGAGTGCTAAAAAAGAACAAAACCTTTACGATAAATGGGAGTATCTGGATGGAATGCAACGGGAAGCGTTTTTTCGGGCCTGGCCCTGCTGAATTATTGGAACTAATAAGTGACACCGGTTCCATAAGTAAAGCCTCCAAAAAAATGAGGATGTCATATAAAAAATCCTGGCAAATTATCGACTCCCTTAATAAAGGGACGCAGCAACCTTTTGTGACAACTCAAATTGGGGGGAGTAACGGAGGCGGATCCCTGGCAACCGACGATGCAAAGGCCGTCATCCTTTGGTACAGAAAATTGCGTGAACGGTTTACTATTTTCCTGAATAAGGAAACAGCAAGCTTGAATAAGTTGTCATAAGTTTTTTTTTACGACCGTTATATTTTTAAAGATATAACGAAGAATAGTATCGGGTATGAAGATTATCTTAATGATTGTGATTTGTTTTATGAGTCATATTTTTTATGGCCAGGACTCGCTTAGGCTAAAAAAGGCTGATGGCGATACACTCGCCGTAAAATATCTTGAAGAGATCATTGTGTCGGCGTCCAGATTGCCTGAGAAGATATTGCAATCGCCTGTCAGCATTCAAAAAATTACAAATAGCTATTTTAATAATAATGCATCCTTTTCTAGCTTCGATGCTTTGGAAGGTGTAATGGGCATCCACATGATCACTCCCAGCTTGGGTTTCAAAATTTTGAATACCCGCGGGTTCTCCAATACGACCAACGTCCGCTTTGTGCAAATGGTAGATGGGATGGATGTTCAATCACCACACATTGGCAGTCCCATCGGGAGTTCATTGGGTCCCGGCGATCTGGATATCGAAAATGTTGAAATACTTCCCGGCGTGGCGTCTGCACTATATGGAATGAACACGATCAATGGTCTCGCTAATATAACCTCCCGCAGCCCATTCCTGTCACCGGGCCTTAGTTTTCAACAAAAGGTGGGTATCATGCACTTGGGGGATGGTGAAAGCCCCGTCAAATTATTTTCCGAGAGCAGCCTCCGCTATGCCCATGTCCTATCAACAAAGATTGCGTTTAAGTTCAATTTTAGTTTTATAAAAGGTTACGATTGGGTTGCAGATAATTATACGGATCTCAACCCGGCTGCCAATGCCAGCACGGATCTGGTAGGGGATGACAACCCTGCAAAAGACCCCGTTAATAGTTATGGTAATGAATCCTCCAACAGAAGAACGATTGCTTTACAGGGGAAGAACTATGTGGTGGCCCGTAGCGGTTACCGGGAACGGGAGGTAACAGACTATACGTTGCAGAATTGGAAAGGAGATGCCGGATTTTATTATAGACTATCGCCGACTAAAACACTTTCATACCTGTTTCATTTTGCATACCTGAATACGGTGTATCAGCGTTCCAACCGGTTCCGGTTAAAGGATTATTTTTTGCAACAACATGGGCTACAATTTCAGTCCAAATCACTGCAGGCAAAGCTCTATTATAACAATGAAAATACAGGCGATTCATACAACTTGCGGTCCATGGCTGAAAATATTGATCGAAGTTTCAAGGCAGATAATGCCTGGTACAGCGACTATACGGTGGGGTTCAATACTGCCATTCAAACCGGTTCTGGTATTGCAGCGGCTCACCAGCAGGCAAGAATAGCTGCCGACAAAGGACGATATGAGCCGGGATCGGGTACATTTTCCGATGCTTTAAGAAACTTACAGCAGGTAAATAACTGGGACAGCGGTGCAGCCCTGAACGTTAAGGCCGGTTTTTTACAGGTAGAAACGCAATGGAGCCCTACAGAATCATGGCTGAAAAAAATCAAAGATAGGGCTGGGATTGGCGTCCTGGTTGGGTTTGATCACCGAACTTACTTTATTGAACCTGACGGTAATTATTTTATCAACCCCATAAAGGGGAAAGAATACAGGACGATGCATTATAGCAAAACCGGTGGTTTTTTCTCAGTTACAAAACAAATGGCTCATGACAAGATCAGACTGGGCGCAGTGATCCGTGCAGACAAAAATGATTATTTCCGGATTCTGTTCAACCCCAGATTCAGTATTGTTTATTCTCCTGTACCAAAACATAATTTCCGGGTTGCCTATCAAAAGGGATATCGGTATCCGATCTTATTCGAAGCGTATTCAAATGTAAATAGTGGCGGCGTTAAAAGAGTAGGGGGATTGCGGGTGATGTCCAACGGCATTTTTGAGAATGCATGGCTGCAATCTTCCATCAGCAGTTTTCAGGGAGCTGTGCTCAAAGACATCAATACCGGGATGTCAAAGAATGCAGCTATTGAAAAAAATAAGGCATTACTTAAAAAAAATCCGTATACCTACATCGAACCGGAACGGGTGAATTCTTTTGAAGCCGGATACAAAGGTCTATTTGCAAAAGGAAGGCTTTTTATTGACGCCGATTTTTATTTTTCAAAGTATCGTTCATTTATTGCCCAGGCCAATATGAATGTGCCAGGCACCACGATTAGTGACAGCATTCCTTATTACTTATATGAAAGGACTAAACAAAGTCCCTATCGCATGTGGACCAATTCACAAACCATCATTGACAATTACGGGTTCAGCGTCGGGATCACGGTTAATTTAAAGAAAGGGTTTATGACCCGGTTTAATGCGACGCACGCAAAGTTGCGTAAAGCCAAAAATGAGGATGGGCTGGAAGATGGATTCAATACTCCTGACTGGCTTGCAAATTTTTCGGTCGGGAATGAAAAAATCCACAAAAATATAGGCGCCAGCATCAATATTAAATGGCAGGATAGTTATTACTGGCAATCTTTTCTTATAAATGGAAAGGTGCCGTCTTTCTGGAATATGGATGTCCAGATCAATTATCGCCTACCTTCATCTGGTTTCAAATTGAAGGTTGGAGCTAACAACCTCTTAAATCATTACTATTATTCAATTTTAGGAGGACCTCAGATCGGGGGACTTTATTACGTGACAGTCGCGTACGGAGTAAAATAGAAAAATTCAAAGTCAATTACATGGCACCGTTAATCAGTGTTTCAGAAGCAAAAAGAATAGTTTTTGAAGAAACTGGCTCACTCCCCCCGGCAAGAATGCCCTTGTCCCATGCCACCGGATTGACTTTAGCTGAAGATATTTATGCATCAATCGATATTCCTTCATTTCCCCAGTCTTCGATGGATGGATATGCATTTTCTTTCGATGATTGGGTGGAAAATAAAAAATTGAAGATTGCCGGAGAAGTGGCTGCCGGGAATAACGAGCACTTTATCCTAGGCGCGGGAAATGCGGCCCGCATTTTTACAGGGGCTGCGGTACCTGAGGGTGCCGACACCATAATAATGCAGGAGAAAACAAAAGTAATCGGCGGTGAATTGATTATTGAGGATGACCTCATTGAAAGAGGCGCCAGTGTCCGTTTACAGGGCTCAGAGATAAGGGCAGGCGCTTTGGCCCTGGAACGAAGTACGGCACTATCTCCCGGAGCGGTGGGATTTTTAGCCGGGATTGGCCTTGCGGAGGTCAGCGTCTATCCAAACCCATCCACATGTATAATCATTACCGGTAATGAGTTACAGCAACCTGGTAAGCCATTGACGCATGGTCAGGCCTATGATTCCAATTCCTTTGCGTTGAGAGCAGCATTAAAGCAATTGAATATAGACAATGTTGAAGTGCTTTATGCAAAGGATCGGCTGGAGGTCGTAACCAATACATTAGAAAGCGCTTTACAACAATTCGATCTTATATTACTGACGGGGGGCATTAGTGTTGGCGATCATGATTTTGTATTACAGGCTGCCACCGCCTGTGGTGTGCAGAAGCTTTTTCACAAAGTCAAGCAGCGACCCGGCAAACCATTATATTTTGGAAAAAAAAATGACAAGGTAATCTTTGGATTGCCTGGCAATCCTTCTTCTGTTCTGACCTGTTTTTATCAGTATGTCGTTCCTGCTTTGGAGAAATTAAGCAGTAAAAGGCCTGTATTGCAAAGAATAAAGGCCCCTCTATCCAAGCCGTTTCAGAAGACCGCCCTGCTGACACATTTTCTGAAAGGTTTCTACGACGGCGAGGCAATGACGCCCCTTGATGCGCAGGAATCGTATCGTCTCAGCTCTTTTGCAAGAGCGAATTGCCTGATCCAAATTGAAGAGGGAACAACCCATTGTAGCGCAGGAGAATGGGTTGCAGGATATTTATTACCCGATTAAATTCATGAGGTGGAAACGACAGTGGTTTTTTACATATTACTCTTCCTTGTAGCATTGCTCTATTCATCGGTAGGGCATGGCGGCGCCAGTGGTTACCTGGCCCTCATGGCTTTGTTCAGTATTTCACCGGAGGTAATGAAGCCAACATCGCTCTTGTTAAATCTTTTTGTTTCCCTTACTTCCTTCATCCAGTTTTACCGTGGTGACCATTTTAAGTGGAAAATATTCCTTCCATTCGCCATCGCATCGGTTCCCATGGCTTATGTCGGAGGTTTGGTAACGGTGGACGATAACATTTACAAAAAAATACTTGGTGTATTGCTGATCATCCCGATAATCCGCTTTTTGTTTTTTGGTAACATAAAAGTGGAAGAATTGCGAAAGTCTAACGTTTTCCTCTCATTGCTGATTGGAGGGTTTATCGGGTTTCTTTCGGGGCTTATCGGTATTGGAGGTGGTATTATTCTGTCCCCTGTGCTCTTGTTATTAAAATGGACGGATATGAAACAAACAGCAGCGATCAGCGCACTTTTTATATTCGTCAATTCCTTTTCTGGCCTGGGTGCACAATTAACAAAAGGAATAAATTTCAGTCCGGATATGTACGGGTATGTAGCAGTGGCCTTCACCGGAGGAATTTGCGGGGCCTATTTGGGCTCGATGAAATTCAAATCAAATATTTTACAATATATGCTGTCGTTGGTTCTTATTGTTGCAGCATACAAATTGTTATTTACACAAGCGTAGGGATAAGTAAATTTGAGTCATAGGTTGAGCGATCGTGGCTGCGCTGAAGATATTTAAAGGGTTTAAAGCAAATACGGGTGGAACGTGTAAATTAGAATTATGCAGGTGAATGTGCTTTTATTTGGAATGATAAAGGATATTGCTGGGGGCAATACTATTTTGTTGAACGATGTCGGCGATACGAATGGGATTATTGAACAATTGCGCCTGAGGTTTCCGCAATTACATGATACAAAGTATGCGATCGCAGTAAACAGAATTGTCATTCAGACAAATACTAAACTGACGGAAAATGCGGAAGTCGCGGTGCTTCCGCCATTTTCGGGCGGCTAATGAAGAATGTGAAACGATATGAACGATATCAACGCCAGATGATCCTTAAAGAACTGGGAGAAGCCGGGCAGGATAAACTGATCAAATCAAAAGTGGTGGTTATTGGAGCCGGCGGCCTGGGCTGCCCGGCCTTGCAGTACCTCGCAGCCGCGGGTGTCGGAATGATAGGCGTCGTTGACGATGACGTGGTATCGCTATCAAACCTGCATCGCCAGGTCTTGTACAATATGAATGACATCGGATTTCCCAAAGCTGAATGTGCACTTAAAAAATTAAGGTCCATAAACAATGAGATCATTGTGAATGCCTACAATGAACGGCTGGTAAACAGTAATGCATTGGATATAATAGGGCAGTACGACCTTGTAATTGATGGGACAGATAATTTCTCCTCCCGGTACATGATCAATGATGCGTGCGTCTTATTAGGGAAGCCATTGATCTATGGAGCAATTTCAAAATTCGAAGGACAGGTAGCTGTCTTTAATGGAATTGGGAAAGGAGCCGAACGTTCGACTAATTACCGGGATCTGTTTCCTGTGCCCCCCGGTGATGATGAGGTATTCAATTGTGCAGAGGAAGGAGTACTCGGTGTGTTGCCAGGCATCATTGGATTAATGCAGGCGAACGAAGCTATCAAACTGATTACGGGAATTGGAAGGCCTTTGTTAAACAGGCTCATTACATACAATGCTCTTGATAATAGTATGTATGAGCTAAATTTGTCGGTTGACCGGGATGCCAGATCAAATGGCCCGGCCGACAAACCATCCTTCCTGAAAACTGATTACGAAGGGCTTTGCACGACTAGCCTGCATCGCCTGGAAATTGAACCGGCTCAATTTGAAAAACTGATCGATAACAAATTTGCAATCATCATTGATGTCCGTGAAAAAGGAGAATTACCCCGTGTGGTAGAATTTAATCATGTTCAGATCCCGATGGACAAGCTGATGACTAACCAACTACTGCTGGATGCAAGTGAGATCGTTCTGTTTTGTCAGACCGGTAAAAGAAGTTTAAAAGCTGCCAAATGGTTGAGTGATGCTTTTAGGGAAACAAAAGGCATCTATAGTCTGAAAGGAGGAATCGTTAATTGGAAAAAACAACAAGCGCTGGAACGTTGAATACATGAGCGGAAAGAAGCCAAAGGATATATTTGTTGAAGGAGCGATCAGCGCATCCTTTATTGCTGAATGCATTGGCAACCACAGCAGCCGGACCAGTATTGGGGCACATCATATTTTTTTAGGTCAGGTCCGGGACGATCTCATCGATGGGAAAAAGGTCTGCGCTATTGACTATAGTTGTTACAAGGAGATGGCGCTTGAAAAATGCAGTGAGATCAGGGAGGCAATATTTGAGAAATATGAGCTTACCTGCATGCATATTTATCATAGTCTGGGGAAAGTGGCAGCCGGTGGTATTTCTTTATTTGTTTTTACTTCATCAAAACACAGGCGACCCGCTATGGAAGCATGCGTAGAGCTGGTCGAAAGGATTAAAAAGGAACTGCCGGTGTGGGGAAAGGAATTGTTTGAAGACGAATCCTACACCTGGAAACAAAACACGAATGGTTAATATCACACAAAAGCAAAACAGTCTGAGGAAAGCTACGGCAACCGCAGTAGTGAGTGTTTCAAAAAAGGAGACAGCCGACGCAGTAATAAATAAGAAAGTGCCCAAGGGAGATGTATTCGAATTTTCAAGGGCGGCAGGCCTCCTGGCAATAAAAAAGACTAGCGATGTTATTCCTGATTGTCATCCGTTGCCCATTGAATTTGCAGCCATAACGTTTACTATGGAGGGCCTGGAGATCTTCATAAAGGTTGAGGTCCACACGATTTACAAAACCGGTGTCGAAGTGGAGGCAATGCATGGCGCGGCCGTCGTAGCATTGGTTATTTATGACATGCTGAAGCCGATCGACAAGGAAATTCAAATCTCTGCTATAAAGCTCATAAACAAGAGTGGCGGAAAAACTGATCTCGAGTTTGATGGCAGCAACCTCCAATGTGTTGTTGTTGTATGTTCCGATAGCGTCTCAAAAGGTGAGAAGACCGATCAATCGGGTAAAAAGATCATCGGGAAGTTAGAGGAATATGGTGTTACCAAGGTGGATCATGCCATCATCAGCGATGACGCCGATGTTATCCAGACAACGCTAAGGAAATACGTGGCTGATAACTATGACCTGGTGATATTTACCGGGGGTACCGGGTTATCAGACCGTGATAATACACCGGATGCGGTCGCACCGCTTATTGAAAGGCAGATCCCCGGAATCATGGAAACAGCGAGAAATTATGGCCAGCAACGAATGCCCTTTGCGATGCTTTCGCGAGGGATCGCAGGTTTTGTAAAGAATTCATTGGTCCTCACCTTGCCAGGTTCTGTCAGGGGAGTGGAAGAAACGATAGATGCTTTGTTTCCCCAACTGTTGCATGTTTTCAAAGTGAAGGATGGAGCGGGCCACTAATCCCTTCCCCTAATAAGCGACGTACACCAGGCCCCCTAAATTATTTTTATCTTAGATGGTCTTTTCACGACTTTTTTAATGCCCAAACACCGACAACTAGCAGCTATTCTTTTCACAGACATTGAAGGCTACACTGGGATGATGCAGCAAAATGAGAGAAAAGCCGTTGAATTGATCCAGCATTACCATACTGCATTGAATCAAATTGTTGGGCTGCATTATGGCAAAATACTTAATAATTATGGAGACGGGAGCTTATGCACGTTCTCCAGTGTTAGTGAAGCGCTGAACTGTGCATTGGAGCTGCAAAAAGAATTGCGGTCAGCACCCCATGTCCCTCTTCGGATTGGTTTGCATGTAGGAGAAGTTTTTTATGAAAATAAGAAGGCGCTCGGAGACGGCGTAAATATTGCTTCCCGCATTCAGTCATTGGGACAGGCAAATACGATTCTTTTTTCAAAGGAAATATTTGATAAGGTAAAGAATCAACCGGAGTTCAAATGCACTTCGCTGGGTTTATTTGAATTCAAAAATGTCGATGAACCGTTGGAAGTGTTTGCGCTGGCCAACGAGGGTTTAACCCTCCCAAAAAGGGCAGCCATGAGCGGAAAGCTGAAAACTTCCAGGAAAACCGCTTCAGCGACCAAATTATTGATTGCAGCCGGGATCGTCGCTTTACTAACCATTGCCTTTATTGCCACCCGACGCTTTTTTGGGAAAAAGGAAATTGCCGGCAATGAAAAAACTATTGCCATCCTCCCTTTTAAAAATATAAGTTTAAACAAGGAAGAGAACGAGCCTTTCTGTGTCGGGGTGACCCTTGAGCTTCAGAAGAACCTGGAATGGATGAACGGGCTTGTCCCGATCGCGTCTCAATCAGTAGAAAAATATCGCGACACCAAAATGTCCATTGCTGAAATTGCCCATGAGTTAGGAGGGATAAGGTACATTGTAAATGGGACCGTACAGCGGGATAAGAACAAAATAAAAGTCTTTGTTTCACTAAATGATGTGTCAAGTGGCAAACAAATCTGGAGCGAGGAATATCCCCGGGAGGTGGAAGATATTTTTACCCTCCAGGAAAATATTGCCAGTCAAATAGCGGGTGCGATGCAGGTAAAACTCACCCCGGAAGAAAAAAATAGGATAGCCAGAGAAGCAACAAAAAATACAAAGGCTCTGGATGCATATAATTCAGCACTTAGTATGTATGTAAAATTGGTTTATGCTTTTCATTCTACTTATGGTTTAAGCCTTTTGTCAGATCGGGAACTATATGCCGGATACCTGGAAACGCTTTCCAGTTGTAACCAGGTTCTTAGGTTGGACTCCAACATGGCTGAAGCTATTGTTTTGAAAGCGAAAACCCTTTTTTGGAAGTACGATAACAGGGGTCCTGATAACTTTAGCGGCCTGGTAGATTCAATAGAATTATTAGGTCAAAGGGCTTTGGCATTGGATGATAATTTGGTGGATGCTTATATAATTCTGGCAAAGTGTTTTATTCAAAAGGGGCAGGATAGCGCCGGGTTAAAACTATTTGAAAAGGCATTGGCCATTAGTTCTAACAATTTTGACGTCAATTGGGAAATCGGCAAGTATTATGTATTTAAAGATCCGGAAAAGGCCATCCGGTTTTTAAAAAAGTCTCTGCGGCTGAATCCTTTTTCAATTTGGACGCCAATGGTTTATAATGATCTGTCATTTGTGTATTTAAATGCGTGTGATTTTGAAAAGGCAGAATGGTATTGCAAAAAAACATTAGCGTCTTCAAACAGAACGTTTGCCACGGCAAGAGCATTGTGGCGGATCGAGATTTTGTATTTGAGAATGGGGAAAGCGGACTCGCTTATAAAATACTCGGATATGGCAATAAAATTAGGTGAGCCGAATGCGTTTTATTTTAAAGCTGAAGCCTATTGCTACCTGAAAAATGATTGGGCTAAAGGCGTTCAAATATATGAAACGGCATGGGAGAAGATCCCTAATCGCGGAAATGGGCATCGTTTTGCTATTGCTTTATGGAAAGTGGGGAAAAATGCCAGGCGTGCAGAGCAGTTATTCGATTCTTCCTTTGCCCGTGGAAAAAGAGATGATCCACTTACCTATGATGTTGCTGGCATGTATGCCTTTAAGGGCGATAGGGAAAATGCTTACAGAACACTTAAGCAACTTAAGGAATCTGAGTGGTTCTTTGGAAATCCTTATTTAGTACAGTTTGATCCTTTGTTTGATAAGATCAGGAATGATAAGGAGTTTAAAGACCTATTACAAAAAATACTTGATGAAAAAAGAATTTTGCGCGAAAGATTAAGGAAGTTAGAAGAGGAAGGCAAACTCTGAGGTCCAGGGAATTGAAAATGGTAAAAAGCAGAGCCCCCAATTTGGGGGCTCTGCTACATGCGATCATGCCATTGGTAAATTAATTGCAGCCTGCCTTAGCGCAGGTTGACGGGCAAGGCGTGCATTCCGGCGGACAAGGCCTTTTGCAGACTTGCGTAGTTTTTGCCTTTTTTGCTTTCTTCTTTGGTAGTGTGTCGCCCGCATGCGCCACCGTGCTCATGGCGAGCAGGCCAATGAAAGCAAATTTCATCAAAGATTTCATTGTTGAAATTTTGTAAACGTGAAGTAAAATGATTTACTGTATTAGAGAGATTGCTTAGCCATTGGGAGGCTTCCAATGTTGACAATAATAATCCGATAGATTGTTATTGTGCACGAACGCATGTTTCATTCTTTCCATTGTTGTAAACATCATATCAGCACACGCTTGATATGTAAACACGTAGCATAGGGGGCAGTCCAGGCAACTCTTTTCGTTCGGTGATGACTTCCTTTCCGCGGGCTTGTGTTTCTTAGAGTCTTTCTTGCAGGTGCTATTTGGATTGGCTTGACCGGTACAGGGATTGGTGCATGCCTCCTTGCATCGTAAGGAAACTTCAACAGCTTCAATATTGAGGATGCCAAGCGCGGTCAATAATATAATCGCATAAATACGAGTCATGCTTTACTGAAGTTAACCATTATTTATGGTTTTCTTTGATAATGACAGCAGTCGGGTAGTTTGTTATATGTGGAGTCTTCAGCCTTAAACTTTTCAGTATCATGCCCGGCAGCGGCAACCTTTTTTTGAACATTGTCCATTGCTCCAGGCGTAAAAAGATCATAGCGAATGATCAATTGCTTTTTATCTTCTTTCCAGACCGCTGATTGTACCCCTTCCACCGATAAGGCAGCCTTTTCAATTCGCTTTTTGCACATTCCGCATTCACCATACACCGTGACCGTTTGTGTTTTTGTATGATCCCTTATGGTCTCTTTGCCGCTTTGGGCCTTTGAGGTTTGAAGGGACATCGTTATTATAAATGCTAACAACACTTTGAACGTTTTCATCGTATAATTGTTTATCTATTTAAAAAATAGTTGAAGTTGCCTCAGCAGGAGGCAGGTTTTCAGGCAAAAAGGCCTGATCGGATAATCGCATTGCGGCAATCAAATGCGGTAGGTACAAAGCAGAATGTAAAGCTTTTGCCCGTGCAGGAGAGGCGGGGCATGGGCAGGATATTCAATTGATTGTAGATGTTTGCTTGCTATGGTGGTCTCCAACAAAGGAAGGCAAATATGCAGATCTGCGATCTGTTTTGCTGGTGCGTTCGTTTCGCTGGCCGCGAAATGAGTGTCCTTTACTTTTAGATTCTTATATTCAATCTTACAACACCCCTCTTTCTCACCACCTTCGTTACACTTTTGTTCCCGCGGTTGTGTAAATGCAATACCGGTTGACTTTAATATACCACAGCAAAAAAATTGCTTTATGCCGATGCCAAACACTGCAAGAGCGTAAACATTAAGAAGTAATATCAGCCCGGTTTTTTTCATCATAAGTTCAAATAAAATTACATCTTTTCTTTACTCTACACAACCATTGAGATGCATTTCTGAGTTAAAGGGTCCATAAAAGACCTGTGAGTGCCGGATTATTTGATTCCTGTCTTATTTAGGGCCGCCTTAAGGCCCCTGGCCAACTGTTCCGCATTACCAACCCCCCAGTAATGTAAAAAGAATATTCTAGGTTGTTCATGTACCATATGGTTATGGACCGCCACGACCTCAATACCGTTTTCAACCAGCGCTTTTATTACCGGCTCAACCTCGTCCTCAACCATTGTAAAATCTCCCGCGACCGCTGAATGATCGGGAGTACCTTGAAAGGCCGCCCAGGTATTAAATCCCAGGAAGCTCGATACCGGCATCCCATGCTCTTTCAATGCAACATCGGGACGGCCAATGGTATATTTGTAAACTCCCTTGCTCAATTCTCCCTTGTAGCCCAAAATTTCATCAAGCTTTGCTGAGTTGATCGTGTAGGTAACGTCCGGAACTTTAACATCGGAAGGGCTATGCCCCCGCGATGCCGCTACTTTGTCCAAGATTGCCTTTGCTTTTCTAGCTATATCTTCAGTTTGCCCACTTCCGCCGACATGCATGTATATCACATTGGGGTGGTTTCTGACAAAGTGGTTGTGGATAGCTGTTATTGTCATTCCCTGCCGGATTACCTCTTCCTGCACCGGTTTTAGATCCTTTTCCGTAAGAATAATATCGCCCATCACCATTGCGCCCTCTGATAATGGAGAAAACGCTATCCATGTTCCTAATCCCATTGGCGGAATAATCCTAAAACTGTCAACTTCAATATCGAGATCGTTTTGGGGTATGGTGATCTTGTATTCTCCATTATTGAATTTGCCTTTGATCCCGGTAATTCTCTCAATCGCAGCAGTATCCAACGGGGGGTGATTCATTTCCATTCTATGTTTATTCTTTGGCTTTCCCTGCGCGCCGGCACGAACCATAACAATACAACAGATGCAGGCAAATAACATTTTTAATTCAATCATGGTATAAGAATTTATAACCAATTTAAAAATACTTTTTTATTAACAGGCCCGCTATCGCGGCCAGAACGATAATAAGCGGCTCTTTAATTTTATTGGTTCTTAACAAAATCAGGGTTGTTAACAAGGCTATCGCTATCGAAGGAATGTCAACGAGCTGACGTTTGCCAAGTACCAGGACAGCGCCTGCGATGGCGCCTATAGCGGCCGCAGTAACCCCATCGACGAAAGCCTTTATTTCCTTGCGTTTACCATATTTCTTGAAATAAGGGGCAGGAATAACCGTGAAAATGTAACAGGGTAAGAAGGTAGCAAATGCGGCGATGCATGCACCGGGCACATCGGCAATAAGATATCCGATAAAGGCAACCGTTATAACAACCGGACCTGGCGTAATCATCGCGACTGCTACGGCATCGAGGAATTGTTGTTCATTGAGCCATTGATGTTCCTTAACAACTCCCCCATAAAGAAAGGGGACGATCGCGAGTCCGCTTCCGAACACAAATGCGCCCGCTTTCAAAAAAAACCAACCGATTTGAGGAATTTTTTCATTTAACCATGGGTTTGTGATTTGCAAAACAAATGGTATCATGAAAAATATCCCTGGCGTTTTATTGACCTTTGGCCTCGCTCTATATAACCATACGATTACCCCGGCTGCAAGGATCAGCCAAAGGTTTTCCTTTTCAGTTAAGAAAGTTGCAACCGCCAGCGCAATGAAAATGCCCCAAAGCAGCCAATCGTTGGCGAGGGTCTTTCTTGTTAGTTTATAGCTGCTGACCAGGATAATCCCTATTACGGCGGCTCCAATACCATAAAATACCGCTTGCATCCACGGTAATCCTCCGGCCTTTACGTAGGCAAATCCTAAAGCCAGTACCATCAAAAAAGAGGGAACCACGAATGCTATTCCGGCCAAGGTGGCACCGATGATTCGATAATGCACATAGCCAATGTAAATAGCGAGTTGAGCTGCCAGTGGGCCCGGTGCTAACTGAGCCAGCGCCAGCCCTTCTTTATAATCCTCATCATCGATCCACTTTCGTTTCTCCACAAGATCGCGGTGCATGTATCCTACAAGCGCTACCGGACCACCAAAACCGATCGTCCCGAGCTTCAAAAAATAAATAACCAATTGTCTTAAGTTATATCTGTCGGTCATCACGTACGTTTACCTCAATAAAAAGCATTGAATTATTTAAAGGGAAACCATCGCTGCAACGCTTTGATATCCCTTTCATTTTTATTATTTCCCGACGGATTACCGGGTCCGGGTTGTTCTGAAAAATCGATTTTATTTCCAATGCCGGATGCAAGTGCTTTTTCATAAACGATGACGGCGGCAGCCACATCTTGTAAAGCTGTCCCGGTACTATCGAAAATAATGATCTCATCTTCTGATTCGCGGCCTTTCGTCCTGCCTGATATTACAGACCCAAGTTCAGCGTGCACACCGGAAATAGTCATTAATCCCTGTTTAATGGCATGGTGTAATTCCCCTATAGCAGCGCATTGTTCCTTAATATCAACGATGATCTTACTGTTTGCTAACAAATCACAAAATAACTCCTGCTTTTCTTCATTGTCGGCCCCAATAGCAGCAATAAAGGTTCCTGGCCGGATATGATCCCGGTGAATGAAAGGTTGTTTGGAAGGGGTACAGGTAATAACGATATGACTTTCGGATAGAACAATTGGTAGTTCCGCCAAGCCAACCGGGATTATCTCGAATTCTGCTCCAAATTCTGATATGAATTTGCCTGCCTGGCGGGGATCTATGTCGAAAGCAAATATCTTTTTTAATGTTCTAACCCTTTGAATCGCCTTTAAAGAAATTCTTCCCTGGTTACCGCATCCGCAAACTGTGGCGATCGTGGCGTTCGATGGGGCTAAATATTTGGCGGCTATTCCGGTTGCCGCACCTGTTCTAATGATTGTGATTTCAATTGAGTCCATTAAAGCAAGTAGTTGCCCATTGAATGCATTACAAACGATTATAACCCCTTGAATGGTTGGGATTCCATAGTGAATAAAATTATTGGGGAAATTGGCGTTCACTTTGGCGACGAAATAGCTTTTCTCATCTTCCAGCATGCCCGCCTTTATATGAAAGCCTCCATGCACATTATGCATGCCGGCCAGCCTGGGTGGTTGCATTCTCCCTTCTGCATGCAGACAAAATGCATTTTCAACTGCATTCATACATTCTTCAATTCCTAAGAATCCTGATACATCGTTGCGCGTAAGTAATAAAGTATCCATCCCTGTCGTAAAAAAAATTATAAGCGCAAGGTCAGCATTCCGTTTATCTCGAAATAGAATGGAAATTACTATTTGTACGCAGGCTACTTTTTCTTAGCTTCTTCCTGTAAACAGAGGGCTTTTGTCCGGTATGTTTTTTAAATATCCTCGTAAAATGGCTTTGATCTGAAAATCCGGTGAGGTAGGAAATCTTGGTAAATGAATAATTAGACGTGTTGAGGTACTGAATGGCCTTTTCGATTCAGGTTCGTGCCCGGGATCGAATAGAGCCATTTGTATTATCAATTGATTTACATATGTTTTATATCCTTTATTTGCGAAATTGGTTAACACACAGACCTCAGTAATTCTTTAGGGGTCAGACCAGGCTGCCAGCTTTAGCTGCGTCAGCTTCATGCTTAGCAAATCTCAAAAAATGTTTTATTAGAATTGTTGCTATTAAGAAACGCCCCATCTATTCCGCATTGTAGTTCAATATGAGCACATATGATTGCCTTCTTGCCCTTATCGTCTCGAAAGGTCTAGGAATACTTCATTCTCATTCCGCATAATCTTGTAGAAAAACCTACACAAAAAGTCGAGAATATTTCAGAAATCATCTTAAAAAAGTAGTGGCCTGGAAATTGAATATTACGCGCTAGGTTAAGTGTTAGCGTGTTTGGTGACAGGCCTTGCTTTCAATTTCTTCTTGATTTTGCAAGACCGAACATCCCTAAATTTTATTAAAGATGGATATTGTTTGTTTTTCGCATTTGCGATGGGATTTTGTATATCAGCGACCTCAACAATTGATGAGCAGGTTTGCGAAAAATTTCCGCGTTTTTTTTATTGAAGAACCCATTTATGGTTCCGGTGGGACGTATCTAGATACCAAAAGGACCAAGGAAGGAGTTTGGGTTATTGTTCCGCATCTGGTCGTTGGGATTGAGAGTACGTGGATGGATACGAAACTGAAGTATCTGTTGCAGGAATCATTCAAGAGCTTCGATATTACAGACTATATCATTTGGTATTATACACCTATGGCGCTTTCGGTAGGCCAGTCTTTTTCGCCCAAACTGGTGGTCTATGATTGCATGGATGAGCTGTCCGCCTTTAAGAATGCTCCTGCATTGCTGCGGGAAAAAGAAATGGCTTTGATCGGTAGCGCTGATCTGTTGTTCACAGGTGGAGCAAGCTTATTTGAATCTAAAAAGCAGTTGAGCCATGATTCACATCTCTTTCCAAGCAGCATCGATAAAGATCATTTTGCAAAGGCGCGCACGCTATTAAAGGATCCCGCGGACCAATCGAGGATCTCGAAACCAAGGATTGGATACTTCGGTGTGATTGATGAAAGGATGGACCTTGAATTGGTGGCACAAATTGCCGCCAGACGGCCTGATTGGAGCCTGGTGATGATAGGGCCTGTCGTAAAAATTGATACTGGAATATTGCCAAAGTATCCGAACATCCACTATTTAGGGAGCAAATCCTACGATGAACTACCCAATTATCTTGCCGGCTGGGATGTGGCAATCATGCCTTTTGCCATTAATGAATCAACAAAATATATAAGTCCTACGAAAACACCCGAGTACCTCGCAGGCGGGAAGCCTGTAGTTTCGACCGCCATCCGGGACGTTGTAGATCCTTACGGAAAACACGGACTGGTTGCCATCGCAAAGACTTCTGGTGAGTTTATTGAAAGTATCGAATCGCAACTTCACTTGAAAGACACCAAAGGATGGCTAAAGGCAGTCGACGCATTCTTGAACGGAAATTCATGGGATACTACCGTGGAAAAAATGATGTTTCTCATAAATACCAAAATAGAGGCACGAATCGATCAATGGTCAACGAAAAAAGGAAAAAGTTATGTTTGATTATTTAGTTGTAGGAGCGGGATTCGCCGGATCCGTGTTAGCTGAGCGGCTGGCATCGCAAGCCGGAAAGAAAGTTTTAGTGGTTGATAAGCGCAGCCATATTGGTGGCAACACGTACGATTATTACGACGATGCAGGCATTCTTGTACATAAATATGGGCCGCATATTTTTCATACCAATTCAAGGGAGATCTTTGATTACCTGGGGAAGTTTACTTCCTGGCGACCTTATGAGCACCGCGTACTTGCGAGCGTTGACGGAATGCTTGTCCCAATTCCCATTAATCTGAATACCATCAACAAGCTGTATGGACTAAGGCTGTGTAGCGCCGACGTGGAAAATTTTTTGAAGGAGAAGGCAGAAAAAAGGGACCAGATCCTTACCTCGGAGGACGTTGTAATAAGTAAGATCGGCCGTGAGCTTTATGAAAAATTCTTCAGAGGCTACACTAAAAAGCAATGGGCGCTTGATCCCTGTGAGCTTGACGCATCCGTGGCGGCGAGGATACCTGTACGCAGCAATCGCGACGACCGTTATTTCACCGATACTTATCAGGCGATGCCGGTCCATGGATATACAAAAATGTTTGAAAATATCCTGCACCATCCGAATATCAAGGTGATGCTAAATACAGATTACAAGGAAATTCAGGGGTTGATTCCCTACAGGGAGATGATCTATACCGGGCCCATTGATTATTTTTTTGACTATTGTTATGGAAAGTTGCCTTACCGCTCGATCGAATTCAAATTCGAAACGAATGAAGGGGAGTTTTTACAACCGACCGGAACTATCAATTACCCAAATGAGCATGCATATACCAGAAGCACAGAATTCAAATATCTAACAGGACAGAAGAGTACGAAGACCACCATCGTTTACGAATACCCAAAGGCCGACGGTGATCCTTATTATCCCGTTCCCCGGCCTGAAAATGCGGAATTATACAAGAAATACGAAAAATTAGGTGCAAGCTCAAAACGTGTTCATTTTACAGGCCGTCTGGCTACCTACAAATATTATAATATGGACCAGGTGGTCGCACAGTCGCTAACCCTTTTCAAGAAAATTATTAATCACACAGAGAAAGGAGTACATATCAATGGACAAAAGATCTCCATCTCAACGACTTCCTGAATTGTGGGGTGGGCTTGAATGTACGATCAACCGGGTAAATGATTCATTCCGGGACCAGCTCCATGATACCGGCCACTATACCCGTCCCGATGATATAGTGGCATTCGGGAAACTGGGCATACGCAAATTGCGTTATCCTGTTCTTTGGGAAAAACATCAACCCTCCGAACACACTTCGGTCAATTGGGAATGGGCAACAGCTCAACTGGAACAGATCATTCAAGCCGGAATGGATCCAATTGTAACATTGCTGCATCACGGAAGCGGTCCCGAATTCACCAACTTGCTGGATCCCGATTTTCCTGAAAAGTTTGCGCTTTATGCCGGCATGGTTGCGCGACAGTTTCCGGCCGTTCATTATTATACCCCCGTCAATGAACCGTTGACAACGGCCCGTTTTAGCGGACTCTATGGGATCTGGTATCCACATTACCGGGATGAGTTGTCGTTCGTCAAAATGTTGCTAAACGAATTGAAAGGGATCGTTTTATCAATGCAGGCCATACGGGCGATCAATCCTCAGGCGAAATTGGTGCAAACGGAGGACTTGGCTAAAACGCACAGTACTCCGCTGCTTGAATACCAGGCAAGATTTGAAAATACACGCCGCTGGCTCACTTATGACTTGTTATGCGGTAAAGTAGATTTCAGACATTTTTTCTGGAAACATTTTATATCCCTTGGGATCAGCGAACGGGAACTGCTTTATTTCCTCGATAATCCGTGTCCTCCGGATCTTATGGGATTCAACTATTATGTGACATCTGAGCGATATCTGGACGAAAACTTTGGAAATTATCCCCCTTCCACCATTGGTGGTAATGGGAAACAAATTTACGCAGACGTTGAATCCGTAAGGACGATTGGCAATGAAGGGATTGGTAGGTTGCTCAAAGAAGCATGGCAACGGTATCAAATTCCAATGGCAATCACTGAATGTCACCTGAGTTGCACAAGGGAAGAACAACTCCGGTGGTACGACGAAACCTGGAATAAGGCATGTCAACTTATTAAAGAAGGCGTTGAAATAAAAGCGATCACTGCATGGGCTTTACTGGGAGCTTATGATTGGAATAGTTTGTTGTCGAATCACAGCGGCCACTATGAGTCGGGCGCCTTTGACGTCCGGAACGGTAACCGCCGCGCTACCGCCCTAACAAAGTTGATGTCGTCCCTTGCTACCACAGGGAAATATGACCACCCTCTTCTCAAACTCAACGGTTGGTGGCATAAATCTGCAGGTGGTACAGCTACTGCTAAAAAGGTAGGAAACATACCGTTTATTTTAATCACGGGAAAAAACGGAACCCTCGGCCAGGCCTTCATGAGAATTTGTGACCGGAGGTCGATTCCATACATAGCGACGTCCCATGAAGAGTTGGACATAGCAAATGAAAAAGACATCAAAAAGGCTATTGATAATTTTCACCCATATGCTATTATCAATGCAGCAGGTTATGTGAATGTCGATCAAGCTGAAATAAACGCCGGGGAATGCTTCAAAATAAATGCAATAGCGCCCGGTCTCCTGGCAAATATTTCTCGACAAAAAGGCGTAAGGCTCGTGACTTTTTCATCCGACCTTGTTTTCGATGGTGCTAAAATGATACCCTATGATGAATCCGACACAATGAATCCGATAAATATATATGGTGCAAGTAAAGCTGCAGGCGAGAGGGCAGTACTAATTGCAAATCCATCCGCCCTTGTCATACGCACAAGCGCATTTTTTGGACCCTGGGACCGGTATAATTTTGCATACGAAATCATAGCAGCATTGAAAGATCATAAGCAAATGCTGGTTGCTGACGATGTCACGGTTTCCCCAACGTATGTTCCTGACCTTGTGGACATCTCCCTTGACCTGCTTATCGATGAAGAAGATGGGATCTGGCATTTAACCAACCAGGGTGCTTCTACCTGGGCCGACTTCGCGCAGGAAATCGCACAACGGGCAGGATTTAAGAAAGAGTTGCTTGACTTCCGGCCAAGTAATGAAATGCCCTGGAGGGCTAAACGACCCTTGTATAGTGCATTGCAAAGTGAGAAAGGTGTGCAGCTTCCACAATTAGCAAGGTCTCTTGATCGTTTTTTCTTAGAACAGGCAGTGTAAACCATCGTAAACTATGGCGGGAAATAAGTTCATGTTTGCTACAGGCATCGAAAACAGTTATCCAACGATAATATTGCCTGACGGTAAGCGTAAACGTGTGGACGAATTGGAAAAGACGTTTCACTATAAGTATTGGCAAGAGGATTTTACGTTGGTAAAAGATCTCGGTATTGAATTCTTAAGGTATGGTCCTCCTTATTATAAAGTACACGAGGCACCCGGAAAATTTGATTGGACGTTTGCAGACGCCACCTTCGCCCGCATGAAGGAATTACATATTACGCCGATCGTGGACCTCTGCCATTTCGGGGTACCGGACTGGATTGAAAATTTTCAAAATCCTGATTTCCCTGAGTATTTTGCTGAATATGCCAGTGCCTTTGCACATCGCTTTCCCGACCTCCTTCTCTATACGCCCATCAACGAAATTTTCATCACGGCCATGTTTTCAGGTCAATATGGTTGGTGGAATGAGTGTCTTCAATCAGATAAGGCATTCGTCACGGCATTGAAACACCTGAGTAAAGCCAATGTTATGGCCATGCACGAAATCTTAAAAGTGCAGCCTGAAGCCACTTTCATCCAAAGCGAATCTTCGGAATATTTTCATGCAATGGATCCAACGGCAGTGCCACTTTCAAGATTTCTGAACCAAAAACGTTTCCTTTCCCTTGATCTTACCTACGGGTACCCACTTAATGTGACAATGTATGAATATCTGCTGATGAACGGCATGAGTCGCGATGAATGCCAGTGGTTTTTGAAAAACCAGGTAAAAGCCCGATGCATAATGGGGAATGATTATTATGTAACAAATGAACACCTGGTTTTTCCAGATGGTCACACCCAGGCTGCGGGAGAGATCTTCGGATATTATGTGATCACGAATCAATATTACCGCCGATATAAGCTGCAGATAATGCACACCGAGACCAATCTAAAAATGCCTGCTTCAAAGGAATGGTTATTGAAGCAATGGGCCAATGTACACAGGCTCAAGCACGACGGAATTCCCATTATTGGATTTACATGGTATAGCCTCCAACATCAGGTGGATTGGGATTCAGCGCTCAGGAACGACGTAGGTAAAATAAATGAGCTTGGCCTAGTCGATCTTGATAGAAATGTAATGCCCGTTGGGGAAGCATATAGCCAACTAATACGAAACTGGAAAGAAATTCTGAATGAGGAAAGCTTCGGACTTACTTTTGATAATTGGTAATTATCTGGTAAAAAGGACCTCTTCTTTTATAATATCGGCTGTGAATTTGGAAAATAGGTCAGTCCCCTTTAATCCGTTGTCATTTTGTTCATCCCGGACGGGCTCTTGGGATGGATAATTGGGGGAAGCATGACTCCGGAGGGTTTGCTCCAGATCTTCAAAAATTTTATTGATCATATTCTCAGCAGCGCTGGTTTTCTTTTCCATAACCCAGGTTTAGCTAAATTTTGCAATTCCTGTGCCACAGTAACTTATATCCACTGGCCAATTAAATTATGAAGAAGGTCCCTTGACTTGATATGCAATTGGGGAACATACTACCGCAAACTGAACCGTTTTGCCAGATGTTTATTCTTATTTTGATAAATATCGCTTTACTTTTTTTTATCAATTGAGGATTTCATGCCCCCAAATTCCCATTCTCTTGTATAATTAAACTCTGCAACGTCCCGCACCGGTCCTCGCTCAATTAACAACTAAGCTATCTGTTCTTGAATGAAATCCTTGTCCAGTCTCAATCCTGGTTTCTACAAATCTGTCTACTACCAATAAACCCGGGAAGCTTTGATCTTTTTGTCTTGTACCAGGAAGGTTATTTTCAACGGCACGGTTTTTTAATCTATCATAATGTGAAGAAAGCTATTGTTGCGGTAATATTTCTTTTGATCGAACTAAAAGGCTCGAGCCAGGAAGTAGCTTTTGAATTTCAAAAAGCGCTGTCAAAAGAACTTGATGAGATTTCGGGGATTGCCCATGACGGTCAGTTTCTTTGGGTGGTTAGTGACGACAAGGACGCACCGATATATAAACTTGACAGAAAAGGAAATGTCTTACAAAAGATAAAAATCTCAAATCTGAGATTGATTGATGTCGAAGCAGTAGCCGTAGATAGAACTTACATCTATATTGGCGATGTAGGAGATAATATGGGAAAGCGAAATCAGCGCGCAATTGTGAAGGTCGAGAAGTCAGATATTCCCAAGGGTAGGAGTGTATCGGTAAAGGGACAGCGCATCAGATTTTCTTTTCCTGAACACGGAGATGTGAAAAAGCAGAAAAGGAATAATTATGATTGTGAGGCCATAATTATCTACAATGATTCTGTCTATCTATTTACAAAAAGAAGGAAGGATCTTAATACTTCCCTTTATGTAATACCTAAAATTCCCGGTACCTATAGCGCAAGGCTGATTAGTACGTTTAAAACCAAAGGATTGGTTACAGATGCATCAGTAAATGATAGGACAGATGAAATCGCCTTGATAGGTTATGATGAGGGGCATACCCGGCCCTTCATATGGATACTCAGCAATTTTCCTTTTGATGATTTTTTTTCAGGGAATTATGTCCGGTTCGAGTTGACTAAAAACAAAGAATTAGATTGGCAAATTGAAGGGATTTCGTATGAGGATAACGGAACCTTTTTTATCGTATGTGAGAAAACAAAACAGGTGCCTAACACCCTTTATTTAATAAAAAAGTCTGGTCTTTTTAGCTCTGATAAAGGGGATAGCCATACCCAATGATGGTGGAACTATCACTATTTGTACGCAGGCTACTTTTTCTTAAGCTTCTTTCTGTAAACAGAGGGATTTTGTCCGGTATGTTTTTTAAATATCCTCGTAAAATGGCTTTGATCTGAAAATCCGGTGAGGTAGGAAATCTTGGTAAGTGAATAATTAGACTTGTTGAGGTATTGAATGGCCTTTTCGATTCGAAGTTTCCTAATGTAATCGCCAAAGGAAAGATCATCGAAGTATTTAGAGAACTCACGAGATAAATAGGCAGGATTAATATCAAGGTCCCTGGATAATTGTTTCAAACTGATATTTGTGTCAATCTGATCCTGTATAAGCTCTTTCAATTCTTTGGCCCATACCGGAGTTTTCTTTGATGGTTTTGCTTTCAAAAATCTTTCAAAAACATCAATCAATAATTTCTCAGAAGCTTGCTGTGTATGCTTTTCATTCCTGTGGTATTTAGCCCAACTATATAGCGCGTCATAAACTTCGATCCCCTTTTCAAGTAATTCGTAATCGTCATTGGTGTTATGGGCCATTCCGGCAGATATAGCCCACAAGCCCGAAGCTTGAGGAGCAAGATCGTGCCGGTCGGTGTCTGCCCCGCGCACGATCACGGCAATGATTTGAAGGGCCGGGTCATTAAGTGCATGTTTTTTCAGGATAAAGTCAAATGTACATTCATCAGCGTAATGACTGTATTCAACATCAGGGATATCAAATGGAATTGCATGTAGTCTAGCGGCCATTGTCTTTACCTGGTCAACCGGAGCATATATTATTTCGGCATCTCTATCAATAAATTTTCTGATCAGCCAGGGACAAGCAATCCGGTCTATTTTTGGCCGTTCACGGGTTATCCATTTCATCGCCGCTGCTTTTATTCAAAAATGAGTCTTTCTGGATAAAAATCCCAAAGTGGGGCTGTTTGCCCGGGATTAGGACTGGAACTGATGTGATAATAAATTGACTGTCACATAAATGCAAGGATAATGCGAATTTCTGTTGTCGTGAGGATTTCTTATCAGTGAAACTCTCTTACTTTAACATCCTTATAAGCTTACAAAAATAAAATGATGCAAGGAGCTTAACCGCTTATAATAATTGTATCCATTTATGCGATCAATTTGTTTAATTCTATTTTGTTTCCTTAGCAGTTTTTCTTTTGCTCAGCAACCATTAACAAAAGAGCAAATTAACCGCATTGCTGATGCAGGAAAAGTATATGGTTATATCAAATATTTTCACCCCTTTCTTCAATACAAAAATATTAATTGGGATTCCACTTTCGCCGCTCATGCTGAAAGAATAGTTAATGCCTCAGGTAAGGAAGAATATGCGAAAGCCATGCAGCAGCTTTTAGCTCCAATAAATGATGATCTCACTACGGTCTTGAATCTGAATACGCAAAAAAATCACCTATTGCATCCTACTGAATATAGTATTAAGGACTCAATACTTTATATCATGTTAAATGATATTACGGATGATAGTTATAATAAGGTTTTCGAAGCCATGCGTCAAATAACCATGGTGAAAGCAATAGTTTTTGACATGCGAACTCCTGATAACTCCAATAGCAATTATTTCTCATCGGGCACAATACTGGACTGGTTGTCTAAGGATATTTGTGTTGGCGATATCATAAAGCCTTCCTTTAGAAGTGTTACCTATGACAACTTACCCTCTGAAAAATTTGATAATGTTTTAGGAGCTAATTTCAAAGAAAGTACATTGTACGCTGTACATGGAAATGGTATTAAAGAAGTGCCCATGGTTTTTCTCGTTGAAAATTCTGATGAAGTGCCTGCATTTGCTTTGTCGCTTAACCAAAGAGGAAAAGCGGCTTTTGTAGCGCCAAGAGGGAAACAATTGACTATTGGGGGAAGTGTAAGTTTTTATATCGCAGATAGTGTGCTCATTAAAATCAGGCTGTCCGAGGGTGTTAATGCAAACGGTTCCTTGTCGATGGTTTATCCAGATGCAGAATACGAACCTTCTGATAAAAATGAGGCATTGATTAAAGCGAAAGAATTAATTAAGGAAGGTTTTAAAAAGGAACCGCAGTCACTTGTGATTGCACCCTTGCTAATTTATCATTCTTCGCACTATTCAGACACAAGTAATTATCCATCGTTAGGCTACAGGACGCTTGCAGCAGCAAAAGTATTTTCTACTATTGATCATTTTTACCCGTTCAAAAATTTAATGGACAAAAACTGGGAAGGATGTTACAAATCAAATATTGCCAACTTTATTTATGCCGGGGACTCCCTTGAATTCATGAAAGCAGTTGCTGAATTATATGCCAACATCCAGGATAGCCATGGTTTTATTACAATTTCACAGGATGGCTTTAGTTTGAGATTAAATCCGATCATACAGGGCTGGGGAAACTATGTTCCCCCGGTAATCACGCACTTAATTGAAAATAGATTGGTGGTTAGTGGGATTTACAACGATTCAGTTTGCAAAGGAATTGGACTTGCAATCGGGGACATAATCCTTTCTGTTGATGGCAAAGATCCTCTTAAACTTATAGAATCTGCGAGGAAGTATCAGTGTGCTGCCACAAAGGCAAGTCAAACGTTCTTCTTATGTAGTTTTATTTTGTTTGGTAAGGAAGGGGAGGTTAAGAATTTGAAAGTGCAGCGGCGAAATGGGGCTATTGTGGATATTAAAATGCCAACGCTTACAAAGTTTACTGGTGGCTGGTATACTGATCCTTATTGGCTTAAGGTCATTACCCGCCATGATAGCCCGAGCTATAAACTGATTTCGAGGGAAATTGGCTATGCGGATCTGACAAGCCGTATGCAACAAAGAGATTTTGATTCCATGTTCCTACGCTTTAAGGATACAAAGGCAATTATATTTGATCTAAGGGGTTATCCCCACTATGAAGATAAAGGACAGCCATTTAGAAAACTGCTGCAAAACCCAAATGCACTGATGGCAAAATTCCGGTCAGTAAGACCCTCTTCGCCAAACATAGAAACAGACGCATGGGAGCAGACTCAAACAGAAACCGGCACAAGCTCCTTTCAGAAATCTGTTGGATGGGCGCCTTCAGGTTCAGAAATTTACAAGGGAAGGATCGTTGTGCTTATGAACGAATCCAACCAAAGTGCAGCGGAACATGTATGCCTTGTACTCAAAGCAATTTGCAATGCAACACTTATCGGAGGTCGTACTTCTGGAACAAATGGCGGTCTTGCGGAATTTGACATACCTGGTAATTTAGTTTTGTGGTTCAGCGGAGTAGAAGCCTCGTTCCCTGATGGTAAACGAACACAACGGGTAGGCATACAGCCTGATATTGCCGTCTATCCTACTATAAAAGGAATCCAGGCAGGAAAAGATGAAGTGCTCGAAAGAGCAATAAGATATTTACAATCGGGCAGATAACTTTTCATTGAGTATATAGAGGTAGCTAAAGAACGGCATTCACGCAAAATTTCAGTCGGAAAAGGCTTCTGGAGCGAAGCAGGAAAAACAAAAAACCCCCAAAAGAGGGGGTTCTGTGCCCGAGATCGGAACATCAAGTCATAAACGTCAATTCAGTCTCCTATACTTTGAAAAGAAAGCAATGACGAATATATCACTAAACCCTAATGCGGAAGGAGTGGTTAATTGGCTCAAGCCTGTCACAGATGAAGAGTATGAAGAAGGCAATAAATTGTAATATATCAGCTAATGACAAAGAGAATACTGCTGAATTTCGCACTGATTTTTGGCATGCTAATAAACGTAAGCGAAGTTATGGCACAGGACAGTGAATTTTTGGATGCAAGGCAACAAAGCATCGTGAGTATAGCAGCATTGACTGCTGTTGGAGATGTGGACCAATTAGAATTGGAATTAGTCAATGGATTGGACTCGGGGCTTACAATCAATGAGATCAAAGAAATACTAGTACAATTATATGCTTACTGTGGCTTTCCGAGAAGCTTGAATAGCATTAACATATTTATGGGAGTCATTGAAAAAAGAAAAGCAAAGGGACTTACAACCGTTATAGGAAGGGAGATCGTTACAAAGAAAGACACAATAGATAAATATGAAAGGGGTAGAAAAGTGCTTGAAAAATTGACCAAGACAAGTCAAGCCAAACCTGCACCTGGGTTTGGTGAGTTTGCGCCAAGAATTGATGCCTTTTTGAAGGAACATTTGTTTGCTGATATTTTTGATAGTGATGTACTGACTTATCAACAAAGAGAATTAGCGACTATTTCAGCATTGGCTGCAATGCCCGGTGTAGAGGCTCAGTTGCGGGCCCACATCAAAATCGGAATCAACACAGGTATCACGGAAAAGCAACTGGAGCAGGTAGCAAGCCTGGTACAAAAAAAAGTCAGTAAAACTCAAAGCAATACATTGCGTAAGCTCATTTCCAAACCGTCGATAGATATAGTTGAAGAGGGAATGATAGTTCGTATTTCGGAAATTGAGATTTTTCCTGAATACTTGCAGGATTACAATTCGATATTAAAGGAAGAAGCGGCAACATCAATAAAAATCGAACCAGGTGTTATATCAATTTTTCCAATGTTTCAAAGGGAGCATCCTACACAGGTTAAAATTATTGAAATCTATGAAAACCAGGGTGCCTATAAATCACACTTGCAAACTCCACATTTTAAGTACTATAAAGAGACAACCCTAAAGATGGTGAAATCATTGAACCTGATTGATATGACCAGTCTTGATAAGGAAATAATGCTAGATCTATTTAAAAAATTGAAGTAAAAACGAGTTGATAATGGAAAATAACAATAGGCAACCCTTCAAAAACCCGGTTATCATTATAGTTCTGCTGATAAATTTTATACACGCCGGGTGTAAGGATGATAATAATTTGGAAAGAACCTGGAGTGTTTATAAATCTGATGCTTTAAGTTCCAACTATTCGCCCTTGGATCAGATTAATGTAAGAAACGTAGGCCAGATGCAACTAGCCTGGACCTTTTCAATGAAGGATAACAAAGGAGAGGTCCTAAGACCCAGTCAGTGCAACCCAATAATTGTTGATGGCAAGCTTTATGCTACCTCATCAAGTCAATGGGCATACTGTATTGAAGCGGCAACAGGAAAACAAATATGGACGTTTGATCCTGGCGTCCCAACGGGCGAGGTTAACCGCGGAGTTGCTTATTGGGAAAATGGTGATGACGAACGCATTTTGTTTTCAGCCAACAATTTCCTTTTTGCACTAGATGCCGGCACAGGTAAACCTGTATCTGATTTTGGAGAAAATGGAAAAGTGGATCTAAGAATAGGTCTTAGAGATACGGGAAAGGACTTTTTCGTGTCATCAACTTCACCAGGCATCATTTACAAAGATTTGATCATTATGGGTTGCAGGGTGCCGGACATTTATGGTGCGCAACCTGGGTACATACGAGCATATAATTGTAGAAGCGGAAAATTGGAATGGACGTTTCATACAGTGCCACTTCCAGGTGAGCCTGGCTATGAAACCTGGCCGAAAGACGCGTACAAGATGGTAGGTGGTGTTAATAACTGGGCAGGTATGAGTTTGGATGTTGAACGCGGCATAGTGTACCTAGCACTTGGATCTCCCTCCTACGATTTTTACGGCAAGGATAGATCAGGCGCAAATCTTTACGGCAATTGCGTTCTTGCACTTAACGCTTCAACTGGAAAACATGTATGGCATTTTCAAACGGTACACCACGATCTATGGGACTATGATTTACCGGCGCCACCCGCATTAGTCACCATACAAAAAGACGGGAAAAGAATAGATGCCGTAGCCCAAATCACAAAACAAGGATTTGTATTTGTCTTTAACAGGGAAACAGGAGAATCATTATTTCCAATTGAAGAACGGAATGTTCCGGCCTCAAACCTTCCTGGCGAAATCGCATGGCCAACTCAACCATTCCCTGTAAAGCCGGCGCCATTCGCGCGCCAAATGATAACTGAAAAGGATTTAACCGGATACTCAGCTGCGGATCATGACTCACTCTTCAAGCAATTCAAGTCCTTGCGCTATGAGGGCTTATACACGCCGCCTGATTTAAAGGGTACTCTTCAGTTGCCCGGCACACGCGGCGGTGGAGAATGGGGGGGTGCGGCGTTTGATCCGGAGTCAAATTTGTTCTATATCAAATCTAATGACGCCCCGGATATTCAAACGATAGTGCGGGGAACTGCCCAAGCTTCATCAGAACATTCGGCTCCGACAAGCCAATTAGAAACTGTAGATAGATATGCCGGCCCGGATCAATTTGTAAATAGCACCGGCTATAAAACGTGGAAAGATCCAAGTGGCAATCCAGCCATTCGGCCACCCTGGGGCATGCTACATGCGTTAAATCTAGCCACTGGTGAATATGAATGGCAGATCCCTTTAGGAAATGATAGTGCAAGGCAGGAAATAGGAGGTCCTGAAACTGGTCAAGAAGGGAAAGCGGGTCCTATCGTGACCGCAGGTGGTATAATTTTTATTAGTGGAACTGACGATCGAAAGTTAAGGGCGCTGGATAAATCAACTGGAAACCTTTTGTGGCAAACTACTTTGCCTGCACTTGCCAATGCTACTGCTTGCACCTATCAGGTAAAAGGACAACAATATGTAGCAATTTCAATTGGCGGGACAAAACAAACTCCTTCGGGATCAATTATGGCTTTTGCATTACCATAATGGATCCAAAAAATGGGGAAACAAGGGAATCAAAAGACAATAAGAAAGGTGTTTCGCTGTAGTCCTTGACCATGGCCATTTTTGTGGTGCACGCAAGGAAAACAAAAAACCCCCAAAAGAGGGGGTTCTGTGCCCGAGATCGGAATCGAACCGATACACCGTTGCCGGCGGCAGATTTTGAGTCTGCTGCGTCTACCAGTTCCGCCACCCGGGCAAATCTTCAACCAAATAAGGGCTGCAATATTACACCATTCCCCTCAATCGAACTCGAAAAAACGCCTTTACATTTGCATCCGATCGTAAAAAGCAATGACGAAAATCGGACTCATCCAGGAACGCAAAATACCAGCCGATAACCGGGTGGCGCTGACGCCTGCCCAATGTAAATGGATCACTAAAAATGCGTCCGACATCGAGATCGTCGTGGAATCATCACCCCATCGGTGCTTCCCCGACAAAGAATACCAGATGGGCGGGATTCAGGTGACCAACGACCTAAGCGATTGTGATGTCCTCCTCGGGATCAAAGAAGTTCCCTCCGAAGCATTGATCCCCGGAAAGACCTACCTCTTTTTCAGTCACACCAAAAAGAAACAACCCAGGAACCGGGAAATGTTGAAAACGATCCTGAATAAAAACATCCGGCTGGTGGATTACGAATGCCTTGAACACGAAGACGGCCAACGTATCATTGGTTTCGGCTTTTTTGCAGGCGTGGTCGGAGCCCACAACGGCATGATGGCCTACGGGAACAGGACCGGCCTCTATAAACTGGAACGTGTTTATAAACAGCGGAGCTTCCGGGACCTTATCCATAATTATTTCGGCCTCCGCCTCCCCAACGTAAAGGTAGCGGTGACCGGTTCGGGCAGAGTAGCGCATGGCATCCTGGAGATCATGAACCTGCTTGGAATCCATGAAGTGGAACCGGAAGATTACCTGAAGCGACGGTTCAGCTATCCCGTTTATACCCAGGTGAAAGGCCCCGAACTTTATCGTCATAAGAAAAATGGAGACTATCACCGGGAAGATTTTCACCTTCACCCTGAAGAATATAAATGTCTTTTTCTTCCATTCACCGAACAGACCGATATCCTGATGAATGGGATCTATTGGGAGAAAAATGTACCACGGCTCTTTGAAAAGACAGATGTTACCCAGGAAGGGTTTATTATTAAAACCATCGCAGATATTACCGATGACCCCGATGGATCCATCCCGATCAACCTCGGGGATCAAACCCTTGAAGAACCCATTTATGGCGTGGATCGAAAATCTTTTCAAAAAACTGAACCCTACCTCCCCGGATCAATTGATATCATGGCAGTGGGCAATTTGCCCAACGAATTACCGCGCGATGCGAGCAGGTATTTTGGCGAACAATTGATCAAATATGTCCTGGAACCTCTTTTGAATGGCGGATCGGATATCATCGGCCGGGCAACCATCGCAGAACTGGGCAGCCTCGGGAAAGATTTCCAATACCTGAAGGATTACGTTGAAAATTGAATTTCAAAGAATGAAATTCGGATCATTTTCTATCCACCTTACATGTTTAAATAATATTCCTTCAAAAGCTTTGCAAATACCGGGGTGTATTCGCCATTTGCATCCATGATCGCTATTTCTTCGGTAATTTCTTTACCTGCGCCCAGATTGCCGCTGATCATCATCCTGAAATAATCGTGGTTGACCGATTGCCGCACCAGGATAACATGATCAATGCCTAATTGATAAGACGAAAACAAGTTCCTGATTTCCGCAGATCGTTTATAAGGAAGCAGTACAAAAAACAAACCATCGCGCTTCAGGTTTTTGCGAATGACCACGCTCAATTCTTCCAGGGCCAACCCTTCATGCATTGCCAGCTTCCGGCGGGGATCTTCACTCCTGAGTTCCTTTTCATAAAAAGGAGGATTGCTGATGATGACATCATATTTTTTCCCTGGTTGAAATGCCCTGATATCCCCATGATGAATGCATAATCTCCCGTGCCAGGGAGATGCTGAAAAGTTTTCCAGGGCCTGCTGCGAAGCTTCCGCGTCAAGTTCAATGGCGTCAATCGTTGCTGCATCGCAGCGTTGGGCGATCATCAACGATAAAAGCCCCGTGCCTGCGCCAATATCAAGCACCTCAGGCGCAAATTTCTTTGAGACATTTTCTTGCGACTGCCTTTGATCATCGAGAAGCCTGGATCGATCAGTTATACGATGTGCAGAAGGAGAATTTGCTAATTGCTCTGCCACCCAGGCTCCAAACAAAGAGGCGTCCGTCGTGACCTTCATCGCAGACCGGTCCTGATGAACAATAAACTGCTTGAATCCGAAATAACTGTTAGGCACAACCGTAGTTAATAGGTCCTCGCCGAAACATTGACCGCCAGATCATCGAATTTTCCATCCAGGAACTTATAATGACCGGTCATGGCGATCATGCCCGCGTTGTCAGTGCAATATTCAAACGCCGGAATGAAGGTTCGCCACCCGCTTTTTTCACCCAGGTCCCTGAAAGCTGTACGGAGCCCACTGTTGGCGGAAACGCCGCCGGCCAAACAAACATCACGGATGCCGGTTTCATCCGTAGCCTTTTTCAATTTGTTGAGCAAAATAGTACAGATCCTTTCCTGGATCGAAGCGCAGATATCCTCTATGTTTTCTTTGATAAATCTTTGCCTTTCTTCGTCAGACACTGCATATTCTTCCTTATAGACCTTGCTCCGGCCACCGTTTCTCAAAAAATAAAGGATGGAAGTTTTCAGCCCGCTAAAACTAAAGCCCAATCCAGGGATCTGCGGTTCAGGAAATTCAAACTTTCGGGAATTGCCGCTTCGCGCATACTGATCAATCAGCGGCCCGCCGGGATACGGAAGGCCCAACAGCTTGGCCGATTTATCAAAGGCTTCCCCCGCCGCATCGTCAATGGTTTCACCCAGGACCTCAATTTCATGGGGCGATCTGCAAACTACGATCTGTGTATGCCCTCCGGAGACCGTCAGGCATAAGAATGGAAAAGCCGGCTTATCCTCATCGATGAGATTCGCAATCACGTGCGCCTGCATATGATGGACGGCGATCAATGGCTTGTGCAATGCCAGGGCGAGTGATTTTGCAAATTGTGCCCCAACCAACAACGATCCGATCAATCCGGGAGATTGTGTGAAGGCAATGGCATCCACCTCCTTTAAACTGCAACCTGCTTCCTTTAAAGCTGCATCCACCACAGGAACAATGTGCTGCATGTGGGTCCTGGATGCAAGCTCGGGAACCACCCCACCATATTGCATGTGGACTTTCTGGCCAGCAACCATATTGGAAATGATGCGCCCATCACGGCATATTGCAGCGCATGTCTCGTCGCAGGATGATTCAATGCCTAATATCAAAATAGGTTTTTCCAATGAGTTTTAAATTGATGAACCGCGGAGGAAGGCGCCAAAGCATATTTCCAGGATCGCCATCATTTACTCCGGATCGCAACCACCGGATCCATCTTTGCCGCCTGCGACGCCGGAATAAACCCGGCCAGGATCCCCACCACGATGCAAATCACGATGGCGAGGATCATATTATTGGTAGAAATGTAAACCGGAAAATTCAAAGCTCCCGAAAGGATCACTGTTAAAAGAAAGACAAGCAACAATCCAATCAGCCCGCCAACGATGCATAAAAAAGCCGATTCAAGCAGGAACTCGGAAAGAATGACCCTGTTCTTTGCCCCGATCGCTTTCTTCAATCCGATCTGACTTGTCCTTTCACGCACCGTGACAAACATAATATTGGCAACGCCAAACATGCCAACGATGAGTGATAATCCTGCAATGACCCATCCACCGACATTTACACTTGAAAATGCCTGGCTCACCGCTGCGCTGAAATCATTGATGTCATTCAGTGCAAAATCCTCATCCTTTGTCGGCGACAGTTTATGAATGGCGCGCATCGTTCCGATCAGATCGTTCTTCAGCACCTTGCTGGACAGATGATCCTGTCCCTGCACCATGATCAACGGATCGGCCCTTCTTTCGTCCATGATATTTCGCGCAAATTTGTATGGGATCACCACGTTCTGATCAAAATTCCACCCGCCAATCATCGTTTGTCCCTGCTTCTTGATCACCCCAACCACCTGGAATTTTTTCCCTCTGACCACCGGCTCCTTTCCGATCGCACGTTCCGCAGTCCCAAATAATTTTTTAGCGACTTCTACACCGATCACCATCACATTGCTTCCATGATCGAACTCCGCATCAGAAATAAATCTCCCAACATTCACATCAATGGGCTGTATGTCCTTGAATTGTTCAGAAATACCAAAAAACTGCACACCGGAAAGGCGGCTGCTTCCAAAATCAAGATTATCCTGGACATCGATCTTGAAGGCAACGAATTTTGCGCTTGGTGTCCGCTCCCGGATCTGCTTCAACTCTTCATATTTTGGCGAAGGACGGTTTACATATCTCCACCAGGGATAGTCCGGTCCTCCGCCAGCCGTATAATCCCATTTGTCAACATAGATCGTATTTGCGCCCAATGATTTCAATTCGTTTTGAATATTTCTCTCGAGGCTGTTGACGACTGCAAGCACGCCAATGATGCAAAAGATGCCGATAGTGATCCCAAAAAGTGAAAGGAAGGTGCGCAATTTATTCTTCCACAGCTCCTGGAGAGCCATTTTAAAACTGCTACCAATAATCTCGATCGATCGCCTGATCATGATGCAAATTTAGCGGAAGCCCTGCGGTTGCAGTTAAAAAACGGTTCACCCTGCCGGGGATGATCACCGGCCCTTTCAGGTTGAAAACCTGGACTTCTATCTTTACCTTTGCGGCCGCTAAAAGAACATGGAACCGTCGTCGGTTCCAACCGATCATGAAGTATCATAATGAAATAGTCCGGCGGAGGACCTTTGCGATCATCAGTCACCCCGATGCCGGTAAGACCACCCTCACCGAAAAGTTCCTGCTGTTTGGAGGGGCGATCCAGGTGGCCGGGGCGGTCAAAAGCAACAAGATCAAAAAGTTCGCCACCAGCGATTTTATGGAAATTGAAAGGCAAAGAGGTATTTCCGTAGCCACCTCGGTGATGAGCTTTGAATACAAGAATATCCTCATCAATCTGCTGGATACGCCTGGTCACAAGGATTTTGCCGAAGATACCTACCGGACGCTGACGGCTGTTGACAGTGTCATCCTTGTCGTCGATAGTGTGAATGGGGTGGAAGAGCAAACAAGGAGGCTGATGGAAGTCTGCCGAATGCGCGATACGCCTGTGATCGTTTTTATTAACAAGATGGACAGAGATGGCAAGAATCGTTTCGACCTCCTGGAAGAGATCGAAAAGGAATTGTCCATCAGCCTTCATCCAATGACATGGCCCATCAATAGCGGCAAGGAATTTAAAGGTGTTTATAACCTTTATGACAAAAACCTGCTCCTCTTCACTGCCAATACAAAAGGCTCAGATGAAGATGCGATCGCAATTACGGATCTCACCGAAGGAATCGTTAATGAAAAACTTGGTGATAAGGACGCCGATCAATTAAGAGAGGATGTGGAATTGGTAGATGCGGTTCACGGTAACCTGAATGTCGATCAATATTTGGCCGGTAAGGTCGCGCCGGTTTTTTTCGGAAGCGCCATTAATAATTTCGGTGTGAAGGAAATGCTGGACACCTTCATCCGTATCGCACCCATTCCCCGCAGCCGCGAAACAACCCTTCGCAAGATCGATGTAGAAGAGGATTCTCTTAGCGGATTTGTGTTTAAGATCCACGCTAACCTCGATCCCAAGCATCGTGACCGGATCGCGTTTCTAAGGATTTGTTCCGGTAAGTTTGAACGGAATAAATATTTTCATCACGTGCGTCTCGACAAGGACCTCCGGTTCAGCAACCCTTACAGTTTTATGGCCCGGGACAAGAGCATCATTGAATCTGCCTATCCGGGAGATGTAGTTGGCCTTTTCGATACAGGTAACTTTAAGATCGGTGATACGCTTACTGAAGGAGAAGATTTTTATTTTACCGGTATCCCATCATTTTCACCAGAAATATTCAAGGAGGTTGTGAATAAAGACCCAATGAAGACGAAACAACTGGAGAAAGGTCTTTTGCAATTGACAGATGAAGGCGTGGCGCAGCTTTTTACCCAATTCGATGGCAATAAGAAGATCATTGGCTGCGTCGGTGAATTGCAATTTGAGGTGATCCAATACAGGCTATTGCACGAATACGGAGCATCAGTCGTATTCAATTCACTGCCTTATTTTAAGGCCTGCTGGATCACGAGTGCAGAACCCTCCAAACTGGAAGACTTCATCCGGTTCAAGCATGCGAACGTAGCAAAAGACAAGGATGGCCACCTTGTTTACCTCGCCCAAAGCGAGTGGTTCCTGAACACGGAAAAAACGAACAACCCGGCAATAGAATTTCATTATACTTCGGAGATCCATAAAGCAATCGCTTCCTGAGGATCGATCCATCCTAATATGATCAGCTATGGAAGAGACCGGTGAATCATATCTTTTTGAAACGGAACGTTTTGTTGTCAGGCCTTATACAGTTGCCGACCGGGATAATTTTTTTGCCCTTTCAGGCAATGAACAAGTGATGCAATATATCCGCGCGGTGCAAACCCGCGAGGAAAGTGATAAGTTCCTGGATGAGATCATCAACTTCTCCATGGAAAATCCATTGATGGGCCGATGGGCAGTTGATGAAAAAACATCCGGCAATTTTGTAGGCTCCTTCGCCATCATCCCCATTGCCGGAGAAGAAGAAAAGATCCAGTTGGGCTATTCACTGCTTCCTGATCAATGGGGAAGAGGGATTGCAACTGAATTGACCTTTGCCGGACTGCGATATTTCGCAACCAATTTCCGGGATCCCGTGGTATATGGGATTACGGAAGAGCCGAATACTGCCTCTCAAAATGTTCTGCTCAAAGCAGGTTTTGAAGAGTTTGGGACAAAAATGGAAGGGGAGAAGACCCTGATCGTGTTTATGAAGCGCCTAAGAGAAGATTAGCATTCGATCTTACCATGATAACAGCCTTCTGATCCGCTGCAATCGCCGCGCTAGCCTCGAAAATTACTCAAAACCCGTTGGCCCGTATAATTATGGGGGGTGATTTTTTTTAATTCTTTCTTTAATCCTTCACTGATCTTAAGAGTTTCTATATAGCTGTGGATCAGCTTTCTATCGATCTGTTTATTCGCCCTTGTCAGATCCTTCAGTGCCTCAAACGAATTGGGGTAATTCTCCCTTCTTAAAATCGTTTGAATCGCCTCTGCCACGACGGCCCAGTTACTTTCCAGGTCTTCATGGATCTTCGCATCGTTGATGATCAGCTTCCCCAGCCCTTTTTCTATTGACCGGAATGCGATCAGTGTATGAGCAAAGGGGATACCGATATTTCTCAATACCGTAGAATCAGTCAAGTCCCTTTGCAATCTTGACAGTGGCAATTTTGAAGCGAGGTGTTCGAATAAAGCGTTGGCAATACCCAGGTTGCCTTCCGCATTTTCGAAATCGATAGGATTTACTTTGTGCGGCATTGCCGAAGAACCCACTTCACCCCTTACGATCTTTTGCTTGAAGTATTCCATCGAAATATAAGTCCAGCAGTCGCGGCAAAGATCAACAAGAATGGTATTGATCCTTTTCATACAATCAAAGTGCGCGGCCAGGTTGTCATAATGCTCGATCTGGGTGGTATACTGTTGCCTGGTGAGTCCGAGATGCTCTACAAATTCGTTGGCAAGTTTTACCCAATCTATTTTTGGAAAAGCTGCGTGATGCGCGTTGAAATTCCCGGTAGCCCCGCCAAACTTTCCGCTAAAAGGGATCCCAATGAACTGTTCGATCTGATCTTCAATCCTTTCTACAAATACCATGATCTCCTTGCCAAGGCGCGTAGGGCTGGCCGGCTGCCCATGCGTATGTGCGAGCATTGGGATATCCTGCCATTCTTCTACCAGCAATTTTAATTGGGTATTTAAATTAAGGAGGCCCGGCAGGTATTCGTATTCAATAGCATGCTTCCATAGAAGCGGGATCGCCGTATTGTTGATGTCCTGCGAAGTGAGCCCAAAATGGACCCACTCTTTTATTTTGCCCGTGCCGGCCCCTTCGATCTGCTTTTTGAGGAAATATTCAACTGCCTTGACGTCGTGATTAATAGAATATTCAATTTGTTTTATCTCCTGTGCATCATCGAGTCCAAAATTTTCCGTCAACTTCTGGAGCTGCTTTATTTTCTTGTTGGAAAGCTCAAAGAATTTTTTCTTTTTAAGGAATAGAAGATATTCAACCTCCACCTGCACGCGGTACTTGATCAGTGCGTATTCCGAGAAATATTCATCAAGATGTTGTACCTGCTTGCGATAGCGCCCGTCAATAGCAGAAATTGCAGTAAGGGCAGTTAATTCCAAGATGACTGTTTTAGACTGAAAGTTTGTTGAAAACCGAAACCTTAAATTTGCGCAACAAAGATAACAAACGGGATTTTTCTTTTACGAACGAATGCAGCAACACATCGAATGAGCAAGGAGACCAGGGAGTCGGGCGCGCAGGCAAAAGTGAAGGTGGGCATTGTAAATTATCTGAATACAAGACCATTATTATATGGTTTGGAAAGAGCTCCTATTGCCGGAGAGATCGAATTGATCGGTGATTATCCCTCCAGGTTGGTGGAACGGCTGAAAAACGGAGAGATCGACCTGGGCCTGATCCCCGTTGCAGCAATTCCAGAACTTTCAAACCCTCTCATTATCGGCAACTATTGCATCGGCACCGAAGGCGAGATCGCTTCGGTTGCGCTTTTCAGCGAGGTACCGATGCAGGAGATCAAAAAGGTCTGGCTCGACTACCAAAGCCGTTCTTCGGTCGCATTGCTCAAATGGTTGATGAAGGAATATTGGGGAATAGCGCCGGTGCTGGAGGTAGCTGAGGATGAGACCTACCTCCATGAGATCCGTGGGACATCTGCCGGTCTTGTCATTGGCGACCGTGCCCTTCAGCAAAGGAGGATCTCCACTTTTATTTATGACCTTGGATCTGAATGGCGGTCCATTACAGGCCTGCCTTTTGTTTTTGCCGCATGGGTAAGTACGAAGCCATTGCCTGAAAAGTTTGTGAAAATGTTTGATGAGGCAAACGGAACAGGCCTTGAGCATCTTGACGAAATCATCGCTGAGGTGAACCCGGCCCCATATGATCTATCGAAGTATTATAAGGTGCATCTGAGCTATCATCTCGACCAACCCAAAAGGGAGGGCATGAACTACTTTCTCGAATTGCTGAGGGAAAAATGAATGCCCAAATAAGCTACTTTTGCGCCTTATTACCGGTTCATGAAAGTAGTCATTTTTGCAGGCGGCCTGGGCACGCGGATATCGGAAGAAACGGATGTCAGGCCAAAGCCAATGGTCGAAATAGGAGGCAAGCCTATTCTGTGGCATATTATGAAGTTGTACAGCAGGTATGGTTACAACGATTTCGTGATCTGCCTCGGCTATAAAGGGTATGTGATCAAGGAGTACTTCATGAACTACTTTGTTCACAATTCCGACATCAGGATCGATCTCGAGAACAATCACATGGAAGTGCTTGGAACGCGGGCAGAATCCTTCAAGGTGACGCTGGTAGAGACAGGCTCCAAAACCAAGACTGCCGGCAGACTGCAAAGAATTAAGGATTACGTGGGCGGGGAAGATTTCATGCTCACTTATGGCGATGGTGTCAGTGATGTGAACCTCAACGACCTCGTCAAATTTCACAAAGCTCATGGCAAAATTGCTACCGTGACTGCTGTTCAACCCGATGCCAGGTTTGGAGGCATGGAGCTGGGTGGTGATGGGATCGTAACGATGTTCCGGGAAAAGGCAAAAGAAGATGCGCAATGGGTGAACGGCGGATTTTTTGTATTGAAGCCGGATGTTTTCAAATATCTCGAGAAAAATATGAGTGATGTCATGTGGGAGGATGAACCGCTGGAAAAGATCACGGCCGACCGGCAACTTGCCGCATATAAGCACCGGGGTTTCTGGATGTGCATGGATGCACTGCGCGACAAGATCGAATTGAATGAACTGTGGGACAGCGGCAAGGCTCCCTGGAAAACCTGGTGAGGGGCAGGCCCATGAAAACCTCATTAATTATTTGTGAATGAAGATCCTTATCATAGGCAATCTTGGATACATCGGTCCGATCGTGGTGAAGCATTTTAAAGCCGGCTCCTCCAGTCACCACATAGCAGGTTATGATATTGGGTATTTCATTCAAAACTACACGCAGAATGGGTGGGCAGGAGATAGTTTGCTTGACCGCCAGTATTATGGAGATGTCCGCAGTTTCGACAGTAATCTCCTGAAAGGATTTGATGCGGTCATTTACTTAGCCGCCATCTCCAATGATCCCATGGGGAATGCATTTGAAAAACCCACCCTGGCCATTAATTATGATTCAGCCATCCAAATTGCCCGTTTGTCTAAAGACCAGGGCGTTAGGCATTTCGTGTTCGCCAGCAGTTGCAGCGTTTATGGCTTTGCGGATACCCAGGCACGCACCGAGGGGTCTGCACTGAACCCACTGACTGCTTATGCCAGGTCCAAGGTGCTCGCCGAGGAAGGGCTTGCCCCGATCGCCGATGAAAATTTCCAGGTTACCTGTCTTCGTTTCGCAACGGCTTGCGGCTATAGTGACCGCCTGAGGCTCGATCTTGTGCTTAATGATTTTGTAGCCAGCGCGATCGCCACCAAAAAAATATCGATACTGAGCGATGGTTCGCCGTGGCGACCGCTTATACACGTGAAGGATATGGCCCGGTCAATGGATTGGGCCATTCAACGGAGAGAGGGTGGACGCTTTCTCGTGGTGAATACCGGAAGCAACCAATGGAACTACCAGGTTAGAGACCTGGCGGAGGCGGTAAAAAGCGAATTCGGAGATATTGAAGTATTCATCAATGAAAATGCTCAACCCGATAAACGTTCCTATAAAGTCAATTTTGATTTGTTTGAGAAACTTGCTCCGGCCCATCAGCCCCAGATTGATCTTGCGGCAGCCGTGAAGGATCTCAGGGAAGGCCTTGAAGGGATAGGTTTCCATGATCAGAATTTCAGGCAATCGAGTTTGGTTAGATTAAGAACCTTGCAACAATTGCTGGACAAAAAACTCATCGATGAAAATTTGCAGATAAAAGCGCAGCATGGATAATATTAAGAAGATCCGGGAAGCGCTGGAGGCAGATACGGCGTTAACTGAAAAATTTATTGCTTCTCTCCACTATTTCGAAAAACTGGCTGGCTATCCGAAGAACAATGTCCGGGATTCAGTAACAGGATTGCTGGCCGATCAGGTGTTCTCAGGCAGGCGCTTTTCGAAATCACTTTCAAATGGCCTGCACATAAATTTTGTATACAATTCAAGGATCGCCCGCGAATTCTTAATGTCGCAACCCACGGTGCCTGATCATGTTTGGGAACCACAGACCACCAAATTGCTTTTGCATTTTTCCAAAGGCGCCAAAAATGTGGTGATCGCCGGTGCTTATTTTGGGGATCATGCCATTCCCGTCGCCAATAATATAAGAGATACCGGAACGGTCCACGCGTTTGAGCCCAATAAAGGAAATTCGGACCTGATCATTGAAAATGCAGGCATCAACGGGCTGAAAAACATAGTGGTCAATAATCTTGCGCTTTGGAATAAAAGTGGAGAGACACTCGTATTTGAAGGCGAGGATGATTTGGCATCAACCGTGGTTGCGACAGCGCCATCCTCCAGGGGTTTACATACGATCACGATCGACGATTATCTTGGTAGCAAGAAACCCGGAACCGTCAACTTATTGATGATCGATGTGGAGGGTAGTGAGATCAAGGTGCTGGAAGGTGCGCGGCAAATGTTAACACGGGACCGGCCGGTAGTTGTGTTTGAAACCCATAGCTTGTATAATGACTGGAGCAAAGGCCTTCAAAATTCCGATTCGGCGACGCTGATGTCAGCGCTGGGCTATGCCTTATTTGCCGTCCGGGAATTTCATCTCAATATCGGTACGGCGGGCATGCCTGTTGAATTGCTTCCCATTGACCGCACCTATTGTGAAATACCCCCGCATCATGGTTTCAATCTTTTAGCGGTGCCATCACAACAATTGGTGGAAAACGATCTTTTCCGGATCGTGTTTGACCTTAGTCCAAAATTATTATTGCATAAGAACGATAAGCTCTTTATGCCCACAACTTTCAATGATCCTGTATGATCTTTCATCCGTTAAAGCTGGCCGGGGCCTTTACCATCGATGTACAACCTTTTCAGGACAACCGCGGCTTTTTTACAAGGGTATTTTGTGAAAACGAATTTGGTGACCATGGGCTGGTAAGACATTTCGTCCAGGCCAATCATTCGGGAACTCAAGGGAAAGGCGTGATCCGCGGGATGCATTTTCAATATCCTCCCTATTCCGAAGTGAAGCTCGTCAAATGTGTAGAGGGAGCCATCTTTGATGTGATCGTGGATGTCCGCGCCGGTTCTCCCACTTTTCTGCAATGGGTGGGGGCCGAGTTGACCGCCGGGAACAAAAAGATGATGTATGTCCCGGCGGGCTTTGCGCACGGGATCCAGACCCTCACCGATTATTCTGAGATCACCTACATGGTTTCGAATTTTTATAACAAGGAAAGTGAAGGGGGGATCCGTTATAACGATGAAAAAGTGGGAATTGAATGGCCCCTGCCGGTCTCGCTCGTTTCAGAAAAGGACCAGGCAATTCCTTTGGTCGATGCACAATTTAAAGGGGTTTCCTTTTCCTGATGGAATCAACGAATCCATTGGTTACGGTCGGCATTCCCACCTACAACAGGCCCGAAGGATTGAAGAGAACGCTCGATTGCATCAGTTCGCAGAGTTATGGAAACCTGGAGATCCTGGTTTCTGATAACTGTTCTACCAATCCAGAAGTACGGCCGGTCTTATCCATGTTTTCGGAAAAGGACAAGCGGGTCAGCTATTTTATACAGCCACGGAACCTGAGCATTGTACCAAATTTTCAATTCCTGCTTGATAAAGCGAAGGGCGAATATTTCATGTGGGCAGCGGATGATGATTTTTGGGATCCTGATTTTATTGAGACCTGCTTAAAAGGGATGCACGAAAGGGAAGATGTTGCGGTCTGTATTAGCGACTTAAAGTTTATCAGCGAACACCGGGAAGTGAAGGCGAGCAAGCTGAATCGGAGTTTTGATCAGCAGGCTATCACCAGGCGAAGCTTTTCGTTTGTGAAAAGTACTGCAGATAACCGATATTTTTTTTGCGGCCTCTACAGGACAAGCCTTGCCCGTTCGACACCATTTCCAAATCGTTGGGGGGGAGACCAGCTATTTCTATATGAAATGCTTACCAAAGGGAAACTTCTTTATTTACCCGGCCAGTCCTCGATTTACTATTACCGGGGCGGGAGCTCTAAGGGACTGGAAGGAGTCCGGAAAGCTTTCAATATTAAGAACAGGTTTTATTATTTTGATGCCTACGTTTTCAAGTTCCTGACCTATCAGTTCCGCTTCAAACATTTGTCGATATTAACCAGGGTTGGATTATTCTTTTCAAATTTAGGAGGACTGCTTTTCAATGAAGATTTTATCTTATATTATGTTTTTATCAAAAAGCCGGTTCGTTTTTTTGCCCGCAAGCTCAAATTTTTTTTTAAGCGGGGTTCAAATAAATAAAAAAGATGAAGATCCTCATTACCGGAGCAAATGGATTCATAGGGACCTACCTTGCCAAATATTTTTCTGGCCCGCATGAGGTTATCGCCAGTTCGCGGAGTTTTCATCCTGCCACCCGTGAATTATTGTCTACGGCAGCATTGATCGAAGCCGATGTGCTGGATACAAAGACGCTTGGATCGCTGAACGTTGAGGCAAACGTCCTCATCCATGTCGCTACCGCGAATGACATACTTTCAAAGGATCCTGCCAAAGGTGTGGAACTTTCTGCCATCGGAACCAGGAATATGCTGGATTTTGCAGTGAGGAACCGGATCCCGCAATGCATCGTGTTTTCAACGTTTCAGGTTTATGGGTCCGAACTCACAGGCTTGATCGATGAAAATGCTCCCCTGCTATTCCAGAATGATTATGGATTGAATCATGTGTATGCGGAGATGTATTCGTCGCTATACAGCCGGCAGGGAAAGGTTCAGGCGGTTGCTGTAAGACCCTCGAATGTTTATGGTCCCATTATCAGCGGCTCATTCAACCGATGGTCACTGGTGCCCGGATGCTTTTGCAAGGAAGCACATGAATCGGCCACGATCACGATCCGTTCCTCCGGAAAACAGATGCGGAATTTTGTCCATCTTGAAAACCTGAGCAGGGGTGTGGACGCCATTATCTCGCATTTCCCAAGACAATATGAATGCTATAATTTAGCGTCTTCGCAAACGCTTTCAATGATCAGCGTTGCAAAAACAGTAAAGCAGGCATTTGAAGAGATGTATGGGAAAAAACTGGAACTAAAGGTAACGGGATCCGAGCCGGCAGCTGGAAACGAATTTTCAGTATCGTTGGAAAAATTAAAAGATCTGGGGTTCGCTGAAGCAAAGGATTTTAACCTGGACTCCGCGATCCGGCAAATTTTCAATTATTTAAAATCAAATTGACGATCCATGAATCCGATAGAGGAGTTTAAGAAAGAACGGCAGGAGGCCATGGGCCTAATGAAAGCAGATCCATCATTAAGGCAGAAGTCGGTCGACTGGATGTTGAAAGCTGACGAGTACAAATACACGTATAATTTTTCATGGTTGGGAAGGCCGATCATAAAATACCCGCAGGACATAGTGGCCATGCAGGAGCTGATCTGGCAGGTCAAACCTGACCTGATCATTGAAACCGGTATTGCCCATGGCGGCTCCATCATTTTTTCCGCATCGATGATGGAATTGTTAGGTAATGATGGCAAGGTGATCGCCGTGGACATCGATATCCGGGCGCATAACCGGCGGGAGATTGAGCGTCATCCGATGATGAAGCGGATCACAATGCTGGAGGGTTCATCCATTGATCCATCGATCGTCGAACAGATCAGCGAATATGCGAAAGATTTCAGGAATATTATGGTCGTTCTTGATTCAAATCATACGCACGATCATGTCCTTCGGGAACTGGAACTTTACAGCCCGCTTGTCACCGTTGGTTCCTACATTCTCCTGCCCGACACTTTTGTTGAATTTTTCCCAGAGGGTTATGTGAAAGATCGCCCCTGGGATGTCGGCAACAATCCTTATACTGCGATGGTCGCTTTTCTTGAAACCACCGATCAATTTGTAAGGGACGAAGCAATCACCGATAAGTTATTAATTACAGAGGCGCTGGGTGGAGGGTATCTTAAAAGAATCAGTTAATCCGGTTTAGTTTGGAGCAAATCACGATCCAGGAATCCGTCATGCCGCGACCTTCGAGCGCAGGGGACCGGCCAATGGTTTCAATTGGAATTCCAACTTACAATCGTCCTGCCGGCTTAAGAAAACTCCTCAATACCGTCAAAGATCAGACCTATCGGAACCTTGAGATCATCATATCCGACAATTGTTCTACCGACCCTGAAGTACAATCCACGATCCTTTTATTTGCCGAACTTGATGACCGCATTGTGCATTTCCGCCAGTCGAAGAATATCGGGCTGGAGGAGAATTTCAATTTTGTCTATACAAAAGCGAGCGGCAGGTATTTTGTCTGGATGGGCGATGATGATTATTTCGATGCCAATTACATTGAAGCCTGTGTAACACACCTTCAAAAGAATCCGGAAATCATTCTCTGTTCGGGAATAGCAAAATATTACAGCAAAGGGAAACATCTCTTCGATGAAAAGATGTCTCCTTTGCTCCAGCAAAAACGCCTCCTGAGAATTTTTAAATATTATCTCACCGTCAACAAGAACGGCAAATTTTACGGAGTTTTCAGGAACCATCAATTTCAACGAAGACCCCTCGGCATTCACGTGGGTTGTGACCTCAGTTTCATGGGCAAGCTTGCCATCCTGGGAAAAATTGATGCCATTCCCACCACTTCCTATCACCGTTCCCTGGATGGAAGCTCCGCCACAAAAAAGAAAATGATCGAACGGTTTGGGCTCAACTGGATGGAACGGACCTTTTTTGAATTTTATGTTTGTGCTGAAATTGCACGTCACATCTTCCGCGAGCCACGCGCCCGAAAAAAGTTCGGGCCGATATCACGCAAGCTCATTGCCGTGATGGTATTCCTTGAATTGAATTATATCATGGTGAAGGGCTTCCTGAAAAAAATGTTCGGGAAAACGAACTAGCGTTATTGACCGGAGGGAGGATGAAGCATCTCTTCGGGATCAAGGGATGGGCAAGATCCGGTGCGTGATGTTTTCCCAATAATAATGTTCATAAAATGACTCCGGTGTTTTCAGATAGTCCGGTCCGCGCCCAAGGATTTCCCTGGCAAATCCCTCCCAATTGTTGTCAGTAACCCTGATAAGTTTCTTTCCGCAGATGGCGGGATCAACACCGGCTGCACCTGAATCAGTAGCGATCACGGCGGCCCCATAAGCAATGGCTTCGATCATCTTGGTCTTGATCCCCCCACCGGTCTGCACCGGATTAAGCAGCATATCGGAAGCCTTATAAAAAGTATTGATATTCCTGACAAATCCCGTGAAGATGACGTTCTTGTTTTCATAGTCCTTGAGGTTGTTCAAGTGGCCGGGCAGGCCCTTGCCACAAACAAGCAGTTTATAATGGAATGAACTGGCTGCCATTAATCTGGGGTTGATCTCCTGGAGGATGGCCATCAGGGCATCCAGGTTGGGTTTATAACTAAGGAGGCCACTGAAAATGAGGATCCTTTCATCATCTTTTATATGATAGGTACGGGCGATCTCTTCCCGTGCAGCCTTTCGATCATCGGGATAATGCCGGATATCTATCCCAAAAGGAACCTGGATGCATTTTGAATTTTCGATTTTCCAACGCCTTACGGCAAACTGCTGGTCCTCCGGGGTAATAAAATAGATCCTGTCAGCTTTTTTGAACGCCCACTTTTCATAAGAGCGTAAAACAGGCCACCACCATTTGTGGATTGACTTGAATCGCTGGAATTCGATGTTATGCGTGTGAATGACCGTTTCAATGCCGGTTTTTTTTCTGACGCGGAAGGCCAGCCATGCGAGATAGGGGTGTTCCCAAATAATGAGATCGAATTTATCATTGCGCACAAGCCGCGTGATCTTTCTGACCAGGGAGAGATCCATGTACCTGGAGAAGCCGGGCTTGAGTAAAGGGATCGTCTTGTAGGTTGTAGCAAGCGAGAAGTCATTTGCTGCTACCGTCACTACCGTAAGGTCTGTGACCTTGCCCAGGTATTCCAGGAATTGCGAGATATATTTTTGCCCGCCTGAGAAATAAGGGAGATAGGAGTAGGGGGCTATCGCCAAAACCTTCTTCATCCTGTGGCAATGATTTGCTTTTTGTTCCGCTCCCGGAAATGCATATAGATCCCTCCGATCAGGAGGATGAGGATCAGGAAGGAAGAAATGAAACCGATGGCCGCTCCTTTCTTATAAGATCCCGGTTCAAAGACAAACTTGATGCTATGCTTTCCGGAGGGGATCGATAAACCACGCAGCACATAATCGGCGTTGCAATAAGGCGTCAACTTGCCATCGATATAAGCATTCCATCCTGCGGGATAATATACTTCACTGAAGACCGCAAACTGCGGGCCGTTGCCCGAAGCTTCGTATTCTACAGCATCATTATCATATTTGGTAAGCCTGATGGTTGCGGTGGAATCAAACTGTGGCTGGACGACATATGTTCCGAATGCCTTGTCTACAATCGCTGTGTCCTTCAGGTTTGTATTACCCAGTGCCTGGATGGATTCTACAGGTCCGTTCACCAATTTCACATTCTTCACCAGCCAGCAATGCCCAAAGGCCTCCGTATTAGAGATCACGGAAGGTTGACCCGACTTGGGATCCTGGATAATGATGTACCGGGTATTGAGCATATTCATGACAGCGGGACTGGGACGCGCCGAAAGGTATTTATCAATAACGTCCTGGTATATGCGCAATTTTGCAGGATGGTATCCACCGACTGATTTGTGAAAATAAGAGGTGCGTGATTCGGAAAAAGGATTACCAACCATATTGAACACCCTGTAGTCGGGGTCCTTATCCTGCAGGATCTGCTGGTCGATTGAATTTGGAGTAAAGTTGGTGTTCACCATTTCGTCGCGGGGAATATAGTTCTCGTCGTTCAGGTATTCGCGATCAACCACGAGCAGGTCTATTGCGCCGATCACCAGGAAGCCAATCGTTGCTACCACCGGCTTGATGAGGTTACGCATATAAGCATATAAGATACCTAACACGACAGCTGCAAAAGCAATGGTCCTCAGGATCTGGCCGCCGAACATGGCCCTGCGGTCGGCCTTAAGCCCAGAAACGATCAATCGCCCGATTTCATCTGTGCCGCTATTGTCCCATTTGTTATTCAGGATCTGATTGTCCAGGGGAATCTTGTAATCCATTGACAGGTACATCAACACCAACAATCCAATCAATCCTCCTACTGCATAAAGGATCTTTTTAAAATCGGCTTTCAGTAAAGCCATGCCATCGGGACGGTAAAGCAACAGTTGAACGGCGAGGATCGCCATGATGGGAATGGTCAATTGGGGAATGACCATGATCATGGATGGCGCACGGAACTTGTTGTAGAATGGAAGATGGGTAAATAAAAAGGTGTTGAAGCCCGGAAGGAATTTTCCCCAGGACATCAGGAAAGATAAGATGGTGATCGCCAAAATACCCCAGCGGAGCGGCCCTTTGTATAATACGAATCCGATAAGTCCGAGAATGCAAAACACGGCACCCAGATAGGGAGGACCTGCCGTACCCACGCCATCGATGCCACCCCAGTATTTTGGTATGCTGGCGGCGATCTGGATGGCAGTGGATTCTGGCGCTCCTTTCCTGACGAGTTCTTTAACGACATGTGAACTTTCGTCGAGGCTCTTATAACTGCTGCCTCCAAATGCATCCGGCATGATCAGGACTGCAGGTTCGGCTCGGGCAAGACTGTATTGAAAAGCATAGCTTGTATCGAGTCCGGTCGTTTTTGCCGCGGTGACCTTATCACCTTCAATAGCGATGTCCTTGCCTCCGCGCAGGGTGAGCTTGCTGTATTCATAGGTTGTAAGCAATGAAAGCGAACTGCCCGCAATGCCGATCAAAGCACTCACGAAGGTGATCCCGAGGGCCGTGACCAGATGTTTCCAATCTCTTTGCCTGATCCAGGTTGCCAGGTAACTAATCGTAATGCACCCGGCAATGAGAAAGAAATAATAGCTGATCTGCGGATGGTTCACGGCTATTTCCAGGTAAGCACCAAAGGTGGTGAGCGCTAATCCGAGCCAATATTTTCGTTCGTAGGTACAAATGAGGCCCGCAAGGACCAATGGCATAAATGCGATGGCAAGCATTTTCGATTCATGCCCTGCGGAAATGATGATGGGATTATAAGTTGCAAAGGCATAGGCGATCGCGCCCATGACTCCCACGAGCGGTTTCGCGCGCAGTGCAAGACAGAGAATATAAAAACAGACTGCGGCAAGAAAGAAGAAGTTTGCCGGTTTCGGCAATGTAAAAAGAAGCGTATTCGTTATCGGGTGAAGGATGCTTTTCCCTTCCATGGCTACCTGGTAATTGGGCATTCCACTGAACAGGTTGGGATTCCATAAAGGATAATGGCCCGTACGATCCTTGTATTCCTTTGCATTTTGGACACTCCCTTTCCAACTCACGATGTCCCCCTGATTGATCACATTTCCTTCGAGAACCGGTTTGCAATAGATCAATGAGACGATCAGGAAGACCGCAACCGCAATCGCATGGGGAAGAATTTTTTTAACGAAAGGGTTCTTCATGATCCAATATTTGGCTGACAAAATAATGCTATTTTAGACTAAAATCCCGATGCGTTGGCTTTTATTTTTGTCGCGATTGGCCTTCATCTGCGGTATTTCATTTGTGCTATCAATATCACTGCTGATCAGCGATTGGGCGAAAGATGATGACATTACTTCAACGATTATTATCATCGGTTATTTCATGGGTATAATCGTTGTACCCGTTACCAATCTTTGTTATCTCGTCGTTTTGTTTTCAAGAAAAAAGTTGACTAAATATGTTCCGCGTTGGCTTGCCATAGCCAACTTCATATTTTTGTTATTATTGCTCTATTATATTTTTTACATGAATGATCACCCAAATTATCAGCCATAAGCCTACCCGCCTTTTCCTCGCCATCACTGCTTTTTTTTGTTGCAATGCACTGATCGCAGAGACCATTGGCAACAAGATCTTTTCGCTTGAAAGAACGTTCGGTTTTTCACCTGTGAATTTTACATTATTTGGGCAAAGTGGTCTTTCTTTCAATCTGACCTGCGGTGTTTTGTTGTGGCCGCTGGAGTTTATCATGACCGACCTGGTGAACGAATACTTTGGCCCGAAGGCAGTCAGGAGAATATCTTATACGGCAGTGATCCTGATCGGGTATGCATTTATCATGTTTTATTTGTCGATGAGCGTTCCGCCGGCCGACTTTTGGTATTCGACAGGGGTTGCAAGCGGCGTTCCGGACATGTCAAAGGCTTATAATTCCATCTTTGGGCAGGGGATGTGGATCATATTCGGCAGCATTTCAGCTTTCCTGGTTAGTCAGTTAGTGGACGTTACCGTCTTTCACCGGATCAAAAGGATAACGGGTGAAAAAAAGATCTGGTTGCGCGCCACCGGTTCCACACTCATCTCTCAGCTGGTTGACAGCTTCATCGTCCTGTTTATCGCATTCAAGATTGGTAAAGGCTGGAGCTGGCAACTGGTGCTGGCCATTTGCCTTATGAATTATATCTACAAGTTCACGATGGCGATCATCCTGACGCCTGTGATCTACCTGGTCGAAAAGTGGATCGAACGATACCTCGGAAAAGATCAGGCAGCCAAGATGAAACGGGCTGCCATGGGACATGATGAAGATGGATTTTCCAATATTCCGGCAGCAGGTTAAACGGATCGTGAATTGATAGCGCCAAACTTTTCTTCAATAGTTATTGCTTTCTTTAACCATGCCGGCAACGATCTTGTCAATTGGAAGGGTAACACTGTCGGATGAAAATTGCTCCCAATCAACGAACCGGAAAGTTTCAACCTCTTTTGCAGTTTCATAGATCTTCAATTGCGCTGCATCAAAGTCAAAAGGTCTTTCCCGCAACGGAGCTTTTATCGGTTCAAGCGCGCTGGCATAATAATAGATGGAGATGATCTGGTGCTCAGGGTTGAAAGCCGACATCTGGAAATAATCGGTGGTATAAATATGCTCGCCGACTTCGACCTTCAATCCCATTTCTTCGACGAATTCACGTTTCAAACAGTCGCGCGTACCCTCGCCTAATTCGAGTCCGCCGCCTGGAAATTTTGTATAATAGTTGCCACGGATGTATTCATCGCTTACAAGCACTTGCTTTTTTTCATTGATCAGCACACCATAAACACGAAGATTGAACATAGCGAGGTACAACTGATTAGAGTAGGGCGACTGTTCCTTCAAAAACGCGCTCTGCCGGGCCGCAGAGCCAGATATCCTGGTATTGATTATCATCGATACGGTCGTATTCAACGGTCAAATTGCCACCAAGGGTCTTGATCTCAACTTCATTGAACCCATTTTCATTGTGAAAGCAGACCAGGGCGGCCGCCACCACACCGGTCCCGCAGGAATAGGTTTCATCCTCTACGCCACGCTCATAAGTCCGCACCATGATCTTATCGACTTCATCCATCTGTTCTACAAAATTCACATTGATGCCTTCCTCTTCGAATTCCTTACTGTAGCGGATATCATGGCCTTTTTTAAAAACGTCCATGTTGCTGACATCAGGAACGAGTTTTACATAATGGGGGGAACCGGTATCCAGGATGAAATCACCGTGGAATTTGCGGATCTTATTTACGTCCTTCATGCGAAGGGAGACAATACCGTCCGTATCGATCTCTGCCTCATGCGGCCCGTCGATCGCCGAGAAAGTGTATTTGTTGTTGTGGATGCCTAAATGATAGGCAAACTTGACAAGACAGCGGCCCCCATTGCCACACATGCTTCCTTCTTTTCCATCCGAGTTGAAATAGACCATCTCGAAGTCGAATCCTGCCTTATCATTCAGCAGCATCAGTCCGTCGGCGCCGATCCCAAACCGGCGATCGCATAGGCGACGAACCTGTTCGGCTGACAGGAAATATTCCCTGGACCTGTTATCAACCACCACAAAATCATTGCCCGTGCCCTGGTATTTAAAAAATGGTATGTTCATTTCATTTCTGTAACACTTTCGGAATGATTTTAGTTCGAACCCCAATCGCCATCCGCGTATGCATCGATAAATTTAGTTATTAGTTTTTCAATTGCCGCTTTGCTGTCTTTGGAAAACTCCTTTATCACACGATTCGCCACGACTGCATTCAGTGCGAGGCAATGGTGGCCCAATAGCTTGCCTAAGCCGTAGATCGCAGAAGTTTCCATTTCAAAATTCGCGATCCTGTACTGGCCGAATCGAAAATCAGTCAGGCGGTTGATCAGTTCGGGGTTTTTTAATCCCAGCCGCATTACCCGTCCTTGAGGACCATAAAATCCCGGGCAGGTAACGGTGATCCCCTGATGAAATCCCTGCACAAAATTTTTTATCAAAGAGGCCGCAGCGCTGCTGATATAGGGATAACCGATCTGGCCATGTAGCTGGGTCTGGGTGACAAAGGAATGCAACAATTCTTTTTCCTGCTGGTTTTGTTCGTGACGGTAAAAGTTCAGCAGGTTATCGATTCCAAGTCCATGGGTCGAGGTAACAAAACTATCGACCGGGATATCACGCTGAAGCGATCCGCAGGTTCCGATACGGATGATATTAAGTGACCCGTGTTTGGATTTGATCTCGCGGGTGGAGAGATCGATGTTGACAAGCGCATCCAGCTCGTTCAGGACAATATCAATGTTGTCAGGGCCAATGCCAGATGAAAGGACGGTCAGTCTTTTTTTGCCAACATACCCGGTGTGGGTGATGAATTCCCGGTGCCTGGTCTTTACTTCAATGAGATCAAAATGTTTGCTTATTTCCTTGACGCGATCAGGATCGCCAACCGTGATCACCGTGCTTGCGATCTCCTCGGGCCGCAGGTCCAAATGATAAACTGCGCCACGCGGATTCAGTATCAGTTCGGACTCGGCAATGCGGTTCATGGCGACGCGTTCCTGGCTATTAGGTCTGGTAAAAAATGTATATTTTTATACTTCCTGAATCAAATCTAAAGTCCCCTTCCGACCCTAAAAAATCTATTTTTAGGTTACGTTGGCGGGACAAGTTTACAGGGTCCCGTGGCCGAGTGGCTAGGCAGAGCTCTGCAAAAGCTTCCACAGCGGTTCGAATCCGCTCGGGACCTCAACAAAATGAAATCCCCCTCCCGCCAAAGACGGAAGGGGGATTTTTTTGGTGCATAACAAATGCTGATAATAAGGACAGCTTTATTTCATACCCAGCTTACGCTTAAGCTCTTTCAGCAAATCAAACTGGCCACCGATGATCTTTTCTGATGCCTCATCGATCGTGAACCAGGAAGCTTTGTCGATCTCGGGGAATGATCTCTTGATCCCCGATTTCGGGGGCCACTCCATTTCAAACAGGTTGCTTTTGATCGTTGATACATCGACTTTCCAGCACATTGGGATCCTAAGCTTAGAATTCCACGTGGACAAGTTGTCGCG
>JADMIO011319502.1_pt1 | contig 80324 bp, 71 predicted proteins | sample 8958161 | NCBI WGS metagenome assembly JADMIO01 (sample SAMN16585339, study PRJNA669376) | soil metagenome | isolation source: Crop rotation soil | place: USA: Cullars Rotation, Alabama | collected 2011 | reverse complement strand
GACAACTTGTCCACGTGGAATTCTAAGCTTAGGATCCCAATGTGCTGGAAAGATTTAAAAGTTACTTGACACATGATAATTTTTATTCTAAACTAACTTACATAAAGTAACTAATGATGATAACAAAAATATAGATACGTACTGTATAGTTTCTCAGTGATCCATTTTGGGATCTGTTACGAATGACTAAATACAAATATGAAGATGGCTTAACAGGAGGAACGAACATGATTAATTCACATATTATAAAGCTACTTGCCCCTAAAATTCAGACTTTTCCGAGTGGAAAAGACTTCATATACCTCGTAGGACCGATTAAGCTTCCGGTCAACCTGGATGGAGAGACACATACATTCCAGTGGTATAGCTGGTTGAAGTCTGATCAAGCAATGGAAAGTGGCGAACTGATTGAATCACTTGCTACGGCAGAGCTTGCAGAGCGTCAACAATCCAGCGTGTTGGTATACGGCGATTTCGCTGAAGCACAAGAAGCCTTGATTCGGATGCATAGCATCTGTCATACAGGTGACATTTTTGGCAGCAAACGTTGTGACTGCGGCTTCCAACTGGAGCAATCCATGAAGATGATCGCTGCTCACGGTGCGGGTGCATTATTCTATCTTGCTAACCATGAAGGTCGCGGTATTGGCCTGTTCAGCAAAGCTATGGCTTATCTGTTACAAGAAGAAGGCTTGGATACGGTCGATGCGAACCTGCAACTTGGATTCACTGACGATGCACGTAATTATGATGATGCCATTGCTGTATTGCGTGCGCTTCGTTCAACACCGGTTACTTTGATCACGAACAATCCTCGTAAGCTTGCTGCACTGCAAGAGGCGGGATTGAACGTAGGGGGACGTGTTCCGCTGTGGGGCGATCGTTCAGCCTTTAACGAAAAGTATCTGCAAACTAAAGTGAGCCGTTCTGGTCACTTGGCTGAAGTAGATACGCTGCTTCCGCACGCACAAGCTTAACGTTTACGTTTAGGCTAGTACCGTTTAGAAATGATCGACAAGGGTTTCGATAATGGAATGCTTTTCGTTAGAGCAATGTGAGTTAAACGCTGCTGTCATCACCTCTTCGTGAGGGGGGCGGCAGCTTTTTTGGGTCTGAACAACCTGCATCGCTTGCCGTTAACAGAGCATGGAATATACAATATAGGCATCTGATTTACGTAGGGGGAACCGCATGCCTTTTCAGGGACAGCGTATTTTGCCAGCTGCCAAGAGTATGAAGCAATTTGAAGCGATGATTGAAGGTCCGTATCGATATGGGGTAATGTTAGATACCCATATTGCGCAGCTTCAGAGCTTGTTGGATGAAGCACGGCGGCGAGACAAACAAATATTGCTGCATGCCGATCTCATCCAGGGACTCAAAAATGATGAATACGCTGCGGAGTATCTATGTCAGCACATTCGCCCAGCAGGGCTGATCTCAACACGAGCAAGTGTGATACAGAAAGCAAAACAAAAAGGAATTACGGCCATTCAGCGAATATTTTTGCTTGATACCAATGCTTTGGAGAAGAGCTATCATTTGCTGACGAAGACTCAGCCTGATTTTATAGAGGTGCTGCCCGGCATTATTCCGCATATTATTACGGAGGTCTCTGATCGAACGGGTATACCGATCATTGCAGGTGGACTAATTCGTTCGGCTCACGAGGTGGAGCTTGCACTACAAGCCGGAGCAACAGCCGTTACGACGTCCAATACGGACTTGATCCGTCATTTTGGGGAATCGCTTACATAGTCATTAAACAGGAGGTTGTTTCGATGGAAAAATATATTATGGCGCTGGATCAGGGTACAACGAGTTCCCGAGCCATTTTGTTTAACCGGAACGGTGAGATTGTTCATAGTGCTCAGCAAGAGTTTCCACAATATTTTCCTAAGCCCGGGTGGGTTGAGCAAAATGCGAATGAAATCTGGAGTTCAATCCTAGCAGTTATGGCATCATGCCTTGCGGAGAGTGGCATCAAACCAGCCCAGATTGCTGGAATTGGGATCACGAATCAGCGTGAAACGGTAGTTGTATGGGACAAAGAGACAGGGCGTCCGATCTATAACGCAGTTGTGTGGCAGTCCATACAGACAGCTGAGATCTGTGATGAGCTAAAAACGAAGGGGCTAGGCGATCTCTTCCATCGCAAAACAGGCCTGCTTATTAATCCATATTTCTCGGGAACTAAAGTGAAGTGGATTCTGGATCATGTGCCTGGTGCGCGGGAGCGTGCGGAACAGGGAGAACTGTTATTTGGCACGATTGATAGTTGGCTGATCTGGAAACTAAGTGGGGGCACACACATCACCGATGTGTCTAATGCTTCACGTACACTCATGTACAATATTTATGAATTACAATGGGATGAGGAAATATTGGATATTCTAGATATCCCGAAGGTGATGTTGCCAGAAGTACGCGGATCATCCGAAGTGTATGCACACACGACAGAATATCATTTCTTCGGTCATAAGATTCCCATTGCAGGTGCGGCAGGTGATCAACAGGCAGCGTTATTTGGTCAGGGCTGCTACACCAAGGGTAGTATGAAGAACACTTATGGCACAGGCTGCTTCATGTTGATGAATACAGGTGAGGAGCCTGTGCAATCCGATCATGGGCTTATTACAACGATTGCCTGGGGGATCAATGGCAAGGTGGAGTATGCCTTAGAGGGTAGCATATTTGTTGCAGGTTCAGCAGTGCAATGGTTGCGAGATGGGCTTAGAATGCTGCGTTCATCCCGGGATAGCGAGGATTATGCTGCGCGTGTTCCATCGACGGATGGGGTATATATGGTGCCCGCCTTTGTTGGGCTAGGTAGTCCCTACTGGGATAGTGAAGTGAAGGGAGCCGTATTTGGTCTGACACGTGGGACGACGAAGGAGCATTTTATCCGGGCTACGCTTGAAGCACTGGCCTACCAGACCAGAGATGTGCTTGCTGCAATGGAGACCGATTCAGGAATTGTGGTAAATGAGCTGCGAGTAGATGGCGGGGCGGCAGCCAATGATTTCTTAATGCAGTTCCAAAGTGATATTCTGGGCATTCCTGTTGAACGCCCTACGGTGAATGAAACGACTGCATTAGGTGCAGCATACTTGGCAGGGCTTGCTGTGGGTTACTGGGATAGTGCGGAGGAATTGAAAGATCATGAGAACACGGAGCGTGAGTTTCAACCGGTGATGGCACCTGAGCAACGAACCGAGCTATATGCAGGTTGGCAGCGTGCAGTAGCGGCGGCAATGGCTTTTAAATAAGTGGCAGTAGGAAAAAATACATTTGCACTTTTTCATTAAACATATGGAATCACTGAGATTTATTGGTGGAAAATGATTCATAAATTACAGGGTATATCTTCCTGTGTAACAAAAACCATATACCCACTATTAGGAAAAGTTAAGTCTTAGTGGATCAGTTTGAAAATCCATCCTTGTCATTATGAAAAATTTAAAATTTTTTTGAATAATGTGTCATTTCAGGACTTCACGCCGTTCAAAATGTGTGATAGGATTGGGTTACAAGTTAAAAAATGATGTCTGGAGATCGGGAGAGACCACGTACCGCTCAGCAATTGCTGTAGCGAATGACGTGGTCTTTTTTTTGTTCTTTAGCGGATAAAATAAGGGAATGAATGGGAGTGAGACGGATGACGGCTTCTTTCTCAGCGATAAATCGTACGGAATATTTGCAAGACATGGCGAATGCACATTTTGACATATTGGTCATCGGAGGTGGCATCACAGGGGCAGGTATTGCACTGGATGCAGCCTCCCGTGGATTGAAGACAGCTGTCGTGGAAATGCAGGATTTTGCGGCGGGAACCTCCAGTCGTTCCACCAAGCTGGTTCATGGTGGTCTACGGTATTTGAAGCAGTTTGAAGTGAAGATGGTCGCTGAGGTAGGTCGTGAGCGAGCCGTCGTTTATGAAAATGGACCCCATGTGACCACACCGGAACCGATGTTGTTACCGATCTATACGGCAGGTACTTTCGGTCGGTTCAGCACCTCCCTTGGATTGATGGTGTATGACCGATTAGCTGGGGTGAAGTATAGCGAACGGCGCAAGATGTTAAATGCCGGGGCAACAGCAGACATAGAGCCTTTATTGCGTAAAGAGGGACTGCTAGGCAGCGGACTTTACGTTGAATATCGTACGGACGATGCCAGGCTGACCATCGAGGTAATGAAGGAAGCGGTACGTTATGGGGCACAGGCTGTGAACTATGTGAAGGCAGACGGATTCATGAAAGAAAACGGTCAGATCATTGGCATCCAAGCGACGGATCAGATTCATGGTCATTCTTATCAGTTTCGGGCAAGCAAGGTCATCAATGCTTCGGGTCCGTGGGTGGATGAACTGCGTAAGGCGGATGGTTCCCGTGAAGGTAAGACACTGCAGATGACCAAAGGCATTCACTTAGTGTTCGACGGTTCACGATTTCCGTTAAGGCAGGCTGTTTATTTTGATACACCTGACGGTCGGATGGTATTCGCGGTTCCGCGAGACGGCAAAACCTATGTAGGTACAACAGACACCGTTTATACGGATGATCCGGCATATCCACTGATTTCTGAATCTGATCGAGATTACGTGATCCAAGCGATCAACGGCATGTTCCCTCAGATGAATATTCGTGCGGAGGATGTAGAGTCTGGCTGGGCAGGGGTGCGCCCGCTTATTCATGAGGAGGGTAAGGGGCCATCTGAGATTTCTCGTAAGGACGAGGTTTGGGTATCGCCTTCAGGGTTGATTACGATTGCTGGAGGTAAATTAACGGGGTATCGTAAAATGGCTGAAATGGTCGTAGATTTGGCTGCTCGCCAGTTGGAGAAGGAAACCGGGCGATCGGTGAAGGCGTGCATGACCAAAAGGATGCCGATCTCCGGAGGCAATGTGGGCGGTTCTGCTGGGTTCGAATCCTATGCAGAACGTAAAATTAAGGATGGTGTTGCACTTGGGTTAGAGCGTCGTGCGGCTGAACGGCTGGCACGTACCTATGGTTCGAATGTGGATGCTCTCTATGATCGGATGCCCGATCCACGAACGAAAGCCGAGTGGCACGGGTTACCACCGGAGCTGTTGTTAATGCTCAAGTATTCGATAGAAGAAGAGATGACCGTGACGCCTGCCGATTTCTTTGTAAGGAGAACGGGTAATCTATTTTTCCGTATTAACGAAGTCCGAGAGTGGAAGAACACTGTTATTCGTTATATGAGCGAACGTTTAATGTGGACAGATGAACAGACGGAAGCATATAAGCAGGAACTGGATCGCTTGCTGCTGGAGGCATCTGGTAAAAAGTAAGGCAGGATTTCGACACTGGGGGTCGAATGGAACATGTAAGCGCGTAATTTAGAAAGGGGCTACATCCATGACATTGCAGATCGGAATCATTGGAACAGGCTGGTTCAGTAAGGTTCATGCAGATATTCTAGCAAGAATGGAAGGTGTGCGTGTCGCTGCCGTTCTTGGCACAACACAAGAGAAAGCAGAGGCAATGGCTTCTGTATATGATGCTGCTGGTTATGGTGAGCTAGAGCATATGTTGGATGGGGAAAAGCTAGATGCTGTCTACATCTGTGTGCCTCCAATGTCTCATGGTTCAATAGAAGCTGAACTGATCCGTCGTAACATCCCATTCCTGGTGGAGAAACCACTCAGCACAGGCATGGATATCCCGAAACAAATCTTGTCACAAGTACAAAAGACGGGATTGCTAACCTCTGTAGGCTATCACTTCAGATACCAGGAGGCAGCTCAGGTACTACGGGAAGCGATCCAAGAGCAGACCGTTGGTATGGCGCTTGGACGCTGGATGGGCGGTATGCCAGGCGTAGCTTGGTGGCGTAGACAAGAGGGCTCTGGAGGTCAATTCGTAGAACAGACTACACATATTGTGGACTTATTACGTTATTGCGCAGGTGAAGTGACTGAGGTGTATGCTGTTGCCGCTCAGCGTATCATGCATGAGAAGCACGACCATGTTACGGTATCGGATGTAGCTAATGTATCCATTAAGCTGCAGAGTGGTGCGATTGCCAGTATTGCGAATACTTGCCTACTCCCCGATGGTGAGGGTGGTGCAGGGCTACAGTTCTATACAGAAGCAGGCGTATGGGATTGGACACCGGAACGTCTTCTGCTTCCGAGTGCGGCTCGTCATGCCATGGCTGGACAGGAAATTCCGGCAGGGCATAATCCATATGAACGGGAAAATGAAGCATTCATCCACGCTCTTCGCACAGGAGATCGTTCACACATTCTCTCCGATTATGCAGATGCATGTCGCACCCAAGAGATTACGACCGCAGCATTAGCGTCAGCCGAGTCTGGATTGCCTGTGCAATTACAGCCCCTGAAGGAGCTTTCTCATTAAAGCGCAGGTAGAACTCGTTAAAGCGTAATTCATGTTCTTTGATTATTAATTAAGTTACATCTGTGAATATAAAGGTAATGAAAGACGCCTGACAGCGGAAGTGATCCGAGGATCTACCGCAGTCAGGCGTCTTAGTGCTGCACATATTTATTCAGCCAATCGCGAAGCAAGCTCAATAACGACAATTACTTTGGCGGATAAGATGGCTTAACCAACGGGATGATGCTATCGTTTCAACCATTCAGACGACCATCCATAAATCTGATTAATGACGGGTTCAATGGCTCTACCTTTAGGTGTTAGCTCGTATTCAACCCGAGGAGGAATTTCAGGATACATATGCCTTGTGACAATGCCTTCCGTCTCCATCTCTTTCAGACGCTCGGATAATAGTCGTCCACTAATAGCCATCTCCGATTCAAGCTCCGTAAACCGTTTGGGCCCAGATAAGAGTTGATACATGATCAACAGCACCCACTTCTTACCGATAATATCCATGGCTTGCGTGATCAGACAGGGACTTGGGGACTTCACTTTTCTCAATCTCAACGTGTTCACCTCGATTCAAGGAAGATAGACGATATAGTTCATGTATATAAAGAATTGGCTCTCTGCCACTCTAACGAAAATAAAGGCAATCAAGTCAACGCAAGTTACTAAGTTACTACTAATAATACTGTAACATACCTTTTGTACGTATTATACACCATTTATCAAAAAATTACTTGATTAAATAATCTTATTATTATATACTCACTTCATAAAAGTAAGTTAATGATTTTTAGTCTGTATTATATGTATACATATAATTATACTGGGATGTATCACTAGTAGGTAAAGCAAAAGATAGAGTTACTTCTGTAACCTTTACATAGAATGAAGACGAAGAGACCTTTAGATTGAAGTACGATTAGTACTACATTCAACATGACATATTAAAACGGAGGAACATACATATGAGAATTGTAGGGTATATTTTATTAGTTGTGCTTGTAGGTGTATTTGTAATGACAGGCTATAACAAGGTTGTGGGTGCAGATATGATGGTACAGACCTTTGACAGCTTCTCTTATCCAAAATGGACCATGTATCTGATCGGTGGTGTTGAGCTTCTGAGTGCCGTTGGATTGTTAATTCCACGTACCCGTGTTCTGGCTGCTGGCTTGCTGACGTTTATACTGATCGGGGCTGTAGGAAGCCATTTGATCTATGGACAGTATGGAGCTATTCCTTTCCCAGCGGTGCTGCTGGTGGCTAATATTGTTGTTCTCATTGTGAGTCTGCGTCAGATGGAAGATACGGATATTGAAGCGGTACAAGCTTAACTTTCAATTTCACATAGGCATATAAAAGAGAGGATTGCTGTTTATCTTACAGCAATCCTCTCTTTTATTTATATCGCTAGAGCTGTCCAACCGCAAAGGCTAATCACAAGGATGGTGAATGGCTCGGTTCATAAACTGCGTTGTGCACGTGTAATGATTCGCCGTGTATGCTTAGTATCCGATTCTTCAGCCCAGTTGTTACAGATACGACGAACCCAATCAGGATTGGACTTGCTGGCATCGTTCAGCCAGTTACTGACGGAGTCTTGTACGTATTTAACTGTATCTGACTTTACATGCTCAAGCAGGGGGAGGGCGAGTTCAGGTTGTTCTTTTAGCTGCTGAATATGTTTAGACCAGACACCATGCGGTCTTATCACTTCTATGGCGAAGCGTCGAATAAGTGGGTCTGGGTGGGTTACCCAAAGGGCGAGGAGTTCTAATGCTTCTGACAGCTCGGCGGTGACAGGTGATCGAACGGCCATCCAGGCGATTTCTCTCACACCAAAATGATGATCAGCTGCAAATGGGGTGATTCGCTCTAATTTATCTGCTAGATTCAGCCGAGAATCTAGTCCAATGATATATGCAGCCCAGCAGCGTACACCATCTGATTGATGCTCGGCAAGGGCAGAGAAGAGAGAAGATCGCCCATGAAGATCTTGATTATCCATAATTTGCAGCCATCCACTGGCAATAGCGGGAATGATCTTCATAATACGATGCTCCTTCATTCGAGCTAGCTGTTCAATGATTTCATGGCTTTTGTTATGTAATTCCCACTCAAGCATAATCTGTTGAAATAGAAGCATGTGATCAACCGCCAGCCATTCCGTCAGATTTACAGATTCGATCTGCCCAGCTTGTAATAGCTGAAGGACATGCGTGGGGATGTCCTTGGCTGTGCGTGCACCTTTGCGCGAAAGAATGTCTTCAGTTATAGGCTGAACTTCTTTGTGGCTCATTACAATAGCCCTCCTTAAAAGTGTGTAGTTAATCTACACGATACATTGTGTGGAGGGTCAGAGATGTAATGAACCTTACAATTGGGAGCTTCTACTTCGGTTGGCCGCCAATTCTTCGCGATGTACCGATATGGTCTTATATCCGGTACGAATGCGGCCTGCTCTCATAAGCTCCTGAAGTGCAACGGTAACGGACTCACGGCTGGCTCCCGCCATCCAAGCGATCTCCTGATGAGTGATGGCACAATTAATTCGGCAGTATTCGCCTTCTTCGCTTGATCCAACCTGAGCGGCGAGCCGAATGAGGTTATGCATGATTTTATCATGGAGAGTTCCCAGAGCGAACTTCTGTGTCAACTCACTCATGCCTTGGATACGCTCGCTCAACACTTTCATTAGGTTCATCATGAATCTGGGATGTTCGATAAGAAATCTTTCAAATCGTTGCCTGTTCATCAGGCATATGTCGCATTCCTCCATCGTTTCGATATACAGCATACGAGTGCCAAGTGAAATGCCATTCATCTCGCCAAACACGTTACCTTCACCCAACATATCCAGTGTAAATTGTTTACCCTCTACATTAATCGTGTATAGGCGGACGGTTCCCTTTTTCACAAAATAGAACCCTTCTCTAAACTGGTCGGGAGTCTGTATTAATGTATCTTTGGGGAGGGTCGTGATCGACGTCATACTGTCCATTTCAATCAGATCGGATTCAGATAGGCAGGCCATGAGATTGAATTGAGATAAATATTGAATGTTATCCATACGATTCCTTTCCACTCATAAGATGTATTGATCAAAAAAAAGAACCCACAGTAATCAACGGGTTCTCTTGCAGGCGGGCTTCCGGAATCGGAAGGTCTCCAAACAATATTAATATATGCATTATATTTATAGTAGTTTTTTGAGCTGAGAGACGCGCCCTTGGCTAATGCCTAACTTCTCGGCAATTTGCTGTTGAGCTAAACCTGGATTCTGTTCAACAATTTCCTTCATTTGTTGCAGCATACGTGCCGTTTTCGGACGAAGATCCGGGTATTCGGTTCCTGTAGCTGCTTGGCCTTCTTCCCATTCCGAAGATGAGTTAGTAGCGGGTTTGCCAGCAGGACGCTCCACGGGTGCAGGAGCCTGTTTAGTCTGAGGTACGAACCAGTCGGGAGTGTCATCTGGGTGCTTTAATTGAATTGCACAAGTCCGGCAGATGAATTGCTCTTTGAAATACATTTCCGTATCCACGTCACCGCAAAAAATACACAATGTTGATTTGTACTTTCTCAAAATCAACTCTTTCCCTTCAATGAAAAACTCGAGAGGATCGCCGATATGGATTTCCATCGTATCCCGCATTTCTTTGGGAAGGACAATTCGTCCAAGGCGGTCCAGAGATCTCTTCATTCCGGTTCTTTTCATCGCATCTCCCCCGCAATATTAGCAATTAAAACCTGTCCTTATTGTAAGGAAGAAAGGGCTTTAATACAACAATAATATTTCAAAAAATAGGGATAATTCCATCTATTATGGGAAAATAAGACTGGAGAGAAGAGGAGCAACGGCTAAAGTGAACAATGCGGCCAGCACCATGGAGATACTTGATATGGTTCCAGTCAACGAACTAAGCTCAAAAGCCTTCGAGGTTCCCGTTCCATGGGCACCGGTTCCAAGGAGTGTTCCGCGAGCAATTTCTCCATCAATGCGAAGCATTTTAACGATTGAAGGTCCCATAATCGCGCCAAGCAGCCCTGTGATAATCACAAATACGGCAGTCACTGCCGGAATTCCACCAATCGTAGCCGAGACATTCATCGCAATCGGCGTGGTGATGGATCTTGGGATAAGGCTGTGCACCAGCCCCGGATCGAGACGCATCCATTTGGCGAGCAGAGCAGAAGAGAGAACGGCAACGACAGAGCCTGTCATGACACTGAAGACAATCTCAGAAATATGTTTTTTGAGAATATGGAAAAAGGTATAGAGCGGAACCGCAAAGGCAACCGTTGCAGGCTGTAATAATAAGCTAAGCCACTTACCACCACTGCTGTAGGCAGCATAATCTGTGCCGGTTGCAAGCAGTACACCAACGACGAGAAGAGGCGTAATGAGCAGTGGGGACAGATAAACTTTGGGCAGGCTGCGATACATTCGTTTGGCAACCCAGTAAATTCCGACAGTTAACAGCAAGCAGAGGAATCCAATCATCCCGTGTGACGCTCCTTTCGTTTGGCAATTCGAGTGGCAACGAGGCCTGTGCAGACCATGACCAGAAATGTGCTAAGCAGTACGATAAATAAAATTTGCAATCCATCATGCTCTAACATGGGCATGTAATTCATAATCCCGACGGCGGAAGGTATGAAGAACAATAGTAGCTCACCCAGCAACCAGGCGGCTCCGACCTCAATCCAGCGCAGTTTCACAACTCCGGTCTGAAGCAGCAGGAAGAGGACAACCATACCGAGAATTGAGCCGGGTACAGGCAGATGGAGAGCACCAGCAAGCTGGTTCATGAGCAGGGAAAAGGCCATCAAGATGGCAACTTGGAGAATACCGAGACCCCACTTCTTCACATGAATCCCTCCTTATATGATCAACGTAGTGTAATTGTTTTTTATGAAAATGTTTGAAATATGACTTGGTATCACAAATTTTACATTGCATCCTTTCATGAGTAAAATGCATATTAAGAATGTTTTCTATTCCATTTATCTATGAGAGGCTGGAATCAGACGATGGATATCCGCCATTTGCAATATTTTCTAGAGGTTGCTCGGCAACAGAGCTTCACCAAAGCCGCTGAAGTCTTGTTCATCACACAACCGACAATTAGTAAAACGGTCAAAAGCTTAGAAGATGAGTTAGGTGTAACCCTGCTGGATCGTTATGGCAAAAAGGTTCAACTGACAGATGCGGGGCATGTTTTTTTCCGTCAAGCCGTGGAGATTGAGAAGTCGTTCCGCAGTCTATCGTCCGAATTGGATGATCTGATGAACCTGAAGAAGGGACATTTGCGGATTGGACTACCGCCGATGGTTGGATCCAGCTTTTTCCCGATGATTATTGGAGAATTCCACAAAGCATATCCGCAAGTAAGTATTCAATTATTTGAAGACGGAGCGAAAAAGGTTGAGGCTGACGTCATAAGCGGTGCACTTGATATCGGGGTGGCTGTATTGCCTACGATGGATGAAGTTTTGGATCATTTTGTGTTTGTAAAAGAGAAGCTTAATCTGTTGGTGCATCCTACACATCCACTTGCGGGTAAACCATCGGTTGCACTTCGTGAACTGGAGCAGGACGCATTTGTGTTGTTCCGAGAGGATTTTGCGTTACATGATCGCATTATTGCCGCTTGTCAGGATGCAGGGTTTCAGCCGCGGGTTGTCTATGAGAGCTCCCAGTGGGATCTACTCAGTGCGATGGTGGCAGCTAACCTGGGCGTAGCACTGCTGCCTGAGACCATCTGCCGAGAGGTCGATCATATGCGTGTTCGAATTATCCCCGTGACGGAGCCTGTAATCCCATGGCAGCTTGGCATGATCTGGCGGAAGGATCGGTATCTTTCTTTTGCCACGAGAGAGTGGACTGGGTTCACTCAGTCTATGCTGAATAAGTAGGGCGCTTGTACAAATGAAAATAGAAATTCGTGCGTTTCGTTGTTACAATGAGAGCAGAATAGAATCCATTTCATAATATCTTCAGCTGCTTCAATCAGGGCTAGATATAGATCAAACGGTTCTATCTGTTTATAGCTAGTTACATCAGAATCATGTTGATAGGGTATGGAATGGATTCAACTAATCTTGGAGGTGGCGTCATGAAACTGCGGGTATCCGCTGTACAGTATCAATTACAGACCATTAGCTCGTTTGAGCAGTTCGCTGCACAGGCAGAGCATTACATACGGACAGCTGACGAGTTCGGAACCGAATTTGTGCTGTTTCCCGAATTTTTCACCACCCAATTAATGTCCATTGGGGACGAACAAGGAAATGCATTAACGATTGAGGATCTACCAAGCTTTACCGAACAATATGAGCAACTGTTCACGTCGCTCGCTGCCAAATATGGCATGCATCTGATCGGCGGAACACACGTTATCCGTCGTGAAGGCAAGCTATATAACACGGCTCACATGTTCTATCCAGATGGTCGTATCGCCCGCCAGGCGAAGATTCATATTACGCCAACAGAAGTGGAAGAGTGGAATATGGCTGCTGGAGATGGACTTGAAGTGTTCGACACGGATAAAGGTCGCATTGCGATGCTAACCTGTTATGATATCGAATTCCCAGAGATCGTGCGCATGGCTAAGGCGAAGGGTGCCGATGTGATTTTCTGTCCTTCCTGCACGGACGACCGTCATGGATTCTACCGTGTGCGTTATACAAGCCATGCTCGTGCGGTAGAGAACCAAGTCTATGTGGTGCTGACTGGAACGGTGGGTAATCTGCCAACGGTAGACTTCATGCGTGCCAACTATGGACAAGCTGCAATCATTACACCGAACGATGTCCCTTTCCCACCACGCGGCATTCTGGCTGAAGGTGAGATCAATAACGATATGATCGTAACCGCTGATCTGGATCTTGATTTGCTGTATGAGGTACGTGAGCGTGGCTCAGTAACCACGTGGCGTGACCGCCGTACAGATCTGTATACCGATTGGGAATAGATTGAACTGCCTGAGAGGAGGAATCGGTCAGCATGTATAACAAAGAAATACGAATCACCGGCCCGGATCGCCAGCGTAAGCCAGTGAGAGCGGTCATTCGTACTTATGCGGAAGCGGACTTTGATGAATTGATCCGTATTCAGGCAGAGAGCTTCCCTCCACCCTACCCGGAGGAGCTGCTCTGGAACCATGAACAACTGGCGAGTCATGTTGCGCATTATGCGGACGGAGCCATCTGTATTGAAGTGGATGGGGAACTTGCAGGATCCATGACGTCACTTCGAATGCAATGGAACCCGGCTCAACCAGTTAATCATTCGTGGACTGAAGTAACAGATGATGGTTATATCCGCAATCATCAGCCCGATGGGAATACGTTGTACATCGTGGATCTGTGCGTGCGTCCCAAGTATCGCAAATGGGGACTTGCCCAGTTAATGATGCAGGCGATGTATCAATTGGTTATTCATCAAGGAATGGATCGACTGCTCGGTGCTGGCAGAATGCCGGGATACCATCTCGTGGCAGAGCAGATGTCTGCGGAGCAATATCTGGAGCAAGTGGTTGCAGGGGAACTGCATGATCCGGTGATATCATTCCTGCTCCGTTGTGGACGTATGCCGGTATGTGTCACTGCTAACTATCTGGATGATGAAGAGTCCTGTGATTACGCTGCATTAATGGAATGGAGCAACCCATTTATAGAGGTTGTTTAAAAAGTCCGCTTTTGATTACGAAGGGTGCCTGAGGGCATCTATATTAAGGAGGCATATTATCTTATGGAATTTACACGTATAACATCGATTAAAGATCCATTGTTCGCCCAGATGCACAAGCTGATGCAAGAGATTTTCCCGGCAGAGGAAGTATTGGATTTCCCACTCTGGGAAGAGCCACTGGAGGATCCGGGCATCCGGGTGTTCGTTGCTGTTCATGAAGGTAGTGTAGTTGGCGCTACAGAATACCGCTACTACGAGGATTGGAACGTTGCCATGACTGATTTTACGATTATCGGTCGTGAAGGATTGGGCATCGGTAGTTTCCTTGCTCGTCATCGCGAGCGTGATCTGAAGAGTCTGGCAGCGGCGAATGGCAAAGAGCTATTCGGTATGTTTGCTGAGATTTACAATCCTTATCTAGATCAAGACCATGAGTTTGGTGGCATTAAACCGATGAATCCGTATGTACGCCGTGAAGTGTTGTCACACCTTGGTTACCAACGATTGGACTTTCCTTACGTTCATCCATCCTGGCAAGGCGATGGAGAAGCTGTAGGCGGACTCGATCTGTGCTTCATGCCAAGTGATGAGAACCAAGGTGAACTGCCAGCAAGCCTCGTAGCTGATTTCCTGAATCGTTACTATGCGGTATTGCCAAACAAACCGAAGGAATGGCTGGAGATGGTGGACAAACTGTCTGCACGTACAACCGTTCCATTGTTGCCTTTGTAATTGCAATGAGTTGAATAACCTGAACCCTGACTCTTTAGGGTTCGGGTTATTTTTTTTGCTTTTTCAAATGAAAACTATTCAATCCATGCTGGAATGGAAGGAAAGTCAGAATGTTGAATGACCATTTAAAGAGCACAGTCGGTTCTATGGTTCGAAGATTCGGTGGCTTTATAAAATAAAGCGACCCATCCCCCAATGTTATGGAGGAAAGGTCACTGCTGGTTGCACTCTTATATGAGTTTATCATCCACATGATATAGCTATTTCGCTGCGTGATGTTCGGGTAACTGAATTAGATAACTATTGGATAAGTGCATAAGCTGTAGTGCGCGGTCATATTGATCTTTGGTTACATATCCAGCAGAAGATTCAGGGGATAACTCGCTAGAGCTGGATGAGCCACTTAGCGTGGTCGAAGCTTCATCCGCACTATGTTGAGACTCCGCCTCGCTCGGAATATTCCATTGAGGTGCGTCATGTCTACCTGCGTTTGCAAGGGAATAGTGTATCCCATCCCCATACCCTGTAGCAGGAACGAATAAGGAAGTATCATTCAGGACAGAACCCGAAGGCAGGTAATATCGCTCTGGCAGCAGATTTCCTCCTTCTCGAAGCAGATCTTGTCCGAAATGAAGCTGATCTTGCAGAGATACGCCAGTAAGTCCCGCAATCGTTGGCAAAATATCCACTTGTCCCCCAAGCTGTTTGAGCTGCACAGCAGGGGTGATACCAGGTGCGTTAATGATGAGTGGGATATTAATCATGTCTACAGAAGTATAGGCTCGTCCATAGATTTCTTGCATTAACACTTCATCCTCTGGATCTAAGGAATAGATGGGAAGTCCCAGGTGATCTCCATAGACCATAAGCAGACTGTTATCCCACAGTCCACGTTCCTTGAGCCCGGTAATGAATGCCCCAACCGCCTGATCAGCATAATGCTGGGAGATTAGATAATCGCCAGGCAACGTATCTTGATATCTTGCGGGCAATGTTATACCAATCTTGTTGTCCGGCAATTGATATGGATGGTGCGCCGACATTGAAATAATATGAGCGTAATAAGGTGAACCTTCCGACTGCATAACCTCCAGTTGATCCAGCGTTTTCTCGTATAACACATCATCTGAAGCAGAGAAGGCGATGGTATCATCCGTACCGAAGGTTTTGATATCATAATACTTGTCGAAGCCCAAAGCCTGATAGAGCTGATCCCGATTCCAGAAACGGACGTCGTTGGTGTGAAAAGTAGCCGTTTGATACCCATTGTTCGACATGAGTTTGGGTAGGCTAGGTAGTGCTTTGTCTGCATAGACGGTAGCTGCTGCACCATTGGGCGGGATATAGAACGATGTGTTTACCACGAATTCTGCATCCGACGTATTTCCTTGTCCCACCTGTTGATAGAAATTCGGAAAATACATGCTATCCCTTACCAACTGGTTGAGATGAGGCGTGATCTCTTGTCCATCCACTTGAAGTCCGATCAGGAAATTCTGAAACGATTCCAGCTGCAGCATGATCACATTACGACCTTTGGCTGCTCCTGATAGATTGATCGCCGGCAGCTCGGTTGTCTGCTTCAGTTGCTCAATTTGATCTTGAGTAATCTGGTTGATGGGCACAGGCTGATCTGGACGATCTGCCAGAATGGTAAAGGCTTCGTAGCCGAGAATGCCCATTTGTTCTGCTTGAGTAATCTCACTCATGCTCGCCCGGTTAGGGTAGATGTTGAGCATACCTATGACGAGTGACATCACTAGAACAACGGACGCGATCCGCCTTCTCGTCTTTCGCTCCACCAGCTTCTCAGCGGTGTGCTCCGGTTTACCGAACTTCATCCGGCGACGGATTAACAAGCCACCGATAATAACGATATCTGTGAAAATAAAGAGATAATATGGGTCAAGCAGAGAGAACATACTGCTCTTAACAGACGTAACCTGGTTCACCTGTGCCAGGGCATGATAGTTGACGATGACACCATAATATTTGTAATACATAATGGCGGCGAAGAAGATGCCTGACAGCAGTAGATTAAGCCCAAGGTATAACCACATTCGTCGTTTGGCTGCAAACCATTCAATCAGACAGAAGCAAGCCCAGATTATGGGTAATTCCGTGAGTAAGGGCTTCCAGAGCGGGACATCATCGAAGATGACGATCCAGGCAAGTGAGCTTTTGAGGATCATAATCAGGGTAAACCATATAAACGGCCCTTTTAGAAACCGGGTGAGTGAACTGCGTGACAAACATACCGCCTTCCCTTCCGAAGTTTCGTTTAACCAGTATTATCCTATCTTGAGGGTTCCTGTGTCAAAAAAAGGATCTAGGTCTACATAACCCGAAAAAACCCCATCCGAATAGGATGAGGTCATCAGGACAATGTGCCATGTATATCTAGTTCTAGTTACGTTATGGTATATGTGGTCACAAAGGAAGGTCGCGGAAACATGTTAGGCTTCTGGGCAGTAAGCCCTTCGCTTGTGCTCCGGTTACGGTGGGCATGGCTATAGGCTTGGGACTCCTGCCAGCCTTTGAAATGCGCTTCGGATTGCCAGAGCGTAAGCACAACATATGTGTCATCCTTGAGTGGACGAAGCACACGAATACCAACAAATCCGGGTTCTTCTTCTACCTTGCGTGCACGGTTTTTGAACCGTTCCTCGAAGTCGCCGCGTCCATCTTCTGTCACAGGGATATTATTCAGCACAGCAAATCCGCCGCCTGTCCAGCTTCCTGCGGCATCAAACGCCTCATAGGCTGCAACGTGATCATCGGATTCGATGTTCACCAGTCGTTCGGATGACTCCAGCGCGAGTCGAACCTCGTCTTCACTGCGCAGCGTAAGGTGTGGATATGCAGCGAGAACATCTGGGATCGGGGAAGGAACCAAATAAATGTACATCGTAACGGCCTCCTTATTTTAGGGCTTGTATCAACACGCCCTAGTCATATCTTCCACAACATAGCACATCGAAATAGGACGAGTCCAATGTTGAGATAGACGGGGGCGTGTCTATTTATGATAAAGTATAGAGAATACTATGAGAACGGGTGATCGTATGACAAATACTATTCGAATATCGGTGCGTCCTTTGGTGGAATATGTATATCGTAGCGGCAGTATCCGGCCAGGATTCCGCACCAATGCATCCATGCAGGAAGGAACAAGAATCCACCAGCGCGTTCAGAAGGGGTACACCGAGGAAGACCAGAAGGAAGTGGTGCTAGAGGCAGAACTTCAACATGGTGACCTGACTTATATTGTCGAAGGGCGCTGTGATGGCATCATTCGTCTTGAAGGGCAGATAACGGTAGATGAGATCAAGTCTACGGCTGGCTCTCTGGATGAGCTGGGCGAAGGTCTTCCGGTACATTGGGCGCAGGCAACCATGTACGCTTATATGTACGCAACATTGAATGATGAGCCAAGAATGCAGGTGCAATTAACATATGTGCACACAGTGAATAGCGAAGAGCGGCGATTCCGTCGCATGATGGAGCGGCATGAGCTTGAGCAATTTGCGGCAGAGGTTATCGCCGGCTACGCCCCTTATGCAGAGATGATTGCTGCATATGAAGATAAGCGTGATGTTAGTGTACGCGCGCTGGGGTTCCCTTTTCAGAAATACCGGGAAGGACAACGGAAGTTAGCAGGAGCCGTGTACCAGACAATCCGTGAGGGCAAGGGACTGATGGCGAAGGCACCCACGGGCATTGGCAAAACGATGTCGGTGCTTTTTCCTGCGGTCAAAGCCATTGGAGAGGGCGAGGCGGAAAGGCTGTTCTACCTGACGGCAAGAACGACAACAAGGGCTACTGCTGAAGAGGCCTTTGCACGAATGCAGGCTCAAGGGTTAAACATGCACGTTATAAGCCTGACCGCCAAGGACAAAATCTGCTTCAAGGAAGAGGAGTCCTGTGATGCAGGGCAGTGCAGTATGTGCGAAGGATACTATGACCGTATCAATGGAGCAGTACTGGACATGCTGGAACATGAGACGTTAATGACGCGCCCTGTCATTGAGCAGTATGCTCGCAAGCATCGCGTCTGTCCGTTTGAATTCTCACTCGACGCAGCCTATGCTGCTGATGCAGTCATCTGTGATTACAATTATATTTTTGATCCACGGATCTCACTCAAACGAATGCTGGAGGAACAGAAGCGCAGAACCGTCGTTCTGGTGGATGAGGCGCACAATCTGGTGGATCGTGGCCGGAATATGTTCTCGGCTGAGCTGGTGAAGTCTGTTTTTCTTGAACTAAAAAGAGAATTCAAAGAATTAGCCAGCAGTGTGCCTGCGGCTAAAGCCATCTCTGACCGTGCTGGTGGTGTGGATACATACCTTCTAACCATCCGCAAGAATGGCGGAGATGAGGATAAATTGTATAACCAAGAAATGCCGGAAGAGCTTATTGATTTGCTTGAACCGTTTGTGATGGCTGCCGAGCAGTGTCTTCTGGAAGGAGGATCGGGGCATGCTGAGATAGATGAATTGCTGCTGGATGGCTATTTCACCGCTCAGAATTTCCTGCGCATCGCCAAGTTGTATGATGAACGGTTCATGACTTATGCAGAATGTGAGCGCAGTGAAGTGAGAATTAAACTATTTTGTCTGGATCCGTCCGCCCTGCTTCGTCAGACGGCCAAAGGTTTCCGCAGTGTCGTGCATTTCTCAGCAACGCTATCTCCAATGAGCTATTACCGGGATATGCTCGGAGCAGGGGAAGAAGACTACACGCTACAGGTGCCTTCTCCATTCTCTCGTGAACAGTTAGACGTGCGCCTTATGCCATTATCTGTCCGTTACAAAGATCGAGAAGCTTCCCGTCTTGCTATTGCGCAGCTACTTGATCAACTCGTCGCTGAGCGTCCACGTCATAATCTGTTGGTCTTCTTCCCTTCTTATCCGTACATGCGGGAAGTGCATGAGACGTATATGCGAGTATTTGCAGGAGGCCAGGCGGATGCTGTCATGCAGGAACAAGGTATGAGTGAGGCAGAGCGGGATCAGTTCTTGAACGCATTCCAGCCGAATCCTGAGCGAACTCGATTGGGCTTTGCTGTTCTTGGCGGCGTATTTGCCGAAGGTGTGGACTTACCGGGTGATCGACTGAACGGCGTCGTGGTGGTCGGTGCAGGGTTACCGCAGATTGGTCTGGAGAACAATGTGCTTAAGGATTATTTTGATCGCACAGGGCGAAGAGGTTTCAACTATGCTTATATTTTCCCAGGTATGAACAAAGTGCTGCAAGCAGGTGGCAGGCTAATTCGTACCGAGCAAGACCACGGCATACTGGTATTGATCGACGACCGGTTCACACAGGAACCGTACCATTCGCTGTTACCGGAGGAGTGGAGAGACTACACGCTGATTCACCCGAATAAGGCCAGGTAAGCTGGGCTGAAACAAAATCAGGAGGCAACACTGACCTTTACATGTGCTCTGTCATAGCATGGCTAGTGGTTATATTTTTCTGCTAGCATGATTGAATAGGGGGTCTAGCGGGTTATTACTTGGTTAGCAACCGAACGAACTACGGGATACGTATACACTCCGAGGTCCGCTTCGTAAGCATTAAAGGAGGTCTGTTTGTAATGAAAAGAAACCATACGATGATGCAGTTTTTTGAATGGCATCTTAGCGCAGACGGAAACCACTGGAAGCGATTGGCCGAGATGGCTCCTGAGCTAAAGGCCATAGGAATTGACTCGGTGTGGGTACCCCCTGTTACCAAAGCAGTGTCGGCCGAGGATACTGGATACGGCGTTTACGATCTATACGATCTGGGCGAATTCGATCAAAAGGGCACTGTACGCACGAAGTATGGCACCAAGCAAGAATTAGTGGAGGCGATTGCCGAGTGCCAGAAGAATGGCATTGCCGTCTACGTTGATCTCGTGATGAATCATAAGGCAGGCGCGGACGAGACAGAAGTATTCCCAGTCGTTGAGGTCGATCCGAATGACCGGTTGAAGGAGATATCTAAGCCTTTTGAGATCGAGGGTTGGACCAAGTTTGATTTTCCGGGGCGGGGAGACCAGTACTCCTCCTTCAAATGGAACTATAAGCATTTTAACGGGACGGACTTTGATGCAAGGCAAGAGCGCACAGGTGTATTCCGCATTGCTGAAGAGGGCAAGAATTGGAATGAAAATGTGGATGATGAGTTTGGCAACTACGACTATCTCATGTTCGCGAACATCGACTATAATCATACGGAAGTCAAAGAGGAAATGATTGAGTGGGGCAAATGGCTGATTGATACGTTGCAGTGTGGCGGATTCCGTCTGGATGCGATCAAACACATCAATCATGAGTTCATCAAAGCATTCGCTGCCGAGATGATACGGAAACGGGGTCAGGATTTCTACATTGTAGGCGAGTTCTGGAATCCCAATCTGGATGCATGCCGGCAGTTCTTGGATACGGTGGATTATCAGATCGATCTATTCGATGTGTCCCTTCACTATAAATTACACGAGGCGTCTCTAGCGGGTAGAGATTTCGATCTCTCCAAAATTTTCGAAGATACATTAGTACACACGCATCCTACGCATGCTGTGACATTTGTAGATAACCATGATTCCCAGCCGCATGAGGCACTTGAATCCTGGGTTGCAGATTGGTTCAAACCAAGCGCATATGCACTGACGCTGCTGCGTCGTGATGGGTACCCGGTCGTCTTTTACGGAGATTATTACGGCATTGGTGGCCCCGAACCTGTTGAGGGGAAAAAGGAAATCTTGGATATTCTGCTCTATGCACGCTGTCATAAGGCGTATGGCGAGCAGGAAGACTACTTCGACCATGCCAATACAATTGGATGGGTACGACGTGGCGCAGAGGAGTTCGAAGGCTCTGGCTGTGCTGTAGTGATCTCCAACGGAGACGATGGTGAGAAGCGCATGTTCATTGGTGAACATCGGGCTGGCGAGGTCTGGACGGATCTTACGCATAGTCGCGAGGAAAGTGTAACAATTGAAGAAGATGGCTGGGCGACGTTCCATGTTAATGGTGGAAGTGTAGCGGTATGGGCTCTGCCAGACGAGGAACAGACCTCAACGCCATAGAGAAGCAAGAGCAATGTGTCTTCAGGTCAACGGTGCTATAGATTAGGAGTTATAATATACCTTTTTGTAACTTTTGTGCTATAATATGGACAAAAAAGGAGTTGTAGCCTATCTTTAGGCGGATAATTATTTTTGTTCTGTTAGCTTCGCTATTGTTAGTGTATGGTTGTGCAAACAAATCTATAAATGAAAAGCGTCTAGTTGCAAAGTCGGATAACTGGGTAGTTACGATTGATCTTGTTTTAATAGAAAATAGGTACGAAGAAATCCCTTCCATACAATATATTGGAGAAGTCACTATTGATGGAGTAGTTGAAGTAAACATTATACATCCGAACAATAGTGCAACTACTAATACAGTTGATACATCGATTTCACCTAATGAAGTCATTGAGCTACCTACAAGGAGCACTGTGGATGATTGGGAAGATGTAAAAAATGTAAAGGTAACATGGGGAGAAAATGTTGAGAATATTCAAGTAACAGATGAATAAAAAAGAAATAAGGCACTCTGCTCCAATGAAGCAAAGTGCCTTATTTCTATTTAGTGAATTTATCCATTAGTAGTTTTTGTGTACCCAGTCCCAGCGAGTACCAACTTCATCGGATGGATCGTAGCTTAAGGAAGGGGATATTGAAATCGCGGGGGATCCAGTGAAATCAAGGTCACCACTTAAAGCAAAAGTTTTATGAAAATATTTGCCTACAGCAGAACTTCGAGCAACACCGTTGTTATTATTATGATCCTTACCAGCTTTTACTTGTCCAGAACCCTTGTGTCCGTCAACAGTATAATACCCGCAGTCTTGTGTCCACCAACTACCAATTAGATTAATAGACCAACCAATCCCAGCCCCAGGCTGATAAGTATTGTATCCCGACCAAACAGTGCCGCCGTTAGTTCTTCTAGCTGGGCAACCTGGATATGCAGATGGGCGGTCTTGTTTTCCTCTTGCCTGATAAGAATACTTTGCTGTCGTAGGGTCTGGGTGGAAACCATCGCTCCACGCAATTCCGAATTTCTCATCAGATGTGTAAAAGGGGCTGTAGCTCCAATCCCAGTTATATGAAAAGATAAAATCTACATAGCCTGTTTTAGCTTTGACTTGACTTACAACCAAGCTATGGTTCCAGTTAGGTAATGCCATAAGGCTAAAATCCTCGGCAATCCCTTCTTGAGTTTCGGTTAGTTGACCAAGAGCATTTTTGTGAGCTGTAAAGGTTGCTTCTTCATCATAAAGATATTCCTTTTGATACGGTTCCAATGTATCAATTACTTCTTGTGTGTATCCTGCGGATTTCAAATAAGCATTGATCTCTTGCTCGTTTGCTCCATTTAGTTCAATAACTTGATCCTCTGCGGCTGCAGATCCAGCTAAAACACTTGCAAATAAGCTCAGAATTAATAGTACGGTTGTAAATCTTTTTTTCTTTACCATATTAACTTTACATCCCTTCTATGTAAAATTTTAGTATGAAACTAAAGGTTATAATACTATTTAATTCCATTAATGTATATAGGTACAAGGTCGTAGGAGATTAGTATATTCCTTTATTTACATAAATTTGAGCCGCCAATATAACAATGGTTTTCCAGATATTTCTGAGATGTATCTGAATGCAGCCTATTTACTCGGAGGCGAACGTGCCAACGAAATTATTCTTGCAGTCTTTTTTGCTGCGTTCTTGGTTTGGTGTCGTGAATAAGAAGAGACACTTGTCTCGCTCCAGTACAACATTGGAAGCAGGGCAAGTGTCGATGTAGGCCTTTGTTTTGTAAGTATGCTGGCGTATTGGTATAGGAAAAGGAAAGCTTGAGGAGAAACGTAATCGTATAAACTTAACTACCTATCAAGCTCGAACGATTCCAGTGTACCCGCCATTCGTAGGTCATGCTGTTGATTGAATTCAGCTCGCTTGTCGGCATTTGCGTATTCATCGTGATAATGCATGAGCACAGTCTTTGCTCTAACGTGAGCGGGCAATTGCTCCAGATCCTTCAATGAGGTATGTGACTTGATAACGAGGTCATGCATATGGCATTCGTGGAATATAAGCTGTACATCCTCGGCAACCTCTTCTACACGTTTCTGGTCAAGTGTGCTATCTGCACTGTAGTAGAAGTAAGATTTAGCGATCAGCCCATTGCTGACCATCCCCGGTACATGCTGCGTACGGAAAGTTTCAAACGTAACACCGCCCAGCTCGAACGTACCTCCATCGGGTAGTGGAACCACATCGTAATAATCACTCATCGTACGTTCCCCATCTGTCGTATAACGCATACCCGGAGAGAGAATGCTCCACAGCGGATCGACCAGCTCTTCATGAATAAATAGACGTGGCTTCCGGTCACCCACAATCTGAGCATAGTACCCAAGCATCTGTACTCCGTTAATATGGTCTTCGTGTAGATGCGTAATGAACACGTTATGTATATCTGTCATCGGCAAGCCATATTGCTTCAATGCCTTCGCGTTCGATTCTGGAAAATCGATCACGAGATGGGTATCACCGAATTCAGCCAATACACTGTTATGGTGTTGGTCTACACTGAACATGTCTCCTGTACCGAGAAATGTAATTTTCATGTCTTCATCTCCTTACATGCGATCTTCAGATCAGCATAATTGTGATTAAAATTAGTATACCTTGTTGATCCGGATATGCCTAAATCAACCTTTTTTGATAACGCTATCATTTTGTATTGAACTTTGGTGGCAAACAGTGTAGCGTACAAGGTGGGAAGTGAACCCATATGAACGTAAACTCACCTAAAGGGAGCGTGCATGATACATGAAATCTTTTCTTGATGAACAATTTCTGCTGCACAACGAAACGGCGGTAAGGTTATATGAGGACTACGTCAAAGACATGCCGATTATTGACTATCACTGCCACCTCAGTCCTCAGGAGATTTATGAGAATAAGACCTTTGGCAACATCACAGAAGCCTGGTTATATGGAGATCATTACAAATGGCGTCTCATGCGCGCAAACGGAATTGAAGAGCAATATATTACGGGCGGCGAGGGTGTTACCGACTATGATCGTTTTCTGGCATATGCCAAAACCGTACCGATGATGATTGGCAACCCATTGTACGCTTGGTCTCATCTGGAGCTACAGCGCTATTTTGGTGTCTATGAAGTATTGAACGAGAAGAGCGCCCCATCCGTCTGGGAAAAAGTAAATGCCAAGCTGAACAGTGAAGGGTTCGGTGCGCGAGACTTAATCACGAAGTCCAATGTGACCGTGGTATGTACGACAGATGATCCGTGTGATTCCTTGGAATATCACCTCAAGATTAAGGAAATCGAAGGATTCGAAACAGCTGTGTTGCCTTCCTTCCGTCCTGACAAAGGGCTGGAGTTGAATCGTGATACCTTTACCGAATGGGTAGGCAAGCTATCTCAGGCTGCGGGTACGGCAATTGAGGACTATGATTCCTTCCTTGCGGCACTAGAATCCCGAGTGGAATTCTTCCATTCTGTTGGCGGTCGTGTGTCTGACCATGCGCTCGATTATGTCCCATTTGGCGAAGCAACACGTGAAGAGGCAGGAGCGATATTTGCCAAAGCCCTTGCGGGTCAGAAAGTCACTCGTGAGGAAGAGGATAAGTATAAGACGGTGACGCTAACCTTCCTAGGGAAGCTGTATGCTGATCGGGGCTGGGTGATGCAGTTCCATATCAATGCCGCTCGTAACAATAACAGCCGGATGTTTGCGAAGCTGGGGCCAGATACCGGATATGATTCCGTGAATGATACACCACTTTCTTCGGCGGTAATCGGTCTACTGGATGCGCTTGAGCAAGAGCATGCACTGCCCAAAACGATTCTGTATTCTCTGAACCCGCGTGATAATGAAGTACTCGCTGCAATTATGGGCAGCTTCCAAGGTGGAGGTATTCCAGGTAAAATCCAGCTTGGTGCAGCTTGGTGGTTCAATGATACCAAGGATGGCATGTTAGCTCAGATGAGAGCACTTGCGAACGTGGGCTTAATCAGTCGCTTTGTTGGCATGTTGACCGATTCTCGTAGCTTCTTATCCTACACTCGGCATGAATATTTCCGCCGCTTAGTATGTAATCTAGTCGGTGAGTGGGCTGAGGAGGGCGAGGCTCCGCAAGATATGGAGCTATTAGGTGAGATTGTACAAGGCATTGCCTACAACAATGCCAAGACGTATTTCCCGTTCTCCCCTGCACTGCAGACGGCTTCGGCTTCCTAGAGCTAATTCGTACGCATACGATTAACGTAACCATTTAAAATTACATTTCCCAACCACGGCGATCTTATGCCGTGGTTTTTTGGTGCTTTGGAACAAAATAGAACGGAGTTGACTTTCATATTTGTCGGAAATATAATTAGGTTACCTAATTAATTGATCATCTATTTAATTGTAGCCCTATATAATAGGTATACTACTTTATTTGAATTCAACAGGCGTGATCGCCTGATAAGGAGGAAGACGATATGGCTGGAATAGATCCGGTCGCTCAGAAGCTTTTATATTCCATCATGCAGTTTAATAAGGGCAAATGGAGACAACATAAACCGCATGGGCGCAATCACAATGAAATTATGGTGCTGGGTTGTTTGCTTCACGGTATGCATCCGGGAGAACGCCTGAATTGGCAGGATAATCCGCCTGATTTTAATCACTCCTTCGAATCCAATCATCCGGGACTGAAGGTTTCGGAGATCAGTGCTTTGCTACGTGTGAAGTCACCAACCATTACACCCGTCATACGGGGACTTGAGGATGAAGGGTTAGTTGAACGTACGATGGATCCAGAGGATCGACGTGCCGTACGCATTACGATTACTGAGGCAGGCCGGGCAATCATTCGGGCTGCTCATGAAGAGCGCATGGAAATTTTCAACAAGCTTGTCGAGCATCTTGGCGAGGAAGACAGCCTTCAGTTAGCAGCGTTGCTTACGAAGGTGTACTCCTTTTTTGATAGCAAAGTTCCCCAAGAATCAGAAGCAAACGCACAAGGAGATGATACGCCATGATGAAACTGTTTCGTATGCTGAAGCCATACCAAATCTCCGTCTATTTCATTCTAGGTCTGGTGCTGATGCAGTCTCTGGCTGAACTATACCTGCCTACCCTGATGGGAGACATCGTGAATAAAGGGATCATTCGGGGAGACATTCCTTATATCTGGAAGATCGGTGGCTTTATGCTACTCATCGCCATTGCTGGAACCGCCTGTTCCATTATTGCCAGTTACCTATCTTCGCGCACCGCAGGTGGGTTTGCCAAACAACTTCGTAGCAGAGTGTTCCGCCATGTAGAGAACTTCTCCTTGCAGGAGTTCGATAAGATGGGTACAGCTTCGCTCATCACCAGAACTACGAATGATATTACACAGGTTCAGAATGTGTTAACGATGATGCTGCGCATGATGATCATGGCTCCATTGATGTGTATCGGTGGTATTGTCATGGCGGTATCTCAGGATGCTAAATTATCTACCATTTTCCTCGTTGTGCTTCCTGTATTGGGTGGTGCAATTGCACTGATTGGTTCAAAGGGACTGCCACTATTCAAACAAATTCAGAAGAAGCTTGATCGACTCAATCTGGTGTTACGTGAGCAACTAACGGGGATTCGGGTTGTTCGCTCTTTCAATCGCGGAGCACATGAGCGTGCTCGCTTTAATGGTGCCAATACTGATCTTAGAGATGTCTCCATTAAGGTCAACGTGCTTATGGCAACACTCATGCCTGTCATGATGCTTGTCATGAATTTCTCGATGATCGCCATTCTATATTTCGGTGGTATGCGGATTGATAGCGAGAATATGAATATCGGTTCACTGATTGCGTTCATCCAGTATGCGATGCAGATTATGTTCTCCCTTATTATGGTTTCCATGATCTTTGTCATGATTCCAAGAGCATCAGCTTCAGCAGAGCGGATTAATGAAGTGCTCGACATGCAGCCAGATCTGAGTGATCCGGCGCAGCCGCGTAAGATGAATGCACTTCAAGGAACGATTGAATTCGATAATGTTACATTCCGTTATCCAGGTGCGGAGAATGCTGCGTTGTCCAATATCTCTTTTACGGCTCGTCCTGGCGAGACCACGGCAATTATCGGTGGCACGGGTTCAGGTAAATCAACATTACTCAGCCTTATCCCTCGATTCTATGACGTTACCGAAGGTGCGGTGCGAGTGAATGGGACGGATGTGCGTCAACTGAAACAGGAGAATTTACGAGCAATTATTGGATTTGTACCGCAAAAGGCAGTGCTGTTTACCGGAACCATTGCAGAGAATATCCGTCATGGTAAGGATGATGCCACGATGGAGGAAGTAGTGCATGCGGCTCAAACGGCGCAGGCAGAGAACTTCATTTCCGAGATGAAAGATGGCTATGACAGTATGATTGCACAAGGTGGTAATAACGTTTCAGGTGGACAAAAGCAACGTTTGTCCATTGCACGCGCATTAGTGCGTCGTCCTGAGGTGTATATTTTCGACGATAGTTTCTCTGCACTTGATTTCAAGACAGATGCTAAGCTCAGAGCTGCACTGAAATCAGAAACGACCGAAGCGGCAGTGTTAATTGTCGCTCAACGGGTGAGCACTGTTATGGATGCGGATCGGATTCTTGTCATGGATGAAGGTCGAATTGTTGGTTCAGGAACACACCAAGAGCTGCTCGCGAACAACGAAGTGTATCGTGAAATTGTATCGTCCCAGCTTACAGAGGAGGAGATCGCATGAGTGAACGTACAGAACGCAAGGCACCTAAATCCGGTATGCCTGGCCCTCCTGGTGGCGGTATGGGAATGCGTCCCCCAGTGGAGAAAGCGAAGGATTTCAAAGGTACACTTCGTCGGTTGGTTCGCTATCTGCATCCACACCGTTTCCGGCTCCTAGGGGTTCTTATTGCAGCAATTTTAAGTACCGTCTTCAGTATTATCAGTCCAAAAATCATGGCAGAAGGTACAAATATATTAAGTGAAGGCGCCATTGCCATTTATCAGGGCGTACAAGGCGCAGGTGTTGATTTTCCTGCATTAATCAAAGTGTTGTATCTGCTTGTGGGGTTATATCTGTTCAGTGCTGCATTTATGTATGTACAGCAGTATTTAATGGCTGGCGTGGCACAACGTGTTGTGTATGACATGCGTGAGCAGATCAGTGCGAAGGTCGGACGCTTGCCTCTCAAATATTTTGATTCCCGTACTCACGGGGAGACGTTAAGCCGGGCAACGAACGATGTCGATAACATTAGTAATACGTTACAGCAAAGTTTGGCTCAGTTTATTACCTCTGTCGTTACGATTGTTGGGGTCATCATTATGATGCTCACCATCAGTCCGTGGATGACATTAATTACTCTTTTGACTCTGCCGCTGAGTGTAGTTGTGGTGGTTGCTGTAGCTTCCCGTTCACAAAAGCATTTTGCTGGACAACAGAAATCACTCGGTGAGTTGAATGGTCATGTAGAGGAAATGTATACAGGACATAAGGTCGTCAAAGCATTTGGGCGTGAAAATCAATCTGTCGAACAGTTCGAAAAGGTCAATGAAGAGCTGTATGAATCAGGCTGGAAAGCCCAGTTTATCTCGGGGATTATTATGCCGCTGATGTCGTTTGTCGGTAATTTAGGCTATGTTCTGATCTGTGTGGTCGGCGGGATCTTTGTTACAAGAGGCGCAATTACCATCGGGGATATTCTTGCCTTCACGCAGTATTCTCGTCAATTCACACAGCCGATTAACCAGATTGCGAACATCTCGAACATTATTCAATCCACCATTGCTTCGGCAGAGCGGGTATTCGAATTGTTGGATGAAGAAGAAGAAGTTCCTGAGTCTAACAAACCTGTGGTATTGCAGCAACCGCAAGGCGCTGTAGCGTTCCAAGGTGTGAATTTTGGATACAAAGACGATGAGTTACTCATCCGTAATATGAACATTGATGTGAAGCCAGGTCAGACGGTGGCTATTGTTGGACCAACGGGTGCTGGTAAAACGACATTGATTAACTTGCTCATGCGTTTCTATGAAATTCAAGACGGGCAAATTACGATTGATGGTGTGAACATTGAGGATATGGAACGCAGCAAGCTGCGCAGCATGTTTGGAATGGTGCTTCAAGATACCTGGTTGTTCAACGGAACCATCCGTGACAACATTGCTTATGGACGTGAAGGGGCAACGAATGAGGAAGTATATGAGGCTGCAAGAGCGGCGCATGCCGATCATTTCATTCGCACCCTTCCTGATGGGTATGATACGGTACTGAATGAGGAAGCATCGAACATCTCCCAAGGACAGAAGCAGCTGCTCACGATTGCTAGAGCGATTCTGGCTAATCCGGCTATCCTCATTCTGGATGAGGCAACAAGTAGTGTCGATACACGGACAGAAGTGTTCATCCAGAAAGCGATGAATGATCTGATGCAGGATCGCACCAGCTTCGTCATTGCCCATCGATTGTCCACCATTCGTGGTGCGGATCTCATCCTTGTGATGGATCACGGTAATGTCATTGAGCAGGGTAACCATGAGGAGTTAATGGATCGACAGGGCTTCTACGCGGATCTATATAATAGCCAGTTCACAGAGCAACAGCCGCAGGCGATATAAGATAGCTAAATTAGATTTAGAATCGTTGATATCAAAGGAACCGCATTAAACAAACAAGACTGAGCCCCCTAGTTGGAGCTCAGTCTTGTTTGGCTTTTTATGCAACTAATCATGTTTCCATTAAAGCTCCGTTCAACATGAAACATACATACATGAATTCGTTGGTCAGACTATTAATATACTAGTCTTGATTGGATTTACTGGTAACTGCGCTATTCTTAGCCTTGTTCTCTTCCATATCTTCTTTGGCATCATGTAATTGAACATTAGCTTCATCCTTATCCGACGTATTTAGCGCAGATGGGGGCATTTCACCGGGGATGGCTTCACGTTGTTCAATCATACGTTTAACGACCTCATAGCAGTCATCGACGTGTTTGTTCCCAACATAGCGCATTCCTGTATAGCTGAGCGTTGCAGCTAGTCCTTGACCGGCGAGCGGCACAAATTTGGCGACCGATTTGGTAGCTACACGTATGCCAATGCGCTTCAGGACTTGGACGACCAGTTCTTTGGTAACCATTCGTCCAATCACTTTGGAGCCGATGGACATCACGAATCCGTAGATCATAGATTTGGTCTCTGGATCCATGCCTTCAAGCTGTTTTTGTGATAATCCGAATTTATTGTTAATGGCAGGCAAGAGCTGCATGAGCATTCCTACATCGGCGAGCACATCTGTACCAGGCAACGGAACGAGTGTGGTGCCGAAGGAAGCGGTGGCTCTTTTTCGAACCATGGTGCGGCATTCTTTGCGAACTTGCTCCAATTGTTCCAATGTTGCTGGAATCATAGCAATCCCTCCATTCGTATATGGTATACATATAACCGTTTTGAACGAGTTTGAATGGTACTTCTCCGATTGAAAATTGTAGAATGGCACGTGAGGACCCTGTTCCCAATAAGGTGCGGAACATTCGTTGTTCTCATACATGAGCATAGCAAAAATAGATATGCATATCCACTTGGTAAGAGGCTGTCCCTTAAAATGAAAGGCGACCTTTCTTAACACACACGATAAGCATATGCCGTGAGGTTACATTTTTCTTTTTTACGGGTAAAGGGTTAACAAGCATTAGAATGTGTCTGTTCTCTTTGGAGTCTAAATTCACATTCTAGAATGGAGGAAACAGCGATGGAGTTTAACAAAGCCTTGTTAATTCATCATCAGCACGCGGGGAAGGCTAGTCGGGTTGATTCATTAGGCATTGTATCAGGCATACTGGCTCCAGCAGTTCGGGAGCTTATTATTATTCGAACGGATGAGCCTGGTGAGGGTGAGCGTCTATGCCGAGAGCGCGGGGAAGAGTTCGATGTTGTGTTTATTCTTGGCGGTGACGGTACGGTTCACGAATGCGTGAATGGATTGGCCGATCTTCAACAACCTCCACTTGTGGGCATACTACCAGGAGGCACTTGTAACGACTTCGCCCGATCTCTGGGCATTTCTCCAGATGTGGAAACAGCTGCACAGGAAATGTTGAAAGGCCACCAGATGTCTATTGATCTTGGACGAGCTAACGATCGAATATTCACTAACTTTTATGGTATCGGATTAATCAGTGATACATCACAAAATATAAATGATCAATTGAAAGGTACACTTGGCAAGATTAGTTACTTCATCAGTACGTTACAGACGATTAGCCATGCGGAGCCATTCCACTATCAATTGGAAGCAGATGGGGAGAAAATGCAGGGTGAAGCGGTTATGATCTATGTAGCCAACGGGCGTTTTCTGGGCACCAACGCGTTACCTTTTGCAGCAGATTCCCTTCAGGATCGTAAGCTGGATGTGCTCATTATCCATGATACAGGTATCCCTTTGCTGCGGGAGATCTTGGCTCATAAGCCAGAGGGAGAATGGCAGCCTCAGCACGAGAGCATCAGTTATTTCAAGGCAGCCAGCTTGAAGCTGGAGACTGCAACGCCTATGCTGGCGGATACGGATGGCGAATTATATATGAAGACACCCGCCGAACTGTCGGTGTTGGCGGGTCATCTGACTTTTCTGACCGGAGATGAATTTTAATATCCCGGTTTCTTTCTTTTGCACATCATGGGGATAATCTAAGCTTGATCTACGCAGTACCTTTCTCGGTATTCACCTTCCAGCATGCTCATGCGAATCGCATCATGATACTGATGGTTGTAGAACAGCACGTCTCGGCTGATTCCTTCCCGTTGGAACCCGAGCTTCTCATATGTACGAATGGCACGCTCGTTGAAGGCGTACACCTCAAGCTCAATCCGATGCAGATTGCATATGCCAAAACCATAATCGAGCATAAGCAGCATCGCTTCGCTACCATAACCTTTACCTTGATACTGCGTGTTGTCGATGGCAATGCGAATATGTGCACTACGATTTTTGGAATGCATGTCCATCAGGGCGATGTCACCGATAACTTGATCCGTTTCTTGTAAAGCGATCAACAACATGAGCCTGGAATCATCCTGGGCTGCATTCTCTACATAACGTTCGACTTGTGCACGTGTAAAACTATTCTGTGTGCCAGTAAGCCGGCGAGCCTCTCTGTTAAATAATCCCGGGAAATAGGTATCCACATCGACCTGTTCGAATGGGCGCAGATAGACACGCTCACTCTCTAGAAGACGTGGGATATGTGTAGATGTTTGAGTTGATTGGATGGGTTGGGACATTGTTATTCCTCCTATTTGGAAACTGGCTCCCCTGATTATAGTCTAGTACTGTATACTGCAAAATGTGCAGTTATTAAAATTCAGACAGGACAGATGAGGGACGAGGTGTAGGGATTGATGAAGCAAATGCCGACGTTGGAGGAGGACACGAGTAGACCCGTCTACGTTCAACTCTCGGATCATATCAAACGGGAGATTATGCGCGGTGAATTGGCCGAGGATGCCAAATTACCTTCCATTCGTAAACTGGCCGAAATGCTGGGAATCAGTTCAACTCCAGTTGAATGGGCATATCAGCAATTGATTGCAGAAGGATATGTGTACAGCCAGCCTCGTAGAGGCTTTCGTGTACGAGCTTTGATGGATGGTTACGGGGCGATTCAGCTTCCAATGGATAACAAGCTGCATCATAGGATCATGCCGAAGCAGCCCCAGTATCCGGATACGGATCAGTCTGCAATTCGCCCAATCAAGAATATGGCGTATGACTTTCATATGTCGCGTAATGACTTTAGTCTGTTTCCGTATGCCAAGTGGCAGCAATATACGAATCGAATCTGGCGTGAAGAGGCGAATGAGCTGTTGTTTTATGGTGATCCCCAAGGAGAATGGGGGTTACGATGCGAAATTGCTACCTATCTTGGACAGTTCAGGGGTGTGCGATGTTCGCCAGAACAGATCGTGGTGGGTGCGGAGCAGCATTTGTTAATGACGCTGCTTGTACAAACGCTACTTAAGCTAGGCGGTATGCATTCGATTGGAGTTGAACGTCCGGGTTATCGCTTGTTGCCGGGCACATTCCGTCATTATGGTTATCAAGTTGTGCCTATTCCACTTGATGAGGAAGGCTTGGATATTACAGTATTGGAACGTTCTGGCGTTAAGTTGGTCGGTGTCTCCCCTTCCCATCAATTCCCCATGGGCATGACGATGCCGATTGCACGAAGATTAGCATTGCTGGATTGGGCGGAGCGTGAACAAGCATACATCATTGAGGATGATTATGACGGCGAGTTTCGATACCATGGACGTCCGATTCCATCGATGCAAGGATTGCGCGAGGATAGTCGTGTGATCTATATGGGTGGTTTTTCCCAAGTGCTTGCCCCTACCTTATGTGTGCACTACATGGTGCTTCCAATGGATTTAATGCGTAGCTTCCGAGAGATGTACCGAGACGTCCTGTTTGAACAGTCGGCTTCCCGGTTCATCCAGCGGACGTTAGAAGTATTCATGCGTGAAGGGGAGCTTGGCAAGCATATCCGCAAAATGCGAAACCTCTACAAACGGAAACATGATCTCCTCGTTCAATCCATCCGCAGACATTTTGGCGAGCAAGTAGAGATCAGCGGACAGAATGCTGGCTTTCATCTGGTATTGCGTATAACGTCATCTCAGACAGCCTCTGTGTTGGTACAAGCAGCAGCTGAGACAGGTGTACAAGTAAGTTCCACGGAGTATCTATGGGGAGAAGCCAGCAGTCCGAAGGATGGCAAAAAGGAATTTATCATTGGTTTTGCGGGTATAGAAGCCGTCCAAATTGACCAAGGGATTGAAGCACTCGCGAAGGCATGGCGCAGCTCTCCTTGATCTTAGTTCTCTTGAACAGCGCCATCCAGAAATAGAGCAACCAATTGCTGCGCAAGCTCTGCAATGCTTGCATGCATGTTGCGTACATCTTCCCGATTTGCAAGCATGAGCAGGGACGTAAATGCATGAGCGAGCAGCATGGGGTTCGCAGGGCGGAGATAACCATTATCCATCTCACGCTGGAAATGTACAGCTAGCACCTCATAGATCTGTACCTCCGCTCCGCGGATCTGGGTGAGTTGTTCTTCGTTCAGATAGGTTTCGGCTTCGCGCATCATCGTTTCTGTATCAATATGAGATTGCTCCATCTTCACCTCGGCTACATTCTCAAGCCGTTGCCGCAGCGATCCGGGCTCATCTAGCCGTCGTGCGGTCTGCTGCATCGCCATAGCCATCATACTTGTGATGGCTGTTGTGAACAGCTCAGGTTTGCTGGAGAAGTGGTAATAGATAGAAGCTTTGGTTACCTGACATTGGGACGCGATCTGTTGTAGGGATACAGGTTCATATCCATGTTCCATAAATAGCTTGGAGGCGGTCATCAGAATTTTCGACTGCGTTGATGCTTGATCAGATCCAGCTTTCGGTCTGCCTGGTGAACGGGGATTACGTTGTTTAGAATTCATTGTGTATACCTCTTTTTACGTAAATTGTTACTGTTTAAAATTGTTCATAAATTAAGTATTGCAAAATTAACCTTCCGGTATATATAATTAATTCGATTATACAATGACCCACGGTTCATTTCTATAATAAGTTCTTTATAGATTGAGCTAATATTTACACCATAACGGAGAGGACAGAAATAATTGAAGAAGCGAAGCGTTCGCCTTTATCACGGGATTTTTCCCTTTTGAGAAGGGAATCAAAAAAATCTGGGGATAACAGCGATCGGAACATTATTCTGTCATCGAAGTGGCTAGTGTAAATAGTTTAGATCAATCTATATATATATCAGGATAGGGAGATGAGAAGACAATGCAAGAAGGTTCGGGATACGGCCGCTGGGTTGCTGGCAAACGGAGTAAGTGGGTAACACTTCTGGTATGGATCATCATAGCGGTAGTACTCGGTCTAGTTTGGCCGGCTGTAAATGATCGGGAAACGAATAATGCTCAGGATCTGAGCGATTCTAAACCATCTGTTCAAGCTGCTGCAGTAGCTCAGAGAGAATTCCCTGGCGGGGAAGGCTTGCCGGCATTGATTGTATGGCGTCAGGCTGGTGGACTCACGGATGAACATATTAAGCAGATTCAAGCGCTGACAGAGCGACTGGATCAAGACCCTGTGGAAGAGCAGCAAGCGGTAGTACCGCTGTATCAGTTGCCACCACAGGCAATTCAAGGGCAACTGTCCGAAGATGGTAGCACGCTTGTTATGCCGCTCTTCTTCAACGAAGGCGCCGATGCGGAGCAGCTGGAGAAAGGCATCGATGCACTGAAGGAGAAAACGGAAGAAATCTTCGGAGTGAACCCGTTTGAAGTAGCGGTTGATGATGCAAGTTCACTCAGCGCACGCGTTACAGGACCAGTTGGTATATCGATTGATGCCAGCGGATTATTCTCTTCTGCTGACGTATCGCTGCTCATTGCTACAGTCATACTCGTACTTGTGTTGTTATTATTAATCTATCGTTCCCCGGTACTTGCGATTATTCCAATTATCGCAGTAGGGTTCGCATATATGGTGACGAGTCCGATTCTGGGATTCATGGCAGATCAAGGATGGATCACCGTTGATGCGCAGTCCATTTCAATTATGACGGTACTCTTGTTCGGGGCGGGAACGGATTACTGTCTGTTCATGATCTCTAGATTCCGCCAAATTCTCTACCATGAGCCGGACAAAAAGAAAGCTCTCTTCCAGGCGATTACGGGTTCATCCGGTGCCATTGCGATGAGTGGATTCACTGTCGTTGCGGCATTGCTTGTACTGTTACTCGCTGAATACGGGGCATATCACCGTTTTGCCGTACCATTCAGTTTGTCCATCTTCATCATGTTTATTGCAAGTCTGACGCTGGTTCCAGCGCTGCTCGCTATCTTCGGTCGTGGTTCGTTCTATCCGTTCGTACCGCGTACACATGAGATGGAAGTTGAACGTGCGAAGAAAAAAGGCAAACCAGCTCCAGCTCCACGCAAAGTGAAAGAAAGCTGGATCGGGCGTACTGTTGTTACGAAGCCATGGACTGTGCTGGTAGTAACCCTGGTGCTCCTAGGTGGACTAGCGGCGTTCTCAACACAGATCAAATTCACTTATGACTTGTTATCTTCCTTCCCGGAAGATGTTCCTTCTCGTGAAGGCTTCACCGTTATTGGAGAGCAGTTCTCGCAAGGGGAACTGGCTCCAGTGAAAGTGATCATTGATGCTGAGGGTCAGGACACGGATCTGCAATCCAAACTTGAAGCACTCGATTATGTAAGTAAAGTTGGTGATGCACAGCAAGGTGCGGAGAATGCGAACATTACAGCCTATGATGTAGAGTTCAATCTGAATCCGTACTCGATGGAAGCGATGCAGCATATTCCTGATTTGCGTGCAACAGCTGAACAAGCTTTGACAGATGCGGGGATATCGAATGCCGATACGCACGTATGGATTGATGGCCAGACGGCTGAGCAATATGACATTGAAGTAGCTGGAGAGCGCGATGCCAAGATCATTATTCCTGTGGTCATCGGCATGATCACATTGTTATTGCTGCTCTACCTGCGTTCTGTAGTCGCAACTGCATATCTGATTGCAACTGTCGTTCTATCCTTTTTCTCAGCATTGGGACTGGGTTGGCTCATTATCCATTACGGTCTTGGAGCCGATGCGATTCAAGGAGCGATTCCGCTGTATTCCTTCGTGTTCCTAGTGGCATTGGGTGAAGACTACAACATCTTCATGATCTCAAGCATCTGGCAGAAACGCAAAACGATGCCGCTTCGCCAAGCCATCAAGGAAGGTGTAGGTGAGACTGGATCGGTTATCACCTCTGCGGGTCTGATCCTGGCAGGAACGTTCGCGGTACTCGCAACATTGCCGATTCAGGTGTTAGTGCAGTTCGGGATTATTACGGCTGTAGGCGTCATGCTGGATACGTTCCTGGTGCGTCCATTCATGGTACCGGCAATTACGACATTGCTAGGTAAATGGGCATTCTGGCCAGGCAAGTATGTTCCGATTGCGGAGAAACAGGAAGAGAAGCAGGTGTAGTCTCTTTATCCTATGATTCGCTTATATAGCATGGATGGCGGTTACGATCTAACCGCTATCCATGTTTTTTTTATGATAAATAGGATTTGTCCAGTTTCTATCACCGAATCTGTGATGGACTGGTGGAACTGTCAAATATGCGGTAGATCTAAGGGCGAATAGCGCTCTCTTTGGGCAGGAAGGTTTACGTACACACAAGTTTTGGGACATAATAGAGTGAACGTTGGTCTAGAATGGGCCGAATGCAATGAACACAATGAGACAACCAGGGGAAGGATGAAAGCTAGCATGACGAATCAACTTAACGTGTATTTTAACCATGACGGCGGTGTGGATGACCTCGTATCGCTGTTCATGCTTCTGCAGATGGACAATGTAAATGTAACCGGAGTATCTGTTATTCCGGCAGATGGATATCTGGAGCCGGCAACGGATGCCAGCCGCAAAATCATCGATCGTTTCGGAACATATTCCGTAGACGTGTCCAAGTCAAATTCAAGAGGGAAAAACCCATTCCCGGCAGCATGGAGATTGCACTCCTTCTATGTAGATGCACTTCCAGTGTTGAACGAGTCTGGCAAAATGGAAGCTCCATTATCCACTCTTCCTGCGCATAAGCACTTGATTGAGAAGGTTCGCAATACCGAAGGCAAAACTTTGCTTCTGTTCACTGGACCGTTGACTGACCTTGCGCGTGCGCTGGATGAAGCACCAGACATTGAAGAGAAAATCGACAAGCTGGTATGGATGGGCGGTACATTTGAGAAAGGTAACGTCGAAGAGCCAGAACATGACGGTACAGCAGAATGGAACGTATTCTGGGATCCAGAAGCGGCTTATCGTGTATGGGAGAGTGGTATTCAGATTGATCTGGTTGCACTCGAAAGCACGAACAAAGTGCCTCTCACTCCAGCAGTTCGTAACCGCTGGGCGGCAGAGCGTCGCTTCGAGGGTGTGGACTTCTTGGGTAACTGTTATGCAGGTTGTCCTCCACTGGTATACAGTGAGACGAACTCCACGTATTATCTATGGGATGTACTGACAACAGCTTCCGTAGGTCGCGAGGATATCGTCAAGAAGAAAACGGTGAACTGCATCGTGATTCCGGATGGGCCAAGCCAAGGTCGTACCGTAGAGCAGGCCGATGGACGTCCCGTACAATTGGTGTATGATACGGATCCAGAAGCATTCTTTACTTATATGACGGATTTGGGCAAAAAAGCTGCTCCGCAGCGTTATTAATTCAGACAGCCGTTAGGCTAGTCATCATCTAATAGACACAATAAGCCGCTCAGCAGAGAGGAAGGAATTCCTTTCTCTGCTAAGCGGCTTATTCGCATTGGGGACACAGCGCCCAATGCAATGTTTGTTGTCCCGCTCTATATTTTAAAGCGGGCAATCAGTCCGTTCAGTTCACTGGATAACACACGCAGACTCTCGGCAGACGCGCTGATTTCACCCATCGATTGCAATTGGCCGCCAGTTGCGGCAGACACCTCTTGAATGCTGGATGAAGATTCACGCGAGATGTGCTCCATATTTTCGACGGAAGCTGAGATTTCTTCTGCACTGGCAGATAGCTGTTCTGAAGCGGCAGACACCTCATGTAAACGCTCGTTAATCGTATCGATACCCGAGTGAATCGAGGTGAACGAACGCCCTGCTTCCTGTACAACGACGAGTCCTGACTGGACTTCGGTTGTACTTGCACTCATATGCTCAGACAAGACTTGAGTTTGGCGCGTAATTTCAGCAATTAACTCCGATACATGCAGGGAGGATTGTTCAGATTCGGTGGCGAGCTTACGAACTTCGGAAGCAACTACGGCGAATCCATTGCCATGTTCCCCGGCACGAGCAGCTTCAATGCTGGCATTGAGTGCAAGCAAACTGGTCTGGGACGCAATTCCCTTCATCAGATGAGCTACAGATTCAATCTTGCTGGAGTATTGCTCCAACTGTAAGGTGGATACGGACATCTGCGTGTTTGCTTGGTGGATTTTATCCATCCGATCAATCGCAGTATTAATGTTCGCTTGTCCTTGTACCGCATTAAGGGTTGTTTCCTGGGATACGCCCGCAACGAGCGATGCGGAGTGAGCGATATGCTGCATGCTACGCGTAATCTCCTCCATGGCAATCGTAACTTCACCTGCCCGCGCAACCTGTTCGGTAGCTCCCTGAGCCGTATGATCTGTGTGCTTCGCGATCCGCTGGCTGGCTTCGGCCGTTGCTCTGGAGTGAACAGACACACCTTCGGCGGCTTTGAGCAAGGAATCGGAGCTTTTGCGAATACCCGCCATCACATTGCGAGTATCTGTGACAAGATGTTTAAACTCGGTAGCGAGCTGACCGACCTCATCCTTACGTCCCAGATCCACGTCGACAGTCAGGTCGCCTTTTCCTACTTGGGCGATGATCTTCTTGAGTCTAACGAGAGGGCGTGTGAGGTAATGAGCGAATCCATATACAAGTAATACGCTGAGTAAGACAATAACCAGTGCTGTCCAGATCATCGTCATGCGATTACGTGTCATCAGCTCATAGACAGCCGTGGAGTCCAGATCCGCACCCACAATGCCCAGCACTTCCCCGTTTGTACCGTGAATTGGGACATAGGCAGTGATGGTCGCTCCATATTCGTCCTGCGTCAGTTCCCCATGTACAGACTCGTTATTGGCAAAAGCCTGGAGCATGCCTGCATATTGCGTTTCCTCTTCTGATCCGTAGGGCGAAAAATCATCCTCGGACACATCGGCAGCCGCACCATCGACCACGTAATAATATGTGGCTGTTCCGTTCTCTTCCCGTTTACCTAGAGTGTACAGATACTTTAACCCGTTGGCTTCACGAAGCTGGCTAAGCTGTTCGCGCAGGGTTCCGTAATAGGCAGTTTCATTCTGTCCCGTACTGAGTGGTGCATATTGAGCAACGTCTATGGATTGTGCGGCTCGTTCGGCAACAGCCTGAGCTTGCATTCCCATGGATTGTTCAACGAGTTCAGCGGATGAACGGTACATCGTCACACCAAGCACGGCTCCAGCCGCTAGCATGAGGCATGAAAAAAACAAAAAGATACGCATAAACAAACTGTTCATTAGTTGTATTACTCCCCCTTTTTAACGGTAAACGGTTGTAGCTATTGATCAATATTGAAACGACTTTCTACATATGGATCAGATGTGATTGTGCTGGCTAGAACATGGATAAAACGAATATGTATGTGTAGTGCTATATTCAACGTGCTGGCTTCATAAACGTGTTCAAAAAGGTAGGTGCCATGAAGAGCCGTCCACCTTCAAATATCGGCATTTCAGGGATAAAGAATTAGCCCCCGAATGCAGTTCCTTCGGGAGCTCGTTTATCCTGATCCAATTGAAGCTGTATTATGTTACATCGTTCCCCCGCCTTGGCGAATCGAGGCTGGGATCTTTTCTGGCCCTTGATTGATGTACTTTTGAATAAAAGCCCCCACCTTCGCATCGTCAAACGTGGCGAGTTTCATCGTCTTGGTCCAGGCGGTCACAACGACCTCGCTGCCTTCGGGAATGTCCTTGTTAGGAACGGCAAGAATTCCTGCCCCTGCTTCACGAAACTTGGTCAGGTACTTCAGATGCTCCTTGAGCTCGTCGCTCGCATTTTCACGATAATAAATAATGATATCCCCATGCTCCAGATTGTGCACGAGATAAGGATAACCAGGGAAGTCGGTATAGAAACCAAACTTGATATCATGTGGATTATGAGGCCCTGAGGTGGGAATGGTCATCTCATAGTTGATCGGGTCTTCCGTATGGCTAGCTCCATAATATGGGTCATCCGTCACATCAATGGCGGCATTGGCGTTCAGATCAGCAACATTGTATTTGGTAAAGGCACCCTGCATGAAGAAGAGAGCGATCACTACGATGGATACTCCGAGCATAGCGTGCGCTGTGATCCGAATGGTTCGACTTTTCTTTTTCACAATGGCTCGTTCAGCTTTCTTCATATGGGCGACAATGGAGCCTTGCGTGCGTGAAGCCCAGACGTAGGCAACGATAGACAACAACAGAATGACTGCGCCGATGATGAGCCACAGGTAGGATGTACCCGCCTCGTGATTCATCTGCATGTGATCCATATGTGGATCCATAAATATCCTCTTCTTTCTTCGTTAAAATAAAATCATTATCCATTAACACTACACTATGTAGTGTTAATGGCGTTACACACGCTATTTCCGATCCAGTACACGAGGATGTACCGCAGATTAGATGCGAGAGCGAACTTTCTTGATGTCCAATACGTAAATAAAACCATATCTAATTTACACTACACATTATAGTGTAAGCGTGTGGATCGTGCAATCTTTGTGCGAGATACAAGATATTTTTTCAAATGAAATTCAAGTTTTGCGTTTAACATATGTCCTGTTCCACACTATAGTTGCTCTTTTGTTTATAACAAAAAGGCTCTCGTTGCCGAAGCAAGAGAACCTTTTGAAATGCCATATTGATCATTGATTACCTCTAGGGAGAGGACTACAACCGCCAGAAGGAAGAGTAGAACAGGCTCAGGATGCTAAGCAATGTCTCCAAGAGCAAACGATATACGACATAGACTAGCACGATGTTCGCAATGAGCACCGTATAGATGCTGTCGATTGCGGCTTTGGAACGATTCAATGGATATTGGAACACAACCGCATTCATGCCTACAATGACAATGATATAAGCAATCGCGACAAAATACAGTGAGAAGGAGAAGGAAATGATCGTGAACACGTTCGCCAGAACGAGTGCAGCCACTGCAGGAACCAATAATGCACCGTACTGGGCTACGAGTATTTTGGGACGGAACGTAAGCTTCTCCACTTTCAAAATGATATACATTAAAGCTACTGCAATGATCAGCATGATGGCTGTAAGCAATAGAGGTCTGATGAACCCACTTACGAATATGCCGGGAATTTCCATAGAGCTAAAGGCAATTAAGAAGTATGTAGAGGATAAAACTGCGATTAAAGCCATCGTCAACCATCCATTGAATGAATGCTGTTCACCAACGCTTTTCATAGCTTGGTAAGGACGAACAAGAACGCTAAGGAAATAAGATGCATATTGTTTGCTTACTTCTTTGGCTTGCTGAACTTTCTCATTTTGCATCATATTGTTCCATTGATTGTTCTGTGGATCACCGGACGCCTGATTTTCGGTAGTCTGTGCTTGTTCTTGCGGTTGCCGAATTGGAATGGGTGTTGATGTGTTCGAGCTGGAATCCTGAGGTGCATGATTAGGAGAGTCTTGTTTACTGGACCAATGCGTATATTCGGACTCCGATGCAGCAGCAGATTCGTGATCTGGTGAAGCGCCAGCAGGGGAAGAAGTCGAAGCAACCTCGGTTAGGTTCGATCCGCACCTCTCGCAAAAGCTAGCATTTCCATTTTCATGATTACATACTGGGCATTTCATGATATAAGCCTCCATTTCATTTATTTAGACATTTTGTCTTATTTTAAGGGTTAATGTGGAAGTTTGTCCATGACTTCCATTGAATTCTACAAGGGATTTATGAAAATGAAGTTTGTATTTATGATCATATTTAGTTCTTGTACAGTTTATGTCCCTCGTAAGTATGATCATTCTTTCTGTAGCGAATGTAATGGATAGAGAACGTAGTCTACGGGTATACTTTTACCAGTTCAATCCTTTGTTGATTCACGTTAAGTACAGATATAAATACGTTTCAATTCATGTAATGTTCGCTTTTATGAGATATTTGTAGGTGAAGTTCATCTTTTGGGTTGCCCAACACAGAACATTTATGTATAATCAGACGTGTTAATACGTTTAATGTACGGTAGTAAATGATGTAGGTGAATTCATGGAACTGCTGGACAGTAATGAGAGCAAGAAAAAGATGTGCCAATACTATAATGAAATATCGAAGGAACTATTCGGCTTCGGGACAACTCTCCTGAGAGTTACCGTAGATCAGAATATTGTAACCTTCTTCGCGAAGCACCGACGTTCGCCACGCTCTGACGCCCTGGAAGGGGAGGCCCCCGGCTTGAAGCTGGAAGTGGACTTCCGCATGTCTGTCTTATATAAGAAGAAATTCAGGGAGAAGTTAGAGCAACACATGGGTTTGCCGATTGAAGCTGTTTTAAGGGATTATGATGCGTCCACGCAGTGGGCCATCACCAATGTGATTTTGGAACAAGCATAGATGGATTAGTGGGATTCTCCTGTTGATGCATACTGTCTTTGTACCTGAGATTCATATGGATTCTGACAATTTCATACGATGGCGTCTGTCTTTGGATTGATTCTGAAGCAGAAACCGATGATGTACCGGCTACGGGTGTCGCTTTCCTTTGTTTACGAAGAAAAGTGTTCTTGTTCACACAAGAATGCTTTTCTTTTTGTTTTTTTTAGTTGATTTAACCATCCATAACACAAATGCTCCGAAAACAGAAAACCTTTCGATCGTCGTTATCCCCTGATTCCTATGAATACTCTTGCTGGAGGCGGAATCTGGTGATAAATACGAACACTTCGTTTCTTCAGGTTCTTTCTGATTTCTTCGTTAATTGTGTTATCAAGCTAACTCAACTTTATAAATTGCGTTATAAATCACACATATCAGGGGGATTAAGATCATGATGAAAAAATGGATTAGTGGTTTGGCGACAGTAGCGATGACTTCGGTATTACTTGCAGGTTGTGGCAGCAGCACGGATGATGCAGCAGGCGGATCAGGCAATGGGGGAACAGCTCCAACGAAACTGGTTATCTCCACATGGGGTTTCTCGGAAGATTTCTTCAATCAAGAAGTATTTGGTCCATTTGAAAAAGAACATAATGTAGATATCGTGCTGGAAGTCGGCAACAATGCTGAGCGCTTGAACAAAATCCGTCAGGGTACATCCAGCGTAGATGTGATCTATCTGTCTGACTACTATGCACAGCAAGGCATTGACGAAGGCCTGTTTGAGAAAATCGACCGCTCCAAAATTCCGAACATCAATGACATTTATGAGATTGCCCAAGCTCCACTTGGTGAAGATTACGGCCCTGCTTACACCGTTGGACAATTGGGGATTGCGTATAACCCAGACATGGTTGCCAAAGAAGTTACTTCTTGGAGCGATCTGTGGGATCCCGCTTTTGAAAATAACCTGACGATTCCGAACATTACAGCAACCGCTGGTCCAATGGTACTCGATGCAGCATCCCGTGTTGCAGGTAATGATACGTTTAATGAAGATGCTGCATTTACGAAGCTGAAGGAGCTTAGTGGGAATGTCGTGAAATTCTACACGCAAACTTCGGAGTATGTGAACATGTTCTCCCAAGAAGAGATTGCAGGCGGACCGATCATGGAGATGTACTTCAAAGACTTGAAGGCAGCTGTGCCTAATGCAAAGTTTGTAACGCCTAGCGAGGGTGCTTATGCCGTTATGAACACAATCAACGTAGTTAAAGGCAGCAAAAACAAAGAACTGGCAGAAGAATTCATCAACTGGCAGCTGAGTCAGGACGTTCAAGCGAAATCAGCTAAAGCTAAAGTGGATTCTCCAGTAAACACAAAAGTAGAACTGAATGCTGAAGAGGCAGAAGGTGTGACGTACGGTGCAGACGTGGTTGAGAAGCTGAACAAGCTGGATATGGAGTTTGTTAACCAACAAGCTAAAGGCTGGACAGATCGTTGGAACCGTGAGATTGCCCAATAATTGTAACGAATAAGCTAAACGTACAAGCAACTATATACCACAGCAAAGGAGTGGAGTGTAGATGAGTAGAGCTTCTAATCCCATCATCTTGGATGTAGATACAGGTATTGATGATGCGCTGGCGATTCTATTGGCTGTCAAAAGTCGGAAGCTAGACATTCTCGGTATTACGACCGTTTGCGGCAATGTATCGCTAGCGCAGGCAACGGAGAATACGTGCAAAATATTGGAGCTGGCAGGTGCGCCTGCCATTCCGGTGATTGCTGGAGCTGCGGGTCCGCTGACGCGGAAGTCTCATTATGAACATCGCGTGCATGGACAGGATGGATTGGGCGGTGCGCTGCCTGATCCGGCAGTGTCCAAGCAGGCAGATGAAGGGTTTGGCCCAGACTTTATCGTGGAGCAGGCTAAACTATACCCAGGTGAACTTACCCTGATTATGACGGCACCACTTACGAATTTGGCGCTAGCGCTTATGAAATGTCCGGAGCTACCTTCTTTATTGAAGGAAGTCATCTTCATGGGTGGCGTTGTGCGGGGACACGGTAACGTGACACCAGTAGCGGAGTACAATACGTACGCCGATCCTGAGGCAGCACGCATCGTTGTGCAGGCAGGAATTGAGAAGCTTACACAAGTCGGACTGGATGTTACACGCCAGACGTTGCTGAATGAAGAAGCTATTGCACGGTTAACTGATCCAGTGCTGCGCGATTATGTGGCACAGAGCACAGCGATCTATATTAAACGGTACGAAGAAATGAACGGTGTACGAGCATGCGCGCTGCATGATCCATTGGCTGTTGGCGTAGCACTCGCTCCGGAACTGGTTGGACGCAAGTCGTATTACGTGGATGTCGAAACCGCAAGCCGTCTGTGTGACGGTCAGATGGTGTGCGATTTCCAAAACCGTTTAGGTAAACAACCTAACACTCTCGTCTGCGAAACGGTAGATGCGGAAAGCTTCCTAGAACTGTTTATCAACGCATTAAATTCGTAAATATAGAGGTTGTTCAAAAAATCCGCTTTTGATTACGAAGGATGCCTGTCGGCATCTCGGCGTCGAATATGGGATTCAGCCGAAATGTCCGTTGCTCACGTAGTTTTGCCTACGCTCCGCTACTTCATTTCTATCTTCATCCCATCTTCTCGGTACTGAAAACCGGATTTTTTGAACTCGTAAATATTTTTATCCAATGAGGAAAGTTAAGTTCAATATTAAAATAAGTTCTTAACTTGATTCCGGCTTAGTGGAGGGGACGAAATCGATTCTGAAGAAGCGAAGCGCTCGCGTTTATCCTTGGATTTTTCCTTCTAAATAGAAGGAGATCAAGAAAATCGAAGGATAACAGCGATCGGAAGAACGATTCGTACCCGGAACGGCTGATGCGGAGATAGCCAACACTTGTTTTTGGAATGACTCAAATTTTTCTTATGTCAGGAGTAGAACGATGAAAAAATCAGTAATCTACTGGCTATTGCTGCCGGGATTCATATTTTTGGCGGCATTCATGATCATTCCGATTGTCCTGACGATCGGGTCGACCTTTTTTCAGGAAAACTCCTTCACGTTTGAAGGATACATGCATTTTTTCAGAGACCCCTACTTTTTGAAAATATTGCTTACCACCCTGCAGGTCAGTGTGGTCACCACGATTGTCTGCGTGGTGCTCGGATTCCCGACAGCTTATTATATTTCACGGAAAGCGCCGCGCCGCAAAGGCATTTTGCTTGCACTGGCGATCTTCCCACTCTTGACGAGCCCGGTTGTGCGCTCGTTCAGCTGGATGATTATCCTTGGACGTAAAGGGCTGATCAACAACGCACTTGTTGGTCTGGGGATCGTGGACAAGCCGCTGGATATTTTGTACACACCGGCAGCGATGATGATTGGTCTGACACATCTGTTCTTGCCACTTATGATTATTTCCCTGGTCGGCGTACTGGAGAACATTGATGGTGACCTGCTCAAAGCAGCACAAAGCTTAGGTGCGTCTCGCTTTACGGCATTCCGCCGAGTCGTGTTCCCACTGGCGGTGCCAGGGCTTGTCATCGGAGCCGTGCTCGTATTTGTCGGCAGTCTGACGGCATATACAACGCCTGCCCTCCTTGGAGGTAAACAGCGTGTAATTGCCACGTTCCTGTATCAGAACGCCATGACTCTCAACGACTGGTATCTGGCCTCAGTTGTTGCAGCGATTATGATTGTGATTACATTTGTCGTGGTCGGTGTCATGAACAAAATGGCCAAAACTTTAAATCCGAAGGGGTAGACATATGCGGGAGAAACATATCGGGCTGGGCCTGTTCAGTCTGCTGGTCTTTATCTTTCTGCTGGGCCCGCTTCTGATCATATCGGTCACTTCGTTTGAACCGGGAACGGTACTCAAATTCCCACCGGAGGGATTCTCCTTCCGATGGTACGAAAATATTTTTAACACAGGCGGTTTCCTCCGCACATTCCAGACGTCCATCATCATCTCCCTGCTGGGGAACTTGTTGGCACTGGTGCTAGGGATTCCGGCTGCGTATGCACTCAGTCGTTACGATTTCAAAGGTAAATCATTACTGAATGCCGTATTCCTATCACCGGTATTGATTCCGGGAATCGTACTTGGTTTCACGTTAATGAAATATCTGATTGTGATCTATCACCTTCCAATGTATCTGGGATTGCTGATTGGACACACGATTATTATGCTTCCGTTTATCATTCGTGTTATTGCTTCAAGTCTGTCGAGCTTTGATTTTGCAGTGGAGGAAGCGGCACTGAGTCTGGGTGCGGGACGTCTAAGAACGTTCTTTCAGGTGGTGCTGCCTAACATTCGCTCCGGTATTCTCGCGGCGGTGCTGATTGCCTTCCTGGAGTCGTTCAACAACGTGGATATTTCCGTGTTTATGACTGGCCCGGGTGTAAGTACATTGCCGATTCAGATGCTGACGTACGTGGAGAATTATTTTGACCCAACGATTGCAGCCATTTCCGTGCTGCTGATGGTACTGACAGGACTCTTAATGTTCGTGATCGAACGGATCATGGGCGGATTTTCATACTTTACTAAACGTTAATTGGAGGCGCAGAACGCTATGGCATTGCTGACACTAGACCACGTATCCGTGGCATACGATAAGCAGACAATCCTGAAGGATTTTCAGTTGGAGCTGGAAAAAGGTAAGCTGCTCTCCCTGCTCGGACCGAGCGGTTGCGGCAAAACAACTACGCTGCGCCTCATCGCCGGATTCCTGGAAGCATCACAGGGCAAGTTTATGTTCGGCGGCAAGGATTACACGAAGGTTCCGGTGAACAAGCGGAACTTCGGATTTGTATTTCAGAGTTATGCGCTGTTCCCGCATCTGTCTGTCTATGACAATGTGGCCTTCGGCCTGGCGATGCGCAAGGTGAAGGACAAGGATATCTCCTCACGTGTGATGCGCATCCTTGAAGTAGTTAACTTGATTGGATTCGAGAAACGCTTCCCGACAGAACTGTCCGGTGGACAGCGTCAACGTGTGGCGATTGCCCGCGCACTGGTAATTGAACCGGATCTGCTTCTATTTGATGAACCTCTCAGTAATCTGGATGCTAACCTGCGACTCAACATGCGGGTCGAGATTCGCCGAATTCAGCAGGAGCTAGGCATTACGACACTCTATGTATCTCACGATCAGGAGGAGTGTTTCTCGATTTCGGATCAGGTAGCGATCATGAACAAAGGCGTGGTCGAGCAGCTCGACCGCCCAGAGACGATTTTTAAATATCCGGCAACGGAGTTTGTTGCACGATTTATCGGATTCCATAACTTTATTGAATTTGCGGATCGCACGGATGCAGGGGATATGATTACACTGCATGCCGGAGGCCGTACGTTTAATGCTACCGCACATCCGGGTACGGCTCGTGCCGGTGCTCGCAAAGGGGCGATTCGCCCGGATGATCTGATCGTGAGTGGAGACACATCCGCGGATCTTGCAAATGCATTACCAGGCATCGTGAAGGTGAGTACGTATCTCGGTCGTAGTTACCAGTATGTCGTTGAGACGGAACTCGGCGACTTCACAGCCAATCAAGAGATGGAGACGCCTTATCTTAGCGGACAGCGAGTGAGTCTTATTTTCCCACAGGATAAACTTGTGTTGGTGGAGTAGTCATTGAATGTAATCGACAGCAACAGGAAGTAGAGCAGCAAAGAAGGCATGTTGTGCAGTGAATCCGGTTGGGGCAAGGTGTACCGTAGGTGCGGAACTGTAGCTAGTCGTGCAGTGCAGCACGTTGCAGGTGGACTGCTCATCCGGATCACGCTGAAATGCCTGTGAAGAAGGAGATTATGCCGATGCGTGCAGATCAACTAATTGTGAATGTAAATGTGTATAACAGTTATTATAAAAGATTTGAAGCAAATAACGTCGCTGTATTGGACGGTCGATTCCTATATATCGGTTCAGGTGGATCGGAGCTCATTAACGCCGATGAAGTCATCGATGCACGAGGGCGTTATATGATTCCAGGCTTGATTGATATTCATCTACACATTGAGAGTACAATGGTAACGCCAGCTACATTTTCACACGGACTGATCCGCTCTGGGGTGACTTCCATTGTGCCTGAGCCACATGAGATGGCTAATGTGTTCGGTCTGGAAGGTGTGCAGGAGATGATGGCAGCTAGTCGGGAGACACTCGTGGATATGTTCTATGCGATCCCAAGCTCTGTGCCGGCGACTCCAATGGAAACGACAGGTGGTTCCATCGAGATCGAAGATATGGATACATTATTGGCAACCGGAGAGATCATCTGTCTGGGTGAGATTATGAACTATGTGGACGTTATTCGCGACCCGGAGTGCAAAACCAATCAGATTCTTCGCCATATTCGGAAGAACTACCCCGAGCTTGTCATTGAAGGGCATACACCCAAGCTACTAGGTCTGGATCTACACCGACTCATTTATGCTGGGGTTGATTCGGATCATACACATCAGAGTATTGAGGGATTACAGGCTCGTATTGCTGCGGGGATGTTTATTGAAATCCAAGAGAAATCCATGACACCAGAAGTGATGGAGTATCTGATTCAGCATGATGTGAAGGAGCATTTCTGTTTCGTGACAGATGATGTTATGCCTGATAGTCTAGTGGAGCGAGGACATCTGGATCATCTTGTACGTAAGGCGATGCGTATGGGAATGCGCCCAGAAGATGCAATTTACGCGGCAACGTCTACTCCTGCAGCTCGGATGAAAATGACGGATCGTGGCAGTATCGCACCAGGTAAGGTAGCAGACTACGTACTGTTGTCCGACCTTGAAATGTTGCGTATTGATCAGGTCTACAAAAAAGGCCGTAAGGCTTACGATGACTACGAACCGTACACACAAGAACGGATCATTGGGCAGTTCCCAGATCATTTCTACCATAGTGTGCAATTGCAGCAGCTTGGTGAAGAGGACTTTGCAATTCGTTTATCCGATCCCAAAGTTAGTGGTTCAGGAGCAGGTACGGATAGTGTTCTAGATGCTGTTCAGGCAGAAGATACACCGAAGGCGAATGAAGACCATGCGGGTGAATCCTCGTACCCATGCCGGGTGATGATGGTGAAGGATGGCTCAACCTTTGTGGAGGAACATATTGCGCAGATACAGGTAGCGGGAGATGAGCTCTTGTGGGAAGAGAGTGAATATGGACAGATTGCCACCTTTGAGCGTTATGGGGTGAACGGTAATCATGCACATGGTCTGATTGGTGGAGATACAATTAAACGTGGTGCTATCGCAACAACGTATTCCCATGACAATCACAACCTTCTCGTCGTTGGACGTAACCGTCAAGATATGATTATCGCAGCTAACAAGGTGATTTCGAGTCAAGGGGGATTCTGCGTCGTTGAGGATGGCAAGGTGCTCAGTCATCTGGAGCTTCCGGTAGGTGGCATTCTGACTGAGGAACCGCTAGCTGTTGTATCCCATCAAGTGAAGGAATTACGGGCTGCAATGTTATCGCTCGGTTACGTGCATTATAATCCGATTATGTCGATTAGCACCCATTCCCTTGCTGTGAGTCCAGCGCTCAAAATTACGGATCACGGGCTGATTGATGTGAATGCAGGTAAGGTTGTACCATTGATCGTGCAATAGCGATTGTTCGAAAATTCGTTTCTAAATATAAAAAGCCCAGTGAATCATCAGCATCGAAGTTGAAATTCATTTGAAGCTTAGTAACTGGGTTCTGAGGGATATACAAAAAGGTAAGTGCATGGTAGAGAGAATACCGTGTACTTACCTTTTTTGATGATCCTGTATGATAGGATAATATTTATAGTTCGGATGCAGAACTCTGAGCGGATCTCATTTTCTTGAGCTTTATGGCATAGTATACTGATCTTACTGCGCTACCTGTCATAGGTATGGCAATAATTACGTAGTTGAATGTTGAAGCAGAAGGAAAATTATAAAAAGCATAGAGCATCACTACAGTGGCAAAGAGTAAAAGGCTAACGTTTAGAATAAGATGGTACACAATACGCTTATATTCAGCAGGGTATGAGAAGAATTTCATGCATATACCTCCTTGTAGGATTCTTCGAAGTCGTTACCTAAGGTATGCTTTGAAACTTCATTGTAACATTCAATAGAATGTATTCCCACAATATTCTAAATATATGGATGATTTCATTCATTCATTCATTTGCTTGATATGACTCTATTATAGAAGAAACATTGATTCTTACATTTACCTGGATGATAAAAGACAAGCGAAGGAGCCTTATTTATGTTACCTAATTCCAATGCTCAAAAGGCTATATTTTTCGATGTAGACGATACGTTATATGATCATCTCCAACCACTGCGCGGGGCTCTTCAAGATATTCTTGGCCTACCGGACGATTTTCCGTACAGCGAGGCATATCATCGCTTTCGCTACTATAGCGATTGGTTATCGGAGCAGGAGGGATTGTCTGCTATACCGGAGCCGGCAGCTATGGAACGGATGCGTCGTCGCCGGTTCGAGCTGACGTTAGAAGAATTCGGCGTGTCACTACAGACAGGACAAGCAGAAGCATTGCAGCAGCAATATCTAAGCTGTCAGTTTCGGATATTACCTTTTGAAGGAGCGTATGATCTGATTCGGAAACTGTCAGCCGAAGGGCATGTTGTGGGCTTGATCACAAACGGACCTGGAGCACACCAACGTACCAAGCTGGAAGCATTGGATGTATTCGGATTGATTCCAGAGGAGCGAATCTTCATCTCGGGCACCATTGGTTACGCCAAACCAGATCGGCGACTATTCGAACATGTAAATGAGCTAACAGGTACATCGGCTTCTAACAGCTACTACATTGGAGATTCATGGCGTAACGATGTCGTAGGTGCAGTAGATGCCGGATGGAGCGTGATCTGGTTCAATCATCGTGAAGCCATGCCTGAATCGGATCACCAACCACATCATGTTGCGCAAACGTATGAGGACATAACAAGAATTCTTTTGTCTGAGATTAAATCATAGATATCATTGCACCTTTTCTATAGATACCATCTAATGAGGTTGGAAAATGAATTGAATGATAGACAGCAGTCCAATCGTTAGTATACGAGGGGGCTGCTTTTTATATGCTCAGAAGATGAAGTTCCCTTCATAGAATCTTCATTTCATAACATAGTCGAAAGCCTAGCCAAGTGAGCAAGCTAGTGTTATAATTAAAACAAGATTTAGATTAAGTCTAAATTAAATAAGTGGCAACGACAACAGTAAGCAACTCAAATTTTCACAACACATGAACTTAAAATAATGAATTCGAGAGGGGATTAATTCCATGAGCACAATGCAAACTAAAACCAACCCATTTGTAACTGAAACAACTGAACTTCACGAGGTACTTAACCGTCAGATCGCAGGCTGGTCTGTATTGTACACGAAACTGCATCATTTCCACTGGTATGTTCAAGGACCACACTTCTTCACATTACACGCCAAATTCGAAGAACTGTACAACTTGGCAACAGCACACATGGATGAAGCAGCAGAGCGTTTGTTAGCTATTGGTGGACGTCCGGTTGCGACAATGTCAGAGCAGCTACGCTTGTCTCCTATTGAAGAAGCACAAGGACAATTCAACGCAGAGCGTATGGTAGAGGCTGTTGTTGCTGATCTACGCATTATGGTAGATGTGATTAATGAGGGTATTCAAGCAGCAGGTGAAGTGGATGATAAAGCAACCGAAGACATGCTGATTGGTTTCACGGCTGGACTAGACAAAGAAACATGGATGTTGAATGCTTTTCTGGGTAAATAACGGTTCTTTGAAGTTTTGATCCCTACATCGGAATCTCTACAGCGAAATCCTAACTTGCCTCCAATAAACTGCTAAACAGTGCAAGGTTATCCTATAGCCTGACAGCGATGTGGAGAGTCCGTGAACAAAGTGTCTGTTCGCTTACAAATTGAATTTGCTTACCGTATAATGAGGGCATTCAAGATGGATGGAATGGTGGAATGAACGATGCGGACAGACCTAGGAGAACTGAAGGAAGAAGCAGAACACTTTATATATAGATGTTACGAAGAGCTGGGCTATTCGCGTGAAGACGCGGAGACCCGGCTTATTGCTGTCCAACATGAAATCGAGGAAAAGGGCACATACACGCACACTATAGAAGAACTGGAACAAGGGTGCAAAATGGCGTGGCGTAATAGCAATCGCTGTATTGGACGATTATTTTGGGATAGCTTGCGTGTCATTGACGCTCGTCATGCAGATACAGTCGCAACAGCTGCCGATGCCGTGTTACATCATATTCGGGTGGCTTCCAATGGCGGTAAGATTATACCGACGATCACGATTCTTCCTCCAGCTGGCCCAGACGGAGCACCTGTACGCATCTGGAATCATCAGTTGATTCGTTATGCAGGGTATGAAACTGCCGAAGGTATCTTAGGTGACCCCGCTTCTCTGGAGCTAACTCGTGCTGCAATGGAGCTTGGATGGCAGGGAGCTGGTACGGCGTATGATGTGCTCCCCATCATTATGCAATCTCAGGATGGACATCCAGAGTGGTATCCGGTACCCGAAGAGGATATCGTAGAAGTCACTATTGAGCATCCAGAACGTCCTGAAATCGCTGAGCTTGGTATGCGTTGGTACGGTGTACCAATGATTGCTGACATGCGGCTGGAGATTGGGGGAATATCCTATCCGGCTGCACCATTTAACGGTTGGTATATGGGAACGGAGATCGGTGCGCGCAACTTAGCAGATACGTTCCGTTACAACAAGCTACCTGTAGTGGCGAAGGCACTAGGCCTGAGCACGAACAGTGAGACGACACTGTGGAAAGATCGGGCACTCGTTGAGCTGAATGTTGCTGTGTTACATTCGTTCAAGAAAGCTGGCGTAAGCATTGTGGATCACCACACAGCGGCCGCACAGTTTGCTTTATTTGAACAACGGGAAGAAAAAGCTGGACGAGAGCTGACGGGGGATTGGGTGTGGCTCATCCCTCCGGTCTCTCCCGCGACAACGCATATTTTCCACAGTTCGTACCGCAATGAGATTGTGAAACCGAACTTTTTCCGTCAAGATCCAGTGATACATCTAACTGGGGCTAGTTCTGAGAATGCATTAGACAACCAGGATAGACCCGCTACATCACCTGGGGAAGAGCAGCTACCATCCGATCATTTTCCGAAGTGCCCGTTTGCCCATTAATATGGTGCGAGCGGGTTTTTTTTGTACAATTCATAGAATGACTACCTTTAATGCACACGATAACGGCTGCGCATGACAGCTTGAACCCCAATGGCAGCGGCAATCAACAGCAGATTGAACACAAATACGGCATATAGGGAGCTATACTCGACGAGTAATGCAGCGATGATCGGAGATACGATGGAGCCGATCTCCGCAGCAGACACAATCTTCCCAATCACGTTACTCCGATTCTTTTCCGGGATATGGTCACCGACGTGTGCGAAGAACGAATCCATATAACATGCGCCCCCCACGCCTCCGATCAACATGCCCACATATACCCATAGATAAGACGCCGTGCTCAGAAATACGATTACTTCAATACCGATCATCAACATGCCGAGCATACATAACAATAAGCGATCGCCCATTAGATCAGATAAATAGCCTGCAAAGGGCGCTGCTGCCAGTGTGGAGAGACCTGCAACGGTAAAGGCTAGACTGGTCTGAAGTGGGTTCCACTGCATAATATGAGCCGCGTACAGAGCGAAGTAGGTCAGGAAAACGGCATAGGCACTCATCTCAAGAAAGTGAACGGTGGCATAACCGATAAATTGTTGTCTCTGCGATAGTGCCGGGTTATCTGTGTCAGGGAGGTTACTTTGATCAACATCAGGGTTTATGAATGCAGTAGCATTGGTGGGGATAGGGGGTGGATCTGTAGTAGGAGAGGAGGGGTTATGTGTATTCAGATCTTGCGTTGCTTGTATATCCAGGTTTGTGGTGCTCCTGCCCTTTATGCCCCATGCTGCACCCATAGCCATAAGACAGCAGAGTGTAACCAGCCAAAAGGGGACGGATAAAGGCCAGTGTAATGCTAACCAGCCACTTATGACGGGGCCAAGAACCATACCGCCACCCTCACTGCTGCTGATGTAGCCATTATATAACCCACGGTTGCTTACATTGCCTTCATCTCCGATAATGGATCGCACAACTACTGTAAGGCCCGTAGATGCGACTCCTTGAAGCAGCCGCAATACACCGAAGAGCAGAGCAGTAGATGAGACAGCAAAACCCGCCATGCAGACAGCGAGCATCAGAAGCATTAGAACTAGAGCCTTCTTGCCCCCAAGTTTGCGATATAGAGCGGCGGCAGGAACCCCACCGAGTACTTTCCCGACATAAAAGAGGGCAAAAATAATGCCCATCATCCATCCGCTCATCCCGAATTCTTCAATGAACAAAGGAAATAGAGGGATGATCATGAAGCCGCCCATCTGACTGAGAAAACAAATGAGCATAAGCAAAACGAGGTTACGTCGGATATCCACCAATAAGACTCCTCTCTCGATCAAGGGATCATGCAGCAGAAAGCTGAGGGACATGTATACGTATAAACAGACATATCAACGACATTGTATGTGCCAAATGATCAGGAGAGAAGAAAAATCAAAAAATAAAAAAGACGTCCTGGTGGACGCCTTATGTACTGTTCTTGAGTTCAGTAATCATTGCATTTGAGTTAAGAATAATTTATACGATTAAACCTCTTTCGTTTGTCCTCATCTTCCCAATCTCTGTGTTGACTAAATACCTTTAGACACTTGATCGTATTGGAGTCACTGTTTATATTCTCCGCAAACTCTAATCCTTCCAGCAAGGTATCAATACCTTGAGAACGTCTATGATGTAAATAATACTTCCCTAATTCGGTCAAAAATGAGGCGTATTCCTCCGCTTTGATTGGTTTATTATACTCACCAAATGCACTGTTATAGGTTTTATACGGAATATGCTCTTGAAAACGTTCCAGAATATCGTCAATGTTCACATCGAATTTATTAGCAACTTTAACAATGTGGCATAGTCCAGAGAACACCTCGTCGGGTTTTGATGCAATATACTTAACATAATCGGACAAGATACTTATATTTCCCGCGAGTAATTGGTATAACAGTTGGTTTGCGGTTGAATATTCATTGAATTGTATAGTAATGACCTTGGCTTCCTCAGAAGAATCCTCTATCCATTCTTCTGCGTTTGCGTACAATTTAGCGTATTCTATAGCTTTCTCGTAATCTTCATATTGCTCATACACTGCGGATTGAAGTAAGCGTGCATACAGCATATAGAAATAAAAAGGTCGAAAAGGTTTCTTATACTCCGATGTTTTGCGTTTGGGATGAAGTGATAGTTCATATTGAATAGATGCGAGATGATACATTTCTTCGGAGAGTGTGTCCACCTTATGCCACTCATGCAGTGAAACATAGACGTGAGCCAGATGTTTGATAGCTTCCAGTTGATCGGTTTCCTCCAAGCGATTCGTGTAGGGTTCAAATCGTGTAGCGGCACGCAGATTTAATGCCAGGTTATCGCTTAGTGAGAGAGAGAACAAACGATATTGGCATAGAGCTAGGCGTTCAGAATGCTGATATTTCTCAATGATACTTACACTTTCATATAATAATTTAGCTGCTTCTTTGTACTGACTATTGAACAACTCCTCCGCAACTTCAAATAGTAAACTTCCATAATTCGTGTTATCCAATAGGTTACTCAGGATAAGTTCGATACAATCCGGACGTCTCACTTCTGCACAGCGGATTAGAAAGGGACGTAATCTTCTCCAATCCGGAGCGGTTAGTGTAAAACATTCCTCTACAAATCGAGAATAGAAGTAGTCCTCTTCTAACCCCATAGCTTTCGTAATACCGTCAAGTTGGCTCATGGAGAATGGTTTATTTTGGTTAATGAGTCTACTGAACGAACCTGAATTAATATTGGCCCGTGTCGAGAACTCACTTTGCGTTAGATTATGATCTTGTATGTATTGCAACACTTCTGTTCGTATGGTGCTAGTTTGCATGCAAGACACCGCCTTTATATATAAATCCATAATTTAGTATTAAAAACCATTTATATCAAATATAATACTATAATTTTACAGCGGTCAATATTTTATTTTACGTATGAACCATATCTCAGTCTATCTTTTTGCTGTTTTTAGTTCTGTGCCAACAAAACCCGCAGATATAATCTGCGGGTAATGTAAACAACTTCTATTACCAGAAGCGTCTGTAGCCATGATGATGATCATTCTTGTTGTCATGATCTGGAACAATTACGTTAACAACTGTTTTTTGAATGTTGCGTGATTTGGTCTTGTTGTCAGCGTCGTTTCTAGTTTTGTTTCTGGCTTTGTTTTTAGAAATGACCTTTGTTTTGTTTTTGGCTTTACTTTTAGGAGAGAGAGGAGAAAAGAAATCTGTCATTGTGGGCACCTCCTTCTATCAATCTACTATATTGTATTCTCGGTGCAATGAACGGCTTGTACGAAAGACTAGTGCTCTTTTAAAAATAGATAGATTACCTAATAGATTCGATACCCGCAGCATTAATCTGCGGATAGAGCGAATCACACCTATTACCAGAAACGTCTGCAATCTTGATGATGCTTATTCTTGCTATCGTGATCTGGAACAATTACGTTAACAACTGTTTTTTGAATGTTGCGTGACTTAGTCGTGTTGTCGGCATCGTTTCTCGATCTGTTTTTGGCTTTGTTTTTAGCGATGACCTTTGTTTTGTTTTTGGCTTTACTTTTAGGGGAGAGGGGAGAAAAGAAATTTGTCATTGTGGACACCTCCTTCTATCAATCTACTCTATTGTATTCTCGGTGTAATGAATGGCTTGTACGAAAGACCACCTTTCTCAAAATAGATAGATTTATCTGATAGATTTGTCCCTATAGGACGTTCAATAACGATTCGTTCCATTTCACCAAGGTAATTTAGTTTCCTTAATTATCTTGGTGAGCCCTAATGTCTGTTTCATAAAAAATAGTGAATAATGCTCATTAAGAAATAAGGGAGTAGGGTCGTGGTTTGGTATTTCTTCTTATTAAAAAAAGGTTAAATTAACTATATCCAGCACATGACTTAAACAAAGTCGTGTATAATAGGTTGGGTTTGTAATGAATTGAATTGTATAGAGGTACACCTCAAGCTTAAGGGGGCGAAATGGTATGTCAGATCAACAACCGATTATCCGGTTCGACCGGGTAACTCAGCAATACGATCAAGATGAGGCTGTACTGAAGCAAGTTAGCTTTGAGATCGAGCGAGGTAAATTTTATACATTATTAGGGCCGTCAGGCTGTGGTAAAACAACCATTTTGCGACTGATTGCTGGCTTTGCAACGCCAACGCAGGGCAGTATTTATTTTAACGGTGCTTTAATTAACAGTGTGCCTGCCCATCAGCGGCAGGTGAATACGGTATTTCAAGATTACGCATTATTCCCACATTTGAATGTGTTTGAGAACGTCGCTTTTGGTTTGCGCATCAAAAAGATGAAAACGGCTGAAATTCGCAGCAAAGTATTAGAAGCACTCAAGTTCGTCAACTTATCCGGTTACGAAAACCGTGAGATAGGCGAGATGTCGGGTGGTCAGAGACAACGTGTTGCCATTGCTCGTGCCATTGTCAACGAACCGGAGATTCTGCTGCTGGACGAGCCTTTGTCTGCACTCGATCTGAAGCTTCGTACGGAAATGCAGTATGAACTGCGTGAATTGCAGCAACGGCTGGGGATCACGTTTATTTTTGTCACGCATGATCAGGAAGAAGCACTGGCGATGTCAGATGAGATCTTTGTCCTGAATGGCGGTGTGATCCAGCAGAGCGGAACACCGAATGACATCTATGATGAGCCGATCAACCGTTTTGTCGCAGATTTCATCGGGGAATCTAACATTGTATCCGGTAAAATGAAGCAGGATTTTGTGGTGGAGTTTGCTGGTGCAGAGTATGAATGTGTGGATCAGGGATTACAACAAGATGAGCCTGTTGAAATTGTGATTCGTCCGGAGGATCTGGAGATTACGACCGAGGCGCAAGGGAAAATGAAAGTTAACGTAGACTCCCAGTTATTCCGCGGGGTACATTACGAGATCTCCACCTACGATGATGCGGGCAATGAATGGTTGGTCCATTCCACGAAGAAGGCGGACGTTGGCGCGCGAATTGGTCTGTATTTTGACCCAGAAGCGATCCACGTTATGCGTTTCAACGAGACGGAAGAAGAGTTCGATAAACGACTAGAAGCATATCAAGAGGCTGTTCATGCAGACTAAGGCGAGTGCACGCAATGCGTATTTGATTCCATATGTACTATGGATGGTGTTGTTCGTTGTAGCCCCGGTATTGCTCGTTGTCTATTACTCTTTCTTCGATGTGGAGGGGAACTTTACGCTGGGCAATTATGCCCGTTTCTTCACGCCGGTATATATGCAGATGACGCTCAGTTCATTCTGGTACGCACTGCTCATTACCGTATTCTCTCTATTGATCTCATATCCGACGGCTTATCTGCTAACTCGGACGAAGCATAAGCAGCTCTGGCTGCTGCTCATTATTTTGCCAAGCTGGATTAACCTGCTATTAAAAGCCTATGCGTTCATCGGTTTGTTCGGCACGTATGGTCTAACCAATTCCTTGCTGGAGGTTATCGGCATTGGGTCACAGCAGATCTTGTTTACCGATTTTAGTTTTATCTTTGTATCGGTGTACATTTTTATTCCATTTATGATCTTGCCGATCTTCAATGCACTGGAAGAGATGAACCCATCACTGATCTATGCAGCGCGGGATCTAGGTGCTTCTTCTTGGCTGACCTTCCGTAGAGTCATCTTCCCGTTGACACTGAGCGGTGTGAAATCGGGCTGCCAGGCTGTATTTATCCCGGCATTGTCCCTGTTCATGATTACCCGCCTGATTGCGGGGAACCGGGTGATTACGCTGGGGACAGCGATTGAGCAACATTTTCTCGTTACCCAGGACTGGGGAATGGGCTCGACCATTGCGGTTTTTTTGATAATCGCGATGGCTCTTATTATGTTTTTGACTGGATCAGGGAATAAGGAGGTGCGTCATGGGAAGAAACGGAAAACTGTCTAACGTCTATCTGGCTGTTGTATTTGCCATCCTATACGCACCGATCGCGTACCTGATCTTCTATTCCTTTAATAGTGGCGGCCATATGCGAAGCTTTGAAGGATTTACATTGGAGTGGTATAGGGAAGTATTTGCGGATACACGCCTGCTGATTATCGTTTTAAATACCTTTGTTATTGCGCTGTTATCCTCGGCTATATCCACGATGCTGGGTGTGGCGGGTGCGCTAGCCATCTACCATGTACGCCGTAAACGAACAAAGAGTACCTTGTTGTCACTGAATAACGTGCTAATTGTAAGTCCTGATGTCATCATCGGTGCGTCATTCCTGATTCTGTTTACGATGATTGGTATTAAGCTAGGCTTTACATCGGTTCTGCTATCTCATATTGCATTCAGTGTACCGATCGTCGTTATTATGGTGCTGCCGAAGCTGCAGGAGATGAGCCCAACCTTGATGGATGCGGCGCGTGACCTTGGGGCAGGATCGTGGCAGATTCTAACGCGTGTGGTATTGCCGTATGTGAAGCCAGGCATATTTGCTGGATTTTTCATGGCACTAACCTATTCACTAGATGATTTTGCGGTAACCTTCTTCGTCACAGGAAACGGCTACTCTACGCTCTCCGTGGAGATCTATTCACGGGCACGCCAAGGTGTATCCTTGTCCATCAACGCCTTGTCCACACTGTTGTTCCTGCTGACGGTACTGCTCGTTGTGGGGTATTACTTCATTAATCGCCGCGCGGCACGGACACCTGCTGGAAGGGGGCTACGTCCATGAAGCAACTGGTACGGACATTTGCACTTGTTTTTGTGGCGGCCTTCGCTTTGATGATCCTGACCTCTTATCTTAACAAGAGCCAAGGATACTCTGGTGGGAATACGCTAACCATCTACAACTGGGGCGATTACATTGATCCTGATTTGTTAACGGAGTTTGAGGAAGAGTCAGGCATGAAGGTCATCTACCAGACGTTTGACTCCAATGAAGCGATGCTGACCAAGATTGAGCAGGGGGGAACCACGTTCGATGTGGCGATTCCTTCCGAGTATGCGATTAGCAAAATGAAAGAAGAGAACCTGCTCGTTGCCTTGGATCATAGCAAACTACCTAATTTGAAGAACATTGACGCACGATTCATGAACCTGTCGTTTGACGAAGACAACAAGTTCTCCATTCCTTATTTCTGGGGAACGGTAGGTGTTGTATTTAACCCGGAACTGGTCGATGGGCTGACATTTGATAGTTGGAACGATCTGTGGGATCCACGGCTGAAAAATCAGATTCTCTTACTCGACGGTGCTCGTGAAGTCATGGGAATGGGGCTGAACAGCCTGGGTTATTCCCTGAATGATACCAATGAGGAGCACCTGCAAGAGGCACTGGCGAAGCTGTCTACGTTAACGCCTAACGTCAGAGCAATCGTCGGAGATGAGATCAAAATGTTGCTCGCCAACGAGGAAGCCGCAGTTGGGCTCGTCTGGTCTGGCGACGCGTCTGAGATTATGGATGAGAACGACAAGCTGGATTATATGGTGCCAGAGGAAGGCTCAAATCTATGGTTCGATAACATGGTCATTCCTACCACTGCGCGAAATATTGAGGGAGCGCATCAGTTTATCAATTTCATGTTAGATCCCGATCATGCCGCTCGTAATGCGGAGTACGTGGGGTATTCCACCCCGAATGCTGCTGCATTAGCGCTATTGCCTGAGGACATCACCGAGGATGAACGCTTTTATCCCGATGAGACACTGACAGGTAAGCTTGAGGTGTACGATAATCTGGGTAAAAAAATGCTCTCGCATTACAACGACTTGTTCCTGGAGTTTAAAATGCACAGTAAATAGAGACAACTCGCTAACGAATCCATCACACCTTATTGGGCTGATTTATAGGGATAACGAATTCTAACGAACTTCAGCGACGCTATTGCGCGAAATACAAGGGTAAAACGCCAAAAATAACTCTAATTAGCATAAATAACGCCGCTCAGATTCGTTAAAACTCAAAAAGGTGTGAAATGCAGTCAATAGCGTGTCTACGGTTCGTTAGACTTAGAAAAATACTAAAAAGGGGTGTATCTCGTCAACGTACGTATGACGACGAGATGCACCCCTTTTCACACACATCACAAAACGAAAGATCCCCTGAACCATAATAAGTTCAGGGGATCTTTTTGCTCTTTCCTTACCCTACTATTAGAGCTAATAGCGAATAGAAGTGCCCTATATAAGATGATACTGAAGATCACACGTTAACGGAGAAGGCAGAACAAACTGGAGAAGCGAAGCGCTCGCCTTTATCCCCGGAATTTACCCTTATATAAGGAAATCAAGAAAATCTGGGGATAACAGCGATCGTAAGTTGTTCTGACTTCGGAGTGGCTTGTGTGATCCCACCAATTAGCTTATATTGCGTCATTACATGCGCTTTTTGCGACCCACGATGAGCCATGCCCCGCCCATAATCAGCACAATCGCTACAAAAGGCTGGAAGATGGACATGCTGTTTAACATCGAGCCAATCGACATTACCGCGAAGAACAGCAAGAAGAGCACGGTCAGAATGTTGATCGGAATCAGCAACCATTTGTTACGTCCACCGAACCAATACAATTCGAACAGACCCACAGCTACCGCAAGAATAAAGCCAGGCCACATCGTTCCCCAGTTATCAAACAGCATCGCGATTTGGCACACAATACCTGTAGTCAGCAAAATACCACCAGGAACGAGCAGGCCAACCCCTCGGCCGATCATGGAGAAGTAGAGCCAGTGGAAAAATAGTCCCAGTGGAATGACGAATAATGTAGGCCAGAATGTGGCGAAGATCATCCCTGGACCGACTGAACCTCCCTGGTTCAGAATTAAGTACACACCTAGCAGGATGAGGACAGGCGCAAAGATTGCACGTTTTGCCATCGTAGTGTTCTCCCTTTCTCTTTGTTTTTACGAACATTGTCATTTCAATATACACAGCATACCATGAATTGGAAAAGAATAACCTCAGTCCTTGGCGTTAAAAAGAACCTAGACTTAGGTCTAGGTTCTTTGTTCTCATCCATATAACTTACGAGTAGATTCTACAGGTAGGTCAAGTCTATTTTTGTGAAATGTCAGCATGTTTCTTGCCCCAGCTATTTATGCCGTCATCCTCAATAATGGAGATCGCTGCATCGGCAATGTCCGGGTTGGTCATCAGTTTCTCCTGAATACGGAATTTGATATCATCCGCATCTGCGAGGGACAGACCTTTGGTTAACTCAATCAGACCTTCTACATGATAATAGCGACCTTCCTGAATGATACGCATCATTTGAATATCAGCCACATGGGTATCTGCGAGAATGGTCTGGGATACTTTATCCTCAATATCCTGCGGAGCAGCTACACCGATAAGTCCGATCATATTGTCATAACCAACTCGGAAGGCTACTGCGATCATGAGACAACCAATGAGCGTAGTTACGATACCGTCGAGCAGCGCGAAGTTGGTCAGTGCAATGACTACAACCGAGATCAGGGCAAGTGTTGCCCCGAGTACTGCCACTACATCTTCGTAGAATACGAGACGGGTTGGCGGTGCAGCACGGCCTACATTTTTGATGGCTGCAGGTACGAGTCCGAATCCTGATGCTTTGGGTGCACGGGCTTCTTTCAGGATTTCCTTCATCGCTTTGATCAGAATGGCTCCGTCAATCAAGATGTTTAATACGAGTACACCGATGTTAATCCATAAGCCACCCGTATGACCAACCGGATGCTGCAACAAATGAATACCCTCGTGAATCGTTTCATAGGCCATGATGGTGACCACGATAACGGCGATCATACAGAAAATATTAATGACACGCCCGAACCCTGTAGGGAATCGTGGAGTTGGTTTTTTCTCGGACAATACACTTCCGACAAATACGAACCCCTGGTTAATCGCGTCGGCCAAAGAGTGCATCGCCGAGGCGAACATGGCACCACTACCACTGAATAGGAAGGCTCCTCCTTTACACAGCGCAAGTACTGCATTACCCGCCATAGCTACGGCAGAGGATGTGTTTCCTTTTTTGACGAGAGACATCAAGCTCTCAGACTTCGGTTGTTCAGCCACTTCGAAAGTTCCTCCCAGAAATATGTGATAGGTGTAGAAAGACAGTCCCGATCTGGATAGCATGTGCATTCCCACTAAATGTTATTATAACCGTCTTTACATATCCCAGCATTATGCAAAAAAGGTCATATCATCAACTGGTAAGCATCAGCATTTGAAGACAGGAGGAATGTAGATGGAGATGGCATATGCACTTCAGCGAGTTTTCAGACACGACCTAGTACTCAATCGCCTCCATGGCGCGTAAATTCTTGTTGGATTGCTCCAGAAGCTCTGTGAATGTGCCAGCCACATAATAGATAAAGTCGGGGTCATGCTTGTACATAATAATCTGTCCATATGTTCCTTCTGCGGTTGGATCAAAATCGAACATTAGATATAATGAACCGCCTCCCAGCATACCGAAGGTAACCCATTTCTTTTGAAACAGATAAGGCTTGATTCGGGCATCCAGTGTGCTCATTTCCTCAGCAGTGTAGAAGTCTTCCAACTTATTCTCTACAACTGTGGCTTGCTCTCTGTGAATCTTCTCTAACGATAATAGATAAAATGCGGTGTCTTGGCTGCCTTCGGCATCGGTAGGATATAGAATGTGAAAGCCATAACCACTCCCATTTTTGCGTTTGTAAAATGCACGGAAATCCGCGGGCAAACGCACGCTATATTCCTGCTCGAATGCATCCAGCTGTTCGTCTGTGACACCGTCCAGCTCACGATAGGCGGCAAGTAGCTCTTCGTTTTCCTCATCTTGTACTTTCTCATCCAACATAGCATCAAGCTCGTCCATCAATGCATCTATTCGTTGTTCCGACATGCCAATCCCTCCAGTGAACTATTGAGAACCAAGCGGTGAATGATGTACAAAGTATGCCTCGTCTGATTTCACCTCATATTATAGGTATAATCCGGAACGTCTCACAAGAATCGCGAGTCCTTGTCTATATGCTACATTGGTCTCAGGTTGTATCACCCTTAACAACTCAAAAAAGCGTGAGCGATAGGGAAAATACCTGTGCTCACGCTGTATTTTATTCGTATCATGTTCAATCCAATGAATTAATCGAATTTCCAACAGGACAGACTTAGATTGCCCAGCTGATAGGCTTTGAACATTAAGGTCGCCTGCTTGTTGCGATCCCCGGCGCCCATAGCAAGTAGCAATGGTACGAAGTGTTCTGGTGTAGGCACGGCTGCTTGCGCAGAAGGAGCAAGTGTATCGTAAGCAAACAGAGACTCGGTATCCCAGTTCTCCAATTTGTCCTGTAACCAATTGTCGAACTCCAGTGCCCAAGGATCTATTTCGTTGCTGCCCCAGTTTAGACGACGGAGATTATGCACGGTTCCGCCACTGCCAATAACAAGAACATCTTGTTCACGCAAGGAAGCGAGTGCTTGTCCTACCTGATACTGCTGTTCCCCCGTCAGATATCGGTTCACGGACAAAGCGACAACAGGAATATCAGCATCAGGGTAGAGAAGGCGAAGCACAACCCATGCCCCATGATCCAAGCCACGTACATCATCCGTCTGAACTGGAATGCCAGCTTCCGTGAATAGACGTTCTACCTCTGCGGTGGTCTCAGCATGTCCTTGAGCGGGGTATTTGATCTGATACAATTCGGGCTGGAATCCGCCAAAATCATAAATCGTCTCATACTCTGCGACAGAAGAGACTTGTTGTGTCGTTGCTTCCCAGTGAGCGGAGAACAACACGATCGCTTTAGGTTTAGGCAGCGTTTGTCCAAGCTCTTGCAAAAATTCAGTGTATGCATTTTCCTCTAAGGCAAGGGATGGGGCACCGTGTGCAATAAAAAGAGATGGCATCATTATGCATTCAGTCCTTTCGATCCCTCAGTCATCAGGTTCGCATCTGTCCGAAGGAAGTGTTGGAGTTGTTGGTATAGCTCGGGAGTCACATGATGACCGCCGTGATAAGGTACGTAGGTGACGTTATCGGTATATTGACGGAAGAAATTCGCATTATCTTCACCCAACTGCAGTGGGAATAGATGATCCTGATCGCCATGGGAGATAAACGCAGATAATGCTGGATTCGGTTGTAGCGTGTACTCGCTTTTCACAAATTGCGGTAGATAACCACTCATCGCGACAATGCCTTGGATAGCATCTCCCATCACGAGTGCAAGAGTCATCGCCATAATAGCCCCTTGGCTGAACCCGGCAATATAACGTCTCGAAGGGTCAATAGCATACTTGGAGGACAGTTCAACTATTAATTGCTGTAGTCCTTCAACGGACGCATCATATAATTCACGGATTGGATTGCCAATGCTCTTGATCTGAAAAAATGCATAACCGCCGCCTTGGACGATCGGCCCACGCACCGCAACGATAATAAAATCAGACTGCAAGGGCTCCATCAAACGGAGCATGTCTTGTTCATCCGATCCCATGCCGTGCAGAGCGATGATGACCGGATATTGTTGATCTGCATTGTAATGAGCAGGAAGACGGACTTCATGAATATACGCTGATTGCATTGAAAAACACCACCTTGGTAAGAAATGAGTAGAATCTATTTTTAAAACTAAAAGTTCACCAATATGAAATATTTATTCTTATTTATGAACAAAATTTATCATGCATTGATTGTGAGGTCAATACCTTTTAAGTATTATAGAACTATGTTGTGTATAAGAAATATTCGGTAGATATAAGATTTGGGTCATTTCAATAGGTTTACAACTTATGATCAAGGACGTGATAAGCATGTTAAAGGGTATTGTCCCTATTCTGAGGATGTTTGATGAGAACAAGGCAAAAGAATTCTACCTCGACTATCTCGGTTTTCAGTTGGATTGGGAGCATCGATTTGAGCCAGATATGCCCTTATATATGCAGATTTCGCGTGATGCAATCATCATTCATCTATCGGAGCATCATGGGGATTGTACGCCCGGAGCGGCGTTGCGAGTAGAGACGGACGATGTGCTAGCGTTGCAGCAACAACTGCAACTCTCCAACTACAAATATGCCCGACCCGGCATCGAGGAGACGCCGTGGCATTCAAAGGAGATGACTGTAACTGATCCGTTTGGTAACCGAATTATTTTTGCTCAGACCAGTACGGAATAGGTCATTTTCACAGGGAAAGGAGGAGGAGCGATATGGATATTGGCTCAGCCATTCGTACGATCCGCAAACAGAAACAGATTACCATTATGCAATTGTGTGAAGGTACAGGCTTGTCCAAAGGATTCATTAGCAATGTGGAAAATAATAAAACATCACCATCAATCGCGACGCTCGAAAGTATAGCTGATTATCTCAACGTGCCACTTCCTTATCTGTTGCTGACACCAGAACAACGGATGAACGTGGTACGCAAGCATGAACGCCAGGAGACCACTGCGGGTAGCGGGCAGATTAAGGTGCAGCATCTAACCGCCAAGGGTGCCATGCGGTTGTCCATTGTGGAACTTCCGCCGGGAGCGTCGACAGGTATTAGCAAACATGTGGGAGAAGAGAGCCATCTTATTCTACAGGGCAAGATTCGTGCAGAGCAGGGCGAGGACGTTGAGCTGCTTGAAGAAGGTGATTCTTTCACTTGGAATGCCATTGTGCCACATGAGGTTTCTAATATCGGAGATGAACCGGCGATTGTGTTAATTGCTGTGTCGAAGGAACTGGATTTGGATCAATTGTGGAATACCTAGTCCCTTTGCCGTGTAGCCCGATATAGTATAGAACGATGACAGAGAGAGCACAGAGTACACAAGCGAGAGTAAGACAAAAAGCCGCCAGAATAGCTCTGACGGCTTCATTTGCATAAGGCGATATACCTTATGTAGTTTGTTTTATTGTGGATTCGTTGTCCAGATGCCCGCAGCTTTGACAAACACACGATCTGAGAGCTTCAGCGTGGCCAAAGCAAGTTCAGCTACATCTTCCGCTTGCATCATGCGATCTTCGTCGCCAACCTTGAGGCCTGCGTTCGTAGCAAGCTCTGTATTTACCGTGCTTGGCGTTAATGCCGTTACGCGGATGTTGGATTTGCGAACTTCCTGCATGAGGGACTCGGTCATACCTAGCAGGGCGAACTTGGATGCACAATATGCTGAACCTGTAGCGAATCCACGTTCACCTGCCGTTGATGCGATATTGATAATGCTACCGCTGCTCTCTTTTATCATGCTTGGCAGTACAGCGCGTGTTACATAATATGTACCCATGACGTTGACATGCAAGATGCGCTCCCATTCCTCTGGGTCCATATCTAATAGTGTGCCGAAGGTAGCAATACCTGCGTTATTAATGAGAATATCGATGGCACCAAGCTCCATCTCGATGGCAGCAACAGCTGCCTCAGCCTGTGTACGATCGGAGATATCAGCAATAGCGCTGGTTACTTTGACACCATGCTCTTGACTAAGCGATTGTTGGAGTGCTTGCAAATCCGAAGCTGTGCGGGCGATGAGTCCAAGGTGCACACCTTCTTTGGCAAGTGCCTCTGCGATGGCACGACCAATCCCTTTACCTGCGCCAGTGATGATCGCTGTTCTATTCTTAAGTTCCATGTGGGTAATTCCTCCCTCAAATTGATATAGCATTTGATTATACTATATTACCCACGGTTCGGATATTTCCTTCATTATTACTGTGTGATCTTAATACTGCCTGAAGTTGCTCTTGCCTTGATTACATCTGTGCTAGTCATTGGAGATTCTGGAATGTTAATGTCTCCCGACGTAACCTTAACATCATAAAAACCTGCGAATTCAGGTGCGGCTTTAATGTTAATATCGCCAGATTGCCCTGATACATCAATCGGAGCTACAGTGGTCTGCTCAATTCTTACTGTTCCTGAGGTAAACGTTACATTAGCTGCACCTGCGAGTTCTTTAATCTGAAAATCGCCAGATGTCAGATCACTGGTGACATTTCCAGTAACAGCGTCCATCTTGAAGCTGCCTGAGGTCATTTTCACATTCATATCGCCTTCGATCCCTGAGCCAGAGATATCTCCAGAGGTAAGACTAAGTTCAATGTGGGGGACGGTAATATCCTTGAGTCGAACTTCGCCAGATGTATTCGTAATATCCAGCGTGTTGGCATACAGTCCTGCCAGATTATAGTCTGAGGAGGAAGAAGTGAGCTTCACTTCATCTAGCGTATGCCCTTCAGGAATGGCAACGGTTAAGGTTGGCTTCGAGTTGCTCCAATTGAAATTGAAAAATTCAATGCGGACACGATCAGGTTTGACGAGATTGAACGTACCACCAGATAATGTAGCATTCTCCAGACTTTCGATGCTATCCTTATCCCATTTGCCATCTGCTTCAATATAGCCCTGAGATTCAGGACTTACAATGAATTGAATGTTGGCATTGAGATTGGCATCGATCAGTAGTCGCTGCAATTCATCCTTCTTAAAGTCCCATCGTTTAGAATAGTCTTCACGTTGATTCCCGAATTCAACGCCGTATACCGATACGCCAACCAGTCCAATCAGAATACATAACAAGGCTGTGACGAACCATTTTTTTGTAGTCATCCATTATACTCCCCTTGTATCGTTTTTTTGTTCCATCTTACGTATTGAAGTGTCACGGAGCTGAAGGCTTTGAAAAGGTATTTGGTTAACATAGCAAACAGAATGCCGATACCACATGCTGCAATGGAGAAGAACAACTTCGATGGCACATATTCTCCAAAGAATAAGACATCAATTACAGCAGCTATAGGCGTCAAGGCGAGAAGAGAGAATCCGGCAATCGTGAGCCAGACAGACCATAAGAGCAGACCAAGCGGTAGACCTAACATGAGATTCAGGAAAACGAGTCCAATCCCAGTGAACACATTACGCGCCGTTGTACTACTCTTTGGTGGAGAAGTACTTGTAGGTGTACTCTCGTAAGAATAATCCCTCCCCATCGTCATGCTATCCATGGCATACCGATCACCGAGTGCCTCACGCGCAATCTCTTCTGGCTGCCCAAGCTCGCGGGCGATGTCTTCCTCCGTTCGTCCATCCTCAAGGCCAAGCTCAAAATGTTGTTCATAATCCGCTAGTAACTCTGCTCGTTCTTGCGGATCCATAGCGCTAAGCTGAAGCTCCATCAGTTGCATAAATTGTTGTTTATTCATTCGGGTTACCATCCTCAATAAGATGTGCGACATTACGCACAAATTCATTCCATTCCTTGGTGAGGGTATCCATGTAAACACGACCTTCATCGGACAACTTATAGTACTTACGTGGAGGTCCCTCCGTTGATTCCTGCAAATAAGTCGTGCAGTAGCCATCATTCACAAGCCTGCGTAGAAGCGGGTATAGCGCACCTTCTGCCACTTCAATATGTTTGGAGACTGCCTGAGCCAGTTCGTAGCCATAACGGTCCTGACGGTTGATCAGTACTAGGACGCACAGCTCCAACACTCCTTTTTTGAACTGGATATTTACATTCACACAGGTTCCTCCTTTATTCCGTATTCAATCACTAGTGTGTATTGATCAATAGCTGTGGATATAGAATAGCACTCAGTACTGTATAATGCAAGGTAGTGATTTTAAAATAGTTCTGGAGCACAGATTGGTGCTTTCTGCTCTCATGTAAATGGTAGAACCCAATTACCTAATCCAATCTATTATACTAAATGTAAATTTATGTATGAGCTTTCTATTACCTCAGTATACGCAAAACCCGGATAAAGTGCCTCCGTCTGAAGACGGAACTCCATCCAGGTCTGCATACTGATTTTGCTAGCACATCAAGGGAAAGTGAGGCAGCAGGGTGTGAAGCGAGTTTTGAGACACGCCCTAATCCAGCTTTATTCCATGGCTTCGAGCACTTTGAGATCCTTAACTGCAGGCCCTTCGATGACTTCTCCTGCATAATTAAATCGTGAACCATGGCATGGGCAATCCCATGAGCGTTCGCCTTCATTCCATTCCACTTCACACCCAAGGTGGGTGCAGGTGGTATCAACTAGGAAGAGCTTTCCGGAAGCATCTTTGTATGCTCCAGCACGCTTGCCATCATGGCGGACAACTGAGCCTTCATCATTGCCGAGCTCATTCACATGTTTGTGCACGATGCCAACTTTGCCAGAGATTAATTCTTTGGCAACATTAACATTTTCCACAATAAAATTCTTGATACCTGGATCACTCTTGAATCTTGCTGGATGGAATATCTCAGCATGTGGATTCTCTACACCCGTAATTCGATCGGCAAGTAGATGCCCGGCCATCGTACCTGTGGTCATCCCCCATTTGGCAAAACCGGTGGCTACGTAAACGCGCTCATGTCTTCCGGTGATTGGACCGATGTAAGGAACCTTATCGAGTGAGATGAGATCCTGTGCAGACCAGCGGAACGGGATGTTACGAATGCCATAAGTATCTGCGGCGTAGCGCTCTAACCGCTCATAATGACCAAACGTACAGATGCCTTGACCGGTTTTGTGGTTCTCTCCGCCGAAGAGGATCAATTCTTTTCCTTCATGCAGGACGGTACGCAATGAACGGGATGGTTCATCATCAGAGATGTACATGCCGCCAGCAAAAGGTTTTTGCGGTTCGACAGCTAGAGCATAAGATCGCTCGGCATGAAGTCTGGTGAAATAAAAACCAGGATCATACACTGGAAAATGAGAGGCAACGACCACATGCTCGGCTGTAACCGAAGGGCCATTCCCATAGGTTCTCACATGCAGGGCAGCGTCTTCTTCCACATCGGTTACCGTTGTATGCTCGAAGATGCGAACCCCATTTTTCACAGCGGAGTCTAGTAGAAAATGCAGATAAGCTAGCGGATCAAAGCGAGCTTGTCCAGGCATCTTGATGCCTGCTCTTGATGGAACATCGATAGGGAGTGGATCCACCCATTGACCAGGGATATCCAGCTTCCCATAGGCAGTCAACTCAATCTCAAGCTTCTTCAAGTTCTCTTCGGACTGGATATAGACGTAAGCATCCTCGTCAGCCCACTGACAATCAATCTTGTGTGACTTCACGAGCTCACGCATCCAGCTTGCAGCCTCTGCATTACCTTCATAGTACATACGTGCCTGTTCGTGTCCGAAGTGCTGCATGATCTCGTTGAATATGACGCCATGCTGTACAGATACCTTCGCCGTGGTGTGTCCAGTTGTTCCATCCAGCACCTTCCCTGCTTCAAGAACCACAACGCGCAACCCTTTCTGAGATAGCAAGTATGCTGTTGTGATGCCTGCAATCCCTGCACCGATAATGGCTACATCCGCTGTCGTATCTTCTTCCAGTTTGGGATATGAATCGAAGGAGTGTGTAGCTCTCCATAAGGATTTCGGAATGGGAGGCAGTCCCACCGGGGGTTGTTGCTGATCACTCATATCTATTCCTCCTGTATCTTCTCTTGAATCCGATTGGTTCTAGATGTATAGGCGCAGTAAGTCAACCTTCTATCATGATTACCACACTAAGCGAGAAAAAAACGATACATGACAGACTTTCCGAGGAATATTCATATTTTCCTGTGGTAACCTCTATTTTTTTTGATGAACATACTATATGATAAGAGTATTATCGAAATCGTTTTAGGTAATTTATTTTATAGTGGAAAAAGAGTAACAAAACATAGGACGTATAAGGACTTCATTGTTCATTTACCTATCCATTAGGTACAATTGAATAGGTATGATTCCACTTATTATGTATTCGCTATCATTTTGAATTCAAAGGAGATTCCATACGATGACCAACCAAACAAAATATCCTTTTCAAGATACATCATTAGAACTAGATTCTCGCGTGAAAGACCTTGTATCCCGTCTGACTGAAGACGAGAAAATTGAATCCATGCTACAGTATCAGCCGGCGGTAGAACGACTCGGTGTTGCTGCATATAAACACGGTACGGAAGCTGCCCATGGTCTGGCATGGCTCGGAGAAGCAACATCTTTCCCACAACCGGTGGGGCTTGCATGTACTTGGGATACCGATCTGATGAGAGAGATCGGCTCAGTGATCGGGGACGAGGCTCGGGTATTTTATAAACGTAATCCAGCAGTGAACGGTCTTACGCTATGGGCACCGACAGTTGATATGGAGCGTGATCCACGTTGGGGACGGAATGAGGAAGCCTACGGTGAAGACCCTGAACTGACAGGAGAGCTGTCCACAGCACTGGTTAAGGGAATTCAAGGTGACCATCCGAAGTATTACAAGGCGGTTGCGACGCTGAAGCACTTCCTCGCGAACAACAATGAAGTAGATCGTGGCAGTGGTTCGTCCAGCATTGATCCACGTAATATGCGTGAATATTACCTGAAAGCTTTTGAGAAACCATTCAAAGAAGGTGGCGCGCAGTCGATGATGACTGCATATAACTCCATCAACGGTACGCCAGCGCTATTGCATCCTTATGTGAATGAGGTCGTTAAGGGTGAATGGGGAATGGATGGCTTTGTTGTCAGCGATGCAGGCGATGTGATGGGCATCAAGAATGATCATAAGTACTATGATTCTCATACACCAGGTACCGTAGAGTCGATCAAAGCAGGGATCGATAGCATTACCGACGATGCTGATCTGTCCAAGCAGGCTCTTCGTGAAGGGTTGGAGCAGGGCATTCTTGCATGGGAGGATATTGACCGTGCATTGTTCAACACCTTCCGTGTCCGCTTCCGTCTAGGTGAGTTCGATCCAGAGGAAGGCAATCCGTATGCCTCCATTGGGGAAGAAGCGATGATGACAGACAAAGCCAAAGCATTGTCACTGAGAGCAGCAAGAGAGCAGGTTGTTTTGCTCAAAAATGAGAACGGCACATTGCCACTCGACAAAACCAAAGCGGGTAAAGTGGCGGTCATCGGTACACTGGGAGGCACGGTTTATCGGGATTGGTATGCAGGAACCATGCCATATAGCGTATCACCACTTGAAGGTATTCAGAGTAAAGTAGGCAACGACAAAGTATTGTATAAGGACGGAAATGACCGCATTACGCTGACTTCAGTAGCGAATGGCAAAGCGGTTGGTCTGGCTGAAGGGGAGGATTCACCACTGATTGCTTCCGGAGAAGCAGATACCTTTACGCTTACGGACTGGGGATTTGGTAGCTATACGCTGCAATCCGAACGCAATGGTAAATATGTGACGACGGATGAAGAAAAGGTAACGGCTTCTGCGAATGAAGTATACGGCTGGTTCGTGAAGGAAGTATTCCATCTGTTGCCACAGGCTGATGGCAGTGTAGGCTTAACGACATGGAATGGCAAGACGGTAACTGCACCGAACAATGGGAACGATGCATTCGCCGTTTCGGAAGAGCTGAAGTCCTTTGGTACAACCGAAACATTCCAGAAAGACGTTGTTGTGGATGGTGTGGAAGAAGCGGTTGCGGCAGCGAAGGAAGCTGAAACGGCTATTGTGTTCGTAGGTAACAACCCGCTGGTAAACGGCAAGGAAGAGATTGACCGCCCAAGCCTGGATCTGGCAGAATCCCAACAACGCTTAGTAGAAGCTGTGTATGCTGCTAATCCGAATACGATTGTTGTTCTTGTGGGTAGCTATCCGTTTACCTCCAATTGGGTACAAGAGAACATCCCAGCCGTATTGTACACGTCTCATGCAGGACAGGAACTGGGGAATGCGCTTGCGGATGTATTGTATGCTGATTACGCTCCAGCAGGCCGCCTGAACATGACATGGGTACAATCGGCAGATCAGCTTACAGATATTAAAGACTACGATATTATTCAATCGGGTCGTACGTATCAATATTTTGAAGGAAATGTATTGTATCCGTTCGGTCATGGCTTGACATATGCAGCGTTCAAATACAACAATTTAGAGCTGACTCCTGCACAGGCAGGAACAGAAGATGATATTACCGTAACAGTGGATGTCACGAATACGGGCACAATTGCGAGCGATGAGGTTGTTCAATTGTATGTACGTGCAGGCAAATCTCGTGTGAAACGTCCGCTCAAAACGTTAAAAGGATTCCGTCGTCTTCATATTGAAGCCGGTGCAACCGTTAACGTGAGCTTCAAGCTCCCGGTACAAGAGTTGGCCTTCTGGGACGTGACTCAGGATCGCTATGTGGTGGAGTCTGGAACCTATGCGATCATGGTGGGTAAATCCTCCTCTGATATTCAGCTTGTTGCCGATCTAACGGTTGAGGGAGAGACGATTCCAGCCCGAAACTTGAGTGTCTCCACACGTGCTGAGAACTATGATGCGTACCTCAGTGTAGATCTGGATGAGAGCAAAGAAGGCGGGGCTGCTGTCCGCACTCTTGGAGAGCAGGGATGGGTTCTGTATAAGGACGCAGATCTCGGCAAGGAAACGACTGAATTGGAAGCTCGTGTATCCTCCGAACAGAAAGGTGCTGTAGTGGAGGTTCGATTGGGTGCCCCTGATGGTACGCTTGCAGGACGTATTGAGCTAGCACAAGGTGGTGCTCAGCAATGGTCTTCGGTGAAAGTCGGGCTTACGGGTGCAACAGGCGTACAGGATGTATATATCCTGTTATCAGCTGGGGTACGTCTCAGTCATTTTCAGATTCAATAATTCAGCTCAAGACCTTATATTCTAATGCAAAGAACCTTCGAAACCACTTGTCTAGTGGGCTCGAAGGTTCTTTTTGTATGACGTGTATACCAGCTGTGGTGGTTGGAGCGTTCTGAGGTTGCCTATGGGCAGGCGCTGTAATCACCCAAATGGATGGTTATTGTGTATCTGTTTTAATAATTTTATCAATAAATTGTTTAAGCTGTTGATTGGTTGCATTTAACTCATCGATCGTTGTCATAAAATTGTTAACGAGCTCTGCCTGTTCTTGCGAACTCGCACTAATCTCACCAATCTCATTTTCCATCCCCTGTATGGATTGTCGAACAGCTAGAAGAGATTCTTCAATGCGAGTTGTTGCATCCTTGGTATCTACGGACAGCTTGCGAATCTCCTTGGCAACGACGCCAAACCCTGCACCTGCCTCACCTACACGTGCAGCTTCAATAGCTGCATTTAAGCCAAGTAGGTTCGTTTGCTCGGATATTTCGCGAATGAAGCTAGCAACCTGATTGACGTTACTCGATTTCTGCACGGCTTCTTTGGAATTGTTCAGAATTTCCTCGGTCGTGGCACTAAGTTCTTCCGAGTGTGCAGCGACATGCTGTACGCTATCCATGAGTTGATTGGTAAGGTTGTCAGCTGTATCCATCAGTTGTTGAAGCTGATCTTGGTCATCCATGCTATACAGGATGTTTAACAGAGCCAGGATGTTCCCTTGAGTATCTTTAATTGGAATAAAAGCAACGTCAAAAGGGACTCCGAATAACTCTTTGGGATAGTGATCCCATCTTTTCTCTGTACCGCCTTTCAGATCTCGAAAATTCAGATTGGATTCCAGCAGAGGATCTCCAGCTTGGTATTTCAGCTGTTTCAGTGATTCTCCCGCAGAAAAATACAAAAATTTCTCATGATCAATAATGGAAAGGGTTACATCCTGACGCATAGCCACTCGAAAATAAGGCATAACCGCAATGAGTGCTTGAACAATATCCATATGTAATGATCCTCCTAAATGACTTGGATTAAAATACCAGAAATACATTTGATACAAGCCTATATTATATATCGTCATCTAACAGAGTTCAAAATAGATCAAGCATAGAAATTGCGTTAAAACTTCTGAAGCCTACGTATGAAAAAGGAAAAGACCGTTACGATGCATCCATCTGCAAGGTAACGATCTCATGGTTCATTTGTGTTGCTCTCACATCAATGATTCGTTGGTTACGACTGCCACGATAAACTAAAGAAACATCTCGTTCAGCGGCGACATAACGCCCATCGATAATGACGTCACATAATGCGGCTAGGGCTGCCCGAGAAGGCTCCAGCACCAGTTCTTCATACGTAAATCCGGTGTATGCCCAGACCGATAGATCAGGACGCAGAGCCCGAAATTGTTGAACCCAAGGAATCAGATCGGCTGCTGAGAAAAAGGGATCGCCACCACATAAAGTTACACCATCCAGCAGAGGGTGGGTTGTAACTTCATGCATGATTTCCTGCTGCTTCTCCTCTGTAAACGGCTCACCTGAGCGAAAGCTCCATGAGTCTGGGCTGAAGCAGCCTGGACAAGCATGGCGACAACCACTGATGAACAGCACTGCACGTAAGCCAGGGCCTTCATTGATTGATTCCGGGATGTATCCATGCAGGTTCACTTATGCTTCACCCGATCTCGAACTTCCGCTTGTTTGGCACCGTTGAATCGTACTTTATAATCTCCGGTAAGATAACCAGTAACTCGGCGTAAACGCTGGAAATGCACGTTGTTCTCATGGATGCCACAGTTTGGGCAGCACTCCCCAATGACGCCTTCATAGCCGCAAGATGGACAGCGATCAATAGGGTGGTTAATGGAGAAGTAGCCAATATCCTGTGCTAATGCATATTGCACAATTCGCTGGAAAGCCTTCGTGTTGGCTCTAACATTTCCATCAAGCTCAACATACGAGATTGCTCCAGCATTACATAACGTATGGAAAGGTGCCTCCAGTTCAATTTTACGGTAAGCAGGCAAGTTGTAATATACAGGCACATGGAACGAATTCGTGTAATATTCACGGTCGTTAACACCTGCAATCGAACCGTATCGCTTACGGTCAATCGTTGTGAATTTACCAGATAAACCCTCGGCAGGTGTAGCGAACAGCGTAATATTCAAGTTATGTAGTTCACTCATTCGATCGCAGAATTCACGCATCGTGCGGATGACATTCACAGCTTCTTGATGAATATTCGGATCTTGACCATGGTGTCGTCCATATAGGGCAGTCATGCATTCCGCAAGACCGATGAAACCAATGGATAACGTACCATGTTTCAAGAGATCAGCCACCGGTTCATCGGGATCTAACTGTTTACCGCCTTCCCACACACCCTCACGCATCATAAAATCAGAGGCTTTGGCGGGCTGTGCTTTCTGGATCTGATAGCGGTGAAGCAGACCTGAGGCCGCCTGCTCCATAACGGAGTGAAGTGCAGCATAGAAGCCTGTCCGATCAGCGACAGCGCGTGTTCCCTGACAGATGCCGAACCGGATGCCCAGCTTAACCAAGTTAATCGTATTAAAGGACAGATTGCCTTTTCCGCTCTGACGATTCCGCCCGAATCGATCTGCCAGTGTACGTGTACGGCATCCCATCGTAGCGATAATGGTGTCTGGATCATCTGGCTGATAGAACGGCAGATTGAACGAAGCATCCACATTAACGAAGTTAGGGTACATGCGGCGTGAAGAACAGGTTACAGCAAGCTGGAATAGATCATAGTTGGGCTCTCCAGAAGCCTGATTAACCCCTTGTTTACACTGGAAAATATGCTGTGGGAATACGGGTGTCTCCCCGTTCCCTAGACCTCGGATCGTTGCTTCCAGCAACGCGCGAGACACGAGTCGCCCTTCGGCTGATGTGCAGAGTCCGTAATTGAGTGATGTGAACGGAATTTGTCCTCCAGCGCGGCTGCTCATGGTATTGAGATTATGGATCAATGATTCAGCAGCTTGTTCTGTCTCCTGAATCGTCTCATCCATGGCAAAATCATAGGCACGGGGGCATTGCTCCTGAGCTTCCGTACTATCCAGATAGAGTTGTTCGTCCTGAATGTAAGCATGCTCTCCAAAGAGGCGCTGTCCTTTACGATAATGCTTCCGGAACGAGCGCTGCACATAAGGTGCAAGATCCCAATCTATTTTATTGGCAGACACACCGCCGTATTGACTATTTTGTTGAGACTGGAAAATGATCGCTACTAACGCCATCGCTGACATAATCGTCTGGGGTGTACGGACTGAGCCGTTTCCGGTATTGAAGCCAGAGGCTTTCCAGCACAGTGGGATCCGAAGCTTGGAATTCACGTGACTTGAAGTCGCGGC